>ERZ651768.55-NODE-55-length-78152-cov-5.936266_pt1 | contig 78152 bp, 75 predicted proteins | sample MGYA00514754_ERZ651768 | MGnify/ENA metagenome assembly ERZ651768
TGACATGAACGGCCTCAAGGACTGCGACCTGGTGATCGAGGCTATGCGTATGCCACGGGACACAGAGACCGAGCGCGACGAACGCGCTACCGCGATGGAAGAAGGCTACAAGGTAGCTACTTGCGTCCCACTGGCGACGGTCGAGCAGTGTCGTGACGCCCTGAGGCTCTGTGCCGAGATCGCACCGATCACCGACCCGAACATGGTGAGCGACGTAGGTACCGGAGCTCTGCTGGCCAATGCCGGGGCCCAAGCGGCCGCCTACAACGTCCGCATCAACCTACCGCACATCACCGACCAGGATTTTGAGGCCGAGACGCACACAACCTTGACCGGCCTGCTGGAAGAGTGCAGTGAGCTAGCTGCGGCGGTTGCCGCGGAAGTGGAACGAAGTCTGGGCAGCTAGATGCCGTTGGCTGCGTTCAGTACCCAATTCCCATGCCAACTGCAAGAGCGAGGAGCCGGGGATCGAGGGTGATGAGGTGAGCACCGTGGCGTCTCGCGGGGTCGTCACCGAATGTTTAATCGGGGACTGCGAAGTAATGCTAACCGCCTACTGGCCCACACCAACGAGAGAGAGCTAGCGTGTGCCGCCGCCGAGTGGCACTGTTAGCAATCCGTGATGAACATTTGCTAGCCCTCGGAAAACCGGGAAGAACCATTGATCGATCCCCTTGAGCGCGTCGCCAAACACCGCCGGCTATCGGAAAAAGTCGAGTGCTTCACTGAATCAGTTATCCGGGAAATGACCCGAAAGGCGATGATCAACAACGCTATCAATCTGGCTCAGGGGTTCCCTGACTTTGCGGCTCCAGAGGTCGTCAAACAGGCCGCCATAGACGCTATTAATACCGATATCAACCAGTATGCGATCACGTGGGGTGCAAAAAGCATCCGCGATGCGATTGTCACTAAATTTGGTGAACAAACCGGGCTCCAGATCGATTCTGAGCGTGAACTGACCGTAACTTGTGGGGCAACCGAAGCAATGATCGCAACGTTGCTGGCACTCGTGAACCCCGGCGATGAAGTGGTTGTCTTCGAACCTTTCTACGAAAACTATGGCCCGGATTCTGTTCTGTCGGGCGCCACACCACGATACGTCTCTCTCGAGCCGCCGAATTGGACGATGGACATTAGCGAGCTCGAAGCAGCTTTCAATGACAACACCAAAGCAGTGATCATCAACACACCCAATAATCCAACAGGCAAAGTGTTTTCTCTTTCGGAACTTAAAGAGATTGCTCGGTTGTGCCGACAGTATGATGTCATTGCGATTACAGATGAGATCTACGACCAAATTATCTACGGTGAACCGGACGCACCGCTGGTACACCACTCGCTAATGACTATCGACGGGATGCGTGATCGAACCGTGGTAATCAACGGGATGTCAAAATCCTATTCAGTAACCGGCTGGAGAGTTGGATGGACAATTGCTGAGCCAGCGATCACCGAGGCAATCCGTAAGGTGCATGACTTCCTCACCGTCGGCGCCGCTGCACCTCTTCAAGAAGCTGGCGCAATTGCCCTGTCATTACCTGACAGCTATTACCAGGAGCTTGCCGACGATTACCGTGCCCGCCGCGACCTCCTCTGCCAAGCACTCGATGACACCGGGTTCGGCTTCACTGTCCCCGACGGCGCCTACTACGTGATGGCCGACATCAGTGCCTTCGGTTACCCCAATGATGTCGCTTTTGCTGACTTCTTGGTCGAGGAGATCGGCATTGCAGTTGTCCCCGGCTCATCTTTTTATAGCGAAGCGGAGCGTGGTTCCCAGCAAGTTCGATTTGCTTTCTGTAAGCGTATGGAAACCTTGGAGGCAGCGGCAAGCCGTTTTGCAAAGCTGACGTAGCCTCAGGAGAAACCCTGATATGGCCATAATGAAACAAATCACGGTCTTTCTGGAGAACGTACCCGGCCGCCTTGCAACGCTATGCAATACACTCGAAGAACGAGGTGTGAACTTGCAGGCGATGACCACTGCGGAATCGAGCGAGTATGGCGTAGTCCGGATGATTGTCGACGATGTGGACGCGGCAACCGAGGCGCTGAAGCAAGTTGAGTTGCCCTTCTCGATCGTCGATGTGCTCGGCATCGAGTTCCCGGATACACCCGGGGCACTAGGGAAAGTTGCGTTGCAACTAGCCAAAGCCGGCGTCAACGTCGACTACGCCTACATCACTGTGGCGAGCCAGTCGGGTAACGCATTGGGCGTCTTCAAGGTCACCGACCCACCGAAGGCAGAGGCAATTCTCACCAGCGACGCATCAGAAGATCAGTAAGACAGTGGGGCATGGAGCGGCCGCCGACTACAACACAGGGGCTCGCTTCATCTAGTCTGTCTCCTCTGGGAGGCACAGGGGATCTAAGACTACTGCGTAGAGGGGAGGGCGGGGGCGCCACCGGTGCCGCTGTTCAACCTCGAGAGCACTGCGTACCCGGCAAACGACGCGGCCACCGATGCAAACACTGGGTGGATTGACGACAATGTGCTAACCCCCTCAGTCAAAGTCGACCATGAGACGACCACCACGCCACCTATTAGCATCGCACCGACTGCACTCACTGGAGACCCGCGCCACCGAAAAAGTGCCGCGAACAAAGGCGCCGCGAAACAGGCCGCGTAAAGGCTGCCGGAAAAGATCGTCAGTGAAAGAATGTCGCCCGGGGGTCTTAAGGCAACTAGGGCGGTCACCGTAGCAAACACGACCACCTGAACCCGGGTGAAGCGCAACGACCTTGCATCCTCAAAGTCACCCATGAACACTTCGACAACATCTCGCTGAAATGCACCAGCCAGTACCAGAAGGACCGAGTCGATCGAAGACATGGCGGCTCCTAACAACGCCGTAAGAATCACTGCTGCCGCAACCTGGCCCGTCACCTGCGGATCAGTTAACAGCGCCGGTATAATGGCATCGGTCTCTGCAACCGAACCGTCAGCCAGCAGCCCGCGTGCGAGAACCCCAATAGGCAACAGGCAGAGGTACGAAAAACCAATGGCGGCAGGTGCCACGATCATTCCGATGCGTAACGCTCGGTCGTCTCTAAGGGCAAAAAACCGTGATACCTGGCGTGGTTCGACGAGAAACTTCGCGCCGCCGGCACAGGCAATACCGAGCAACAGCGCCCAAGGCATAGTTCCAGTGCTTGCCAGGAGAGCATCGCCAAGTGGGCGTCCATCGGGAGCAACTCCCGGAGTAGTGGCGATGCGTTCGATAAGAGCCGTCCAACCACCTCCCGCCCGTAGGACGCTGATCAGAAGATAGAGGCTGCCCAACAACATCAGGGCCCCCTGAACAGCATCGGTATGAACCACCGAAATAAAGCCCCCAAAAACCGTGTATGCAACTACGATGAGAAAGACAAGGCCAACGCCAACCTCGTAGGGTACGCTCAGATACGCTTGCATCGTCCCGCCAATTCCCTTGAATACGGCGGTCATGTAAAAGATAGAGGACACTAAGATGACCCCGGCAGCAGCTATACGAACGCCCGACGACTGATAATACGCACCAAGGAACCCAGCAAAGGTCAACGTCCCGAATTTTTCGGTGGCAAGCCGTAGGCGGGGTGCGACGACGTGCCAAGAGACCACCGCGCACAATAGCAATACCAAGCCCATCGCCATCCAGGCGAACCCAAGATCATAAGACTCGCCAGCGAATCCGATAAAACTATTGGTCGAGAAATACGTCGCGTAAAATGACAGGCCAATGACCAAGCCACCCATCGAACGGCCACCAACATAATAGTCTGAGATGCCCCGTGTCGATCGGTGACCATGCCAGGCGTGCGCTACGATCACGGCCAGGTAGATCGTCAAGGCGGCAAGCGGGACCGCGTGGGCACTGATCCACGAACTCATTGATCAGTATCTCCCCTGGGCCTTCGACGAATCACGTAGAGAGCGTTCGCCACGACGATGACGACCATAACCGCGGCAATCGCCACGATTCCCTTGCCTACACCTAGCATGGGTGGAGATTATCCTTGCCGGTGGGCATGTTCCGGCAAACTTCGGTAGCATGGGCGACCTTATGGTCCCGCACCCTATCATTGTTGACTTCGCCGTCGCCCTGCTTACTGTATCGGTGGGGTTTGATCTGCTCGCCTCGGTGGTCAATGAACGCGACCTGCGAATCGTCGCTTGGTGGACACTAATGATCGGGACCGTGGCAGCGGCTCTCTCAGTAGTCTCTGGCTACGCTGCTGCTCCCGCCGATGCTTCTCCGATGGTAACCGAAACCATTGAATTCCACCGAAACCTCGGGATCGCCACCCTGGTGTGTTTCGCAACGTGCTCCCTTTGGCGGGTAAGTAATCCGAATGGTTTCCCAGAACGTTACCGTGACGCCTACTGGACGCTAACCTTTGTTGGGCTGGGGGCTCTGATCACAACTTCATATTGGGGGGGTCTATTGGTCTTCAAATTCGGGGTCGGGCTGCTTCCCCCGTCCTAATGGCAACCTCCACAAGGAATGCTTCTACTCCGCTCTGGGTCTTCCCTGAAAACCTTATTAACAGGGCCATTTCGCGGCGCTGGGAACAGAGTTGACACTCACAAACGGACTTGTTTAGAGTACGTTCCAAGTTTAGTTGGACACCATCCGGTCAGGTTTGAATGGCAGGCTGTAAACCTTTAGTACGCTAACGCGTTTTCCCCCGCCAACGCCTCTACTATGGAGGGACGACGGCCTGTTCTCGTGGCTCACGGGTTTCACAACAGTGGCTCGTGAGCCACTGTTGGTAACTTGTGGGACTTTTTCTTGTCTCGACGCTCTACGAGAGAGGGTGTTAGCTTGATACACTGTCGGCCAGACTCTAGCGTTTTCTCTTTGTGGCGGTTCCGCCAATTCGGCTGTTTGATTCTTTCCACAGATTCCAGAGAGGGATAACCGTGTTCGCTGACCGGTTGCAGCGGCTTGGTACCGAGAATGCCTTCAAGCTCGGTGATCACATCGCCCGCGTCCAAGCAGATGGGCGGATGGTGGTTAAACTGAACATGGGGGAACCCGATTTCGACGCTCCCATACACGTCGCTGCCGAGGCGAAGGCACAGATCGACAACGGCAACGGGCATTACTGCCCTCCTGCTGGCCTTGAGAGTTTGCGTCAAGCTATCGCCCGACAGGTAAGTGAGACGCGAGGACTCGACGTCGATTTTCGCCGCGTGGTCGTTCATCCGGGTGGTAAGCCATCAATCGCCTACACGATGCTAGCCTACGTGAACCCTGGTGATGAGGTTATCTACCCAAGTCCAGGCTTCCCCATCTACGAGTCCTGGGTGACTTTCGTGGGGGCAAAAACAGTGCCGATGCGACTGCGGGAATCTGATTTCTTTGCAATGACAGCCGATAATCTAGCCGAGCTGATCACGGATAAAACGAAGGTGATTATCCTGAACTCTCCAGCCAATCCAACGGGCGGCCTTATCGAGTCCAAAGCCTTGGCAGAGATGGCCGAAGTAGTTTGTGAAAAAGCACCTGCCGATGTCCGCGTCTACTCCGACGAAATCTACGAGAACATCATCTTCGACGACCTAGAGCATGCCAGCATAGCTAGCTTTCCTGGAATGGAAGAAAAAACTCTGGTCGCTTCCGGCCATTCCAAAACCTTTGCCATGACAGGGTGGCGGCTTGGATATGTAGTTCTGCCGACGGTCGAAGAGGCAGAGGTTTTTAAAAACTTCAACATCAACACCATTTCGTGTACCCCGCCGTTTGTGCAGGAAGCCGGGCGGGTTGCGCTCGAAAGTCCGGAGAGCGCCGCTGTCATCGCAAAGATGGTTAGCGCTTTTGACGAGCGTCGCAAATTCGTCGTGCAGACACTCAATGAAATTCCGGGAATCACCTGTGTTATGCCGAAGGGTGCCTTTTACGTTTTCCCGAACATCGCGGAAGCCTGTGAGTCAATCGGGGCTATCGAGGCTTTCAACAACCTGTCTGTAGAAAAACAGGAAAAGTCGAGTCCGTCCACGATGCTGCAGATGTTCGCGCTATACAAACATGGTGTCGCCACCATGGACCGGCCTTCGTTTTGCCGCATCGGCAGCGAAGGCGAACACTACTTGCGGCTAAGCACTGCCGCCGATATGGAACAACTCCGCGAGGGTTTATCTCGTCTGGAAGCCGCAGTCAACGATGTCGATGGATTCGCGGATTTCGTCGCCGCAGGGGTCCCCTCCTGAACTGCGGGGACCGCCCCGGATGCCTTGTCTCAGACGCCGGGAGACTTGAAGGGAGACAGCTTTGAGCCTTGGAAAGGTGTTCGTTACTCGCCGAATTCGCGACGCAGGACTTAATATTCTAGAGGAAGCTGGGGTTGAAATGCGGGTGTGGCCAGGCGAGGAGGACGAGGGCCCAAGCCAAGATGAGGTCATCGAGGGTGCCCGGTGGGCCGACGTGCTGCTGTCGCTCTTAACGGAACCAGTCAACCGCGCAGTTATGGAGGCTAACCCCTCTTTACTCGGAATTGCCCAGTTTGCTGTCGGCTACGACAACATCGACGTCGGCATAGCGACCGAACTCGGGATTCCTGTGAGCAATACACCCGGCGTGCTCACCGACACAACCGCAGATCTCACTTGGGCACTACTCCTATCAGTGTCACGCAACATCGTCACGGGTGACGAGTACATGCGGGGTGGTAACTACAAGCTTTGGGGACCTAATCTTTTGCTCGGCGAAGACACTTCACCGGGCGGGGATGGTCGGAAAAAAATTCTCGGAGTGGTTGGTTTCGGCCGTATCGGCCAGGCGGTTACAAGCCGGGCAATGGGATTCGACATGCGTGTTCTGGCCTACGACCCTTATGCGCGGGAGGCAATCGAAGCCGATGATCAGGCAGAGTGGGCTGATCTCGACGTGCTACTGGCCAAAAGTGACTTCGTCTCCATCCACACACTTCTGTCAAACGAAACTCGGCATCTGATTAGCACCGCGGAATTCGAGAAAATGAAACCTACCGCATATATTCTGAACGCGGCTCGGGGCCCGATCATCGACGAGGCAGCGCTAGTTGTTGCCCTTAACGAAGGTCAGATTGCTGGAGCCGGACTCGATGTCTACGAGCGAGAACCGGAAATGGTGCAAGGACTCGCGGAGTGTAAAAACGCTGTGTTGTTGCCCCATCTGGGCAGCGCCAGCCGTGGCACGCGCGACAAGATGGCAACCATGGCGGCTACCAATGCCATCGCTATGTTGCAGGGTGATCGAGCGCCGAACTGCGTCAACGCCGATGTTTATGACTCCACAGCGTACGCCAAGCGAAGTGGGCACTGAACAGGTAGACTTTTCGGAGACTCGAGTAGGAAACTTTGATAACGCTTTAGAGGACCAGAGTGCGTTTTAGTGAATCCGAAATTAACACCGTGATGAAACTGCGTGCCGCGGGGCTCAACTGGAGACCTGGCCCCGGACAATACGTGTTCGACATCAACGGAATAATGCGCGCTGGGTCCCCGTTTCAAGCAGGGATCTTCCTAATTGATAGCACCAACACCTTCGAAGTCATGGCCGGGGGCCCGGATGAATTGATCGAAAATTTCGTCTGGCTTCCCACATGGGAAGACTGTCGATCCTGGTTGAGAAATGAATCCGTCTCAGAGGACCGAGTAATGGGAGCCTGGCAAAGTGGCGAGGCCCAGGGACTCAGTGATCGACAAGTCCTCTACGAACTCATGCTCAAGATCTTGGAAGGGAGAGCCGCTGCAGAATGAAGCCGGCCTTTTTCATCATCTTGCTGCTACTACTGATGGTACCAGGGTGCGGCGAAACACCGTCCGAGTTTCGCCCGCTGCCAGCGGCGCTTGGTGATCTTCGCGGCGTAGCGATGGGATTCGAAAGACTCCAGCCTCTAGACCAGGGCATCTACTCAGCGTGGCTTAGGCTCGAAAAAGGTGATCGCGTCGGCATTGGTACGTTTAACGTCAATAGCAATGGACAGCCCATCGACCAGCAAGGCAGCGTGATCGACCGTTTCACAGCAAGTGAGTCTCTGTTCAGCGCAATCAGTATCTTGATAGCTATTGAACCAACGGGAGTCATCGGTGACGCACCAAGCGAGGCAGTCATTTTGCAGGGACCCTTCATAGATGGAATTGCGACACTGGTTGTTCCTTTCCCTGCAGGCATTCAAGAAGCTTCTGGGAGTTACCGTGTCTTTACGCCTACAGACGGTCCAAACACCAATGAAGGATCGGGGGTTTGGGCAATAAATGCCAATGGTCAGCCAACAATGACGCTGGCAGATATCAACAACATTTATATGTTCGAGCATTTCATGGTGATTAATGGGATACCGGTCACGATGGGACGCTTCAAAACGGCTGACACCAGGGACCTCAGGGATCCGTGGAGTGGGCCTTTGATCTCGGAAGCACCAGATGTTCCCGGCGAGGACTTCCTCGCTAACGCGCCAGCGGGATTGACGTTTCCTGCCGATTTGTCCGGATCTCAACTGCTCGTCACACTCGAGGCTCTCTACGGCGATCGCGTTGAGCCTTCTCAGCTCGTCGTGCTCGAAGGGACCTTGCCCCAAGTCGTCGGTGGCGAGATTATTCAGCTAACCAATCAGACGGCAAATTTCCCCACCGGAACAGCCGTTATTTACTGATGCGTGCTCATAGACATTCCTCCAGTGCAACAACCAGAATCCACTTAACAGCGGTGTTGAGTGCGCTGGCACTGTCTTTCTTTATCGTAACGAAGGCAGAAGCATTGACGCCTACAATGACCGGATTTGCCCGCATTTCGGTGCCGCTAATTGCCCACCTAGAAACCGGGACAAGCCCGAAGGAACAACAAGAAGGAGAACGTCGCGATCCGCCGCCGGTGAACGACCCAGCATCCGGGCCAGTCTTGTCAGCCTTCGGAGGGTCGGTGTTCTCAGGAAAGAGTGCCTTCCAAACCGGGGGAGCAATCGCATACTTCTTCGGACCAAAGGCGAGTGTCGGCCTCGAGGCGGAGGCCAGTATGATATTCGGTCCCGGAGGACGTATCGCCCAGGTGATGGGTAGCTTCATTGTGCAGACTGGGGCACGCACATCCAAGTTCGTGCCTTACATCGCTTTGGGCGGGGGCTTTCTGCAAGCATCAACCAAATTTCCAGATGCGAAGACCGCTATCTTCGAAGAGCTTGGTATCAACCCTGAGCCAACGAGGGAGAGTGCCCCGTTCATTCAGATAGGCGGGGGTTTACGCTTCTACATCAAGCGCAACCTGGCCGCTCGTGCTGATGTACGCGTAGCGCGAGCAAAGCTAGACTTAGATGGTGTCAAATTAATCGACAGCCTTTTTCGGATGCGTCGCGTAGTCGGGATGCTCAGCTGGGAGTTCTAACCGGCTCAAGATAAACGAGGCCTGCGGCGTGGGCGAGCAATCCCACGATCCGAGGCGCGTACAAACTCGACTAGCTCGCTAACCTCTGGAACACCTTCCCGCGAGTCCTCACCAAGTTCGGTGAGCCTCCTGTCGAGGGTACCCTCATGACCAAATAGAACACGGTAAGCACGCTTAAGGTCACGCAATTGTTCTGCTGACATTCCGGCCCGTCGGATTCCGACGACGTTCAGACCTTTTGGCCGCGCAGGATGACCGTCGGCGACGCAGAACGGAATGATATCCTGCCGCACCGTGCTGGCCCCGCTCACCATTGCGAGTCGACCGATGCGGGCAAACTGATGTACGACGACATATCCTGACAGAAAAGCACCATCACCAACCGTGGCATGCCCAGCCATCATCACTCCATTGGCAAGGATGACGCCATCACCCAGTATGCACTCGTGGGCGACGTGCGAGGTAGCCATCAATAAGCAGTCACTGCCAACAATGGTGTTTGCCCCTGGCTCAACACAACGGTGGATAGTGACGTACTCACGGACCACAGTGCGATTACCTACAACTACACCACTTGGCCCACCGTCGAATTTGAGATCCTGCGGGGTACCCCCGAGAACCGCCCCAGGGCCCACTTTGACCTCATCGCCTACCACGGTCCCGGAATAAAGAATGGCGTTAGGCCCAATCTCTGAGCCTTGACCCAACACGACACCTGCTTCGACAATCGCACCCATCGCCACCGTCACACCGCATCCAAGCTCAGCGTCCGGGTGAACGCGAGCCTCAGAATCAACTCTCGGGGATGCTTGCTCGTCGGTCATCGTCACTTTGCTAGTGGAGAAACTCCTGCGAAAGTGTGCTCGACTGAATCATCGGACCATCTTGCTGGCCGGCCGAAGGAGGCAACACGTCAACACGAAGCTGCTGCGTCTCTGGATACCAGTGCAAGGCCCAAGAGTCGATAGAGTTGGCTCCGATCACCGCTATCGGAGCAACGCCACCGTCGATCGCCCAACCAGTGAGCGAAGCTGGGTGCCACCGTACATCTCCACGCCATCCACCCAGAGTAAGCTGGGCAGCTGCGATGCCACTACCCGCAGCTGCCGGGAGAAGATCAGAATCGAGCCGCGAAATCCCGCTGAGATCAATACCAGCAGCGGCGACCTTATTAGCGATGCGTGGGAATAGCAATATCTGCGCGCCAAGTCCCTCACGTATTACACGCGCTCTGAGCCATGCAATAGTACGCCCTTCAAAGCTACGGCTGAGCTCATCAGCGACCACAGTTTGCGCCGGAGGGGAAAACATCATCTCAGCGTCTGCCAAGTTCAAACTCCACCGCACGCTGCTCAGCAAGTCCGCACCGAGAACTCCATCAAAGTCATCGGTTAGATCACTGACCGCAACGATGAGGTTGCGGACCATGACCGTACCAAGTTCCAGTTGCATCAGCGCCGCTTGCCGGGCTCCCATGATCGATGGCCATCTGTTGCTCGCTGTCTGGCCTGCTACGTTCTTTGGCCCATCTACCACGATACTTGCTGCTGTCGCAAAACGTTCTGAAACAATGCTCTGGCGAAACGTTGGATCGATTTTCAGCAAGGCAGGCTCGCTATCGATCTTGGCCTCAACAACCCATGTACCCTCGGCGAGTTCACGGATCGGCAAGACCACTGCGTCACCATTCCACTGCTGTGGCGGACCCTGGAATCGCCCGATAGCGGCAGCCATCGCGCCCGCTGCACGTCCGCGGGCTGTAGCTGGTTCTACTTGGTTCCATGCAAGCAACTCACTCGCCGCAGCACCACCCTCACCTCTGGCCCAGGCAGCGCTTGCAAGTAAAGCATAAGCCGTCCCTGAAGACTTCCCGGAAGCTAGCGCGACAACTTGTGGCCAGTCGGGTTCACTAGCGTAGACTGCTGCCAACCCGATGTTGCCTTCATCTAGTCCGGCTTCCGCAGCTCGCCGAAATCGCGACTCGGCACCGTAAACGTCTCCATTGCGCCAGAGCGCCCAGCCGTGGACTAAATCACTCCTCGGATTAGCGTACCGGCGAGCCAAAATGCCTGCTTCGTCGAGAGCCCGACGAACGAAATCTCGATCGAGAAATCCCTGAATTTCGTTGACTGATGGAGACAACCTGGTGGCATCCGCAGAGAGTTCCAGTCTGCATCCAGACACACTGATGGAGAAGAGGACAGTAATGCCCAAAACCCCAGTCAGACGAGCTAACCAGCCCTTTTTACTTTTTAGGCGCGATGGTATATTCACTGTCAATAGGACTCTAGGACTCTTCATGAAGCTGCGTAACTACATCACGCGCTGGCAGGAATTTCGTGAGTGGTCGGAGTGTAACCGACCGGAAATCGTTTCAGATGTGGAGAACTTGGGCAACGAGCTTCGGCATTCTATCGAAGCCTACCGTCAAGCCACCGGCCCTGAGGACCGGCAGGATACGATGGATTCGATAAAATCCTACTATGACGAAGTTGTTGAGTGGCATATGCGAGAGATCATCGCAAAACTTGACAACGTGTAGGCCGCAGGCGCTTCTCCTCTCACGAAAACTGGCAGCATCGGACTTCAACCAGGCTTCATGGGTATAGTTTGTCCTAAGTAGCTTGTCAGAGAACACCGCGTCCTTTGCACATTATCCGCACAGTACCTAGGTCGCAACATAGGCCCAGGCTGTCTTCCTGGCTGACGACCTGAGCGTTTTCACGTCGACCTCGATGCGCTCGTACTTCCCTCCCTCCACATTCTCAAAGCAATCTAGTTTCTCGAGTTCGTTCATCTTGATACTTTTGAGTAGTAGCCCAGCGATTAGAGCACCAGGACGGCGAACGGCGTGGAAATACCCGGTTGGCGGGTTGACTTCGCGGTAGAACCCATCGAGAAGTGCGGGTTCCGAAATCGGGACGCGCCCGAGAACTTCTAAGAGAACAGGCGGCTTGCATAGCTCGCCGTACACAAACATCTTCATAACAGGGACTCAGGCGTCCAAATCGTTCGCAGCCTGTTCTAGCTTCTTCGCTAGTTCGAGCAGTTTGCGACGTTGCGGGAAGCTGAGATTAGTACCGACATCCTTTTCGAGGTCACGCAAGACTGTCGACGCTTCGACAGCAAGATGTGACAGGGTCTTGGAATCTGGAGCTTCCGGTCTCGGCACACTAGTGTCATCAGAGTCGAAACCCTGTGACTGGCCTTCGATCCATTGCTTGAGTTCTTCGGGATCGAAGCGCACGTTAAAACCAATCTTGCGATAAGGTACGCGCCCGAAACGAACCCACTCGTAAAGGGTCTTGGGTCTAATTCCAAGATATTCCGCCGCCTGCTTGACCCTCCAAAGAGCCATGATTCTCCGCGTATATGACGTTAGTCTGTGCCCATTGGGGCATTACCGCCATCAAGTGCCTTTGATTGTCGGGTGCGAACGGGACGACTATACTAGAAATTGCTTTCAGGATTTTGGTGCTCACCGCGCCCACACCGTCACTTCTTTTTCATGCCTAATGCTTCCAAGTCTAGTCCCAAAGCCATCCCGCTGAGTCCGACACAGATCCTCCGCGCTGAACATCGCCAGATAGATGAGCAACTAAACGTGCTCTCAGGCGCCCTACGACAGCTCGGTGACCGGGGACCAGCCCCCGAGGTTTTGGATCGCATTGAGTCGGTAGCGCTCTATATCGACGGCGAGATGGCAATTCATCATCAGAAAGAAGAGGACTGTCTGTTCCCATTTCTGAAGGAATTTTTCACGCCGGAAAACCTCAGGATCGACGCCCGAATCGCTGATCATGAGGATCTCAACATCATGAACACTAAATTCAAGCAGGCCCTCAGTGAGTGCCGTGATCTTGAATCGGGCAAAGGGGCGACATTTGCAGCACAGATGCTACGTGGCTACGGCCTATACATCATCCACCTGATCCGTGAGCACCTCTTGAAGGAAGACCACATCCTCTTTCTTGTCGCCGAGGAATATCTCACTGCTGATCAAGAGGCCGAAATCCTGGAACGCTTTGCTGCGATCGAGGATGGCGGCGGTCAACGTCCCTAACCCCGGACCGGGGAAATAAACCCACTCTCCCGTGGCTCGCACCAGAGTTCGTCGACGCGAAGAGCAAGGCCGCCTCTTTTGGCTCTGGCTGTTGACGCTACCAATTATCTTGATGCTCGCGGCAGCCTTTGCCTTTGGCGCGCCATGGCCCGACCCACTCACCCAACGCTTCGCCATGGCAATGCTTGCTTTCCCAGTGCTCTTCATGGTCGGCGAACCGCTCTTTAAAGATGCCAAGCGAGCGCTGAGAGATCGTCGCCTGCGCCCCGAGGTAGCGGTGGCAGCGATCGTGCTCCTTGCCTACATTAGCGGTTTTCTGGCGCTTATCTTTCCGACACCCCCTGTTGCTGGTTTCTCGGCACTAATAGTGTCTGCCTATTTCACCATCCGCTATCTGCTGGGAAGATATTAAAAGGTCTCACTCTCCGTGCCCAAAATCCGGCATGAGGACGAACCTGTTCCGGTTGCTACTGACCACCTACCGTAGCAACAAGGTCTCCACCACCATTCCGGGGCCGAAACCCACTGCGACACAAGGACGCGGAGCCCGTCTGTGACGCAGTCGTTGAAGAATGAAAAGCAGGGTCGCCGACGACATGTTGCCAAACTGGGCGAGGATCTCGCGGGAAATATCCATCGCCCCTTTATCCAAACCAATGGCCTCCTCAAAAGCGTTCAAAATACGCGGACCACCAGGGTGAACAGCCCAAGTTGCTACGTCCTCGATCGAAAGAGAATGCTCCCTCAGCCATTTGACTAGCCAATCCCGCACGTTTTCACGGATCAGTTGCGGCACCTGTGGCGACAAAGTCATGTGAAAACCGTGGTTACCAACTCTCCATGTCATGGCCTCTTTGGAGCCCGGAATCAAGAGTGTTCCACTCCCAGTCGCAATCCAATCAGAGGCACCGCTTGATGGTTTACCTCCAATACCAACCACTGCGGCAGCTCCATCGGCAAACAACGAATTGGCAACAATCTTTTCAGCATCCCAACCGTAATAAAAATGCAGCGTGCAAAGCTCCACGGCACAGATCAGTGTCCGAGTATTGGGATTCTCCTGACCAAACGACGAGGCTACACGAATGCCGTTGAGCGCCCCATGACAACCCATGAAACCAACGTGGGTACGCTCCACTGTCCGCCGCAACCCAAGATCTTCAATAAGCAAGGCGTCAATTCCAGGGGCATGGAACCCCGTGCATGAAACCGTCACGATGTGGGTGATACTAGTTGGATCGACGTCGGCGTCAGCAACAGCTTGCCGTGCTGCATCCAAGGCCAGGGGCGGTGCCTCGTGCTCATAGATGCTCATACGATCCAACGTCGTCGGCCCACCATCATTCTCGTCAGTCACTTTCGAATAGAATGACTGCCGTTCGAACGGGTCCCCATCAGGGGCTTCCAAGAGAACACTGTGTCTCCTGCTCACACCAGACCGTCGATAGAGAACCGGAATCAGGCGCAGGCGTTCATCAGCGGCATAACAAAACCACTTGCTCGCCTCCGCTGCGTCTGCCTGGGAAATCGAATACTTGGGCACCGCAGTGCCGATACCGGCGATCCTTAAGGCCATGTCGTTGTCGCACCCGAGATCGTTGGGCCGTGCAAACGTCGGACAAGAGGTCCACCAAGAACGGGCATACTCTCGATGCCTCGCAACGCGCCACGGGCAATAAACGGGTGACGGAGTACCCAAGTAAACCATCGACAATCTCGCTGGGCTCGTGCGAGTTCGCCTCGACGTAGCGCCACCCAATCAGCAGCCATACCTGGGTTCCAACCCTTTATCGCTTTCAAGGCGAGCGGTACTAGGAGCGTTGCCGAGTGGATTGCCCAACCAATTCCTTCTCCAGTGAATGGCTCCACATAACCCGAAGCGTCCCCGATCGAAAACAGGCGCTCTTTGGCAAGCCACTTCGGCTCCTGCATCATCGGTGGCGTACCTTTCCACGGGACGGAATTTAACCCTGGAATCGATTCGAAACGGGCTGCATTGAGCACGTACCTAACCGCCGTCCCAACACCATGAAGCCGAATGAGATCTGGATCGAGCGCCGCAGCAACATTTAAACGATCCCCCTCTATGCGTACCACGCCAACATAACCCCCTGTCCCGATCGCCATGTGGATCGTCCCGCTCTCGTACCTGCTGCCACTATGGTCCAAGATCGCGCTACAACCGATGCGGTGGCTGTTGGTGCGACCTAAGCGCTCGGAGTCGAGGACGAGCGAATCACCAAGGCCGGAAGCATCAATAACAAGCGATGCCATCACCTCAAGCTTAGTTCTGGACCCCAGTATCACCGATCGAAACCCACCGTGTGCTTCACCCACTCTTGCGTGACAACGTGATCGGAATTCGACGCCAACGGCAAGCGCCGAATTCACCAACGTCGCATCTAGCGCCGACCGTGATACAGAAATGCCACCAGGAAGCGACAAGCTCACCAAATGTCCCCAGCCAGCCAACTTCAATCGGCGCAGAGCCTTGCCACCCAATTGATCGACGGCCTTGTCCAATCCGAGCTGACCGAGCCGCGCTACTGTACGGGCGCTAAGACAACCACCGCAGACCTTGTCTCGTGGGAAACGGCGCCGATCAACGAGGAGAACAGTTGCGCCCGCTAGTGCAAGCTCGCGAGCTACCACTGCACCTGCAGGACCAGCGCCAACAACAACGACATCCCATCGACGCCGGGATCTTCGCTGCTCATCTTTCCCCGTAAAGCCGATCACGATTTGGCCCAGGTCAGGCTATAACGCTGCAACCAGCAACCTCTCACAATCATATCCAGCCCCGCACTTCGCGCTATAGCTTGTGCTTCTTCTCGGGTGAATGCTGCCCGCACTGAAGCCGGCCCATCAAATCGGGCGACATCAGAAGTTGTCAGCAGACGGACTCCCACGCACGCAAGCAGGTAACCCTGGCGTGTGCGTTCGAGATCAAGCACAACTACCAACCGGCTCGCAGCATCAGCCATCCGGCGCAAAAAGTTGACTGCTTGGTCTTCTGAGAGATGGTGCAGAAAGAGTGTTGAGAAAACAATGTCGGCCCCGGTGGGCAGTGGGTCTCGGAGCACATCGAGACAGGAAAAGTGCGCCTTGGAACCTGCCCGTTGTGCTCGTCGTCGAGCTCTTCGGATCGCCACTGGACTCGCGTCACAACCCACCACATGGACATCAAATCCCTGTTTCCGGCCTTCGGCTTCCAATCCCAGGGCGACATCCCCACCACCACACGCCAGGTCGAGGAGAGTAAGTCGGTGGTCACGGTATCGGACCACAGTTGGCTGAATATCGGACCAAAGCTGTCCAACCGTCCCGGAAAAGTAGTTAATACGTTGCAGGGCATCCAACGCAATCAGGTGGCGGCGCTCGTCGAGATCCGGTGAATCCATAATCTCAGCTTGAAGATGCCGTGCGAATCCCATGATCGTTCCACCATTGCTTTAGCCGTATATCGACCCATGCAGTTTGGGATACAGCAGGAGAATCTCCTCCTCACTGATATTGCTCAACCGGTCGGGCAGCAGAAGTGCATCCTTGCCCTCGTGGAGGTAGTAGTCAGGTTCAGCACCGAACCGCTTACGGGCCGGGTGAAAGTAAACTGTGGCGACTCGAACCCGCGGAACATTTCGTCTCGCCTTGCGCCGTAGGTAACTGACTACTTCGTACATGTTCCGGCCATTGCCGAAGACGTTATCGACGAGCAGCAGTTCATCGCTAGTCTCGACGACTTCCAAGACGTGGTCCAATCCCTTAATGTCTATGCCGCCACCGAAGACCGCACCCTTGCGCGATTGCTTTCGGGCCGCTGTATGGTAGGAGTTGTGCCCCCTCCAACGAAAAAACTCCTGAATAACGATTGCTGGTTGGGCACCCCCGCGCCAGGCTGCAACCAAGAAATCGGGCCGGTAGCCATCATCCCAAATCTTGCGGGCAAGTCGAAAGCAGTCGACCAGGTAGACGTTTGGGTCTACCACCCGTCCCTCACCTCTTTCAGAAATGCCTTCTGAGCAGGACAACTAGGAGCCGTAAGCGGGGGGTAGCTTAGGAATTCGTAGCTTGTGTGCGTTCCCACGTCGAAGTTCTTCGACACGCGACGCGAGCTGTTCGCTACCCTGCCCCCCAACGAGATAACGGTCGAGTTCATCGTACGAAAATCCGAGTTCGGACTCGTCCGTCTGGCCCTGCCACATTCCTGCCGTCGGCGGCTTGTCGACAATTGATTGGGGCACTCCCAAGTGGACAGCAAGCTCCCGCACCTCATGCTTGACAAGATGCCCTAGGGGGAGCAGATCAACCCCGCCATCACCGTACTTCGTGAAATATCCCAGTGTCAGCTCAGTGCGATTTCCAGTTCCGACGACGAGATACTGATTGCGACCAGCAAAGTAGTAGAGCGTTGTCATGCGAAGGCGAGGCTTAATGTTGTTCAACGAAAGATCATGAGTGCCCATCGCCGTACCTATTTCTAACGTCGATGCAAACGCTTCGAAAACTGGGCTTAAATGGACTTCGCGACACTGGAGACCGAACTTTTCCCCCAATAGCAAGGCGTCCTCTCGATCTCGAGGGTCTGATTCGATCGGCATGATGACAGCAAGATGCTCGTCACGGAATGCCCGTCGCGCCAACACCGCGACCGACGACGAGTCAACACCTCCGGACAGTCCAAACACCACGCCGCGGCAGCCAGCAGCCTTAACTTCCGACCGCAACCAACCCACCAAGCTGTCCGATAGTTCCTCGGCGTTCACCTTCGACCTCCCGACACTCGGTTGGCTGAAACTCGGATCTTAGGGCAGCTATCGTGAGGGGTCAATCGAGCCAATTTAAGCTTCTTCCCGAGATTCCCGGTCTCCTCTGGGTCATCTATTGTCTGCAAAAAGCACTTTATTGGATAAACAAACGTGCTAATTATTAGACGAAATAATTAATTTATATTCAATTTATATTGATGGATAGATTTATTGTTTTGAATAACAGTTATAGATTGTAATGATTACTAATTAATAGGAACGCACACTGGGCGAGCACATGGTCGATTCATCTCAGGCAGGTATCGAACAGCATCCCACTATCATGACCCTGGAGGAAGTTGCCAAGTACCTCCGCGTACATAAATCGACCGTTTATCGAATGGCGCGCGAGGGTAGCATCCCTTCCTCTAAAGTTGCCAATCAATGGCGCTTCAGGAAGGCGCGCATCGACGAGTGGCTCATGGAGCGTGAGAATGAAGGTGCTATCGATTGCTAGCAGGGTCCTTGGAGTACCCGCTTCTCTTCAGCTGATGATTGCGGCGGTTATGTCCTCGTAGGTCACCACTGTGTATTGCTCCCGCAACTCGCGGACAAGCGACTCGAAAAGACCGCTGCGTCGTTGGTTAAGCATCTCGTTCCTCAGCGCATCGCCCTCGGTTGCGTACTGCCCCCAGTCTGGCTGCACATGGGCCGTGACCCGAAACAGAGCATAACCTCTGTCGACCTTCACGGGGCCACCCCCCTCACCTGGTGCGTGGTCGAACGCCGCAAGTACCAACGCCGACTGCCGACCCAAATCAGGAACGACTCCGTCACGTTGGATCAGCTCCGTTGACTGGATCGGGGCAGCAATCTCAGCAGCCAGGACATCGAATCCCTCGCCTTGCCCAAGTCGCGCAGCGAATTCATCTGCCACCTCAGCTGCACGATCTTCGGCGAGCTGGCTGATGAGGTCACTACGCACTGCGTCCTCAACCTCGGCCAACTCCGGCTCGTGCGACTCGATGATCTCCTCGACGCGGAAGATTACGTAGCCATTACCAAACCGAATCGGTTCCGAGACTCGATCTCGCCCAGCGACAAACACCTGGCGGGTGAACTCCGGCGAGAGCACCTCGGAAAAACCCTCGAGTTGTGAAAACGGGGGACTCACGCGAAGTTCCAAATCAAACTGGGCAGCGAGATCCTCAAAGTTGGTACGCCGAAGCACCTCGACCCTTAGCTCTTCAGCCCGCTGGTCTGCAATCTCCTCGGAACGCTCAAGCATAATACGCTGGTCAAGTTGGCCGCGCACCTCTTCGAAAGGCCGCACCTGCTCCGGGCGGCTGCCATCCAAACGGATAATGTGCAGGCCAAACGGCGTCTGTACGATATCCGACGTCTCATCAATTTCGAGGGAAAAGACTACTTCCTCGAATTCCTGGGTCATGCGCCCACGGCGGAACCACCCAAGGTCTCCGCCGGACGTAGCGGTTGCAGTATCATCAGAGTTCTCTTCGGCAAGGGCTGAGAAATCAGCACCGTTACGAACCTTGCCGAGGATCTCCTGAGCAGTTCTACTTGTCTCGGTAATCGTCTCTTCGTCCGGTTCCGGCGGTAGACGAAACAAGATATGTCGAGCACGTACTTCCTCTGGGATCGTGAATTCTTCAATGCTTGCTGCGTACGCGGTCCGCAGTTCCTGCTCGTCGAGTTCGACAGATTCTCGAATGGCTTCTGTCTCAATAACCGCGAAACTGACCCTGCGTCTCTCGGGCACCCGATAGTCGAAGATGTTTTCTTCGAACAGCATACGTACCGCTTCATCCGTCAATAATTCCGAAGCTTCAGATTCGAGGCCTGTGGAGGGAACGACGAAGAAGTCAAATTGAGCTTGCTCGTTGGCCCGCTGGTAGGCGTCCTCAATCTCTCGGTTGGTAACCGTGACTCCATTGCTCACCAGCTCGGTAAATTTTTCGAAGAGGACTTCATTGTGTACCTGACGCTCGAACTCCTCGAACGAAAGCCCGTTGGCCTGGAGTATTTGCTTGTAACGGTCGGGCCCGATAAAAATGCCGTCTTCCTGAAATGCCGGATACTCCATGATACGCACCTGTACCTCACGCGCGCTAACCGATAAACCTTGATCGCGAGCAGCGGCCAGGATGAGGCGGTCACGGATCAGTGACTCAAGCACAATCTCGCGGATCTGCATCTGCTGCAGGAAATCATCGGGAAGATTTCCTCCACTGACACTCTGATAGTAGGCGGTCTGCTGCTGGAGTGCCTGCTGGAAATCATCGATATAAATCGGCTCCCCGTCAACACGGGCAACGATGTTTGACGGCCCGCGGATCAGGTCAGGAATATAAAAAGCAATGAAGGCAACGATGACAAGCCACAACACCCACGAGAGTTTGCGAACGTTGCGACGCATGGTATCGAGCACGTTTCAACCTTACCTTGGTACTAGTCTCTGTATTAGCTCAAAAGAAGGAAAGTGGACGGCGGGACGATGGCACTGCCGATAAGAAAACTAATGGTAGCCGCGCGACAGTGCGGGGGACAAGCAGACTTTCGAGCAACACCGTGAAAAGCAAGTCTTTTGCACTAAAGTACCTCGAATTCGGTGAATCTATTGTTCCGGGGTAGCCAGGGCCATGCTAGACTTCCGGGGCTGTTGTGTCGCCCTTGGATGTACGCGTTCCTTTGTACCCGCGCCCAGTAAGATAGTAATGGGTGCGAGGATGCGACGGAACGCTTTTTCCGTGGCGATGTGAAAGCCTCATGCGCTTACCTGGCTCGGATTCTATGTCCCGAATTTTGTCCTACTTTTCTAACGATATAGCCATCGACCTCGGCACGTCGAATACGCTGGTATTCACAGCGGGGCGCGGCGTGGTGTTGTCGGAGCCCTCGATTGTTGCGATCAACACAAACAACAACAAAGTTGTGGCAGTGGGCTCGGAGGCTAAAGAAATGCTCGGCCGTACGCCAGGCCATATTGTCGCAGTTCGCCCACTGAAGGACGGTGTCATCGCCGATTTCGACGTTACAGAGAAGATGATTTCGTACTTCATTCGCCGTGCCAACAAAGGGCGCATCTGGGTTCGCCCGCGTATCGTAATTGGAGTGCCAAGCGGTATCACTCAGGTAGAAGAGCGCGCCGTCAGGGATACCGCCTACCGTGCTAAGGCGATGGAAGTGTTCTTAATCGAAGAAGCTATGGCTGCCGCCATTGGGGCCGGGCTTCCAATAACCGAACCTTCCGGGAATATGGTGGTCGACGTCGGCGGCGGCACAACTGATGTGGCAGTTATTTCAATGGGTGGCATTGTGTACTCGCGATCAATTCGCGTCGGCGGCACGGCAATGGATGAAGCAATCATCAGCTACATTAAGCAAAACTATAATTTGCTCATCGGTGATCGCACGGCCGAAGATGTCAAAGTCAACATCGGCTCCGCGCATCCTCTGGATGAGCAGATGACTATGGACATCAAAGGACGCGACCTAATCGAAGGCAGACCGAAAACAGTTACCATCACGGACCGCGAAATTCGCGATGCGCTCAGTGAAGTCACATCTTCGATCGTGGAATCGGTACGAATGGCGTTCGAGCGTACTCCACCCGAACTATCCGCCGACTTCATCGACAAAGGGGTGATTTTGACCGGTGGCGGGGCTTTGTTACGTAACCTTGATCTGCGGCTACGGGAAGAAACGGGAATTCCTGTTTCTGTTGCCGAAGACCCATTGTCCGCGTGTGTACTCGGCGTCGGGCGAATTCTCGATGACCTGGATCTACTGCGGCAGGTGTGCCGGCCGTAGGTGAGACGGGATGATGCCCAACCGATGAGCTGAGGCGACATGAAAACAATCAGCCGCCAGGCGAGCTCCCTTATGCTCCTTATCGGGCTGCTGTTTGGTTTCTTCGTGATGATTTCGTATCAGGTCAATCGCGCTAAGACTGCCAACACTGTTGCGGGTGCGATTCAAACTGTAGTCTCGCCGGCCCATCGTCTCATTTCCGAACTGTGGACCAGGGTCTCTTCTGGCTGGTCCGACTATGTGGCACTGACCAGTCAAGCTGCCGCGGCAGACGCCCTACAACAACGCGTGATTTATCTTGAACGTCGGATCATGACATTGGAGGAAACGTCACGCGAAAACATCCGCCTAAAGGAGCTATTGAACTTACAGGATCGCATCGCGACCCACTCGATCGCATCGCAGGTCATCGGACGCGACATGGCGCACGGTTATGAAACGTTCACAGTCAATCGTGGGTCACGTGATGGTATCGAAATTGGGTCGGGGGTCATATCGACCACCGGTGTCGTGGTCGGTCGGGTCATCCAAGTAAGCCCGTGGACGGCAATGGTACAGCTAATCACCAACTCGCGAAATGCGGTCGGCGCCAAGATCGTTCGAACCTTGGCTCACGGTGTCGTCCATGGCGCCGGTGGTGCTATTCTCAAACTCGATTACGTCACTAGCCTAGCTGACGTCAAGGGGGGAGACATCGTGGTCACCTCAGGCGACGACGGGATCTACCCGGCGGGGTTCGAAATCGGCCGAGTACTTCGCGTCACTGAAGGAGCGCCCGTCCCAGGGCTTCCTCAACTACCAGTGGTACGAGCTGAAACGGCGCTATTTCTCAACATCGACGTCGATTCCCTCACTGACGTCCTGCAAATTGGACAAGTGCTGCTCCTTTCCCCACAAATGGATCGTGAATGACCGCGCTCCTCTCGATGCTTGTGTTGTTGGGCCTCGGTCTTCTGCAGATATTTTTGCCTCAGGTCTGGTCGGGACTCGGGAGGGTCGACTGGCTACTGATGTATGTCGTTCTGCAGTCGCTGCGCAGCTCGTTCCGACGGTCGATTCTCCTCGGCGCGGGCGCAGGTTTAATCCAAGACAGCCTTGCTGGTGGCATAATCGGGCTCCATGCGTTTGCTAAGACCGCAATAGCGGCAACCATTGCGATGTTCAGCAGCCTGTTTGTGTTGCGTGGCCCACTGTCGGGGGCCATGATCACAGGCTTGGCAGTGATAATTGAAGGGTTAATCGTGATGGCCTGGCAGTTATCACTCGGGCGGCCAGCGCCGTTTGGCTTAGGCGATGTCTCCCTGGGAGCTGCGGCAACCAGTGCAGCAACAATGTTGGTCGTCTACACCGGTCGCAAATGGCAGCAGCGAGAACTAATCAAGCACCGCCGTGTTCGGGTCGACGTCGGCGTTACGGGTGATGGCGAATGAACACAGTCGGCCCGTGGCGCCCCGAGTCTTCAAAAGGGAGCAAAGGTAGGCACTGGGGACCGATCTTCCGCCGCAACCATAGTGCTTCAAACGACGAGACGTTGGAAAGCCCGATTGTCCTTAGCCGGCTGAGACGTCGGGTACACCTTGCCGAAGGCTTTGTCATCTTGATGGTCACGCTGTTGCTGTTGGGCTTTTGGCGCCTCCAGGTGGTACACGCGGAACACTATCGTGAGCTCGCCGACAACAACCGCCACCAAAGCATCATCGTTCGTGCTCCGCGTGGCTTGGTTACCGACCGTAAGGGGTCGCTACTCGCCGCTAACAGGCCTGCGTTTAATGTCGCCATTGTCCGCGAAGAGCTCGATGATCGAGATGCAACCCTCCAATGGCTCGCCGACGTCCTGAACGTCACACCTGCCATGCTGCACAAACGCCTTGACCAGAGGCAGCAGGGCATTCCTGTTTTTCAACCGATCGTCATTGCCGGAGACATTGCTCCTTCTTTGGTGCCAGCGATTGAAGCAAGGTCGTTTGAGTATCCCGGAGTCTTGATCCAACCCGAGCATAAGCGCCATTACCCAAAAGGAACCGTCGCCGCGCACGTGATGGGCTACGTTGGTGAAATTAACGCCGTGCAGCTAGCAGCCTGGGAGCAAGACCGCTATCGAATGGGCGATATTGTGGGCCAACTTGGCCTTGAGCGCGTTCATGACAGCCTTCTGTCAGGGTTTGCCGGTGCAGAAGAGATCATCGTCAATAGTGCAGGGCGAACCATTCGAGTTTTGAACCAGATTCCACCGGAGCCCGGAAACACGCTCACTCTAACCCTCGATGCGAGGTTACAGGAACAAGCGGAGGCTTTGCTTGAGGGGAAAAAGGGGGCCATCGTGATGCTCGATGTCAACACCGGCGGTACGCTAGCATTGGCATCTGCTCCGACGTTCGACCCCAATATGTTCGCACGGCGCTTCTCGCAAGCCGAGTGGAACGCCGTAACGAACGATCCCGCTACACCCCTTCAAAATCGTGCCTTACAAAGTGCATACCCTCCGGGGTCGATCTTCAAGCTACTGGTGGCCGTTGCAGGCCTCGAAGCTGGCAGGATAAGGCCCGAAACAACGGTCACCTGTACTGGAGGCGGGATGTACTACGGGCAATACCGAAGTTGTAATGCCATACACGGGAGGGTGAACCTGGAAAGCGCCATTGGTCGCTCATGCAACGTCTACTTCTATGAACTCGGAACTAAGCTTTCCCGGGAACAGATCATCGAGGTTGCACAGCGATATGGACTCGGTGCCCAAACTGGGATTGACCTTCTTAACGAAGCGACAGGTATCCTGCCAACTAAGGAGTGGATCGCCCAGGCTCTACCACCCCGAGATGGCAACTGGTATCTGGGAGAAACCATAGGTTTGTCGATCGGTCAGGGACCAATAAACACCACGCCGTTACAGCTTGCTCACATGGTGGCAACGCTGGCCACAGGGCTGAAGATGAAGCCCTATTTGATTGAGAAGGTGGAAAGTTCCACCGGAAATAGTCGTTCAAGACATGTGCCCCACGATCAAGCCATCGAGGTCGACCTCCGTCCTGATCATCGCGAAGCACTCCTGGCCGGGATGCGCGCAGCGTTGAAGCCAGTAACCGGCACAGGACGCCGAGCTGCCAACCCAAACTACGACTTCGGTGGTAAGACCGGCACCGCTCAAGTGGCTTCGGCAGTTGCAGCAGGCCCCGAGGAAGAACGCCCCGAGGGTCTTAGGAACCATGCCTGGTTCGTAGGTATCGCACCGGTTGAAAAACCAGAGATTGCGATTGTCGTCTTCATCGAGCATGGTGTTGGAGGCGGTGTCGCCGCTGCGCCCGTCGCTGGTCAGTTGATGACTACCTATTTCGAGGCGACGGAGGAAACAAAGCGATGATCCTGTTCGACCGGCGTACGTTCCGCGCCTTCGACTACCTGCTGCTGTTTGATCTATCTCTGCTGTTCGGGGTAGGGGTTTTGCTGGTCGCTTCTGCCAGCGATGCTGGACACTTTCAACGACAGATTGTTTGGGCAATAACAGCGATCATTTTCGCTGTAGTCGTCTCGGCCATCGACTATCGCAAGTTAATTAGTCGTGCTTATGAGCTGTGGGTACTTGCCATGTTTGTCCTTGGCGGGCTTTTACTGTTCGGCCCAGTGACATCTGGAACTCGGAGCTGGTTGAACATTGGAAGCATGGGTGGGCAACCGTCGGAATTGACCAAGATAGTGGTCATCCTCGCGCTCGCTCATTATTTTTCTGAGCTTGATCCCCTACCATTCGGCACCCGTCGCCTATTCGTGGCGGCGGTGTTAGTTCTAGTGCCGTTTATACTGGTTGCAGTGCAACCCGATCTGGGTACCGCCAGTAGCTTCTTGCCAATACTCGCTGGAATCGCTTGGGTGGCAGGGATCCGCTACGCATCCGCCATGCGTTTGACGGTAGCTTCTGTGGGGATGGCACCATTCGGGTACTTCCTACTCGAGGATTACCAGCGTGCCCGACTTCTAACCTTTCTCGACCCCGGACGCGACCCACTGGGTGCTGCCTACCAGATCGTCCAATCAAAGATCGCCGTCGGGTCAGGCGGACTGGTCGGAACCGGGCTCTACGCCGGGAGCCAAAGCAAAGGGAATTTTCTACCTGCCCAGCACACCGACTTGGTTTTCGCGGTGCTTGGAGAGGAGCTTGGCTTCATCGGCGTAACACTTGTGCTCTCCCTCTACCTGGTGCTGTTGCTGCGCGTGCTACAAACCGCGCGCTTAGCCCGTGATCGCGCCGGTGCGTACATAGCCACTGGAGTGGCCACAGTGATGCTCTACCACCTTTTAGTCAACGTCGGCATGGTGATCGGATTTGCCCCAATTACCGGGATTCCCCTACCCCTTCTCTCGTACGGTGGCTCTTCGGCGTTGACAAGCGGAATTGCTATAGGCCTAGTAATATCCGTGCGGAACCGCCGTTTCCTGAATTGAATCCCAGCGTTTATGCCTGAACAATAGCCACATCCACGAAGAATCGGCTATAATGGACTTTATACGAGTTTCTGGATCGTGAGCTAACGCGGGCTGAAACGCACGCCCCATCGGTAGAGAGCGTAGGCGGATGCCTAGAGTGGCGACGCGTTCTCCCGTTTCGGGCTGCCAGCGGCAGCAAGCGAGCGATCCGAAAGGGTTTTCTTGTTTTCACCTTATTTAACAGCGCAACGATCACCGGGCAGATATACCAACTGCCGTTTCTGTACGTGCACCCTCGTCGATTCCATGACAAGGGACCGGTGCGCCTTGTGCTCAAGCACCCATCCGGAGCGGTGAGACGTCGACGTATCGCGTTTCCCCCGGGTCGGGGCACGCGGAGATATTTTCATGGCTCGCAAAGAAATCATCACCAATTCTGGCAACGATGAAACACGCCTTGCCATCCTGGAAGATGGACAGTTAACAGAAGTTGTTCTTGAACGGGCCCAGGCACGCGGGCTGGTCGGCAATATCTACAAAGGTCGGGTGAGCCGGGTTCTTCCGGGCATGCAATCCGCTTTCGTCGACATTGGCCTTGAACGCGATGGCTTTCTCTATGTCTCGGACGTGCTCGCCGACATCGAGCAATTTTCCAGCTGGATGGAGAGCGATGAAGAGGAAGATGCCCACAAGCCCAGCAAACGTCGCAGCCGCCGTGCCCGTGAACGACAGAGAATTGAAGATCTTCTAAAAAAGGGTGACGAGATCCTGGTGCAAGTTTCCAAAGCTCCACTTGGAACAAAGGGCGCTCGGATTACAACCAATGTCTCTCTGCCGGGCCGGTTCCTGGTATACATGCCGACCGTTGATCAAATCGGTGTATCCCGCAAGATCCCCGACCGCAACGAGCGAAATCGTCTGCGGAAGATCATCAGAAACATTCGCCCCAAGAATGTCGGGGGGCTGATCGCACGCACTGCCGCAACCGGTCAGAGCCAGAAAGACTTCCAGGACGACACGATGTTCCTTATCGAGGCATGGGAAGAAATTAAACGCCGCTCCGAGGAAGCTAAGGCGCCAAGTTTGATTCACAAGGACCTTTCGGTTCTGTTGCGTTTGCTGCGCGACGTTTTTGCCGACGATTTCGACCGTGTTGTGATCGATGACCAACAAGAATACGAGCGCGCCAAGAGCTTCGTCGGCCAACTCCAGCCAACCATGGTCGAAAAGATTGAACACTATCAAAAGAAAATGCCGATTTTTGACTCCTTCAAGGTCCAGCAACAGCTCGACAAAGCTCTCGAAGCAAAAGTTTGGCTAAAATCCGGTGGCTACCTGGTCATCGACCAAGCCGAAGCGTTGGTCGCAATCGATATCAACACCGGCAAATACGTCGGCAAACGGCGTCTCGAAGACACCGTGTTGAAGACCAACCTCGAGGCGGTGAAGGAGATTGCTCGGCAGCTTCGCCTACGTGATATGGGGGGCATTATCGTCATTGATTTCATCGACATGGAACAGAAGGCCAACGACGAGAAGGTTCTACATTCGCTGATTGAAGAGCTCAAGAAGGACAGGGCGAAGACCCATGTACTACCAATGTCCGAGTTTGGGCTCATCCAGCTCACCCGACAGCGGGTAAAGCAAAGCCTTGAGCGCATCATGCTGCAACCGTGCCCCTACTGTTCTGGTAGGGGACAGGTAAAATCTGTTGAGACGATCTGCATCGAAATTCTCCGTGAAGTGAGACGCTTGAAGAAAGAGCTCAATGGTAACGGCATCGTGCTTCGCACGAGCTCCTCGATCGCAACAGCACTGCAACAGTCCGAACGTGAGATGCTGCACCAAATCCGCTCTGAGGTTCAGGCACCAGTCAGCCTATTGCCGGATGGGCAGATGCACCAAGAGCAATTCGAGGTGGTCTGTCTCTGAAGGACTTCGTTTGCCTGCTTATTTGCCGCTCGATTAATCAATCAGAGCCTTCGCTACAGAGCCAACCAACGCATCATCTTCATCCGGGAGGACGGTGCGCACGTCCAAAATTACGCGACCCCTAACGATTCGGGCAATAATTGGAGGATCAGCATCTCGCAGGCGCGCAACAAGGGCGTGGGCCGTGTCCGGCGGATTGATCGACAGTCCAAATGATGGCAAATCTTTCCCCGGAGCACCCCCACCGCCAACTTGGGAAAAAACCTTTACGATCTCGAGCAGAGCACCACACTCCTCTTTCATCAAACGATCCGCTATAGCCTTCGCCCGAGATTCAAGATCAGCTATGGGCATGCGTAGCATCCGGATCGTCGGGATACCATCGAGGTCACCATTAACGTAGATCGCCAGTGTCCCCTCAAGCGCTAGAGTGGTCGCCTTGTCCAAGCGCAGGGCACGGTACAAAGGATTTGATCGCACACGGGCGACGTAGTCGGGCTTGCCGACTATGAACCCTGCCTGGGGGCCTCCAAGGAGTTTGTCTCCAGAAAAAGTCACTAGATCGACGCCAGTCGCCAGTCGCTGAGCCACGGTGGGCTCGTCATGGATACCAACGTCGCGGAGGTCAAACAAGCAACCGCTGCCAAGATCTTCGATAACTGGGACACCGTGGTCACGCCCGAGTGCAGCAAGCTCTTCAAGTTCAGCTTCTTCAGTAAACCCAACGACCCTGTAGTTACTCGGGTGCACACTCAACAAGGCTCCCGTCTGAGGGCCAATCGCTTCCTCAAAATCGCGACTCCGGGTACGGTTCGTGGTTCCCACCTCATGCAGAATCGACTGGCTCTTGGCCATCACCTCAGGAACGCGAAACGAGCCACCAATCTCCACCAGCTGGCCCCGTGAAACAACCACCTCCTTGCCTTCGGCCAACGTATTAAGGACCAAAAGAACTGCGGCAGCATTGTTGTTGACGACGACGACTCCGGTACCAGGTAGCAACTGGTTGACAAGAGATTCGACGGCCTTGTCACGCTGGCCACGTCCTCCATCCTCAAGGTTGAATTCAAGGTTCAAGTAACGCTGCCCAAGGCCAGCAGCGCGTGCCGCCGCTGCAGCCGGCCACGGTGATCGACCAAGGTTTGTATGCACCACAATACCGGTAGCATTGATTACGTGGCGCAGATGAGGCTCGGTAAGCTTGCCCGCCGCTGTAGCAATGCCTGCAGCGAGGTTATCGAGACGAGTTTTCATCGTCTCACCGTCCAGCTCTCCGGAAAGCAGCGCGGCACGCATTTCTTCGAGAAAAATGCCAGCTGCACGGGTCGCAAATTGGCGAGCGCAGCCCACTTCTTCAATCCACGCCACCACCTCTGGATGCTCCAGAACTCGCTCTACCGCTGGTAGATTGCGGAGCAACTCCATCTGTGGTTGTTTACTCTTAGATGCTTTCCCAGCCTGCGCCACCATGACAGATTGATCTACATCAAATCCTTTGCCGAAAGAGAACACAGTCTCCTGGGGACCTTAAAGGTGAAATTCCCAAGACTCCCCTGCTTGTACGCATAACGAACAGTTCACGGCCAGCGAAGTCTGTCCGGACTCCAGCAAAACCGCCGACCAGTTGGTTCACGGACTTAAGGTTCCGGATAGTGAGCACACCATCGCGGAGCCCGACGCTGTCAGCTGAGCGTCGCTGCATTGCACCACCTTTTCGATGGAGAGATCGAGGAGTCAAACGAACTTTATCACCTTACCCAAAAGGGCGGCTGAGCCGATCCGCCCGACACCTTCTAGGGCAGACAATCAGCCCCTTTGACTGACAAATTATAGCTTCTCTTTAATATAGGGAATTAGGACCTCAGAAGCCCACAAGTTCTTATTATTCAATGAGATACAAGGACTACTAAGGTTTGCAGTTGATTGACAGTCCCCAGGGCCTGTGGTAGAAAAACCATGGTTTCACCCATCCTCGTTGGCTCTACCTGAGATCACTCTCGCACTTCCGCTATGGCCGCATACCTTCCGATTGCGATGTTTGCTTTGGCCGCCACCGTGTTCGCCGTCATCGGCCTGGTTGCAGGTAGCCTCATCCGCCCGGCGGGGCGAGACTTGGAAGGCAAACTGGAGCCTTATGAATGCGGTGTCGAGCCAGTCCGCGATGCGCGCCAACGCTTTTCAATTCGCTTCTATATCGTCGCAATGTTGTTTCTGATTTTCGACGTCGAGACCATCTTCTTATTTCCCTGGGCCGTGCAGTTCAGACAGCTAGCGTTGTTCGGGTTTATTGAGATGGTCATCTTCATTGCCATCCTTATATTCGGCTACATATACGCTTGGAAGCGTGGAGCACTTGAATGGGTATAGCAGAACATAAGTTTGAAGAAAATATTCTTACGACAACCGTGGATGGTGTAGTCAGTTGGGCTCGCAAATCTGCGATCTGGCCGATGACATTTGGCCTCGCCTGCTGCGCCATCGAAATGATCGTGACCACCTGCTCCCGTTACGATATGGCTCGCTTCGGTGCTGAGGTCTTCCGTGCGACACCCCGACAGGCCGACCTGATGATCGTCGCTGGCACCGTAACACTGAAGATGGCGCCAATAATCAAGCGCCTCTACGACCAGATGCCCGACCCAAAGTGGGTCATCTCGATGGGTTCCTGCTCAACCTGCGGTGGCCCCTACCCAACCTATAGCGTCCTTCAGGGCGTCGATAGGATCGTACCCGTGGATGTTTCCGTTCCCGGATGCCCTCCCCGCCCGGAGGCTTTGCTATACGGTGTGCTGCGACTCCAGGATAAGATCGACGAAATGCACATACTGCGCAAATAGCGCACTTTCGGGTCAAGAAACAGTGATCTTTGTAACAAGAATTGGCAGCCAAAATGGCAGACGAAAAGCCGCAAACGGAATCTGGCGAACAACAGGCAGAAGCTAGCGAAAACGTGGCGCCAGAACCCAACCCTCTGGTCACCGCCTTGCTAGGACAATTCCCAAGTGATGTCCAACACGAGGGTGAAGACACAGCTGGCCTCCCGCTGGTTCGGACAGACGTTGACAACGTGATCAACGTCCTGACCTGGCTGCGCGACAACGAATTAACCAAGTTCAATTACTTAGCCAGTCTGACGGTCACTGATTGGACCGAGCGCTCGCCGCGTTTCGACGTGGTCTACCATCTCTATTCCATCGCTGCGAACCACTTCCTGACCGTTAAAGTCGGTTGCGAAGACGGCGAGGGCGTTCCCAGTGTCACCGATGTCTGGGGAACAGCAAACTGGCACGAACGCGAAGCCTACGACCTCTACGGGGTTGAGTTTCTAGGGCATCCCGAGTTGGAGCGCATCTTTTTGCCTGAGGACTGGGAAGGATTCCCACTCCGCAAAGACTACCCCTTGGAAGGGCCAAATCTGGAGTTGTTGACTCGGCAGCAAGCGGCCTTTCGAGGCGGACGATTCGACCGTATTCGCGGCGACTACGAAATGACCGAGCAGGAGCGGCAGTTATCGAGTACCGGTATCGTCGGTTCTTTGTGGACACCAGAGACCGAAACACCAGACCCTGAGCAATCCGAAAAACCTGACGAGACATCGGAAAGCTAGCCTACGGAATTTGTTGAGCACATGCTGAAAACACACGAGATGGAACTGAACATGGGGCCTCAGCATCCGTCGACGCACGGCGTGCTGCGCCTCATTCTCTATCTCGACGGCGAAACTATTGTCGATTGCAAGCCGGTCATCGGGTACCTCCATCGCGGTACCGAGAAGCTGTGTGAGACACGCAACTATTATCAGAATGTCCCATTCACTGATCGAACCGACTACCTCGCGGCACCGAATGGCAACCTCGGTTATGTCGAGACGGTTGAAAAACTTGGCGGCTATGAGGTTTCGGAACGAGCGCAATTCGTGCGCACTGCTGTTTGTGAGCTGTCGCGTATTGCCAGCCATCTGATCTGGCTGGGCACACACGCCATGGATATCGGTGCCCAGACGATGCTGATGTGGACGATCCGTGAGCGAGAGGTCATCCTCGATTTTTTTGAAGCAGCCCTCGGTGACCGGCTGACCACTACGGCGTTCCGGCCTGGCGGCCTCCGCCGTGATTTGCCGGATGGATGGGTTAAAGCGGTGCTTGGCTTCTGCGCCACTTTCCCTGACCGTGTCGACGAATATGAATTGCTGCTTTCAAATAACCGCATCTGGATCGACCGTACTGCTGGCGTGGGCGTGATTAGCGCCGACGATGCGATTGACATGGGGCTTTCCGGGCCACTACTTCGAGGCTCCGGTGTTGCCTACGACATCCGCAAGGCAATGCCTTACGCCGCTTACGATAAGGTCGATTTTGAAATCGCTGTTAGTAATGACTGCGATTCCTACGGTCGCTATGCACTCCGCCTCATGGAAATGCGTGAATCCGTGAAAATCGTCGAGCAATGCCTCCATAATTTGCCGGATGGTCCGATTACTGGGAAAGTGCCCAAGATGCTGAAGATCGAGGCGGGGAAAGAGGTCTACCATCAGATTGAGGCGCCTCGCGGAGAACTAGGCTATTACATAGTTGCGGATGGCACTAACACGCCGTACAAGTGCAAGATTCGAGCACCATCCTTCGTGAATCTGGCAGCGATCACACAGATGGTCAAAGGGCTTCTAATAGCTGATGTAGTGACCGTCATTGGCAGCATCGACATCGTCCTGGGAGACGTCGATCGATGAACAACACCTGGCTGTCAGATTACGTCATCATCCCATCGATTCTAATCTTGGCAATCCTTCTTGTTTTTCCGCTATTGGTCGGCTACATCGTCTATGTCGAACGAAAGGTTCTAGCATTCATCCAGAGTCGCCTTGGGCCGATGCGCGTTGGGCCCTACGGTCTGCTGCAACCAATCGCCGATGCGGTCAAACTACTGACCAAGGAAGACATCGCACCACGTGATGCAGACGTATTCGTCTTCAAGATTGCACCCATCATTCTTCTGGTAATCGGCCTTACCGGACTCGCATTCTTGCCGATGGGTGAAGGCTTCACGCTATTTGGCTACGACATAAGCTTGAGCATCGTTGACGTCAACGTCGGCGTACTCTTCTTGCTCGCATTAATGAGCCTGTCAACATACTCATTGGTACTTGGCGGCTGGGCAAGCAACTCGAAATACCCGTTGCTTGGAGCATTGCGGTCAGCAGCGCAGATGGTGTCTTACGAGGTTGCTTTAACATTCACTATTCTTGCAACGCTGATGATTGCCGGCACCCTCTCGATGAGCGGCATAATCGACGCACAGCGAGAAGCGGGCTTATGGTACGTCTTCGTCCAGCCGGTAGGCTTCGTGTTATTCATAATCGCCATGGTCGCTGAAACAAACCGCCTTCCCTTTGATCTTCCCGAGGCAGAGGCGGAGCTGGTGGCAGGCTATTTCACTGAATACTCAGGTTTCCGCTGGTCGTTTTTCATGCTGGGTGAATACGCTGCGATGGTCGTGATGAGTGGCTTGCTGGTAACACTTTACCTGGGCGGCTGGATGCAACCGTTTCCCAATGTTGAGTTGTTCTCGTTTCTCGGCTTTATACCTGGTTTTTCGTGGTTCGTCCTGAAAGTTGGGTTTTTTATCTATTTCTTCATCTGGCTACGCGGCACATACCCACGTTACCGCTACGATCAGCTGATGGGCCTCGGATGGAAAGTGTTTATTCCGCTTTCGATCGCCAATCTTTTTATCACTGGGCTGTTTGTCATCATTGTGGATTCTCTGTCCAGTTAACCGCTGCGACAGATAACAACTGAAAGTACGGAAATGCCGGCTCCGAAAAAAAGTTTGGCGGCCACGGCGCTGCTCACTGACCTGATCACTGGTCTGTGGACGACGTTACGCTATACGTTCAAACCTAATGTGACCGTGCGCTACCCGCTTGAGCGAAGCGTGCTTCATCCAAACTATCGCGGCATCCTACGAGTCGATGACGACCTGTGCATCGCCTGCTTTCTGTGCGAGAAAATCTGCCCGGACAACTGCATTGTTCTCGAAGGCGAGAAAGGCATAGGCAAAGGGTCAAAATACGCCTCTTACTTTTATCTTGATCATGCACGCTGCCTATTTTGCGGGTTGTGCGAAGAGGTATGCCCGGTCGACGCTATCTACCATTCCAACGAATTCGAAGGCGCGACGTATAACCGCGCCGATCTGGTCCATGATCTCGCGATCCTCCATAAGGGACACGCGATAGTCCACTACGAGCGCTAAACGTGTCGCAAACAGCCTTTTACCTTATATCAGCGATCATCCTTGGCGGTGCCTTGGCTATGGTCACAAGCCGTAGTCTAGTGCGCTCGGTGATCTGGCTGGTTGTGTCCTTCGTTGGCGTTGGCGCATTGTTCCTCCTGCTCGAGGCGGAATTCATCGCTGCCGTGCAGATCCTAGTTTATGCTGGCGGTATCGTAGTCTTGTTTCTTTTTGTGATCATGCTGGTCAACCTCAATGAGTTGCAACGCGTGGAGTACTTGCACAGACAGTGGTTGCCAGCGGTATTGCTCGTCTGCGTGCTGCTTGCAGAACTCGGTTTCATGATGTGGGCAGGGACTCAAGGTAGCGAGCCGCCCCCACCGGACCAGATCAGCGCCGCTTTGCGTACGGTCAACGGTGGCAACATCGAAACCATCGGCATGACCCTGTACACCGATTACATATTGCCTTTCGAAGTAGTCTCCATGCTGTTGCTGGTGGCTATGATCGGGGCTATCTATTTCGCAAAGAAGCGAGTCTGATATGGACGGCATCGGACTGAATCACTACCTAATACTTTCAGCGATGCTCTTTTCTATCGGCGCCATCGGCGTGTTGGTGCGACGAAACGTGATCCTCGTGTTGATGTCGCTTGAGCTCATGTTTAACGGAGCCAATATAAACCTTGTCGCGGTGTCATATTTCCACCCCGACCTGACAGGACAAATCTTCTCTATCTTCAGCATTACCGTCGCCGCCGCTGAAGTCGCCATTGGCCTGGGCCTGGTGATCGCTTTGTTTCGCAACAAGGAAGCGATCAACGTCGATGAATTCAACTTACTGAAAGGCTAATCTGGAATCGTGATCGATCTATTCTGGCTAATCCCGCTCATCCCGATGGTCGGTGTCACCATCAACGGGTTGTTCGGCAGGCGGATTAAAAGTGAAAAGGTCATCGCCTTAATCGCCTGTGCCACGATTCTCACGTCGTTCGTCCTATCAGTTGGTGCAGTTTATGAACTAGCACAGCGGCCGGTGGAGGAGCGCCACGAAGAGATCACCCTCTACGAATGGATCCCTTCAGGCGTCGCTCATTTGACTGATGACTCGCTACACGAAAAAACGGCGACCTTCAGCGTCCCGTTCGCCTTTCTGCTCGACCCGTTGTCAGCGGTAATGATCCTCGTGGTGACAGGCGTCGGTTCTTTAATCCATATCTATGCCGTCGGCTACATGCGTGGGGACGCAGGTTATTACAGGTTCTTTACCTACCTGAATCTGTTCATGTTCTTCATGCTGATTTTGGTGCTCGGCAACTCCTATGGCCTGATGTTCATCGGCTGGGAGGGAGTTGGACTGTGCTCGTACCTTCTGATCGGCTACTACATTGGCAAACGTTCAGCCGGTGATGCTGGCAAAAAGGCATTTATTGTCAATCGCATCGGTGATCTTGGCTTCATCCTCGGCATTTTCACAGTCTTCTTCACCTTCGGCAGTGTCCAGTATCTTGAGGTCTTCGAACGGGCACATGAGTTCGAGATCGGCGCAGGGGCTATTACCGCCGCGTGTTTGTTCTTTTTGATTGGGGCAGCTGGTAAAAGCGCCCAAATTCCACTGTTCGTCTGGTTGCCCGACGCGATGGAAGGCCCGACGCCAGTGTCGGCGCTTATCCACGCCGCCACCATGGTAACCGCCGGGGTGTATATGATCGCTCGCTCCAGTGTTTTGTTCTCGCTGTCGCCGATCGCAATGACCTCAGTCGCGATAGTGGGCGCTCTAACCGCTTTGATGGCAGCAACCATTGCGCTGGTACAAAACGATATTAAGCGAGTCCTCGCCTACTCGACCGTCAGCCAGCTTGGCTACATGGTAATGGCGTGTGGTGTCGGCGCCTTCACAGTCGGCGTTTCTCACCTGGTGACGCACGCTTTTTTTAAGGCACTCCTATTCCTCGGAGCTGGCTCGGTTATGCATGCTCTGCACGACGAGCTCGACATGTGGAAGATGGGCAACGTTAAGAAATATATGCCCACAACCCACTGGACGTTCCTAGTCGGCTGCATGGCGATCGCTGGAATTCCTGGGTTGTCAGGCTTTTTCTCCAAAGACGAAATACTGTGGTACGCCTGGTCTGGGCCTTACGGTCACCCAGTTTTTTGGGCCATTGGAACGCTAGTCGCCGGACTTACTGCTTTCTATATGTTTCGCATGTACTTTGTCGTCTTTCGGGGCGAATCACGTATGGATCCACACGTTGAGGACCATGCCCACGAGAGCCCCAAGGCAATGACGGTGCCGCTGATGGTGCTCGCGGTCCTTTCCATCTTCGGCGGTTACATCATCATCCCGGACGTTCTACGGGTCGGCCCGCTTGCCGCCCTCCACGAGCGCTTTAACCTTTTTGAATGGCTCGCTCCATCGCTAGGAGGCGAATCGCACGCCGCGGTCGCGTCAACCCGCGATTCGTTACTAGCATCGGTCCAACCTGCAATTAACTTTGTGCAAGAGGCGGAGCACGCTGCGGAGGAAGCCAGTCACGGCCTCGAACTGATGCTGATGTTGACCTCGATCGCCGTTGCGCTCGCCGGTATCAGCTTTGCGTACCTGATCTACATCAAGATACCGAGCCGGGCGAACGAACTATACGAGCGCTTCCAGGGTGCCTACCAGGTTCTATGGAATAAGTACTACGTCGACGAGTTGTACGACATGCTGTTCGTTAACCGAACTAAGGACGCCGGAGACGCCCTCTGGGTAATCGATGATGCTTTGGTCGACGGAGTCGTCAACGGAGTCAGCAACGCCACTAAGAGGAGCGCTTCCACAAGCGTAGCGTTTGACGACATGGTCGTCGACGGTGCCGTCAACGCTGTGGGCGATGAGCTGTCCTGGTCGTCGCGCATTTTCCGTGGCTGGCAAACAGGCTACGTGCAAAATTATGCACTGATTATCACACTTGGAATTTTCGCCATTATTAGCGCTTACTTGTTTCTACCCTGAATGAGGTTTTAGGAGCCTTTAGCCGATGAACATTTCGATGCTCACGGTCGTCGTTTTCTTGCCCGCGCTGGGGGCGCTCATCATCGCGCTGTTCGTCCCAAAGACGAACGAAAACGCGATCAAGTTGGTCGCCAACGCTGTCGCGCTCGTTGACTTCGCCCTCTCTTTGGTCCTGCTGTACGATTTTGAGATCGCCACTACGCAGCTACAACACGTCACCAAGGTGTCGTGGATCCCTCAACTCGGTATCGAATACTTCATCGGTATTGACGGCATCTCGCTGCTGCTGGTGATTCTGACGACCGGCCTTGGCTTTATAGCAGTCCTGTCCTCGTGGACCTATATCCAGGAGCGCCTCAAGGAATATTACGCCATCCTGCTGCTCCTCCAGACAGGGATTCTCGGCGTCTTCGTAAGTTTCGATTTCTTTTTGTTCTATGTGTTCTGGGAAGTAATGCTGGTTCCCATGTATTTCTTGATCGGCATCTGGGGTGACAAAAACCGCCTCTATGCAGCAATCAAGTTTTTCCTCTACACGCTGTTTGGCTCAGTATTGATGCTATTGGGAATCATCGCGCTCTACCTCGCGAACGCCGCCGAGACCGGCGTATACACGTTCAATATCCTCGAGTTTTATCGACTGACACTATCGCCAGACCTCCAGTGGTGGATCTTCCTGGCCTTCTTCCTGGGCTTCGCAATCAAAGTGCCGATGTTTCCGTTCCACACTTGGCTACCTGACGCACACGTCCAGGCGCCAACAGCTGGCTCGGTAATCCTGGCAGGTGTACTGCTGAAGATGGGCACCTACGGCTTTATACGACTATCGCTTCCAATATTGCCCGATGCGACTCGTCAGTTCGTACCGATGATCGCGGTGCTATCAATCATCGCGATCATTTACGGGGGGCTTGTCGCCTTGATGCAAAAAGATTGGAAGAGCTTGGTCGCTTATTCGTCGGTTTCACACATGGGCTTTATCACACTAGGTATTTTTATGCTCAACCCCGTGGCTCTACAGGGTGGCATCTTCCAAATGCTGGCTCATGGTGTAGCGACCGGCGGGCTCTTCTTGATCGTCGGCCTAATCTACGAGCGCATGCACACAAAGGAGATCGCGCGCTTCTCAGGTCTCGCACAAGTCATGCCAGTGTACGCGACGATGTTCGCAATTATCGCTTTCGCCTCTCTCGGTATGCCAACGCTTAACGGTTTCATCGGCGAATTTCTCATATTGGCCGGGACCTTCCAGGAAAGTCATCAATACGCGTTCTTCGCAGTGTGGGGTGTCGTCTTGGCAGCCGCCTACCTCCTTTGGCTCTACCAGCGAGTCATGCTCGGCGAGGTCAAGGACGATGAGATCGCGGGCCTTAAGGACCTCAACCTGCGCGAGTCTATGACGCTCATACCGTTAGTCATTATGGCGATTGTCATGGGGATCTATCCCAAACCGTTTCTCAAGATGATCGAAGAGCCAGTGAATGCCATCATCGAGCGGGTCCGCCCGGGCTACTTTGATGGGTCCGGCGTCACGCCTCTGCCACTGCCATCTACACCGGGTACAGCAGCCGCGCTCCCGGTCAACGCTAAAGGCCAACTCGCTTCGCTGGAAGATCTCCTTCAACAGCAGCTCGCCGACGACGACAAGATCGACGAGAGTTCGGAGAACTGATCGATGGGTAGCCTTCCCTTTCCAGTCGAAGATCTATGGGCAATCGGTCCCGAGCTCATCGTCACCGCGGCAGCATTGATCGTGTTGCTGTGGGGTGCGTTTGATGGACCTCGTAAGCGCCCACATCAATTCGCCTGGTTCACATTGGCGTCCTTAGTTGTTGCCTTAGTTACAGTGCTGCGCCAAACACCCACCGATCAAACATACTTTTCTGGGTTGCTGGGAATGGACGCCTTCAGCATGTTCTTCTCAGCATTGTTCCTTATCACTGCGGGTTTTGCCGTCCTCGCGTCGATTCGCTTTCTCGACGACCATGAGGCACACCACCCTGAGTATTATTTTTTCCTTCTGACCGCGCTTCTTGGCATGATGTTTATGGCGCGCTCCGTCGACTTTATCTCCCTATTCGTCGGGTTGGAGCTTCAAGCTCTCTCGGTTTATGTGCTCGTCGGCTACTTGAAAGACGATCACAAGTCGAACGAAGCTGGTATCAAATACTTTATTCTGGGGGCAATGTCATCGGCGATCTTTCTCTACGCGATTTCACTCTTCTACGCTCTTGCCGGCACGACAAACTTGGCAGGAATTGCAGAGGCGATCACATCCAGCGGGTTGGAAACTAGCAAGCTGACTACTGCAGCCCTTATCCTCATGGCAAGCGCGCTGGGCTTTAAGATCGCCGCCGTGCCATTTCACGTGTGGGCACCCGATGCTTACTCTGGGGGCCCAACAACGGTCTCGCTATACATCACAGTTGCTTCAAAGGCTGCTGCTTTTGCTGTCATGATGCGCATCTTCCTTGTTGCGCTCGAGCCGTTGCAGGATTCCTGGACGTTGCTGCTCGCCGGCTTGGCGATCCTCACAATGTTTGTCGGCAATATCGCCGCGTTGACCCAAGAAAATCTCAAGCGCATGTTGGCTTACTCGAGCATCGCTCACGCCGGCAACGTACTGATCGGTGTGGTGGCTGCGGCCACTAGCGACGGTGATGCGCGCTCCTTCGCGATCGCTGCTTCACTCTTTTACCTGCTCGCCTATACGTTCATGAACATAGGGGCTTGGGCAACAATCGTATTGGTGCGACGTAACGGCCTTGCTGGTGAGAACCTGGAAGATTTCGCAGGGCTGGCCTCCCGCTCGTACGGAGCATTCTTCTGCATGCTCGTGTTTCTTCTATCGCTGGGTGGAATCCCACCGATGGCGGGATTCCTTGGGAAATGGTACGTCTTCGCTGCGGCGATCAACTCCGGATGGACTTCTTTAGCAGTGGTCGGGGCAATTAACGCTGCAATCTCCATCTTCTATTACTTGCGCATCGTGGTCGTTATGGCGATCCAGGACCCTGTCGAAGACGCTACGCTGGTGCATTCGCCACCACTGACACTGACCCTGGTGGCAGCCGTCTTGATGACAGTGCTGATTGGTATCTGGGCCTCGCCATTCCTCGACTGGGCTTCCAGCGCCTCCCAGCTGGTACGTTAGCAAGCTAGCGAAAGACAATCGAACAAGAAAAAAAGAAGACTAACGGCGGCGAGCACGGCAACAACGGATCGCTTTTACCGATCACTCGCCAGTTCACCCGATACGCTACGATTGGCATCATGTTCCCGGTCGCGACAGGGCTTGGCTTCTTCGGTGGATATTTGCTCGATCAATGGTTGCGGACGACCCCGCTTCTTTCCCTGATCGGCCTCGGGTTCGGCGTGGCGGCAGCAATCCGCAACATGCTTCAAGCAGTGGCAGCAGATGACGATACATAATCATGATGTGATAGAGGCTAACCCTAACGACTATGACCCCGATGCGCTCGTCGCTCGACTCAGACGTAATGCATTAGTTTCGATGATCAGTGTCGCCATCCTGGTTGCGGCTTACTGGCAGGAACCAATGGCCGTTGTTGGAGCGCTCCTCGGAGGGGCCTTAGTAATGCTGAATTTTGTGCTATTGGAGCGGATTGTAAGCCGGGTTTTAGAAACCGCTAAAAGACCTCCAAACCCCCTCCAAATGGTTTTCTTGGGCCTTCGGTTCGTGTTGATGGGGCTTATTCTCTATGGTATCTTGGCGCTACCTGGAGTTCGTCCGATCCCCGTCGTTATGGGACTCTCGATAGTCGTCCTGGCGGTCGTCATCGAAACTTTCTCAGAAGTATTTTCTAGCCCTTCTTCGGGCCTATAATCCGCCAACTTTCTGATGGAACACGAGCTATCTACGATCACGATTTTTCTGAACTCGCTGGTCGAGAGCTTCACCGGGACTGATCCGCACCTTCCGGATCAGGGGGTAATTGCCTGGTTCATCGTTGTCCTCTTGGCGGTTGTTTTCGTCCCAATGTCGAGGCGCTTCTCCATCGACAATCCCGGATGGGGGCAACAAATGTTGGAGATTGGTGTTGAGTCGATAAATGCCATGCTTGACAGTTTCATCGGCCCTGAAGGTCGCAAATATTTCCCCGTCCTGGGAGGTTTTGCTGTTTTTATTTTGATGTCGAACCTGATCACTAACGTGCCAGGATTCCAGCCACCGACCGGTGATCTAAATACCACTGTTGCGCTCGGCGTGATGTCGTTCCTGTTCTACAACTTCCTTGGCATCCGGGCCCAGGGGATTGGGTATGCCAAGCAGTTCATCGGCGACCCAATTTGGATGGCTCCTCTCATGATCCCAATCGAGATCCTAAGTCACCTATCGCGGCCGCTGTCTCTATCGATCCGCCTTTTCGGCAACATTTTCGCAGAGCATACTCTCGCCGGAGTGTTCTTCGTCCTGTTGCCGTTCGGTTTGCCACTTGTTTTCGCCCCGCTGGGGGTCTTTGTAGCCTTCATGCAGACCTTTGTCTTTATCATGTTGTCAATGGTTTACATCGCCGGTGCACTTGAGCACGGGCACTGATTCGAAATGTCGCGCACTTGCTAAGCGTGCGCTCCGAAAAGGAGAATTTAATGTCCAGAAAGAATGGGCTCGTCGCCCTCTCCGCTTTATTTCTGATCATGGTGGCTACCCCGGCCATTGCGGCCCCTATGCAGGATGGGGGCGCCGCCACCGGTCCCGAAGATGTCAAAATGGCAATTTCATTGGCTGCTGCTTTCGCCATGGGAATCGCCTCAGGAGCGTGCGGCCTCGGCCAAGGGCGAGCAGTCGCGGCGGCCTGTGATGGAATGGCCCGCAATCCCAGCGCGGGAGGTCAAATCCGCGGTTCTCTACTCATCGGTCTTGTTCTCATCGAGTCGTTGGCGATCTACACGCTGCTCATCGGGCTTGTGCTGATCTTCCTGAAGTGGGGCACCTGAGAAGCCGCAACATCGAATTAAATAATCACCGCCTGCCGAACCCATGGCATGGCGGTGATTTTCTTTGTCCTGCAAAACACACTTCGGTCTTTTCGCCTACGAAGAATTGACGTTGGCACCCTTGGCGAGTTCCTGCAAAGACAGAAAAAACGACAAGCTTTCGAGCTCTAAGGTCAGGTCGACACTCTTGCAACGAAAACCCTCTGGCACTCGAGGCCGAACCGGCGCAAAATTAAGGATCGCTCGGATACCTACGGCAACCAAACAGTCGACGACTCCCTGGGCTACTTCGCCGGGCACCGAGACAATGCCCACGTCGACGTTCCCCGCAGCCACCGACTCAAGGTCGTCGAGGTGATAGATGGGAATCCCTCTCCGCGTCACGTTACCGACCTTGTCGGGATCAACATCTAACAACGCAACGATCTTCAAACCTTCAACCCCAAAGCCTGGGTAATCGGCCAGCGCATGCCCAAGGTTCCCGGCCCCAATGATGACAACGTGAAGCGTTCGATCGAGACCAAGGATACGCTCGATTTCGGCACGCAACTGCTTAACCTCGTAGCCGACACCACGAACACCAAATTCGCCGAACAATGCCAGATCGCGACGAACCTGAGCCGATGTGACTCCCAGGCTCTCCGCCATAGCACGGCTCGAGACCGTTGCCGTTTCCCCGTCTTCGAGCTGACTCAAGAAACGCAGGTACAACGACAGGCGACTAGCAGTAAGCTCCGATGCACGTGGTTTACTCATTTAGCCCCCACGATAAGAGATTCCTAGAATAGACGCGACCCTCACCCAGGGGCAACAGAGTGTAGCTTCGTTTCATTGACGATTAAAGATTCGCAGTTCTCAACGATGATCAACTTCTCAGAAACATTTCAATCGTGCCGTGCAGCCGCACAGAATGCCTAGCTTCCTGACATGAACCGGCAACCGATCATAGAGGCCAGGCTGCTAGAATAGGATAATCCCATGACAATCGTATGCGGTCCGGACGAACTCCAACGAGCCAAGGGAATTCAAACTGAGTACTAAAGACTATCGTATTAATTATGACGACCTGGACGTGACCGACTTGGCCAAGCAAGTCCGAAGCCAAGCAAGCAAGGCCACACGCAGGAAAATAACTTCAGCTGGAGTAGAGACACTTTTACCCGAAGGAGCCGAAGAGCAAGCTAGGGCCCGTGTTCGCTTAGCTGTTGACCTCGACGACCAAAGGCCCTACGACCTGCAAAAAACGTTGGACCTCGAAGGTACGTGGAACGTCACGCCTCAGGACCTCCTCGATTCGAATCGCCGGGGTGTCGGCTCAGTGCTGGCGATCGTTCGTCGTTTTGCACGCCCAGCTGTCAAGCTTTTTGCGAACCTCGAGGTGCCCTTGTACAAGCAATTCAAAATCAACCTGGGTATTGCAGAAGCACTGAACGAAATTCTCTGTAAAAACTCCGATCTCGAGGCCCAGCTTGACGATGTAACGCGCCGCCTCGAGACACTAGAAGCCGATCGCCGTAGGAATAGCGACGAAGACTAACCCTCCCCTCTCTCCACGATTCGGCTTATGCGGCTAGCGATGGTAGTTCATCGATTCGGTCTTGAAATTCGGGGGGGTGCTGAACTCCACTGCCGCCTAATAGCGGAACTTTTGTCCCAAAATCACGAAGTGGAAATCGTCACTACCTGCGCGAAAGACTACCTGACATGGGCAAACGCCTATCCAGCCGGTCTGACCAGTGTCAACGGTCTCCGCGTTTGGCGATTCCCAGTTCGACGTACGCGAGATCTGGATCGCTTTGCAAGACTGCAGCAGCGTGTTTTCTACCGTGACCATTCCGATGCCGACGCTCATGCCTGGCTTAATGCGCAGGGACCATTGTCGCCAGCAATGCGCAACTGGATCAGCCGTTATAAGGACAGCTTTGACTACTGGATATGCTATTCGTACCGCTATTGGACGACCTACCACGCCATGCAAGCTGCTGCTGGCAAGGGAATTCTCGTACCAACGGCCGAGGCCGACCCGGCTATAGACGTACCAATGTTCCAATCCCTCTTTCAAGACTCACGGGCCATCGTGTTCAACACGGCCGAGGAACGCGACATGATTCTCGATCGTAGCGATTCACACGATGTCCCCAGCGACATCATCGGTGTGGGAATCCAAGAACCGACGCGAACCCAAGATTACGAGCATTCAAGTGATCCCCGCCGATTCCGAAGGGAGTTTGAGATCGAGGAATCGTTCTTTCTGTACATCGGTCGCATCGATTCCAACAAAGGATGCAATCAACTCTTCAACTATCACACCCAGGCCGTGGAACGCGCTGAGGAAAATGGCGAAGAACCGAGACTACTAGTATTGATCGGTCATCCAGTAATCCCAATTCCGGACCATCCTTATATCCGCCACATCGGAGCAATCGACGAGCAACAGAAATTCGACGCCCTCGCCGCTGCCTCATTTCTCGTCATGCCGTCCTTCTATGAAAGCCTCTCGATGGTCCTTCTGGAGGCCTGGGCATTATCGAAACCCGTCTTGGTCAACGCCCACTGTGAAGTATTGCGGGGCCAGGTCGAACGCAGCAATGGCGGCCTTTACTATGCCAACAACAATATGTTCGTCGAGTCACTGAACCTCTTGATGAACGATCGACGCCTGCGGGAAGCGTGTGGCAAAGCTGGCCGTAAGTACTTCGAAGGCAACTATCAGTGGCCAATCATCGAACAACAATGGGAACGACTCTTGGGAATGCTAGACGGGTAAGCAACTCTGTTGGCAAATTCGCCGTTCACCAGTTTTCGGCTCAGCCAAATGGCAACATCCCGGTAAAGGCCCCACGCGGGGCCACTACTGCAGTCTATCCGTGGTCTCTAACAGCGCCGGTTGTTACTTTGGTGACTCTAGCCTTCAATCAACAACCATAAAAAAAGGGGGCAGCTACGTTCGCGAGAACTATAACTGGCCCCAAATCGTAGACGTTACGAGAGCTTTCTAAAGGAACTCTATTAAATGCCGTGGTCCCTGTTAGAAACGTGGTCTATCCGCTACCGCCTTTTCCTTTTCCTTTAGCCCGGCGGATACGCTCCTCGACACGCTCGATCGCATCCGTCTTGTCGACGTTTTCGCTAATTGCCGCCGAATCCTTGTATGCCCGTAACGCGTCTTCATTGCGAGAAATTGTCTCAAAAGCAACGCCGAGGTCATACAGCAACCGCGCTTGCATAGGACTTCCTGCGGCAAACAGGTTCTGGGCCTTCTGGTACTGCTCGATGGCCCTAGGCCAGTCCTTCATCGCCGTATAGGCCTGGGCTAGGTTGTAGATTGTGAGCTGTTTGTTGGGACGATCTTGGAGAACAACCAAGAACTGCTGCTCAGCTTCTTGGAACCGGTCCTCTCCCAAATATGCCGTGCCCAGAATGTCTCGGATGCTGGTGTCTTGAGGGTGCGCCTGGATCGCACGCTCGGCCAGTGCGATTGCTTGTTCAAAGTTGCCATCATCCAGATGAATACGAGCAGCGAAGAACAAACCAATACGGTTGTTGCGGTCGAGTTGGGCGGCCTTTACAAGCTGCGGCAGAGCCTTCTCTTTTTCATTATTCTCGAAGTAAGAGTGCCCGAGTTGTGCAAACAGGTTGGCCTCGTTACCACGAGTCGTGACAGCTATTTCCAGCTCTCTAGCAGCGCTCCCAAAATCCTGCAGGTTGTAGTACGCCTGACCTTTAGTCTTGGCCAATACTCCCTGTTGCTCGGCGTTGGCGAATGCTCTTGCATCGTTTGCAGAGTCGATCGCCCTGGCCCAGTTTCGACTGACTAGGTGAATCTGTGCAATCCCGTTATGTGTCATGTAGCGCTCGCCATCATTGGCTACCAGTTCCTTGGCGATCTCAAGCTGAGCAAGAGCCTCCTGGCGCTTGGAAACGACTCCAGAGGCAGCGAGTGTCGTACCGAGCATCATGTGGCACCAGCCCCACGGTTGCCCTTGGTCTTCGTAATAAGTACAGACTTCACGAAACTGAGTCTCAGCCTGCGCGTAATCACCCCGCTGGAAAGCGCTGAACGCATCTCTCCATTTATCGTCGTCTTGAGCCGACACCGCCCCCGGCAGCACAAAGCTGATGGCAAGGGCCGCACCGACGATCGCAGCCATGTAGCGATTGGCTTTCATCAGAATCACCTTTTTTGAGTTAATGCTCTACTCGAAGTCTACTTGACCAACTGGAAGACCACAGTAACGGTAAGAATGACATCGACAGGGCGACCATTGTAGAAGGTCGGCGTGTATTTCCACTGCGCAACAGCTTCCTGCGCCGCGGTATCAAGCCCAAGGCCCAAACCTCTCAGTATCTCAAGGTCTGACACGTTGCCTTGCTTGTCGATTATCGCCTGCAACACCACGAAGCCCTCCACACGAGCACGACGTGCCAGTTCCGGGTATTCGGGATTCACATGGTGAATCTTCTCCGGTTCCTGAACTTCACCGCCGACACGCATTGGCCCTGTATCAATGACCGGAGGCCCCCCCGTCGGCATGCCGACTACGAAGTCTGCGTCGATCGGGACTTCCGCCTCCTCGATGTACTCGACCTCTTCGGCAACGATCGGTTCGGGCTCATCGGGTGTCGGGTCAGGAATAGGAACACGCGAAGCTGTCTTCTTAACAATCTTTTTCTTGGGCTGCTCTTTGGGTGGCGTAGGCGGTTTATAGCGTTTAATCACCACCGCTTCACGCTCTTCGGCCTGGAATGTGACTCCACCCATTGACGGGAAGACAGTGATGAAAAGCAGGAAGTGGAAAATCAGCGCGCCGATCCAAGCCACTTTCATCGACTGCTTATCGGCGTCTGCATCCGCCATGCTCATGGCAGCGGTTTCCTGCCAGAACTCTTCCTGGCCGTCCGCTTGGCCTTGGGAGGGAACCTGAGTGATCTCGCCGGGTTGATTTTTCTCGGCCATAATCAGTAGTCCTTCCCGCTACATTATGCTACCCCACGCGGCTTTCTCAGCCGTCGTGGGGATCGAGATGTTCTTAACATCACCCTGCTTCAACTCGTCAAACGCATCCACCATACAACGGTACGGAGCGGTTGGAGAAGGGTCAATGATGACGAACTTGTTCGGATTGCGAGCCAACTTCGGTTGCAAGTACATGTTGATATCATCGAGTGGTGTGATCTCACCGTCCACGGTGAAGGTACAGTTGGAGCCAGCCTTCTCTATGAAGATGTGTACCGCTTCTTCGGCGCTTTGCTCCGTTGAGTTCTCTTGCCGCGGAAGCTGGAACTCTAACCCGCGGGTTACTGAAAACACCGACGTCACCATAAAGAAAACGATTAGCAGAAACGCGATATCCGCCATTGAAGAGGTTGGGATCTCGGGATCTTCTTTTTTCTTCTTTAACTTCATGGACCCTTCTCCCTAACCCACGCCTTCTTGCTGCGTGAGCATGGCGATGTTACGGACGGCAGCCTGACGAAGCTGCTCCATCACTTGGTCAATATAACGGTATTCAGCGGCTCCATCTGCCTTGATCAAGAAGTATTTTAGAGAGTTCTTCGACATGATAAACGCAGCTGATGGCAGGAGATCCTGCGTGCTGATCGCACGACTGTCTTCCTCTCCATTGGAGAAGAAGACTTGGCCAGTCTCGTCAATTGCAATCACCGCAGCGTCTTTCGGTACTTCAACACGCTCAAGGCTTGTTGGCAGTTCGACTGCGGTACGGTCGACCGTGATCGTAGTCGTTACCATGAAAAAAACAATGAGCAGAAATGCAATGTCCGCCATCGAGGCCGTGGGGAGGTATGCCTCAGCTCGTTTTGGTGCTTTCAGATTCATGGCTTAAGTTCCTGAATCTCCCGGACTCTCCATTTCGGCGTAGGTCTCAAGCAACACATTAGCTGCTGTCTCCATTTCAAGCACGTACTTACCGACACGTGTCGTGAAGTAGTTATAGGAGGAAAGAATCGGGATGGCGACACCAAGGCCAGTAGCCGTGGTGATCAGTGCCTCCGAGATACCCTGGGCAACCAGGCCAGGGTTGGAAAGACCAGCACGTGCAAGAGCGTCGAACGAGTTGATCATCCCTGACACTGTGCCGAGAAAGCCGAGGAGGGGCGCGATGTTCGAAATGGTGGCCAACACACCGAGGCCACGCTCGAGGCGAGCCAACTCGTGGGCCGATGCAGTCTCGATCGTGCGCTCGATTTCATCCTGAGGGCGCCCATACTTAAGCAGACCAGCCTTCATGATGTTGGCAATCGGTCCCTCATATTCCTCGCAAGCCGCAATAGCTTCCTTGACGTTGTGACGCTTAGTCAGAGCTGTACGAACGCGATCGAGGAACTCCTGAGTGTCAATCTTGGACTTATACATAGCCCAGGCACGTTCAAAGATGAACACTAGGCCGATAAGCGAGCAGATCAGAAGGGCGTGCATGATGGGGCCACCCTTTTGATAGAACTCCATTATGGAACCGCCAGAAAGATCCACAGCCGTTACCTCCTCTTACAATCTTTGGTCCCCACCCGGGGGTTAGTTCAAAAGCTATATGGGTTTTCCCTATCTCTTTTATTAATGAGCCCGTTTATCACCTTTCTCTAGTCTAGCCCCATGTCCTAGGCGCCGGGAAGTGGCTTCTAGCACGGACCCAGAAAGGCCGTCAACGTGCGAAAGGAATGCCCCATGTCCGTACGAATGGCCATAAGTATAGTCACGGGGCCGGACGTGGGTCAACGCAACCTCGGGACACGCTCGAACAAGCCACAAGGGCAATCCCAGGGACCTTATTGAGCAAAATAACCAGGCCGCGTACGCACCTGCCGTTCGTGGCCGTCAGTGCCCCGAATTCGAATTTCGAGCTCTCGCCACTCGCCGCCCCCCCCAGGAATGATCGGCGCGTAACTAATCCGAAACTGGGACCGAAGGTCTTCCTCGATTGCCTCGTAGATTTCTTTCGGGTCTGTTCGCTGACCAAAAGAAAAGATTCGCCCACCAGTTTGCTCAGCGAGTTCCCGGAGAATCCACCGTTCACGCACAAACCGTGGCGAGAGCTCGACCCCAACCGGATAGAGCGCCACGTCGGCACGTTGAGCAGCCACCACGGCTTCGCGAAATGTATGGTCACTACCCGAATCGGCCCCATCGGTTAACAGGATCGCGGCACGCCGACCATCAATACCATCAAACTTTCGAGAGGCGGCCACTATCGAATCGTACAACGCTGTGTAATCCCCGTCGTCGATCAATGAAATCGAGTCAGCGAGTCGCTCACTGTCGTTGGTGAATTCTTGAAAAACAATCGGAACATCGGCAAAGCCGAGAACAAACACCTTGTCGTTTGGGTGTCTGAGGAGTCCATCAACAAAGGCTGCAGCAGCATCAAGAGCGGTTTCGAGACGATCAAGCATGCTCTCGCTATGGTCGATCAGAAGTCCGACCGCTAGGGGCAGGTCGGCGACCGGCTCTACTGAGACAACGGGTTGTTTGAAGCCGTTCTCATAGACATGAAAATCCGGCATGGCAGGCAAGGCCGGTAGTTGTTCATCCCCTTCTATGCGCACGTGCATCTCGACTCGTTCGACACGGGCGGAATAACCGCCAAGTCTGGAAGCCGGAGTCTCGAAACTCGTTCGAAGTGAATCGCTAACCATCTGTCGGCCCGGTCCATACGCTCGCACTTCGATCAAGTGCTCAGCAAAACTTCCTGGATGCCACAGCAACTCGTAAGGTGCTTCTACGTCGGAAAAAAGCAAACGGCCATCGATGAAGAAATCGACCGCCGAAACCCCCGAAGGTCGTTCAGTGACGACTTCGGCCCGCACGGTCAGCCGGCCAACGATTTCGTCGATTGGCCTTGGTGAAACAATCTTTACTTGAAATCGTTGCAACTCGCCCGTTGATTCAAAGACCGACTTCTGAGACATCCTTCTGGAAGCTTTGGCCAACATCTTCTTAGGGTTTGGCTTCTGCGCAGATTGTTTACTTGGTTGTTGATGCTCAGAAATCACCGGAACGATCTCGGCGGACAACGCACTTCCCCCACACCACAGCAAGAAGGCTATGAACCAAGATGTCACCAAGTCACTTTCCTCCCCTATTGCCCGCTAGATACTCCGTTACATCCCATTCTCTAAACTGGATAAGGATGTCGGCTCTCCTGCGCATTCGCCCCGAATTGACACGGTTGCAGCATGCTTCAACCTCAGCGCTTCCCTGCAAGGATCCGTTGTACGGTTGCTTTCACTTCCTCAGCTTCCTCTAACCGACCCTGTTGGTAGTAAACCTGTGCCAAGAGATTGTGGGCCTCGATGTAATCCCGTTGGAGCCTAACCGCCCTCTTAAAAGACTCTTCTGCAGCGCCAAGATCACCAAGTCGATACTGGACCAAGCCACGATGGTAGTGCAGATAGGGATTATCCCGACGCACCTCAAGGGCCTGAGTGTACAAAGTCAAAGCTTCGCCTAGGTCACCAGCCCTCATTTGCAAGTTCGCTAGGTTGTGGTAAGCCGCGTCGGTTTTTGGATCCATTTCAATCGCGGTGCGATACGCGGCCGCTGCAGAATCCAGGTCGCCGAGCTGCGTGTGCACCACCCCCAGGTTGTTGTACGCCCGAGTAAAATCTGGTCGGACCATGATGGCAAGCTCGAAATTGTGAAGAGCCTCTTCCCTCGGAACAGGCTCTTCAGCCCGCTCGGCGTTGAAGAGCATCTCGAAGCCAAGATTGTTGTAATAGTGCGCCAGCGCCGTAATGTCGTCGATAATTTGGAAGGTTCGATACTCTGAGACGTGGCCATCGTAGTCGACGAAGGTATAACCCTTTTCTGTCATCACGACACCAGCAATGTGGCCAGAATCGACAATGATTTCTTCTTCTCGCCGCAGGTCGTTGATGCGATTGGAGGCGTCGACGTAATAGGCAACCAAACCAACCTCACGCGCTAAGCCAATGAAGATTGAAGTTAGCGCCAGACAGTTACCGTAGCCTCGTTCCATGGTAATCGCGGGAGGAGAAGTGGCCACCGCGTCATAGGTAAGCCCAAATTCGTCCTCATCTGTTAGCGCCTTCATGAGACGGTTAGCTCTGTCTATATTTGTATGGAGCAGCGGCATCCGCTCAAGGAGGGCCTTGGCACGAACCACCATCTCCGGCGTGACACCGAAGGGGACAACCAGGTCCTCGGCCAACATCTCAGGTGCCTGCGCTCGCGTTGCTTCCATAAACGACGCCGGCGAGTATGCGATCCTCTGCCCCCATTGTGTGCCAGCACAACCAGCTGCCATCAAGAGAGTCAACAGAGTTGTCGTAGTTATGACGCCACTGATTCTCCGCCCACTGACGCCCTCGGCATGGAGAAACGACATAACTATCTCCCTGTTGTGCAGGGGAACTGAGCCGGTGAGTTGATTTTACCCGGTTTTTAGTGCCGCAAGCACGTCCTTAACGATCGGCAGCTGCGCGTCGTCTTCCGGGGCAAGCTCGACGTACTTCTCGAACGCCAGGACAGCATTGTCGATATCGCCGAGTCTGACGAGAGCGAATCCTATCTGCATATGGGCTGGCAAATAGTTGGGATCAGTCTCGAGTGCACGATTGTAGTAGCTAATCGCACCTTGGCATTCCGGCACAGGTTCGAGACACCCCAACACTTGCTGGCTGAAATATAGCTCGGCGACGTTGTAGTACACGGCTGGATCGTCGGGGTTTTGCTGAAGGACGGCCTCAAAATAAGGCAGCGCCTCTTCCATATCGCCCGCCTCGATGAACATTTCGCCCATGTTGTAGTTCGCCATCACATTGTCCGGCTCGGCAGCTAACAGCTTTTCATAAGCCTCCCGCGCTTTCTCAACATCGCCAGCATCCCGGTAGGCATTGCCGATGTTTCCGTGGACAGCGTCCAGATGCGGGTTCGCAACCATGAATTCTTCATACTTGGCTACCGCCCCGGCATAATCACCAGCGGCGGAAAGAGCTACCGCTTCTTCAAACATCTCCTGATTAACCGCAGCATTGCCTACTCCTTCGACAGCCATACCTTCTGGTATCAGAGCCATCGTCACGTTGAGGGGCGGATTCCGATTGGCGGCACTCACGGTGGTGTTGATATCAAAGGGGATGTAGCCCTCCATAGTGAACTCAAACTTCCAGTCGCCGCGACTGAACCCAACAATGGCCCACCGACCGCCATTGCGAGTGTCTCCGGTACGCGTATTCGGCGTCGCCGAGGGATTCGTTGCTACGATCTGAACACCTTCCAAGCCGTTGCCATCGGCATCCAAAACAATGCCCTGCATGCGCCCGACGCCCCGCTGTGCGGCAGCCGGCTGCACCAACACGGACACCGTCAGAACGGCAACCAAAACAAGAAAAATAGTCTTATGGACGCTTCGAAGCGACGCTGTCGCAGTCATCGTGATTCTCCGTGATTCTCCTCGCCTTCGCTTAGCTCCCGCGAACGCTGAATGGCACTTTATGGAAAGTGGCGTTGCCAGTGATCTGGTCGTGAATCTCAATCAGGATCTCGTAATCCGTACCCGCCTCAATTTGCTGTACCTGGGCCAGTGGGATCTCCTGCAGAACGTCACTGGCCGTTTTTTCCTGTAGAGGCAAGCGCGCAATGCTGGTCTCTGTCCCGGCGAGCAGGATCCGATGTGTAAGATCGAAACGATTCTGCTGTGTGCCTGGATCGACGCCCAGCCCGTTAATGAAATATAGCAACAACAAAGACTCGTTACGGTCGAATGCGTGCTCGATGTTGGTCCCCAGTTCGAGTGCTGCGACCCGAGTCCGTGAGTACACCTTATTAAGGTCCGTTGCGTCGGTCATCTGTTCCAAACTCGAAGCCATGATGACACTGGGGATGGCAAGCTCGTTGCAAGGTCCAACCTGGGCAACTTCAGCACCAGTTACCACTTCGGGTGGGGCAACGCAGGCTTCGCCAGCGTAGTTTGGCACTGTAAGTTCGTAGTCCGCCGTGCCAATTGCTTCGGAGGTAATGTCCATTACACCCCAGGAGAGAAGGTAATCACCAGGCTCGATCGTCATGCCGAATGAGTGCGACGATGTCGTCTCCTCGGTGCCATTGCTCGGGTCGACCGTAAACGGAATCTTGAGTTCGTACATAAATTGCAAGCCGTTAGCTGCCGCCGGATCCTTTTTCCGTAGAACACCGAAGGCAAGCAAACTTGCCGGGCCCGGGGAGCCAAGAGATTCAAACGTCAGCCCCGACTTGCCTACATCGAAGTTGAAAATGGAATACGTGTTGCCCGCAGGCGCGGGAATGAACGCCATTTCCTGACGAATAATGAGATCTTGTAGGGTTGCGCCGTTCTGCATGAGCTGCTGCATGGCCAAGACATCGGGGGTCGGAGGCGCCCCACCCGCAGTTGCCACACTGCCGGGAGCTAGGACAGCACCAGCCCCTACTGGGCCGCCTGATGAGGGGTTTGCTCGACGAGCTTCAAAATAGTTTGCCACCGCAACACCAGCCAGGAATGCCTCCTGGCTCAGTTCGATACCACCTGTAATTCGCGAATACGAGCGCTGGTACCGCGCGAACATCACCTCTTTCTTGCCTTCCAAGAAGGGGTTCTGAGTATCGTCGAGCTCCCAGACGGTGTTCGAGCCCGCCCGTGCTTGACTCTCCCCCGAGCTCGACGCTCCGCTAGCCCGCTGGGTACTTTGGGCCGAGAGCACTTCTGGCCCATAAATCAAGTAGAACTTGCCCCGATCAGTTAGCCAACCATCCGTACCCTCACTGTTGTAGCGCTGAGTATAGGCAACCCGCTGCATCCAGACCTCACGAAATTCATTGCTCTCGGTTCCTGGGGTCGGGTCTCGACTCTCCCAGAACATCGTTATGAAGGCCTGCTTATCCTCAGTGGCATCGTCATCGATGTCGCCCCAGGTGTCTTCTTCCTGGTCGGTCCATATGAGATCAACAATCTTGTCGAACTCTTCAAGAAGAGTGGCCTCTTCAAGCGCCGCCGGTGCGCCACCACGGCGGCCGCCACCACGGCCGCGTTGAGCGTCAGCAAGCTCAGTGCCCAAAGCGAAAACGAGCAGAAGAATGAAAGCCACCGAGGCAAATTGGTTTCTACGCATTTTGGAACCCTCCGGAGACAAGTCTAATAACGCGCCACACCGCGTCATGAAGCATCAATGTTCTATCCATATGGATTGGCATCTCTTCCAGGAACCGGAAGCGTACTTCCGTAGAGATTCGATCTTGGGGGACTGTAAGCGGCAGTATATTCCCGGCTTTCGTAGGCTGGCAACTGTCAACAAGACGTTGCGGCAAAGGCTCGAATTCACTTTAAACACGCTATGGCGACAAAATTAGCGTGAAGAATTACCACCTTTGCCCAGAGCCTGGTCCAGCAAACGCTGAATTTCCGGCTGGTCGGGGTTAACTGTCAGGCTTTTTTCAAGCATTTCGCGCGCTTTTTCGTTGTTACCATCACCGAAATATGCTGAGGCCAAAGGATTTAGGACCTCAATGCTCTCCTCCGGTCGAGTGGCAAGACGGACACGCTCGTACCATCTAATGGCCTGGCGATTATTCCCCATGCGTGAGTTCACCGCCGCTAAAGCCATCAAGATCTCTGTTTCATTGGGATGCTCGCGCTGCAACGGCATGAGTAGAGCTTCAAGATCTTGATAGCGCTCGGCTTCCATTAGCAGGCCGATCTGCAGCTCCCGGATCTTCTCATCATCCACACGTTCGAGGGCGGGTTGGAGTACTTCAATGGCATCGTCGATCTGAGCCAAGGTGCGAAGCTGTTGCGCACGATCGAAGGCAACCCAAGGGTCCGTCGGCGGCGGTCCCGCATTCATGTGCAAATGCGCGCTTTCGTCGGCGTCGAGAGCAACAGTGACCGTCTGAGTCGTGCCACTGCGATTGTCGCCTTCCAGATCAACAAAGAGCTCGTACTCGCCTTCGGGAACGTCCTCAAGACCAATGCGTGCGATGTGGTTGATTGTGCCGTTGTGGTCGGCATCGACCGGTTTGATGTACTCGGTCCTATCTATTAACGCCCCGCTATCGTCCGATAGCCTGTAAGTCGCTTGAATTCGATCCTCGTGCCCTCGTGGCATGTACACCTGTTGAAAAATCAAAAGTCCCTGGGAGGGTTTGAACACTGGTTCAAGCGATGGGATGAAATTGTACTGGCCGACCTGGAATGGATAGTGCGCAGAATAGGGATCGTACTGTTGATTATCGGCAATAGCCCACAACAATAGCGGGCGCGAGCTGCGTAAGACTTCAGGCCATGGAGCGGGCACATCGATGGAAAAGGAAGCGCGACCGTATTCCCTCGAGACGTTGTTCTCTAGGGCAAGTTCAAAGTCGTAGCTACCTGCAACCACCGGTAGTCGGTCTAGATGCAGCAACGGCCCGCTACGCATGTCACGAGCTTGTTCCTCATCGAGATCTGCCTGAAGGGTCTTTATGGAAGAGCCATCAACACCTTTGACCGAGGTGATAATGCGATTCTGGTCGTCGATCACAGTTCCCGCAACCTGGAACGTGACGTACCAGCTGTCTTCGTAGTTGGACAGATTGAGGCGACTTCCTTCAGTTAGCAGCGCGTAGTGGATGAACGGCAAGCCACTTGGATCCAACAGCGCTACCGCTTGTGCTTTGACCGGTAGGCTCTCAAAACGAACATCGGCCTCAACGATGCCGGTGAGAATCGGATACGCCCAGGCGGCCGTTGGCATGATCTTCTCGGGGATCATCTCGATGCTGCCGATCATCATCTGCGAGCGCATCGAGCCATAGCCCATTTGTGCTCCGTAATCCCCTGGGATCAAGCTCAGTGCAACTTGGGCAAGCTCTACGTCGATATATGTGAGAACGTCAATCGCCGCCCCGATCTCGCCCTCCATCTGCGCCATGTAGCGAGTTTCATTACTCTGAATCTGACGCACATTTTCCTTGCCAGCCGGGTTGAGCAGCGCCATCGGACCGTCAACCATTGGACTATAGAGTCGAAATTTCCCAGCGCCGTGGCGTTTGAAAAAAGCCAGGTAAAAAAACGGGGGGATGCCGAGCTTCGGATTGGCGTGGTACCACCAAATTTCTATGGGATACGTCTGCTGCTCGTAGGGCAACGATTTGATGTTCATCGGCTCACCTAGCAGCAGGTACATCCGGCCTCGTTCTGATTTCCTTCCGGGGCCGGGCTCTCCACGGCCAAAGTGAAACTCGACGTACTCGAGCCGCTCTTCGTATTCCTCCTTATATTCGTTCCTGGAGGTCCCGGGGCTCGGATCGCGCACTCGCCAGAATCGTTCCATGAACTCGTCGCGTTGAAAATCCGAGCCTAGGCGCTCAAAGACCTTCTCTTCATCAGGCGTCAGGATGACCTCTACCGAATCGTAAAAATCTCGGTACTTCTTATCTAGCGTATCTAGGTCAACCTTCTCAAATGCATCTAAGTCAGCCGTGACCGCTCCTTGCTGGGCCAAAGTCGCTGTTGCAACGGAACCCGCAGTAAGCAGAGAGCACACAAGCCCCGCAATGAAACCTAAACGGACTGTCATGGCCAGCAGGTCGTCGGTTTGAGCCTCGACGCCGCGGGGATTCTTAGGCTGCTTCATTGAGAATTTCCACAGCTAACGGAAAGATGCATTGGGAACTTGATTATTGTACACAGGAGAGTCATTCGTTTCCTGCCCCTCTGTTCATGTTGTGCAGGAAGGGTCACGATATTCTCCAAATGCGTCGCGTAAACGGTCGGCGACTTCCCCAAGCGTCGCTTCTTGCTTAACCGCCTCAAAGATGGCTTCGACTACGTTGGTGTCCGAGGACACAGAAACATGCAAAGCATCCAGAGCCCTCGCAACGGCATCACTATCGCGTTCAGCTCGCCATGCTTCAAGCTCTGCTGCCTTGCGTTGCTCAAGTCCTTCCGGAATCTCATGCACTGCGATTTGCGGGTCGCTTCGCTCTTCCTCTTCGAAGCAGTTGATGCCAACAACTGGGCGTTCTCCAGATTCAATCGCGAGCTGATGATCATAGGCAGCCTTCTCAATCTGCCGCTGCACATAGCCCGCCTCAATGGCTGCGACCATGCCACCCAACTTATCAATTTCGCCGATCAGTACCGCCGCTTCCTCCTCGAGATCAGTGGTCAATTTTTCAATGGTAAAAGAGCCCCCGAGTGGATCGATTACATCGCCAGCACCATGCTCGTAGGCCAACAACTGTTGGGTACGCAACGCGGTCCGCGCTGATCGTTCAGTGGGAAGCGCGAGCGCCTCGTCCATGCCGTTGGTATGCAACGACTGGCAACCACCGAGCGTTGCCGCCAGAGCTTGTACCGCGACACGCACAATGTTGTTAAAGGGTTGGTGCGCAGTGAGCGTGGAGCCAGCCGTCTGGGCATGAAAGCGCATCCGCCAGGCCTTCGGATTTGCCGCCCCAAAGCGCTCCTTCATGATCCGTGCCCATAGTCGACGCGCTGCTCGAAACTTGGCAACTTCCTCAAAGAGATGGTTGTGGGCGTTGAAGAAAAAGGACAGGCGCGGGGCAAAATCATCGACGGCGAGTCCTGCTGATAGCCCCGCTTCGGTGTAGGCAATGGCATTCCCAAGCGTAAAGGCGATTTCCTGAACTGCCGTCGAGCCAGCTTCACGGATGTGATACCCAGAAATGCTGATCGTGTTCCAGCGTGGTACACGCTCGGCGCAAAATCGAAATGTGTCTGTCACCAGACGCAATGAGGCGGCCGGAGGATAGATATAGGTGCCACGGGCAATGTACTCCTTGAGGATATCGTTCTGCACCGTGCCACCAAGCTTCTCCAGAACAACACCACGACGATCTGCCAGCGCGCAATAGAGAGTCAACAGGGTGCCGGCCGTCGCGTTAATTGTCATCGAAGTGGTCACCTTCGCGATATCAATATCGTCGAATAGAACCTCCATGTCGCGAACCGAATCAATCGCCACCCCGACACGTCCAACCTCACCAAGCGCCATGGGGTGATCAGAGTCGTAGCCAATTTGGGTTGGCAAATCGAAGGCTGTAGACAAACCAGTTTGACCGCGATCGAGTAGGTACCTGAACCGTTCGTTGGTAGCTTCGGCTGTGGCAAAACCTGCGTACTGACGCATCGTCCAGAGACGCCCGCGATACATGCTCGGATAGATACCGCGGGTCAGTGGATACTCACCAGGGAAACCAAGTTCGTCATTGAAGGACCAACGATCGATGTCGGTCGGTGTGTGAAGAGCTTGTACTTTAGTCGCACCCGAGGCACGACCCGGCGCAGTCTGCGAAGGCTCAGCTAGGGAAGTCTCAGAATCGTATCGCTGCCGCCAGGAATCACTTGACGCACTAATCGCTTCGAGCGCTTCCTCGTCCCATAGGCTGAGCTGTCGTTTCGATATTTTCGTAGGTTTGGACATGCCCCCTGAGTGTATCGGGTTTGGGTCACAAGAAACCTTGGCAAAGGTACCAAGCTAGCGTGCTACGCTCCGGAGATCGTGGCTGAAAAGGACTTCACCCATCTCAATGAAGAGGGTAGCGCGGCGATGGTCAACGTTGGAGATAAGCCCCAGACCCAGCGCACCGCCACCGCTTCTGGAAAGTTGCGTATGAGCCCGGAGACACGGGCCCGGGTTCTCGCGGGCAACGTTCCAAAGGGGAACGTGGTCGAAGTAGCAAGGATCGCCGGTATCCAGGCCGCCAAAAGAACGGCCGAACTCATCCCCTTGTGTCACCCACTACCGTTGAGCCATATCGACGTCCGGGTCGAACCGAATCAAAATGGCCTTTGCGTCACAGCGAGTGCGTCTTGCACTGGGCAAACAGGTGTCGAAATTGAGGCGCTGACCGCAACATCAGTCGCTCTATTGACGCTTTACGACATGTGTAAAGCACTCGAGAAGGGTATGGAGATCACCAATGTGCGCCTCGAGTCTAAATCTGGCGGCCGCTCCGACTGGCAACGATTCGACTAAGGCTGACCGGCGGCAAGAAGACGTTCGACGGCAGCTGGCCAGCTATGCTGCGCGGCCACTTCAGCAGCTGCGGCCCCTAACTTTTCCGCAAGACCTGTTTCCTGTGTGATGCGCGCTAACGCCTCAGCAACGGCACCGACTTCGGGCTCAGTAACAAAGCCAGTTACACCGTCTTCGACAAGCTCTGCCGGACCACCCGAATCGGTGCAGGTGACAACCGCCTTGGCGCTGGAAAACGCCTCGAGTGTCACCAAACCATAATCTTCAGCACGCGAGCCGAAGTACACCGCGGCACAGTTAGCATATTCGTGAACCAAGCGCTCTTCGTCGAGCTCTCCGAGTAAAACGACACGATGTTCGAGATTGAGTTCCCGGGTAAGTTTGACGAGTGTTGCCCGCTCAGGACCTTCGCCGGCAATGCGAACCCGCCAATCGCCGCCAGCCGCTGCCGCGGCTTGGATTAGGAGATCGACACGTTTGAGTTTCGTCAACCGCCCCACTACAAGGATTGCTCCATTGTAATCGTCGCAACGATAGTCCCGCTGTGGAGCAGGCGGATATAGCACGTCAGAATCTATACCCCCCCAGCGGTACAGCCGGTGCTGGATCGTCTTCGATTGGGCGATCACCGCCCGACGATGCAACAAACGGCCATCAAGAAAATGGAGCGCGCGCCGGCGCACGGCTTCGACCAGTCTCGCCTTTCTGTTGAGACCCGCGCTAAAATCGTCCCAAAGATCGTAGTACTCTCGCATCCTGTGGTTAAGCCAAACAACCTGGTTCGGATGGCGCACAGCGTAGGAAGGGAATCTGAGGCTTACAACCTGATCTACTGGACCACCATCGCCAGCCACCTGGACATCGGTTAACCAGGTGGCCCAGTATGCCGACAGCTGGCGTCCGAAACGATTCTGTGGGGTCGTCACGATTTCGGCAGTGTGTCCGGCCTCGTGCAGAGCACGCACGAGCGCCCGGGCTATGACACGGTGGCCACCCTCTACAAAGGGAACATCGGAGGTCACAACAAGGACGCGCACTAAACGTCTCCTGTTGTAAAAAAGAGACACTCTAGCGATAAATTGATGCCTAAAATCGACGTTACAGGTGTTTTGACCATTTCTTCTTCTACTTATAAAGTACTGGTTTATAAAGATTTAAGTTCAAGTACTTGAATGTTGGCATTTATTTTGCTGTTAATATATTTAGTTATATTAATCTTGCACGTTGGTTAGGTAGCCTTGTTCTTTATTCGGGGGCATCAGGATGAGCCCAACTCTGGAGGGTTAGATTGAATTGGACGCAAAAAACGCTCCGGAAGGATATAGATTGTGCAGGGATTGGCCTGCATAGCGGCGTCCGCGTTGCCATGCGCATGCGCCCTGCCCCACCAAACACCGGCATCATTTTCCGTCGAATCGATCTCGATGGTGTTGAAATTCCGGCGCGGCAGGAATATCTCCAACGCTCTAATCTCGCTACCACACTCGCCAACGGCGATGCCACAATCGGCACTGTTGAGCACGTACTCGCGGCAGCTGCCGGGCTCGGCATTGACAACCTGATCGTCGAGGTTAAGGGCAAAGAAGTTCCCATACTGGATGGCTCCGCGTCACCGTTCATCTATCTAATGCACGAGGCTGGAATTCGTGTACAAAAGGCGCCGCGCGAGTTTATCAAGATCCTTGAGCCGCTTCGTATCGAAGAAGAAGATAAATTTCTAGCAGTGTACCCGTCGGATCGCTTCAAGATCTCCTACACCATCGACTTCGAGCACCCACTAATCGGTGAACAGCAACAAACATTCGTAGTCACACCCCGCTCTTTCACCGAACAGATTGCACCAGCGCGCACTTTCGGATTTCTGAGTGAAGTTGAAGCCCTTCATCGCAATGGCTTTGCGCTCGGTGGGTCGATGGAGAACGCGGTTGTCATCGGCCACAATTCAATCCTCAATAACCAACTGCGTTTCGAAGATGAGTTCGTGCGGCACAAAATTCTTGATGCTATCGGGGACATAATGCTGATTGGTTCTCCCCTGCTAGCACACGTCATCGCCTACCGCGCTGGGCACGCACTGCACGCCGGTCTGGTTGAAACCATCCAGCAGGCGACCGAAGCCTGGCGCATGGTCACCTGGGAAGACGTGGTCTACGACATCGCTTCCCGCCCACCGTATCTGGTGCCGGCGCGCGTCTGATCCAACGCTCGACAGTACGCAAATCTTTTTAGCGCGAGGATCGTGCAGATTGCTGCGCCCCAGACGAACCGTAGGCCCTTCGGAGTTCGCCCCATCGCCTGCTAGCATCTAATCGTCTAGTGGTTCATCGTGTGTGTTGGAGCGTTCTTCATGAGTAGGAGTCTCCTCGAAAACAATCAGAAGAAGCCGCGCAACCGGGGATTTACGATCGTCGGTCTGATTATCCTGGTGGCGATCTACATCGCTACGCTGATCGTAGTTCAGCGATCTCGTTTGGCTTTTGGTGCCGTCTCCCTGCAAGCGATTACGGCGCTGAACATCACCTTAATCCTGGTGATGCTTTTCGTTCTGGGCCGCAACATAATCAAGCTCTACCTGGAACGGCGGCGCAAGAAACTTGGGTCGCAATTCAGCATGCGAGTCGTTGTTACCTATATCGGCATGGCTCTGATTCCCACGGTCCTACTCTTTATCGTCGCTTCCGGACTCATCAGAACCGCAGTCGAGTCCTGGTTCTCGACCGACACCGAGCAGATTGTCCGCCGGGCTCGGGAAGTGTCGGAACAGTCTCAAGAAGGACAGGCGCGAGAGCTCCAGCGCGTTGCGGACATGATCTCTGATGAAATTCGGAGAGGCAACATCGGGACAGCCGATTCGGATTCGCGGGAATTTCTTCGCGCGCGGGTTTTGATACCACGTAGTCGTCAAGCCGAACTTGAGGCGATCCTGGTGTACGAAGGCTCCGAACTGCTCCTGGATCCGTACTTCGATCCTGACGGAGAATATGCAACGTTCTTTCAGGGGCCGACCATCTCGTCGACACCCTCAGCAGTCTCTAAAGAAACAAACGGGGGACCCACTCGGGCAATTGAACCTTTGCCAGAAACCCACCCCCTGTATGTTCCCCCTGCTCAGGTCGCTATGGCGCTGCAGCAGCAACCATTTCGCCTCATTGACGACCTGGCAGAGGGAGTCCGCTTGCTGCGAGCTGGAGTTCCGATTTACCACCCAAGCAGCCGCAACGAGGTCACCGGTGTGCTTATCGTCGCGCGTGTCGTTTCCGATGAACTCGTGGCCGAAGTTAGTGCGATTGAGGGACTCTACGACAGTTTCATGTCAGGACTCGCTGAAAAGGGGCCGATTCTCAGCAACTACCTGCTTACGTTCCTGTTAATGACGCTGCTAATCATTTTCTCGGCTCTCTGGGTTGGTCTTTATCTGGCGCGCGGGGTAACCGTGCCAATTCAGAAGCTGGCAGAGGGAACACGAGCGGTCGCCTCCGGGGACCTGAGCTACCAAGTAGAGGTCGAGGCTCAAGACGAGCTCGGCACACTGGTCGAATCATTCAACCAAATGACGTTGGACCTGCGCGCCGGCCAGAAAAACCTGCGCCAGTCACGAGACAGCTTGCAGGCGACCAACACAGAACTGGACGAGCGGCGGCGGTACATGGAAGCAATGTTGGCCAACATTTCCACTGGCGTCATTTCGTTGAATGCCGAGGGCGAGATCTCGACGTTTAATCGTGCAGCTGAACGCATTCTGGCAATCAAAGCATCGGCGGCAATCGGCAGACCATCCGAAAATGTCTTGTCCGGTGATTCGTTTTCTGATCTAAGTAGCCTGATGGCGCGCGCCACGGCCCGTCGCGCGCCTCTCGAGCACGAACTCTCACTCGACGTCAAAGGCAACCGCCTTACCGTTGCAGCACACTGCTCAAGCCTTCGAGACAGCGCGGGCGCATACATCGGAACGGTCGTAGTGCTAGACAACCTCACAGAATTAATTACGGCGCAGAAAAGAGCAGCCTGGCGAGAAGTTGCGCGTCGGATTGCACACGAGATTCGCAATCCGCTGACCCCAATCCAGCTATCCGCTCAACGCATAGCGCGTCGCTACCAACGTGCCGCCGGCGCCGAGGGTCAGTTTAATGTTATCGAGGAGGGGACTCAGACCATTCTGCAGGAAGTCGACACACTCAAGGGCCTCGTCAGTGAATTTTCTCGCTACGCACGTATGCCACCGGCCAGTCTAGTGTCCGCTAACCTGCACGAAATCATCGAAAATGGCCTATTAGCATGCGCAAGCATGCACGAGGGCATCACCGTCGACCGTAACTTTGCGGAGCAGATACCCACCATTAACGCTGACCTCGACCAATTAAAACGAGTCTTTACTAACTTGTTTGACAACGCGATCGCAGCGATGGAGGGTGACGGGACGCTGCGGGTTAGTACCTCCTACGACCACGACCTTCAAACAACTCGCATCGAGGTAGCGGACACTGGCTCCGGCATAAAACCAGAAGACAAAGATCGATTGTTCCTTCCTTATTTCTCGCGCAAGCGTGGCGGCACCGGCCTCGGTCTGGCGATCGTTCACCAAATCGTAGCTGACCACAGTGGCTACGTCAGGGTGAGCGATAACCATCCGCGAGGAACTGTCATGACAATAGAGCTGCCCTGTTGAGTCGCGCGCACAATATCCTAGTCGTCGACGACGAGCGGAACGTGCGCGCCACCCTGAAGAGCGTCCTCGAAGACGAGGGCTATGGGGTGAGGACAGTCTCCAGCGGTGAAGAAGCAATCAAAGCAACCAAGCGTTTCCACCCCGACCTTGTCCTGCTTGACATCTGGCTGCCTGGCATCGACGGCCTCAAGGTTCTTGAGAAACTGGGGGACACTGACAACAACCCGGTTGTTGTCATGATCTCCGGTCACGGCAGCGTCGAGTCGGCGGTTCGGTCCACAAAACTTGGAGCATTCGATTTCATCGAGAAACCTCTCTCTCTTGATCGTGTCCTGCTAGTGGTTGCAAACGGCCTCAAGCAAAAGGTCCTGCAAGACGAAAACCTCCGCTTGCGTGCCGAGGTTAGTGAGCGTTGGACCATGATTGGTGAATCCGATGCCATTGTCGCTCTCCGCAAGCAAATAAACCGTGCTGCCCCAACCAACGGCCGTGTCTTGATCTTCGGTGAGAATGGCACTGGCAAGGAGCTTGTCGCACACTGTATTCACGCTCTCTCTCAACGATCATCCAAGTCCTTCGTCGAAATCAATTGCGCTGCCATTCCAGGCGAACTCATCGAGAGCGAGTTGTTCGGACACGTTAAGGGCGCCTTCACAGGGGCCGTTTCCGACAAGCAAGGCAAGCTTGACCTGGCTGACGGCGGCACGTTATTTCTGGACGAGATCGGTGACATGAGCTTGCGTACCCAATCGAAGGTACTACGTGCGCTGCAAGAGCAGACCTTTCAACCAGTTGGCTCGACTGACGATCACAGTGTCGACGTCCGAATCATCGCTGCAACCAATAAAGATCTGCAGGAGGAAATTAAATCTGGCCGCTTCCGTGAGGACCTCTACTACAGGATCAATGTGATCCCGTTCCACGTCCCATCCTTGAGGGAACGTCGCGACGACGTGCCACTGCTCGCCGAGCACTTCATGAAAGGCGCCGCGGCCGAGTATGGCACCGGCCTTAAGAGACTTTCCGAGCCCGCTGTCGCCCGCCTTACTGCCTATCGCTGGCCAGGAAACGTCCGCCAGCTCAAGAATGTCTGCGAACGGCTGATGGTCATGGTCGCCGACGAGACGATCCAAGAAACGGACCTTGAGCCAGCGATCGATGCCTTCGGTCCAAGCGACGAGCGCGATTCGAGCGGCGATCTTGAGCTGCGTGAGGCACGCGACCTTTTCGAGCGACGCTTCATACTGACCAAGCTTCGGGAGCATGCCGGTAACGTTAAACGAACTGCCATGGCCTTAAATATCGAACGCAGCCACCTGTACCGCAAGATGAAGTCGTATGGCATCGAGCCCGGTGACGGCGCTGGGGAGTAAATAGGGTCAGGACGAAAACTTCGCTAGCGGCGTGTACTCGACAAGACTCATGGGGTATTGCTAGCATCTCGATGCCCACCTTGCATAGGGACAGCTGTCGTGTATAGCAACGACTCATCGCCAGACGATAACGTAAGAGGTGGAGCTATAGCCGCAGACGCGGAGATTGATACCGATGCCTCCGCCGCCGAGCCTCAAGCCATCAACGACGATGTCGCTGGTTTTACCGATTGGCGCGAAGAATTACGCGAACGGCTAAAGCGGATTAGAGCCCGGCGTGAGGAAGAGCAGCTAACGAAAGGCCGGAAAGACAACGAACTCGAAGTCATTGAAGATTCCGAGGAGTCAGACGCTGAAGAGATAGAAATTAAAGGATATACCGCGGCCATTGAACTAAATTCAGACACCGTGACAGACGAGGATGAGCCGGGGGAAGAGACAGACTCTGCTGCGCCAGATGACATCAACTCAACCAAAGAAGAAGGGGCCGTGGGGATCGATGCGCCAGTTGGGACGGCGGCCGATTTTATCGCTCAGCTCGTTGACGACAACCCCGAACCGATCAGTGACGTGCACGCTGGGAACGTGGAAGCTGTCACCACCCAGTCAGCCAAACTGGACGAGAGGCCTCCTGCGGACAATGCTACAAAAGAAAAAGACCTGTTTTCTGAAATAGAGCCCGTCGAAGCAGTTGCGGATCCGGGACCAGCCGAGGAAATGATAGAGGCCGCGGACAAGTCTGAAGATGATCATTCCAGCTCGGACTGGGTGGAAGTTGAACCCGGCGATGATGATGCCTCAGAGGTCTCTACCGACGAAGTACTCGGAAATGATGTCGACCTGGATTCGGCTATAAAGCCAAACTTGTCAGATCTAGACGAACTCACCAGCACCGAGGGAAATTCGATGCCCGAGTTCGCGCTCGATGAAGTTACACCGACGCCGCAGGGCACGGCTCCCCAGCTCGACTTGCCGGTAACCAATCCTGAGAACAATCACGAACTTGAGTGGGATGAAGAGATCGTCGAGCTGGCCGCAAAAACTTCGTCTGCTGGTCCCTTGGGTGAGCGTGCCGCAGCAGCCCTCTGCGATCTGCTCATACTGACAGCGATTGGCGTGGCCCTGGTGGGTACGGCAAGTTCCGGAACAGGGCTTTCCTTCCGACAGATCCTTGTCGAGGAGATGCTTGGCATCGGGCTTGCGTGGGCGATTTTCATAATCGGCTATTCAGTATTTTTTGTGGGCAGCTGCGGCCAAACGATAGGCCGCATGGTCATGCACCTCCGGGTCGTTGGCAACGATCAGTTCTCCGTCGGGTTTAATCGCGCCTCGATTCGACTTTCGCTCTGGGTTTTATCGGCCCTGCCACTTTTAGCTGGAATGCTTCCGGCCCTTCGGGACCCGGAGCGGCGCGGCCTGCACGACAGGCTCAGCCGCACCCGAGTCGTCAAGGCGTAGGTGCCCCTGGGGGCTTGGCCACATCAGAAGTGCAGGAGCTTTTAATTACCCTGCTAGTGCAAAAAATGGCGTGTCTTGGTGAGAACCATCGCAATCCCGAGCCGATCGGCGACCTCTATAACTTCTTCGTCTCGCATTGAGCCACCCGGCTGAACGATCGCCGTCACCCCGGCCTCCGCGAGCGATTCTGGTCCGTCAGGAAAAGGAAAGAACGCGTCCGAGGCAGCCACCGCGCCTGCCACCTGGTGGCCGAAGTCCTTTGCCTTCCAGGTAGCGATGCGACACGAATCGACACGGCTCATCTGGCCAGCACCAATACCGATGAGCTGCTGACCGCGGGCTAATAGAATTGCGTTGGACTTCACGTACGGAATCACCGACCAGGCGAAGCGAAGACCGGCTTCTTCTTCATCTGACGGCTGCCGGTCAGTTACGCAGACCCATTCCTCTTGGGGAATACCCGCTCCAGGGTCACGATCCTGTACTAGTAAGCCTCCGTCGACCCAGCGTATGTCGTGGCGGTGAAAACCAGCAGCAGCGTAACTTGCCGCGAGTTCACCGTCAGTCGGAACGTTTAGCAAACGAAGGTTCTCCTTTTCACGAAGGATTTCAAGAGCGTCGCTGGTAAAGCCGGGCGCGGCAATCGCCTCGACGAACGTTGTCACAATTTCTCCTGCAGTGTCGACATCAACTGGCTCGTTGAACCCGAGGACGCTGCCGAATGCTGAAACCGGGTCAGTGGCGCGTGCCTTGACATAAGCATCGACTAGTGATTCACCGCACGCAGCACCGCAAGGGTTGTTGTGCTTCATCACCACAGCACCAGCCACTGACAAAGCGCGAACCAATCGCCATGCCGCGTCGAGGTCGAGGATGTTGTTAAATGAGAGTTCTTTACCTTGCAATTGCTCGGCAGCCCCGAGACTACGCGGCACGGTCGCCTCATCCGCGAAAAACGCCGCTTTCTGGTGCGGGTTTTCTCCGTAGCGTAACCCCTGGACTCGATCAAACGTCATCGCCACGGTATCGGGAACATCCTGTAGCTCCGGCGTTGCATCAAGGGCCGCGTTTTCAGGTAGGCCGCTGAGGTAGTTGCAAATCGATGCCTCGTACGAAGCGGTGTGAGCAATTGCTCGAGCTGCCCAAACGAGCCGTCGAGACAATGGGAGATCGTTACTGCAGACAGCATCAAGCACTTCATCGTAGTTTGCCGGGTCCACAACGACCACGACTCCGGGCGAATTCTTAGCCGCAGCCCGCAACAGCGTAACCCCACCGATATCGATCTGCTCAAGCGCCTCCTGTACTGTGTGCTGCGGTCGGGCCACCGTGGCCGCGAATGGGTATAGATTGACCGCCACCAAATCGATGGGTAACACTTTATGCACGCCAAGCTCGGCCATCTGAGAATCGTCATCGCGGCGCGCCAATATGCCACCAAACACCTTCGGGTGAAGTGTCTTTACCCTCCCGTCCAACATCTCCGGCGATGCCGTGTGCTCAGAGATCTGTCGCACTGGCAAACCAGCATCGACTAGTGTCGCGGCGGTGCCACCAGTCGAAAGCAGTTGCACCCCGAGTTCGTGTAATCCTTTGGCAAAGTCCACCACACCGGTCTTATCGTAGACCGACAACAATGCAGTCTTGATTGTTCGCATGCGCCTGTTTGTCGCCATAGATCTGCCGGATTCCGTCAAGCAGCAGCTCGAAGAAATTGTCACCGAGCTGAGCACCTGCCGTGCCGACGTTCGTTGGGTTCATTCTGATTCAATGCATCTGACCCTGAAATTCCTCGGGAACGTCGCGCCTCAAGAACTAGTGGAGATCGACAGAGTCCTGAGCAGAATCGTTGCCACCACGCAACCGACCCAAGGCCGCCTGCGCAACGTCGGCAGTTTCCCACATCTTCGCCGACCCCGTGTTCTATGGATCGGTGTTGAAACGGATAACGGAATGCTTTCTTCTCTGCAGACCGACCTGGACGCTGCACTCGCTAAGATTGGGTTCTCGAAGGAAAATCGGCGCTTCCGTCCGCACATTACCCTCGGCCGGATACGTGGCAATCGTCGTCTGTCTGCTTTACGGGAAGCGGTTGAGAAACAATCCGGCCACAAGGCTGGAAGTTTCAAGATCGAACACTTGACGTTGTTCGAAAGCAGGCAGCGGCGTGGCAGCACACGCTACACAGCCCTGACCACACACAGCTTCGAGGTACGCTAACCCTGGGAGCCCGTCGGAACATCCGATCAGGCCTGAACTTCATCATCCAAGATCCATACGATCCTTCGCACCCACGGCTTACCCAAGGCCGTGTTGACTTTCCTGATCAAGTCGGCACTCATCGCTTCGAGCTGAGGTTTCCATGCCAAATCGGTGACCTCTACCATCAGCACACTGTCTTCCAAAACCAGCGGTCGACAGTGTCGACTCACCGCCTCACCAACCGCTTCCTCCCAGATGCGACCAAGTACAAGGCCCCGCGCCTGGGGCTTCTCCATCCACTCGCTTAGTAACCCCTGTAGCTCGAGCCCAACATGCTTGAAACTCATGTAATTAGCATTGCGTCGCCATATGAATAAAAACGAAACCGTTGTCGTACCGCAAATTCGTAAGCCTGCAACAAACGCTCCCGCCCAGCGAACGCCGCTGCCATCAATATTGGTGTGGACCGAGGCAGGTGGAAGTTTGTCAGCATGGCATCCACCACATGGAATCTAAATCCCGGGTAAATAAAAATGTCAGCTTTACCTGCACCAGCGGCATTCTCGATCCCATCGCTGGCTCTCGCTGCATGTTCTAGGGTGCGAACAACTGTTGTACCGACGCCGATCACCCTTCCCTGCTTCGCCTTCGCAGCTACGATTGCAGACACACATTGGTCCGGCAGAACATACGACTCCGACTCCATCCTGTGCTCGGCAACTTGGCCAGCTCGAACCGGCTGAAACGTTCCCGTTCCTACCTTAAGCGTCAACGTTGCGATCTTGACACCATCGCGTTCGATTTTTTCGAGCAATGCTTGGGTAAAGTGCAACCCTGCCGTCGGCGCGGCAACGGCGCCAGGCTCACGGGCGTAAACAGTTTGGTAGCGTTCGCGATCAATTGTGCCGTGCTCGTCACCTCGGTAACGCCGAATATAAGGAGGCAGCGGCATCTGACCCCAGCGGTCAAGTACTTCCTCGACCCGGTAATTTGCAGGTAACTCGACGAGATGACGCCCCTTTTTTGTCTCACCATGGATAACCAAATGGGTGGCACAGTCGTCGAGATATAAAATCTCGCCGGGGCGCAAGCGCTTGCCACCTCTAATCATTGCCTCCCACACCGACCCTTGCGAACCAACCGACGCTCCCACATCATCCAACAAGAGAATTTCTACAGCACCGCCGGTGGTGCGCTGCGCATACAACCGCTGAGGAGCAACCATCGCGTCGTTGACTATCAGCACATCTCCTTCCCGTAGCAATTCTGGCACCTCCGCAAAGCGATACTCGGAAGGTTTGTCGGTAACCCCACGGATAAGCGACAGCAACCGCGATTCATCGCGGCGCTCAGGCGGCGATTGGGCTATTAAGTCTGCAGGGAGGTGATAATCAAAGAGCTCGATGCGCACGCTCTCCGTCCGTCCGTAGTCGTTCTACCAGAGCTCAGTTTGAGGCCCACTGGAGAACTTATTGCCAGCCTTCTGAATACCGAAATGCTCATAGGCAATCTCGGTCGCCACCCGGCCACGCGAGGTACGTGCCAGAAAACCGAGCTGGATCAAGTAGGGCTCGTAGATATCCTCGATTGCAGCCTTATCCTCGCCGATCGCCGCCGCAATGGTATTTAGACCCACCGGACCACCTGAGAAGTTCTGCATGATGGTCAGCATAAGTTGGCGGTCGATTTCGTCGAACCCCATCTTGTCTACTTCGAGCTTTTGCAATGCACTGCGCGCCACATCAGCGTTTATCATTCCGTCCCCGTCCACCTCCGCAAAGTCACGCACTCGACGCAGAAGCCGATTCGCGATCCTGGGAGTGCCGCGCGAGCGGCTCGCGATCTCAAGGGCTCCGTCAGCATCAGTTGGCACCCCCAACTTTTTTGCTGAGTTAAAAACGATTTTCGTGAGATCCTCGGTTGTGTAGAAATTAAGCCGGAAGACGATGCCAAAGCGACTCCGCAGCGGTGAGGTCAACAATGCCGCGCGGGTAGTCGAACCAACCAACGTGAAACGTGGGATCGGCAACTTTACCGACCGCGCGCTGGGCCCTTCGCCTATAACGATGTCAATTTGGTAATCCTCCATCGCTGGGTACAGAAGCTCTTCGATAGACGCCGGCAAGCGGTGGATCTCATCAATAAAAAGGACACCATTTTCTTCAACACTGGTAAGAATAGCTGCAAGATCACCGACTTTTTCGATCACTGGTCCGGAGGTGGCACGGAGATCACCATCCATCTCGTGGGCAATAATGTACGCCAACGTGGTTTTTCCGAGACCTGGCGGGCCGAATAGTAGAACGTGGTCGAGGGGCTCGTTGCGTTTACTAGCGGCCTCGATGAACACCCTCAGATTGTCGACCACCTTGCGCTGACCAACGTACTCCTCAAGGGTGCGGGGTCGCAGCGTTACCTCGAAGCGTGATTCTTCAGATACCGGACTCGGGCTAACTAACCGCTCATTCATTGTCGATTACTCGGCACCGAATCCCCCCGTTAATTGGCAAGCACGCGCAGTGTTTGTTTGAGCAGGGCCTCGAATTGATCGGCAGGGTCTTCCACCTTTTCAAGCGCTCGCTCCGCGTCACGAGGACGATACCCGAGGTTCTCAAGTGCTGAAAGCACATCCTGACGAATGCCACGCGGGCCAGAGTCCGAGGAAACCAGTCCTAGGTCGTCAACCTTTTCCTTGAGTTCTAGAGCCATTCGCTCCGCCGTCTTCTTCCCAACACCCGGTATGGTTGAAAGGCGTACAATGTCCGAGTCAACAATGGCACCAATTAAAAGGTCAGTATCCATCCCCGAAAGGATTGTTACTGCGAGCTTAGGCCCGATGCCTGCAACTGAGATGAGGCGTTCGAAAAGGCGCTGCTGCGGTAAATCCTTAAATCCGTAAAGTTTAAAAGTGTCATCACGAACATGTGTATGGATCCGCAGCAAGACCTCGTCACCTATTTCGCCGATTTCATAGAACGACGGCAACGGCAAATAAACCTGATAGCCAACGCCACCGACGTCGACGATAACGTACTCGGGGGTTTTCTCATGCAACAACCCTCGCAACGCAGCGATCACTGCACAACCCCAAGCCGTATCGCAATCATCGTGCCCCTTCCAGGCGCGCCGCGAAGCGGCGCGAGTACATATGACAGAGCACCAAGGCAAGTGCGTCCGCCGCATCCTGAGGCGGTGCCTCGGGAAGATGTAGAAGGGTCTTAACCATTTGCACCACTTGCCCCTTGTCGGCCTGTCCGTAGCCCACAACTGCTTTCTTTACGGCGCGGGCACTGTACTCAAACACCGGGCACGACGCACCCGCCGCCACAATCGCGACGCCCCGAACCTGCCCCAAAACCAACGCTGATCGTGCATTAACCGCCACGAACGCCTCCTCAACCACCACCTCGCCGGGACAATGCTCCTCTCCCAACTGACGTAGCAGCATGTCAAGCTGTTTTAGACGCTCACTGACCGGCTTCTTCTGGGGCAACTTCAAAACTCCGTAGGCTACAACATTCACGTCTGCCCCAAACACGTCAATCACCGCGTAACCTGTGAAACGAGAACCGGGATCAATCCCCAGAATGCGAACCGACTCCGGCATTCGAACGCCCCTCTACCGGGCTACCCGGCTGCTGCGTTTTTGAACTCTTTGGGGTCAATATCAGCGTTGGTATAGACACCCTGGACGTCGTCGTGATCTTCAAGCTTTTCCATCAGTTTGAGACATTGTTTGGCTTCGCTGCCTTGCAGTTTGATATAAGAGGCCGGCAGCATGGCAAGTTCTGCGTGCTCGCACTTGATCCCGTTATTGTCGAATGCCTCACGGACACCAGCGAACTTGGTCGTGGTGGTGGTCACCTCGTACATACCATCATCAGCGCCAACGTCGGCGGCTCCAGCATCGAGTGCAACGAGTAACAAGTCGTCCTCGCCGATGCTGTGGGCGTCAATTAAAAAATGGCCCGCTTGCTTGAACATCCAGGCAACCGAGTTGAGCTCACTAAGATGACCACCAGCTCGTTCGAAAATCTTCCGAATCTCTGCAACGGTTCGGTTACGATTGTCCGTGGCTGCCTGCACAAGCAGCGCAACGCCACCGGGGCCATAGCCCTCGTAGTTGACCTCTTCATAAATGACCCCGGGAAGCTCGCCCGTTCCCCTCTGGATGGCACGCTTGATGTTGTCAGCCGGCATGTTCTCGGCTTTTGCAGTTGCGACCGCAGTGCGCAACCGTGGATTCGATTCGCTGTCCGCACCTCCCTCTTTGGCAGCGACTGTGATCTCCTTAACCAGTCTAGAGAACACCTTGCCACGGGCAGCGTCGGCAGCACCCTTCTTCCGCTTGATCGTGCTCCACTTGGAATGACCGGACATCAAAACCTCCTGGATAATGAAAATCCTATCATCGTCCTGGAGGATCCGCCGGAATGAGCCAGGCGGCGGCAGTCAACAAAGCTCTCTCCCATCGCTGAGTACAACGAACAGGCTGATGATCTCTAGGTCTACTCGCCAGATCATTAAGTAACTCGGCACGCACAAAGGCTGCCCGGCTCCACGGAACCGAACAGCCTTCTCAAAAATAACCCGGCGACGACCTACTCTCCCACCCAGTTGCCCAGGCAGTACCATCGGCGCTGGGGAGCTTAACTTCCGTGTTCGAAATGGGAACGGGTGTATCCTCCCCGCTACAGTCACCGGGAAACTCTAACTGAATAGTCCAGTTTCGGATCGGTTTGCAGGATCGCTTTCGCGACTCCACGATTGATCCATTTTTTGCTGAGCATGACGCCGACCGTGCTTAGCTTTTTGCTAAGCAGATCAACGACTTGAGCCTTTTTTCGAAAGGTCCGGCTCGGGTGCAGCGAAAACGAGAAGGCAGCTTTCCAACCACCATCACGCTCGTCTGCCCCTGGCGAATTTAGAGGCCAAGCCTCACGGGCGATTAGTACCGCTCGGCTGAACACATTACTGTGCTTACACCTACGGCCTATCAACCTGCTCGTCTCGCAGGGCCCTTCAGGGGGCCGAAGCCCCAGGGAAACCTCGTCTTGGAGCCGGCTTCCCGCTTAGATGCATTCAGCGGTTATCCGATCCCGAGATCGCTACCCAGCGATGCCCCTGGCGGAACAACTGGTACACGAGAGCTCGAGCCATCCCGGTCCTCTCGTACTAGGGACAGCGCTCCTCAAGTTTCCTACGCCCACAGCGGATAAGGACCGAACTGTCTCACGACGTTCTAAACCCAGCTCACGTACCGCTTTAATCGGCGAACAGCCGAACCCTTGGGACCTGCTTCAGCCCCAGGATGCGATGAGCCGACATCGAGGTGCCAAACCTCCCCGTCGATGTGAACTCTTGGGGGAGATAAGCCTGTTATCCCCGGCGTACCTTTTATCCGTTGAGTGATGGCCCTTCCATACGGAACCACCAGATCACTAAGCCCTAGTTTCCTACCTGTTCGGTCCGTCGACCTCACAGTCAAGCTCCCTTATGCCTTTGCGCTCTACGCACGATTACCGACCGTGCTGAGGGAACCTTTGGGCTCCTCCGTTACCTTTTAGGAGGAGACCGCCCCAGTCAAACTACCCACCTAGCACTGTCTTTTGCCCTGATTCAAGGGTCAAAATTAGAATTCTAGCAAAACAAGGGTGGTATTTCAAGGATGGCTCCACCCTAACTAGCGTTAAAGTTTCAAAGCCTCCCACCTATCCTACACATGCAGAACCAGAATCCAATACTAAGCTATAGTAAAGGTGCACGGGGTCTTTTCGTCCTGCTGCGGGTAGCCGGCATCTTCACCGACACTTCAATTTCACTGAGCTCCAGGTAGAGACAGTGCCCAATTCGTTACACCATTCGTGCAGGTCGGAACTTACCCGACAAGGAATTTCGCTACCTTAGGACCGTTATAGTTACGGCCGCCGTTTACCGGGGCTTCATATCGGAGCTTCGCCGAAGCTAACCCTTCCATTTAACCTTCCGGCACCGGGCAGGTGTCAGTCCCTATATTTCGTCTTACGACTTAGCAGAGACCTGTGTTTTTGATAAACAGTCGCTCGCGCCTTTTCACTGCGGCCTTTTTTAGCTCAACCAGTAAATGGTTTCACATAAAAAGGCACCCCTTCTCCCTAAGTTACGGGGCAAATTTGCCTAGTTCCTTAACCTAGAATCACTCAAGCACCTTAGGATACTCTCCCCACCCACGTGTGTCCGTTTAGAGTACGGTCAGTTTCTATTCTAACATAGAGGTTTTTCTTGGTAATATGATTAGGATCAGTTTGTGGGCTAGGCCCTCCTATTCGTGTCTCGGAATTGTTTCAACGGATTTGCCTATCGAAACTTCCTACGCACTTAAACCAGGACAATCAAAACCTGGCTGATCTTTCACTCCTACGTTACCCCATAGTTCAAACAAATAAAAACTGGTACGGGAATATTAAGCCCGTTTTCCATCGCCTACGCTTTTCAGCCTCGGCTTAGGGTCCGACTAACCCTGAGCAGATTTGCTTTACTCAGGAACCCTTGGGTTTTCGGTGACACAGAATTTTACTGTGTTTATCGCTACTCATGCCAGCATGCTCACTTCTATCTCCTCCAGCTGCTCTCACGAGTCAACCTTCAACGGTTAATAGAACGCTCGCCTACCACTTATTACTAAATCCAAATCTTCGGTATTATACTTTATAGTCCCGGATATTATCGGCGCCAAACCCCTTGACTAGTGAGCTGTTACGCTTTCTTTAAAGGATTGCTGCTTCTAAGCCAACCTCCTAGCTGTCTGGGCGATTTGACATCCTTAAATCACTTAGTATAAATTTGGGGACCTTAGATGTTGGTCTGGGTTGTTTCCCTCTCGGCTAAGAAGCTTATCCCCCCTAGCCTCACTGCTAAAGATCATGTATTCGGTATTCGGAGTTTAATTGGGTTTGGTAAGCTTGTAGGCCCCCTAGTCCATTCAGTGCTCTACCCCCGATACACTACTTTAACGCTGTCCCTAAAGACATTTCGGCGAGAACCAGATATCTCCAAGTTTGATTGGCCTTTCACCCCTATCCACAGTTCATCCCCTAAATTTTCAACTTTAGTGGGTTCGGTCCTTCATTTCATGTTACTGAAATTTCAACCTGACCATGGATAGATCACTTGGTTTCGGGTCTAGCGCATGATACTTATTCGCCCTATTCAGACTTGGTTTCCCTACGGCTCCATACTTAACAGTACTTAGCCTCGCAACATACGACTAACTCGCTGGCTCATTATGCAAAAGGCACGCCATCATTCTGCAAAAGCAGAACTCTGACCGCTTGTAAGCACACAGTTTCAGGTTCTATTTCACTCTCCTTTCGGAGTACTTTTCACCTTTCCCTCACGGTACTAGTTCACTATCGGTTACATGGAAGTATTTAGCCTTACCAAGTGGTCTTGGTAGATTCAAACAGGATTTCACGTGTCCCGCCCTACTTGGGAACTATTAAAACAAGATTTAATGTTTTCACATACAGGACTATCACCTTCTATGGTAAAACTTTCCAGATTTTTCTGTTAACATTAAATTTTCTGACTTGTCAATCTAACTGCAATTAGATTAATAACAGCCCCACAACTCCAATATTGCAAAATTTGCAGACTTGACACAATATTGGTTTAGGCTATTTCCTGTTCGTTCGCCACTACTAAGGAAATCACTTTTGTTTTCTTTTCCTAAGGTTACTTAGATGTATCAGTTCACCTCGTTCGCTTTATCTATCCTATATATTCAGATAGAAATGTTTTGATATAAATCAAAACGGGTTGCCCCATTCGGAAATCTCCGGATTAACAGTTGTGTGCACCTACCCGAAGCTTATCGCAGCTTACCACGTCCTTCATCGCCTCCATGTACCAAGGCATCCTCCGTATGCTCTTAGTAGCTTTATCAAGTTTATATAACTTGAGTGTTTTAATGATTCAGCATTGATTAAACTATAATAGCTTAATCAATACAATTGTCAGTAATAGAGATTAAATCTCTATTACATTGTTAGTAACAGAGATTAAATCTCTGTTACCCGCGTTAATTTCCAAATTGTCAAATATCTAAAATTTAAATTTTGTGGAGCTGACAGGGATCGAACCTGCGACTTCCACAGTGCAAGTGTGGCGCTCTCCCAACTGAGCTACAGCCCCATAATTTTGGTGGGCCTACGTGGACTCGAACCACGGACCTCATCCTTATCAGAGATGCGCTCTAACCAGCTGAGCTATAAGCCCCTTCTAAAAAAGTATAATATATGCAGAACCTTTATTATTTAAATCCTTTTCGACCATATCTTATTTTAAAAAATAAGATTACTCCCTGAAAGGAGGTGATCCAGCCGCACCTTCCGGTACGGCTACCTTGTTACGACTTAGTCCCAGTTACCTGCCTTACCTTAAACAGCTTCTTCCCGAAGGTTAGAACACTATCTTTGGGTACTGCAGACTTCCATGACTTGACGGGCGGTGTGTACAAGACCCGGGAACGTATTCACCGTAGTGTGCTGACCTACGATTACTAGCGATTCCTGCTTCATGAAGTCGAATTTCAGACTTCAATCCGAACTGGGGCTAGTTTTAAAGATTGGCTCCTCCTCGCGGAATTGCTACTTTTTGTACTAGCCATTGTAACACGTGTGTAGCCCTGGGTATAAGGGACATACTGACTTGACATCATCCCCACCTTCCTCCTGGTTATTCCAGGCAGTCTATTTAGAGTCCCCACCATTATGTGCTGGCAACTAAAGATAGGGGTTGCGCTCGTTGCGGGACTTAACCCAACATCTCACGACACGAGCTGACGACAGCCATGCAGCACCTGCATACGGGCTCCGAAGAGAAACCTAGTTTCTTAGGCTGTCCCGTACATGTCAAACCCAGGTAAGGTTCTTCGCGTTGCGTCGAATTAAACCACATGCTCCACCGCTT
>ERZ651768.56-NODE-56-length-77189-cov-16.010958_pt1 | contig 77189 bp, 75 predicted proteins | sample MGYA00514754_ERZ651768 | MGnify/ENA metagenome assembly ERZ651768
TCTGCAAGAGACAAGGGGTCGACGTCCGCATTGACGCCAGGCTTCGGTACTGCTTGTCCGTCGTCCCAGTCGACCTGGTCAGCGTCGATGTCCCACGTCATCGCGGCACGTTCCTTGCATTGTGCGATGATGTCCTCACAAGCCTGGACAACGGCCATCCCTGTCGCGAACGTCGTTCTGCTACCGCCCGTCATGTTGCAATAGCCCGTACTCTCCGTATCGGCCACATGCGCGTTAATTCTGTCGTAGGGAATTCCTAGCGTCTCGGCCGCCATCAAGCACATCGAAGCGCGCGATCCACCGATATCGGGACTCCCCTCATTGATGATCACGGTCCCGTCCTCTCGAATCAGTACTTCGGCGCTGGATTGCATCCCGATGTTGAACCAAAAACCACACGCCACCCCACGACCGCAACCCTCAGGTACCGGAGCCGTGTAATTGGGATGTGCCTTAGCAGCCTCAAGGCATGCTTTCAGCCCGATCGCAGGGAATTTAGGACCATACGGAGCCTGGGTTCCCTCATCAGCAGCATTCTTAAGCCGCAAGTCAATCGGGTCCATACCAAGTTCACGAGCAAGATCATCGATCACGCATTCCATCGCGTGCATGGCCTGAGGCGCTCCCGGCGCTCGATAAGCTGCAACTTTAGGTTTATTCACCAATACGTCAAGGCCTTCGATACTGAAGTTCTCGAGGTCATATGGCGCCAGCACCGACATACAGCCAGGACCCACTGGTGCGCCAGGGAACGCTCCTGCCTCATAGGAAAGCCAGGCTGTCGCCGCAGTGATGGTGCCATCTTTCTTTGCACCAACTTTTGCCTTGCACCATGTCGCTGAGGTTGGGCCAGTGGCACGGAAAACTTCTTCCCGGTTCATGACCATCCGAACAGGACGATTCGAGAGCTCCGACAACTTCACCGCAAGTGGCTCAAGGTAGACACTTAGCTTGCCGCCAAATCCGCCACCAATTTCAGAAGCGATGACTTTTATCTTGCTTATGCTTGTGCCGAGTATCGCTGCAGTTTGGGTTCGAACATCAAAGTGTCCCTGGGTAGAACACCAAACCGTAATTTTACCCTCTTCATTAATGGTCGCCGTACAGGCATGCGGTTCAATATAGCCTTGGTGTGCCATCGGCACTCGGAATTCGCCCTCAACGACGACATCGGCTTCAGCAAACCCTTTCTCAGCATCACCACGCTCAAACTTGGTGATTGCCGCAACGTTGCTCGCAGGTTGCGACGCATCACCATTGGTATGCATTTCTTCGTTGACTAGCGTGGCGCCGTCCGCAATCGCCTGATCAATCGAAAGCACCGGCTCAAGCACGTCGTAGTCGACTTTGATTGCATCCAGCGCTTGTTCCGCCAATAGCGGTGTCGTCGCAGCGACCGCGGCAACCGCATGACCATGGTAGAGCGCTTTGTCCCTAGCGATGACATTTCGACCAAGATCGTCGGTCTGTTCGGCGAAATCACTACCGGATACGGCCGCCAGCACGCCTTCCATTGCCAGCGCGCCCGAAACATCAACGCTCTTGATACGCGCATGCGCATGCGGACTGCGCAGAACCTTGCCATGAATCATCCCCGGGAGGCTCAGATCGGCTCCAAAATTCGCGCGTCCCGTGACTTTTTCCACACCGTCAGGACGTACTGGTCGAGTCCCAATTACTTTCAGATCGTGAGCTTCTGCCATCTCGTATCCCCTATGCTTCGTGTGCTAATTCGGTCGCGGCGTCCTGGACAGCGCGAATGATCTTGTCGTAGCCCGTGCAACGACAAAGATTGCCCGCAAGCCAGTATCGAATGGTCGTTTCGTCTGGATTGGGATCGCGCTCTAAAAGAACCTTTGCTGCAACGATGAATCCAGGAGTACAAATGCCGCACTGCAATGCGGCGTGCTCCAAAAACTTCTGTTGTAGTACGTGTAGACCATCTGGATTGGCAACTCCCTCGATGGTCCCTACCTCTTTACCTTCTGCTTCCGCAGCAAGAACCAAGCACGAACAAACCAGGCGTCCATCCAGCGTCACTGAACAAGCACCGCAGTCGCCAGTCGAGCAACCTTCTTTGGTACCAGTCAACCCAAGCTCATCGCGCAACACGTCAAGAAGCGATTGATGAGGCTCGCAAAGGACTTCTTCCGGTTGTCCATTTACGCTGGTGGTTACGTGTAATTTACTCATTTAATTCTCCTACTAACTGGATGCACGGTCGCGTGCAATAGCGCCTGCACGCTTGCAAAGAACGCCGACAACTTTCTTACGGTATTCGACCGTGCCCCGCTTATCCGTAATCGGTGATGCCGCATCGGAACACGCCGCTGCGGCCGCGTTAAGCGCGTCATCATCAACTTTCGTTCCAACCAATGCCGTTGAGGCCGCTTCAACTAAAAGTACCGTCGGAGCAACGGCTCCAATCGCGACCCTGGCCGACGTACAGGTCCCCCCCTCGTCAAGCGTAAGTGCAACGCCCGCTCCCGCAACAGCAATATCCATTTCAGTACGTGGGATGAACCGCAAGTACGCGTCAGCAGAGTTGTTTCCTGGCCTCGGAATCTTGAGACCCACAAGAATTTCGTTCGATTCCAAACAATTCTCTCCGACGCCGGTCACAAAATCTTCCACCGCGACCTCTCGTGAGCCACCTGGTGAAGCGATTACACAAACCGCTGAGACCGTCATCAGCGCAGGAATGGTGTCGCCCGCTGGAGACGAATTGCAAAGGTTCCCACCGATAGTGGCGCGTCCTTGGATCTGCGTCGAACCGATTAGATCTGCAGCCTCAATGAGTCCCGGAAGAAGTCCTTTCAGTTCATCGTTCTCGTTAAGCGCCGCCGACGGTATCGCTGCACCGATGAAGATCTCGTCGGTACCAATGGATAACGCGTTGGTCTCGGCTATGTGTTTTATATCAACAAGCGTACGTGGTTCTTTGTCGATGGATCGCATCTGCACGAGAACATCGGTGCCCCCTGCAAGTATCTGGGTACGTTGTCCATCGTTTGCCTGAGACTCAAGCACCGACAGAGCTTCTTCAAGGCTCGTAGGTGCCGCGTAGGCATAATCACCCATAGTGCTCCCCGTTATTGCGCGCTGGAATAGCCGCTATGTATATCATGAAGAGCCGCGACAATCACAGCCTAGGCTACAATCTCCCAGACACTATTCAGATCAACAGGCATTAATTTGAGCTTCGATCGGACCAGCTTCAATCACCACATCAAATCCTTATGTGCGGAATGGGCGCGTGCGCTGGATGAACATGGGTTCGACGCCGCGCTCGTCCCTGCCGGAACCAACTCGTATTACTTTGCCGACGATCAAAGTCCTCCATTCCGGCCCAATCCCCACTTTGCGCGGTGGGTACCCGAACCCCTGACCGAAGATGCGGTATTACTTGTTCGTCCCGGCATAACGCCAAAATTATTTTTTTACCAGCCGGATGACTTTTGGTACGTGCCACCCTCGGTCCCACCCTGGACCGACGGCGTCTTCGACGTGGCGGTATACCAAGAATCAGAAAATCAAATCGAGGGTATCGTTGCGGCAACGCGTGCACTGACCAACATCGCCTACGTTGGACCTGACACGGAACTCGCCAACAATCTCGTGATAACGACGGACGATGTCCGGCCATTCATCGATCAGCTCGATTACGGTCGCTCGTTTAAAACAGAGTTTGAAATTATCAACATGAGGGGGGCCACCGAAATCGGCGTGCGCGGACATCTGGCGGCGCATCGCGCATTCTTGTCGGGAGCCAGCGAGTTCGACATTCACATGGCCTACCTTGACGCCAGCAAGCAAACCGAAAGCGAGCTTCCCTACCCGAACATCATCGCGTTGAACGAACATGCGGGCACCCTTCACTACCAGCACTACGATAGAGCGGCGCCAAAACGCGTACACAGTTTTTTGATCGACGCAGGCGGCAAATTTAATGGGTATCACAGCGACATTACGAGAACCTACAGCGCAATGCCGGGGGACGATTTCGACAGTCTCATCAATGCACTCGACGAGAAACAACAAGCCCTAATCGGCGATATTGGTCTAGGGCTAAGCTACCTAGATCTCCACGAACGAATGCATCACGATATCGCCGAACTGCTGGTCGCATTTGGATTCGTGAGTTGTTCTGCAGAAGCGGCGTTCGATCAACGGATAACCGATGCTTTTTTCCCACACGGTCTTGGTCATTTACTCGGCTTGCAGACCCACGACGTTGGCGGTCGATTAACGGCGCCTCAAGCCGAAAATAGGAGCCCGTCGGACCGCTTCCCCAACTTGCGTTTGAACCGACAAATCGAGGCCAATCAAGTTTTCACCGTCGAACCCGGGATTTATTTCATCCCGATGCTCATTGACGCCGTTGAAAATCCCGCCGATATCAATCGAGACCGCGTTCATTCGTTTGTGCCTTTCGGTGGCATTCGGATCGAGGACAACATTCTGGCGACGCAAGACGGTCACGAAAACCTAACGCGCCCGGTATTCGACAAAGCGTTGGCGCAATGAACCTCGTTGCAACCGATTCGCGTCAATAGCACATGACGGTCTCTAACAACATAGCAATACGTATGGCTACCAAAGCAGACCTCGAAGTGTTGGTCAGGTTTCAGATCGCGATGGCCTCCGAAAGCGAAGACAAAGGTCTAGACGAGAACACTTTGAGACACGGGATTGCTACCGCCCTTTCATCTGAGGACCTGGCTCTTTATATCCTCGCTGAAATTGCCGGTAAACCGGTGGGAACGCTAATGCTCACCTGGGAATGGAGCGATTGGCGTAATGGTCGATTTTGGTGGATCCAGAGCGTTTACGTTACTTCTGCACACCGTCGACTTGGCGTGTACTCGGCAATGCATCATCACGTTCTCTCCCTCGCATCAAAAGATCCAACGGCCGCGGGAATCCGCCTGTATGTCGAAAAGGATAATGACGACGCGCAAGCGACCTACCGTCATCTCGGCATGGTTGAAACCCATTACCGATTATTCGAAACGGAATTCGTCAGGAATTAACTCCTTAATTCGTATTGAACGCCCATGCGGTTCGCCAGCTCTAATCAATTTTTCTGGCGATCTCGAATCACTAATTCGCGCCATTTAAACATCAAGCGTTCCAACTGCAACGGGCGATTCAATCCAGAGTTCGACAAAGCCATGCGCCTCGTGTCGATCAGGTCGTCAAAGAAATCCACGCCCTCGGATCCGACTCTATCTTCAACGACCAATCGATGCAGAAACCGTGCCCATCGAGCCAAAATTTCGACGAGGTCCTCGTTGCGCAAGCTATCAACAACGTCGCTCACACTATTCCGTCGATCCCTCGCAGCCTTGAGTGCAGGCCAGAGCGACTTTCTCTCTGCATGAATCGCTTCAAGAACGTGAAAAGGCGCGCGCCCGTATTCAATTAATAGCGGTTCAACCTTTTCAGCCGTTACGTCTTGCTCCAACAGCCACCTCACCACAACCTCTCGGGTTGGTCTTCTTATAGAAACTCGCTGACAACGACTGATGACGGTGGGCAACATCACGCTCTTTGCTTCAGTTACCAATATCAGGTGACTACCGAGTGGCGGTTCCTCGAGGATCTTTAGCAATGCGTTCCCGGCGTTCAGGTTCATTTTCTGAGCGTCTTCCAGCACCACCACTTTCAAAGCCCCCGCCTGAGCGGTTTGTTGCATAAAGTCGATGAGACTTCGAATTTGATCGACCTTAATGGCACCGTTTTCTGCTTCGATCCAACGAAAATCTGGATGAGCAATCGTACGCGGATCGCCACTACGATCTATCAGCATCAGCGCGATCTCGCCTGCCAGCTCTGCTTCTCCGCAACCACCCGGACCATCAATCAGTATCGCGTGGGGTAGTCGTCCGGATGTGTTTAAAGAACTGACATAGTCGAACCCCGACTGCATCCACGGCGCGAGTCCACTCAACCCAAAGGCTCCAAAAAGTTGTTGATGAGCTCCGCCAGTCGCAACTGAACATCTTCCAACGATCTTGTCGCGTCGATTAGTACTGCCCGCTCCTCCCTTTCCACGATCGCAAGATAGCCGGCCCGTACCCTCGCGAAGAACTCATTGTCTTCAGATTCAAACCGGTCGTGTTGTCGGTCAGCGATTCGCCCAAGTGCGATGTTCACCGGCGCATCCAAAAAGATCGTTAAATCGGGCCAAAGTGATCCTTGCGCCAACTCGGCAAGGCGCTCCAAAGTATCAAGCGGCACGCCACGACCGCCGCCTTGATATGCGTATGTTGCATCGGTATATCGGTCACAAAGTACCCATCGTCCATCATTCAACGCCGGTTCAATAACGGTTGACACGTGTTGAGACCGTGCAGCGAATATCAACAACGCTTCCGTTATCGGGTCCATCGATTCATCGCGCATTTGAAGTAATACTTTTCTAACGTCTTCGGCGAGCGGTGTTCCGCCAGGCTCGCGGGTCACCAGAACGTCGATTCCCTTTTGTTCTAATAACTCGCGAAGGAACTCGATATTTGTGGATTTACCGACGCCTTCAACTCCCTCCAACGTTATGAATCGACCACGTGTCATTGATCGCCCCGCAATTGATATCGCCGAACCGCTTTCAAATGCGCATCGAGAGTATCCGAAAACTCAGAAGATCCATCTCCTCGGGCCACGAAGTATAGGTCCGTCCCGGAACTCGGATGTGTGGCTGCATGTAAAGCCGTACGTCCTGCCGAGCCAATGGGAGTCGGCGGTAAACCGTGTCGAGTATAGGTGTTGTAAGGACCATCCTTTTTTAGGTCAGCACGCGTCAGGTTCCCATCGAACGCTTGGCCTAATCCGTAGATAACCGCAGGATCAGTTTGCAATCGCATACCCTGCTTTAATCGACGACTAAAAACGCCACCGATCTTTCGTCGGTCATCCTCGATACTAGATTCTTTTTCAATGATAGACGCCAAAATCAGAACCTCATACGGACTCGCTAAAGGGAGGTCAACGGCACGATTTTCCCACGCTCTATTTAACTGAAAGCGCATTCGTTCCCACGCACGAACAAGAATTTCGGATGCTCGATCACCACGAATATAGTGGTAGGTGTCCGGAAAAAATTGGCCCTCACCATGAGCGTCGGCTAGTTCAAGCGAATTGAGAACATTAATCACGGTAGCGCAGCCAAGGTCAAACATGAGACCGGGTGAATTGAGAAGCTTTTTACGCGTGACCGAAAAGGTCTCGCCTTCAACAATCTGAATCGAACGCACCAATACATCGCCTGACGCGATCCGATCAAGGACCCGATCTGGCGATTGGTTCGATTCGAAACGATATTCTCCTGCCCTCATCGAACCGGTTAATCCACGCATTAGGCCCCTCGCCGTCAACCGGCGTGCGCTATCGACGATTCCATTGGCGCTAAGTCGATGGCCGATGGCCGAAAAACTCTCCCCTCTCTCAATGACTAGGGTTACCGGAGAATCGAGTGCGACCGGACGCCCAGCCCAGCTTTCCATGAACCACCAGGCGCCAAGAACGACGATAAAGATAGATGCGAGTACAGCGATTGTTCGCCGCAATATTTCGCTCCAATTCTTTGGCCTCAGGAACGATCGTGCCACGTTGCAGCGACCGAGGGGCGATATACAAAGAGTAATCGAAGAACGTGGCCTAACTACAACCGTGAAAAGATGAGCGTTCCGTTGGTTCCGCCGAACCCAAACGAATTCGAGAGTGCAGCATCAATCGTCATATCACGCGCGGTATGAGGTATGTAGTCGAGATCACAATCGTCGCCAGGGTGATCGAGATTGATAGTCGGCGGAGCAACTTGGTGACGCAGTGCCAGTGCACAGATAGCTCCCTCAACGGCCCCAGCCGCACCCAAGAGATGGCCGACCATGGATTTAGTCGAGCTAATGGCAACTTGCGTGCTGGTCCCAAAGACCGCCTTGATTGAGTTCGTTTCGGCGACGTCACCTTGCGGAGTCGAGGTCCCGTGGGCATTGATGTATTGGATTTGTTCCGCGTTCATATTGGCATCTAACAATGCGTTCGTCATCGACGCCACTGCGCCGCGACCGTCATCTGGCGGACTGGTAATGTGATGCGCATCAGCACTCATGCCAAACCCGTTTAACTCACAGTAGATTTCTGCCCCGCGAGCTTTCGCTCTTTCATACTCCTCCAGAACTATCACTCCGGCGCCATCGCCCAGAAGAAAACCATCGCGGTCCCTATCCCAAGGGCGACTCGCACGTTCAGGATCTTCGTTTCGACTGCTTAGCGCCTTCATCGATGTGAAACCCGCAATGGTAACTGGTGAAGTCGCCCATTCCGCTCCACCCACCACCATAACGTCTGCATCACCATACTGGATCATCCGCGCCCCAAAACCGATGTTGTGTGTGCCCGACGTGCAAGCAGTCACGATGGCAATATTCGGCCCGCGAAATCCATATCGAATCGACAAACTGCCGGAAATCATATTGATCACACTGGCGGGTACAAAGAACGGTGATACCCGTCTTGGACCACTTTTCAGGAGTGTCGAGTGCGTGTCTTCTATTGTGTTGATACCACCAATACCAGAACCGATCGCTATACCAACTCGATCACTTTCCGCCATGTCTGCGATTCCAGCATCGTCGATCGCTTGAACTCCAGCGGCAATTCCCAGTTGTATGAATACATCGATTCGTCTCGCTTCCTTCCGATCGAGGTATTGTTCGACGTCAAAGTTCTTGACGCTCGCTCCGATCTTGACGCCGAAGTCCGAGGTGTCGAAATGTTCGATCAGATTGCCACCACTGCGCCCTTCTAGCGCGCTAGCCCACGTCTCTTGGACCGTATTTCCGATGGGCGTAATTAAGCCCATTCCAGTGATAACGACTCGGCGTTTATTCATGGTTTCGATTCCATGTCCACGCAGATACTAATCTGAATTGTGGAGAAAAAAGCCGCCAAATACGGCGCGACTCCCAAAAGATCTTCGTGCCTCAACCTATTGATGGGCAAGAATATAATCGATCGCTTCTTTGACGGTGGTGATGTTTTCGGCTTCTTCATCCGAAATTTCAGTTTCGAATTCCTCTTCGAGCGCCATTACGAGTTCAACCGTATCCAAGGAATCGGCACCCAGGTCATCGACAAACGATGCGTCGTTCTTAACTTCTTCTTCTTTGACCCCCAATTGTTCACAGATGAGTTTCTTTACGCGTTCTTCGACAGTGCTCATTTATTGCTAGTCTCCCTATTGGATTACAAGGGTGCAGGGCGGCGGTATTCTAGTGAATCTTTTGTCGTTTTTCACGCTCGAACGAAACGCGATCAGGCCGAGTAGAGGCCGCCATTGACATGCAGTGTTTCACCCGTGACATAGCCCGCATCTTCGCTAACTAGAAACGATACGGCCGACGCCACGTCTCGCGGAGATCCGATCCGGCCGAGCGGGATCGTCGCGGCCAAATTATCCACTTGCGCATCGCCCAACGCGGCGGTCATATCGGTGTCAATAAATCCAGGGGCAACACAGTTAACCGTGATACCTCGTGAACCCACTTCTTGCGCCAACGCGCGAGTAAATCCTTCAATCCCTGCTTTGGACGCAGCATAGTTTGTTTGCCCGGGATTGCCCATGCGGGCCACCACCGAGCTCACGTTCACGATTCGGCCCCAACGGGCTTTAATCATTGAACGCAATACCGATTTACACAGGCGGAAAGTGCCCGCGAGATTCGTTTCGATCACATCACTCCACTCGTCATCCTTCATGCGCACGAGCAAGCTGTCATGCGTAATTCCTGCGTTGTTAATGAGAACCGAGACATCGCCGCAACGCTCGGAAATCCGTTGGACCGAGGCTTCGACTAATGCAGGATCTTCGACGCGCATCATTAAGCCGATACCACGATCGCCGAGCCATCCTTCTATGTTTTCGACTCCGCTATCGGTCGTCGATGTACCAACCACGAAGAAACCGTCGTCCACGAGGCGTTCGGCAATGCTCTTTCCGATCCCACGACTCGCCCCTGTAACAAGTGCCGTACGATCGATACTCATTCGATTTCCCCGAGCGCCACTGACAAATCGTCAACGCTACCGATAGCAAACGCTTCAGCGTTGCGATCAATTCGACGGAGCAAGCCCGTCAGCACCTTACCCGGGCCACATTCCACGACCGTCGTCGCCCCATGGGCGAGCATAGTCGCCACGCATTCGCTCCAGCGAACAGGCGTCGATAGTTGACGTACGAGACAATCTCGAATTCCAGCGGGATCCCCCGCCAAGCTTGCATCGACATTGTGAATCACGGGTATATCCGGCTTTTCTATCTCGACATCGTCGAGCAGGCTCTTCAGCTCTCCAGCTGCCGGCGCCATCAGTTGGCAATGAAACGGCCCACTCACGTTGAGTTTGACCGAGCGTCGCGCACCTGCTTCGGAGCACTCCGCAATAGCGTTATCAACTGCTAAAGACTCCCCGGAAATAACCACCTGGCCTGGCGCATTTATATTTGCTGCCGATACGACCCCGTCTACCGCGTCACAAATCGAAAACACACGCTCATCGTCTAGACCGAGTATCGCAGCCATTGCACCTTGACCGTCCGGAACAGCGCTCTCCATAAGTTTCCCCCGCTCATGCACGAGCTTCACTGCGTCGTTGAATCGCAGAGAACCCGCCGCGGTAAATGCCGAGTACTCTCCCAAGCTATGCCCGGCCATAATGGTCGGAGCGGCGCCTCCGCGTGCGCTCCAAATTTCAAAGAGCGCGATCGAAGCCGCCAGTAGAGCTGGTTGCGTCACGGACGTTTGATTTAACCGTTCCTCCGGGCCATTCCTGATAACCTCGCCAAGGTCAAAACCAAGGGTTTCCGAAGCACTGGCGAGCCGATCATTCAAGATGGGCTCGGTTGCCCGTAAGTCGTCCAACATACCCACCTGTTGGGCGCCTTGCCCCGGAAAAACGAATCCGATCCCCACTTGCGCTTCCCCTACTTTTTAATCACGGCAAAACATGCTCACGCACTGGTGCCCGACGAGGGACTACCGAATTATTCAAACACTTTTCCAATTGTGCCCGCAAAACCGATCTGTTGCCGCACACACAGTGTTCTCACCAGCACCCCACGAATCTGACAAAACTCGCACTGCTACGATTATAGGACTGCGCGCGCCAGAGAATCGGCGCATAAGAAATGGAAAAACATTCGCGACGCGGTTGCCACCTCCGGTTAGATCGGAAGTTATTCAGGTTGCAACGATCCTCGCGCGATGGCGACCCCCGAACTGGAATCTCAGTCCTCGGTGTCGACGACTTTACGGCCCCGATAAAAGCCATCCGAAGTCACGTGGTGGCGTCGGTGCGTCTCACCAGTTGTGACGTCGACGGATAATGTCGATGTTTTAAGCGCGTCGTGTGAACGGCGCTGCCCACGCCTTGATCGGGTTACTTTGTTTTTTTGAACTGCCATCAACATTCCTCTGTATTCGAGTTCTTGAGGGCCCCCAAACCAGCAAACGGACGAGTTGTGTCGTCTTCGTCAACACTCGCCCCGAGAGAAAGCGCCCGGGGCGCGTTCGGACAGTCTAACTCAGTCGCACAAGCCATGGCTGGTATACTCATAATCAAGTCGTCTTCCACGATTTCAACGATTGGTATCCGACCCGCGTCGATCACCATGACGTCCAATGCCGGCATCAGCTCCGTCAACTTTTCTTCCGATACGGTGAGCCTTAAGTCAAGATCGGCCACAATTTTTTGACTCACGTCTTCGAGACATCGTTGACATTCGAGCACCGCATCTACGCACACAACGCCGCTCACTCGAACCAATCCATTGCCATCTGGTTCAAAGGTTAATTCGACTTCAACGTCAGCATCCGGTTGTCCGATTAACGGCGCTAATCGTTCAAACGCGGAAACCGGGACTCGACCAACCCAACTGCCTGCATGTTCCGCTACGTCGCGCGGATCTATCGAAGCTCTTTTGTCCGCTCTGCTCATAGGGCGCGGGATAATAAGGAGCCGTGGAAAGTCTGTCAAAGCACCTATTCCAGCTCGACGACGGTGCACGCGCGCGCCTAAACTTGGCGATGCAACTCATTTTAGGATCTTCGTCCCCCTATCGTCGTGCCCAACTAGAGACCCTCTCGTACGTCTTTGAGACCGACGTTCCAAACGTCGACGAAGCCCCGCAACAAGAAGAAATACCTTTTGATTTAGTCACTAGATTGGCGAGAGAAAAGGCCCAAGTCATTGCCCAACGCCATCCTCACGCGGTTGTGATTGGTGCCGACCAAGTTGCGGCTGTGGGCGCCGCAACTCTGGGTAAACCCCTAACAGTAAAACGAGCGATCGAGCAGTTAACAACGCTGTCGGGTCAATGCGCCGAGTTCCTGAGCGCGATCTGCGTCGTCGAGCCGGGTGGAAGGACTCATTCGCACGTGGAACCAACCAGAGTGACGTTTAGACGTCTCGCGATCGACGAGATCGAACAATACGTCGCATTGGATCAACCGCTAGATTGTGCCGGCGGGATTCGGACGGAAGGCTTAGGTTTTCACCTAATAGAACAAGTTGAGAGCATGGATCCAAGCGCCGTGATCGGCCTTCCGTTGATCGCGCTTTCAAAAATATTACGCACCATCGGTATTAATCCACTAAGCAATTAATCGGGCTCTCCCACCAAATGACCCCACGTCTCAAGAAACGTTTCGTCTGGATCTGCATCAAAACGACGCCCGTCGGGCAGCTTTAGGCTACTCGAGTGAAGCATCATACGCGCGACATCGGGTCCATTAAGTTGATATTTGTTGTCACCCACTACGGCATGGCCTTCAGCCGCTGCGTGTACCCGGATCTGGTGCGTGCGGCCGGTATGCGGGTATACCCATAGCCGAGTCACCCTCGCCCCTCGTTGTTGAATCTCAAAATCAGTCCGGGCCTTGTCACCATGAAGATCGATGCGAACCCGACGTTCACCGGATTGAAGCGTATAACGCCGCAACGAATGCCTGACGGTACGCAGTCCCTGAGGCCAATCTCCTGTAACGACTGCGTCGTAGCGTTTTTTTACTCGGGCCTCTCGAAACGCGGCATGTAACTCCAGCAACATTCGTCGAGTCTTCGCGATCAGCATGCATCCAGATGTATCCCTATCGAGCCGATGCACTAATTCAAACGTAACGTCTGATCGGGTTTGCCGCAAAATCTCGATGATCCCGTGTCGAATACCACTGCCACCGTGCACGGCGACACCGACCGGCTTATTGAGTACCAATAGTTCTTCATCTTCGTACATGATCGCTCGGCTTATCTGATTAATTGTCGCCTCGCCGATATGAGATTCATTACGGCTATCGATTCGCACCGGAGGTATGCGTAATCGATCACCTCTCTGCAATCGGTAGCTCACCCCGACTCGACCGCCGTTTATCCTAACCTCGCCTCGCCTGACCATCCGATATATCCGGCTTCGCGGTACGTTCTTCAGCTCTCGGTGGAGAAAATTGTCAAGCCGCTGACCTGCATGTTCTTCGATCACAACGTGCCTTACCGACATCGTAATTTTCCAGCAGATTGAAGCACTTAACATACACTGTTATAGTGCTTCCGCCGAACCTTGCCGCTTTTTATTTGCGGTTAGAACGTACAGGAAACAAAGGTCCGAGTCGGTGGTGGTAAATCGCCGTACAAAGAGAAACAACAATACACGTGGGCGCCAGGCGCCTCTAAGAAAAGATACATTTTTACATATCGCTCGAAACGCGAATTTTGGAAAGAACAAACTGACAACTCGCACGGCACAAATAGCTAAGCGGGTGGTAAATCACCGATGACGCAAAGGGTGGATTCGGTAATGCCGAGGAAGAAGAGGTAAGACGACAGTCGTTACTGATTGATGGCTAGCAGCCTAGCTACGTGACTTTCCGTGAAGGTCGCGTGCTTCAAGATCACCTTTGTTTGCCGATCTAAACGCGTTCCGAGTATCAACTGATGGATGAACTCGGTTATGAAACGCATGCTAATCAATTCGACGCAACCCGAAGAGGTTCGCGTCGCCGTAGTCGATGGCCAAAAACTCTACGATCTCGATATCGAGAATCGAAGCCGCGAGCGAAAGAAAGGAAGTATTTACAAAGCCAAAATCAATCGAGTCGAACCGAGTTTAGAGGCCGCATTCGTCGACTTTGGTGCCGACCGCCACGGTTTTCTCCCCTTTAAAGAAATATCTCGGACATATTTCAATAAGCGTTCAACGCCCAACCAGGGCCGCGTCAATATTCAGGATGTCATTAACGAAGGCCAGGAATGCCTCGTACAAGTCGAAAAAGAAGAACGTGGTAATAAAGGTGCCGCGCTCTCAACGTTCATGAGCCTGGCGGGACGATACATGGTCCTGATGCCAAACAACCCGCGCGCAGGTGGGATTTCACGTCGCATCGAGGGAGAAGAACGCGACAGCTTAAGGGATGCGATGTCTGAGCTCGAGTTTCCCGATGGGATGGGCATCATCATTCGTACGGCGGGGGTAGACAAGAGTGCAGACGAATTACAATGGGATCTCGATTATCTTTTGCAGCTTTGGGAAGCAATCCAACGTGCCGAAAAGGATAACCGTGCGCCGGCCCTGATCTATCAAGAAACGAACGTCATCGTCCGCACAATCCGAGACAACCTCCGCAGCGACATCGGCGAAGTACTAATCGACAGTGAAGACGCATACAAAGAGGCGGCCGATTTTATCGAAGAGGTCATGCCCCATTACCGCGATCGCATCAAGTTGTACGCGGATGCAACGCCATTATTTAGTCGCTACCAAATCGAAAGCCAAATTGAGTCCGCGTTCCAACACGAGGTAAAGCTGCCGTCCGGCGGTAGTGTCGTCATCGATCCGACCGAAGCTCTTGTTTCTATCGACATTAATTCCGCGCGCGCCACAAAAGGTGCCGATATCGAGGAAACAGCGTTGACCACCAACCTCGAAGCGGCGGAAGAAGTAGCGCGACAATTACGCCTGCGCGATGTCGGCGGTCTTATCGTCATCGATTTCATCGATATGTTGGCATCACGTAACCAGCGAGACGTTGAAAATCGTATGCGTGAAGCGCTGGAAACCGACCGTGCTCGAACTCAACTAGGCCGAATTTCGAGATTCGGGTTATTCGAAATGACTCGTCAGCGTTTACGCCCATCGTTAGAGGAAATTACCTCCGAGGTTTGTCCTAGGTGCAGTGGACAAGGACGAATTCGAGACGTGGAGTCATTGTCACTCGCGATCTTAAGAATCATGGAAGAAGAGTCGCTGAAGGAGCATAGTTCCATCGTTCGCGCCGTGGTACCACTCAATATTTCGGCATACCTGTTGAACGAAAAACGAGCGGATGTTGCAGAAATTGAAGCGCGCACTAAGACGCACCTTGTCATCGTTCCCAACGCTGCATTTGAAACACCCAACTATGAAGTCCAACGAATTCGGGACGATGACCTAAACGAAGAAGTTGGGGTTCGAAGTTATGAGCTCGCGGACATCGCCACCGAGGTAGAAATGCCCCAAGGGCGAGAACGTCCGCAACCGTCTCGCGAAAAGGCCGCAGTCGGCACTATCGAACCTAATAAGCCTCGACCATCACCATCATCAAGAACGCGCCCGACCTCGAATGAGCACGTCCGCGGTGCACGTCCATCCATTTTTCGGCGTTTTTTGCGCAGCCTTTTTTGGGCCGGAGAAGATGAAGGCTCCATTCCAACAGGAGCGAGCAGAGGAAGGCAGCGTAAACGGCAGGTAGCAAGTCCAAGTCGAGCGAGTGCCAAAGATCGAAACCCTAAAGCGACCGACACCGATGCTAACCAAAGACGTGAAAATCGTGGTGAGGAACGACGAGATCGGCGAAACAACAATCGCTCCAGTAGTCGCGGCCAACGTCAAACCGACCGCCGCCAACCTAGTGACTCGCCCCCTGGGAAGGAACGAGATCGTGATGGTAACCGTCAACGCCCTGACGATAGGTCACCAGGGCATTCGAACCGCAGGCAGCCCGCACGAGCGAGGCGCTCAGAGAATTCGCGTGAGGATACGCAGCCACCAAGCGGTGCATCCGAAGGGAGTCCGCGTCCAGCAACCGCGATCGAAATTTCTGACAGCAAACGTAAACCGCGACGCGATAGGCATTCGGCTGCAAATAGTTCCGAAACTACGAGTTCGGACGCAAAGCCAAAGGAACAATCGTCTGTCGAGGCAGCCGCCGGCGAGTCTTCGACGTATCACGCTGATACCGCGAGTAGAACGGAAACTGACGAAGTTTCATCTCAAGGACCACAATCGATGCCGCTCGCTACGGTCGAAACGCCAGAGATGGACATTGTAGAACCAATCAACGAAGTCGTTCTTCCAGATAGCTCAACAGCAGTCGGAAACGAGCGCGACGCTGAGATTCTGGACCAGACAACGTCAGATGAGGAAGGAATAGACAATTCCTCTCCGACACGAGCAACAAACGATCCTCGGAGCGAAGCCCTAGAGGATGAACCTTCGTCTACCCCAAACCGGATATCCGACTCTTATTCGCCAGACCATCAAATCAACGTTCAAGAAGCCGATGAGGAAGATATAGAGATCTTAGCGCCCGAGTATCCTTCTGGCGGCTCAGAGACTGATTCACCACCTCAGCCAACAGATCTTCAAAACGACCTGATTGCCGAAGATCCTCCCGTGATAGCGGAAAACTCATCGCTCAGCGAGGACATCCATTCGGATCAAGTTAACGTGCAAACAACACGAGCATCGAACGATCCCAGGGAAATGAGACGACAAAAACTCCGAGAGGAGGCGGGCGACGACTAATAGCACAACATCATGGTCGTCCTATTTCGATCGGCTCGCGGTCCAAAGCAACGCCATAGCGCCGGTGCACATCATCGACGATCCTGTCGGCTAATCCGAGTACGTTGGTAGCCGTTGCGCCACCGGTATTTATCAATACCAGTGGCTGACGGTGCCATACTGCGACCGCCCCGTCTCTAAAGCCTTTCCAACCTGACGCTTCAATTAGGCGCGCGGCAGACACCTTCACCAACCCCCGCTCTTCGAACCCTTGTATTTCGCACTTTCCGCGTAACAGTTCGAAGTCTTTCGAGGACAGCAGTGGATTCTTGAAAAAACTACCGACGTTACCAATAAGCCGAGGATCGGGAAGTTTTCGACGTCGTACTCGAATTACGGCGCTGGCGACTTGTATAGGGTTCGGACGGTCACAACCGAGCTTACGAAGTTCGGTATCGATATCTGGATAACCCGTCTCTACCGCTTGGTCGCCGGTACGTATATTCACGTAGGTAATGACATAACGTTTGGGACTACCGCTTTTGAAAACACTATCGCGGTATCTAAACTCACATTCCGCTGCCGGTAGAGTTCTGGTAGTCATTTCAACGCGATCAACGACTTCGACACTTTCGACCATGGGGCCTAACTCTCGTCCGTACGCGCCGATATTCTGATACGGCGCAGCGCCAACCGATCCCGGTATTAACGAGAGATTTTCGAGGCCTCGAATGCCCCGACCGAGTAACGATCGCACGAGTTCGTTCCAACGTTCTCCCGCTCCGACCCGGATGCGGTAGGCACTCTCGTCGACGCGTTTTACCAAGATTCCACGTATTCGCACGCGAATCACCAATCCCGGCAGGTGACGATGCAAAACGACGTTCGAGCCTTCACCCAGAATCGTTGCGGAAGGCCAACGCTCCAGCGACTCCAGTAACTCCTCAACACTCGAAACCTCCAGCAATTCTTCCGCCGTGCTCTCAAGCCCAAAGCTATTGGCTCGCGTAAGACATGCATTGCTTACGCGTCTCATGTAGAGACGTACCTGAAGGTCAAATTGACCCGCTCGCCCACGGGTTGAGCGGTCCGCGGAACGCTGTGTTTGAACAAACTTTGGCTGTCACCCCACATCACCAACAGCGACCCATGCCGCAACAACAATCCTTTACTCTTACCACCCGATCTTGGACGGACCCGAAATACGCGCGATGCACCTAAGCTCAACGACGCGATCACCGGGTGTTCTCCCATATCCCGTTCGTTATCGCTATGCCAACCCACGTAGTCAGACCCAGATCGGTAACGATTCGCAAGCATGAAATCAAATGGGTGTCGAAGTCGACGTTTGATCAACGCACAGGTCCCCGCCAAGCATTTCGTCCATGGCTCTCCTAGTCGGGATATTCCACTGTATTGATAAGAACAGCCCGAGTTGGCGTACCACGCCGTCAGTCTTGGGGCCCGGTATTTCGATCCGAACATCGTTACGGTTTCTCGATGCCAATTGATATCGCGAAGGCAATGATCCAACAAGCTGGTCGCGTTGGCGGTCTTTAAGAAATCTTCCACATACAAGAATTGTTGATTCTCAAATCGAATCCCTTGGCTTTGCGTGTCGGCTGGGGGTTCATAAATATCCACCAACGATATACTACCTTTTGCGTAACTTAGTACCGAGGAATTCCCAGTGGATATCAGAGACAAAGTGGCAGTCATCACGGGGGGAGCCTCCGGTCTTGGAAGGGCGACGGCGGAAACCATCGTCGCAAACGGGGGCAAGGTCGCGCTGTTAGATCTGAACGGCGAGCTGGCAGCCCAGACTGCCGCTGAGCTCGGGAACGATGCCCATGCTTTCACCGTCAATGTCTCCGATTCGCAATCGGCAACAGATGCTGTCGACGGCGTTTTAGAACGATTTGGCGCAATTCACATCAACGTTAATTGCGCCGGAATTGGCGCCGCCGGGCGAACACTAGGTCGAGACGGCCCCTTATCACTCGACGCTTTCAACTTCGTCATCCAGGTGAATTTGGTGGGTACGTTCAACACACTTCGACTCTGTGCGCAAAAAATGGCGACAAACGAGCCACAAAACGAAGATGGCGAACGCGGAGTCATCATTAATACTGCTTCGGTTGCGGCATATGATGGACAAATCGGCCAAGCCGGCTATAGCGCGAGCAAAGGGGGCGTTGTTGGGATGACTTTACCTATCGCTCGCGATCTCTCTCGGTCGGGGATTCGCGTTTGTACTATCGCCCCGGGAATATTCGAAACCCCGATGATGTTGGGCGCGTCAGAAAAGGTCCGCGTGCCGTTGATAGAGATGGTCCAGTTTCCAAAACGACTGGGTGACGCGCCAGAATATGCGTTACTCGCGAAACAAATTGTCGAAAATCCCTATCTCAACGGAGAAACGATACGGCTAGATGCCGGGATCCGAATGCAACCCAAGTGACGGTTCATGGTGTCGTTGCCACCGCAACAACGTCACGACGCTTCGCGCAGTCTCGCTATCACTCGGTCAGCGTCGACCTGGGTATCAACGCCTTGAGGGACGTCATGGACTGCTTCGCTCACTGCGATCGAATAACCATTCTCTAAGAATCGGAGTTGCTCCAGCGACTCAACGGATTCCAATCTACCCCGCGGCAAAGCAACGAAAGCTTCCAATGCGGACAAACGATACGCGTATATCCCGATGTGCCGTTTCCACCCGTCGCCTATGACACCCTGCTCGCCTTTGTCGAAGTTGTCTCGCAACCAAGGCATGGGCGCGCGAGAAAAATACAACGCTGAGCCCTTTGTTGTCGCCGCTAATTTAACGATATTCGGATCAAACACATCAGTTCGCGCGTTAATCGTTGCATACAGTGTCGCTACATCATGTCGACCGTCGGCCAAAAGACTAGCAACCTGGTTAATGACCGTCGGCGGAATGAGGGGCTCATCGCCTTGAACATTAACGACGAGCTCGTTACTTCCCCAGTTATTGCGCCGCGCAACTTCCATTACGCGATCAGATCCTGACACATGATTGGCATCGGTCATGACGGCCCTTGCAGCCGTTGTTTTCACGACCTGTTCGACACGCTCGTCATCTGTTGCCACGACGATGTCGATAGCATCAGATTGCGTCACCTGTTCCACAACCCTCACGATCATGGGCTTCCCCGCCAGATCGATTAAAGGTTTTCCGGGTAGCCGCGTTGAACCATATCTGGCAGGAATCACTACTCTAAAGTCACTCACGAGACGGTCTCTATTGATATGCCATGTCGCTCAAACACTTCAGCAATTCGGCGTTCATCCTCGTCGTTCAACACTACTTCGATCTCGAGATACCAGACTTCGTTGGGCAACTGATCCATCACCCGGACTTTACCGGCGTCTTTTTCCGTAACGACAACCGTCGCATGAGCCGGGACCGAGAGATCTCCGACACTAAACGAATGATGATCGGGAAACGCTCGCACTACGGGATCGAGTCCTAACCCGATCAACGAGTACGCAAATCTAGCCGGATTTCCGACCCCTGCGATCGCGTATAAAGGGCCATGAATCCTTTCTGCAAATTTCTGTGGCGAGACTCGTTCGTGACTTCGCAAATTAACGAACGCAGTCGCGACCGCCTTCATCACCGACTCACCTTCAACGAGTCCAGTCGCCCTGCCATTGGCCACAACCCAGTCCACTTCCGTTAGCCTTGATGCCGGTTCACGCAGCGGTCCTGCCGGTAGAAGGCGGCCATTACCCAGCCCGCGATTTCCGTCGACCACGGCTATTTCGATGTCTCGTTCCAGTGCATAATGTTGTAGGCCGTCGTCCGATATAACGACGTCAATCTGGTTCACCGACAACAAGTTCTTGACGGCGCGAACGCGGTCCGGATCAACAACTACGGGACAACCGGTACGCGCGGCCAACATTGGCGCTTCATCCCCCGCATCCTCCGCACTCGAATCGTTATTAACCCGAAGCGGGAATCTAGCCTTACCGCCATAACCACGGCTGACTATTCCTACACGTTTTCCCCCTGCCATCAGCCACTTCGACAACCAAATGACGAGTGGGGTCTTGCCTGTACCACCGACATTGATATTGCCGACGACCACGACAGGTACAGGGGCACGCCACGAAGAAGACCACCCTGTAACGTACCGACTCCGCCGTTTGCGCACGATCCACCCAAATAGTGCCGCGAAGGGTTGAAGTACCCGAGGCCAAAAGCTGTTGTTGTACCATGCCCGGACCAAGATGCTGCCGCGGGCTTCGTGACTATCCAGGTCGACCTCGATCGACGTGGGTCCTTCAGTGACCTTGTTAGTTACACCATCATCGTCTTCGAACTGCGATCGATACAACACGCTATATGGCCCGTCTTGGCCCACTAGCTCGTCGTGGCTTCCTTGTTGGACAATCGCACCTCCATCCAGCACATAGATAACGTCGGCTTTTTCGATCGTCGATAAGCGATGTGCAATAACAACGGTGGTTCGATCCCGCATGACCTCGTTGAGCGCATTCTGAATGAGGCGCTCGGACTCAGTGTCTAAGTCTGAAGTCGCTTCATCGAGAATCAAAAGTGGCGCGTTTTTTAGGAATGCCCGCGCAATCGCTATTCGCTGACGCTGTCCCCCAGAAAGCAGAACACCGTTATCGCCTAGTTCGGTATCTAACCCATTGGGCAACGACCGGACAAATTCTTCTGCGTTGGCACGACCAAGCGCCTCGAAAATGTCTTCGTCGGACGCATCGCCAAGTGATCCGTAGGCTACGTTTGCCCGCAACGTATCGTTGAATAGCACGACTTCCTGGCTAACCAGCGCGATTTGTTGACGAAGATTGCCTAATTTGTACTGGGTGACCGGAACACCATCTAGGGATATCTCTCCGTCGGTTGGCTCGTAAAACCGCGCGATTAAGCTCACCAAGGTCGACTTCCCACCGCCAGACCGCCCAACCAAAGCGACTGTTTGGCCAGGTTGAATAGTGATGTCGATATCCGAAAGCGCATCGTGTTCGCCGGCCGAATAACGAAACGAAACGTTTCGAAATTCGACTTTACCGGTAACACGATCGCCCTCATGAGTTCCCTCATTTCGCTCGGCGTCTTCATCAATCTGCGAAAAAACGTCGCTCGCCGCTGCAAGACCACGTTGCAATCGTGCATTGACGTCAGACAGTCGCTTGATAGGACTCGCGAGCAAACCAGCCAAGCCAATATACGTAATTAGCTCACCTCTCGTCATAGCTCCAACGATGTCCGGCTGGAACACCAATCCAATCAAGCCGCCAATCGAGACGGCCACAAACACCTGAATAAGTTGCGCGCTGGACGCCTTGGTCGCGACCATTTTCAAGTTTTGCCGACGGTTGCGATCGCTAGCCAACAAGAATCGACCTCGTTCGTATTTCTCCCCGCCAAAAGCACGCATGACGCGGTAACCGCTGACTGCCTCAGAGACAACGTGCGTCACATCGCCCATGGAGCTTTGAATACGTTCGCTTATACGTCGAAAACGCTTGGATGCGAATCGGACGACTCCGCCGACCAATGGGGTAACTAATAGGAAAATTGCCGTCAGCAGCCGGTTATGCCAAAACATAAACGCAAGCAATACAACTAATTTCCCGCCGTCTTGGAAGATGATCTTCAGCGCGTCCGTCGCAGTATCCCGTAGCTGTGCAGTCGTGAACGTCAATCGCGAGACGATCTGCCCCTGCGCACTTGCTTCGAAAAATTCGCTAGGCACCACCAGCAGGCGATCGAAAAGTTCACACCGAAGAACATGGACTACGCGAAATGAAATGCGCGAGAGGAGGAGTTCCCCAGTGATCGACCCACAAGCACGTACGAGCGCCGCTAACACGATCAGCGAAGGGAAGTACCAAATGCTAAGGTCGGAATCCGTGTCAAAAGAGTCGACGACCTGCCCTAGTACTTGCGCAAAAAAAGCCTCGGCACCAGCAGCGAGTAAAAAACCAATGACGGCCACGAAAAAGAGAAGCCACTGCCCCTTTAGATACCGCAGCAGTCGGCGATAAAGAGCCCAGTCGCCCGTGCTCGGAGACCCCGAAGCACTCATCTCCGACTTCACCCGGTGCGTCTCGTCTGTAGGTACTGCCCGACCAAAACCGAGATCCCCAAAATCGCGATCTGTATACAACCGCTAACTACATGCGGAATTATCCAGCACCTCACGCCGTGAGATCGTTCCTTTTTCAAGTCGTTCTATTTCTCCACTTTCGAAAGGAGCTTTTCATAACAAAAATTCGTTGCCTGTACATACCCCGCCAAAGAGCCACAATCAAAACGTTTGCCTTTAAATCGGTACGCAAGCACTCCACCCTGTTTCGCTTGTTCGACGAGCGCATCAGTAATCTGGACCTCGCCTCTCTTATCTGGCGGGGTCTGCCGCAATATTTCAAATATATCCGGCGTGAGGATGTATCGGCCAATGATCGCTAAATTGGAAGGTGCCGTACCTGGCTCAGGTTTTTCAATCATGTTCGATACACTGTATAAATCTTTTGACACTTCGTCCCCCGCAATCACGCCATATTGATGAGTACTCTCAAAGGGTACTTCTTCAATAGCGACAACACTGGTCCGGTGCTGTGCAAAAATCTCAAGCATTTGAGCGAGCACGCTGCTTCCCTCGCCGAAACAAAGGTCATCGGCCAACACCACAGCGAAAGGCTCGTCTCCCATAATTGAACGACCGCAAAGAATTGCGTGCCCCAATCCCTGCATTTGTACCTGACGAGTGTAGGAAAAAGTACATTCATTGATCAGATCACGGATGCCTAATAGGGCACTTTCCTTTGCGGTCCCCTTCACCTGATCTTCTAATTCATAACTAACGTCAAAGTGATCCTCGATGGCGCGCTTTCCCCGGCCGGTCACAAATCCAATGTCACGTAGACCCGCCGCTGAAGCTTCCTCAACTCCATACTGAATAAGCGGTTTATCAAGTATCGGTAACATTTCTTTTGGCATCGATTTGGTGACCGGTAAAAACCGAGTGCCATATCCGGCCACTGGAAACAGACACTTATTTAACATGCAGTAACCTCGTGCATCCGCCATTCACGGCGCGAAGTTGATCGAGCGTCATTCATCCATCATTCGCGTCAGAATTATATAGCTACGACGTCAAACCTCGCGTATCCCTATTACATGCATCGGGAGCGACTGTACAGACTGGTCCATACCAATATCTCCTCGCAACGGTACCTCTCGTTGACGTTCTCTGAACAAAGTCGACCCCACCAAATCAATATCGTCGACGCCGAATAGACCTTGATGTTCCTTGTCGACTTACGCATACACTAACCCGCGGGTACCAAACGACTATTTGAAATCCCCGCAGGCATAATGCGAATCTCATGCCGTACCCATTCATCAAACGTTATCTGCCAACCCGGGAATTCATGCGTGAGCACACGCTATTTCGGATTTGGGGTCATCGTTTACTCGAACCCGAGCTTTGGCATTTACACCGTCGGTCGGTCGGTGGCGCCTTTTTTATCGGTCTCTTTTGCGCATTTTTACCGATCCCAACACAAATGCTCGCGGCCGCATCGATGGCGCTGATCGGCCGATGCAACATCGCGCTTTCGGTCGCCGTCACATGGGTTACCAACCCGTTAACCATGGGACCTATGTTTTTCTTCGCCTATAAGCTGGGCGCCTGGTTACTGGATACTCAAGTGACCATCACGACCGTCGAGCTGTCTTGGGCGTGGCTTTCCAACCAGATCGGCCAGATCTGGTGGCCCTTACTTGTCGGTTGTTTGATCTGCGGCTGGGTGTCGGGGTTATCGGGAATGTTGGTTTCCCGAATACTCTGGAGGCTGCACGTCGTTCGACGCTGGAAACACCGCCTAGCAAGGCGCCAAAGTAAGATCGCTTTTTGATACTCCTAGCGCGAATGCAACTCCGGTGCCGGATTCGCTCTGGCCGCTAATAGAGTAGGACGAACTATCGCAGCCGTACACAAACCGAACGAAAGCAGCGCTATAGCAACAAGGTCTTTGCCTTTTGTTTCGGAGGGAACGGACGAAAAGTAGGTTCCCTCGATCATGTTCGAGCCCGTTGCCGATTCCAGTACTTTCACGACGACGTCAGCGTGTGACGCAATGGTTACGCCAAGAATGAGTCCAAGTGCGATTCCAACCAACGAAATGACCAGTCCCTGAACCAAAAATACCGAGACAATTACTGCCCGGCGCGCTCCCATGGTGCTCAGAATAGCAATATCTCCTCGCTTATCGTTCACCAACAAAGCCTGCCCAGACACCATATTGAACGCGGCTAGTCCGACAACCAGTGCTAATAACGCAAACATGATCCCCTTCTCGATCTCGATCGCGCGAAACAATTCACCGAACTGTTCAGCCCAGGTGCTTAGAGGAGCGTCGACGGGTGACGACCAGGAACCTATCGAGAGAGGGTCGGCCAAGGTCACCCGCCAACCCAATGTCCCAGCATTGGTAATTCCCAATTCTTCGATTCGGGCAATATCAATAATTGCTAACTGATAGTCTGGATCCGCCCCGACCGCGAACGTTGCAACGAGCTGAAACCGTTGTACTACTGGAACGATTCCCGATCCCGTTGATGTCGGAAAAACCAGGATGGTCGGATCGCCCAGCGCTAGTCCCATCAAACGCACAAGCGGTTCTCCCAGTGCAATACCAGCACCCTGTATCATCGGGAGCGAACCTGACACCATCGAATCTGCAATGAAACTGCCTCCATCCTTCGCATCAATTCCGTAGACCTTCACCGCCTGAGTTGCTCCGGGCAGGGATAGCATGGCTTCGCCCTGATACAGACGTTCAACGCCGATGACCCCCGGCGTTGCCAATACGGCTTCGCTATCCTCTTCAGTTAAGACACTCTTTTCGATAAAGACGTGCGGTACAACACCTAGAAGCCGTCCCTTAACTTCTTGGTCGAATCCATTCATAACACTCGTCACCACTGTGAGGATCGTTACTCCGAGTACGAGCCCCACCAACGAGACCCAATTAATTAACGCCGCATAGACGTTGTCGCGTCGGAAGAGATATCGAAGCGCAATCCACACGGAAGGTAATCGCTTAATTAGTAATCGGTTAGGCATTGAGCTTGCCGTCTTCCAAAACGAACGAGCGGTTCATTTTGTCCGCGATCGACGCATCATGTGTCACGACGATAAACGCTGTACCCGTCGCGGTACTCATTTCCGCTATCAGCTTCATCACTCGGGAAGCATTTTCGCGATCAAGATTACCGGTGGGCTCATCGGCCAACAGGATGTCGGGCTCAGTTGCCATCGCTCTCGCTACCGCGACACGTTGCCGTTCGCCACCCGAGAGTTGATGTGGTCGATGCCCGATACGCTCCGTCAGATCAACCGAGTCCAATAGGTTCTTCGCACGTTCCTCCGATTCGAGCGACGTACGACCCGAAACGATCAGGGGCATCGCCACGTTTTCGAGTGCGGAAAACTCGGGCAGTAGGTGATGAAATTGATATACGAAACCCATGTATTGATTGCGGATGGCGGCTCGACCATCACTTGAAGCAGAAGTCATGTTTTGACCGGCAACCCTTACCTCGCCGACGTCCGGATCGGCTAAGCCGGCAAGTATGTGCAGCAACGTGCTCTTGCCAGTTCCAGAGCGACCTACCACCGCGACCCTCTCACCCCTCCTAATATCTAAGTCAATGCCATCGAGAACCCGAAGTTCTCGCTCACCATCTACGAACCGTTTACGAAGATTTCGAGCTGACAAGACATTACTCATGTTGAAGTGCTTCCGCGGGACTCGACGAGCTCGCCCGCCACGCTGGATACAGAGTTGCCAACAGCGTGAGTAATCCCGCAATACCCGCGACATGCCATACGTCCGTCAACGCCATTGCGAACGGCAGCGTGTCAACCACGTATTCACTCATGAGTTTGACACCAAGGAGTGACTCAAGTGTCGGGAATCCGGCCTCGGCCAAAACGCCGAGAAAATAGCCTATACCAATTCCAGCAGCGACCCCAACCGCCGAAATTGCCAGGCCTAAGATCACAAATGTTCCGATAAGCAAGGACCGGTTGCTTCCCATCGTCCGCAAGATGGCGATGTCGCTACGGCGCTCACTCACAATCATTACCAGCGTTGAAACAAGATTGATGGACGCGACGGCAACCAACAAGGATAGAAGAAGAAACATCATCCCTTTTTGAGCCCTAATCGCGCTGTAGAGCGGTCCGTACGTTTGGAACCAAGTGGATACAGCAAATTCGTCGCTCAGCGAAGCGAGTATTTCAAGCCCAACCTGGCGGGCTCGTAACGGATCATCAAGCCACACTTCGATCGAATGAACGCCTGGGCCTACTCGATACAACTTCGCGGCATCAAGTCGGTGAAGGAAGACGTAGCGCTGATCAAGCTGGGACCCGGTATCCAATATCCCTTGAACGCGAAACGATTTTTGCCGCGGGAACGCCCCAAGTGGGGTCACGGTGACATCGGGAACCACGACGGTTGCGGAACTACCGAGCTTCAAGCCCAAGTCTTTGGCAAGATTGTCCCCGACAATCATTCCATATTGGCCTGGGGTCAGAGCGATCAAGTCGGTGCCTCGTACGTATTGGTTTATCCGTGAGGCCCGACGATACTGATCGGGCTCGATTCCAGTAATCGTTATACCCCGAACTTTTTGACCCAAAGAAAGGAGGGCTTGTCCGTCGATCACGGCCGCGGAACCTGCCACATGGGGGATACCTCCTATCAGCTGGAGTAGTTCCGACGAAGTTGCGATCGATTCGCGCGCTCGGACCGACACGTGCGGGATGACACGTAAGATCCGATTCGTCAGTTCCCTTTCGAACCCAGCGACCACTCCCTGCACGAAAAGAAGGACCGAAACGGATAACGCAAGACCCGCCAATGCAACGAAAGTTACGAGAGAGAGATTGCCACGCGAGGATCCCGCATATCGCATGCCGATATTCACGGACAAAGGACGAAACATCGAAAAGTTCTTGGTGAAAGTCAGAGATTTGGTCCCCAAAAAGCCGAAAAAATCGGCCAACCACACCGCGTGTAACGCGCCAAACTATCCTCTCGAATACTTTTTATAACGATATATATCAATAAGTTAGATAAATTTATCTTAAACAGACCATCGTTCATAATATTCTCAAGGCTGTTCTACAAAACTCCAATCTAGATTCAAGATTTCCGACCGCATTGCTTGGGCATCACCTTCAGCCATACGCGTTAAACTAGCATGCTGAGTCATCTGGTAGTTCGTCGATGAACAGGTATCTCTTTCCCACCGTCGTTTTGGCCGCGTTAGTCGGATTTGTCTCAGCCTGGGCATTTCCAGTTACCCCGTGGCTACTGGAATTTGCTGCGTTATTCAAAGAACTGTTTTTATCCGTGCTTAAAATGATTGTCGCACCGCTGGTTTTTTTCTCGGTGTTGTCAGGAATAGTTCGTTTGGATGCAGCAAAACAACTCCGCCGAATTGGAACCCTGACAGTCGCCTATTACGTAATCACCACTGCGTTCGCCATTACCTTAGGCCTTACAGTCGTTTTTCTATTCCACCCCTGGACGAACGCGCCGCCACTTAGCGCCATCGAGACAGCGTCCACCCATGCCACCTTAATTGGGACGTCTGAAAATACGTTCGGTGCGTTAGTTCGTAACCTATTAGCGCAAATGTTCGTAAATCCTTTTGCCGCTCTTACGGAACTCAATATCCTTGGGATCGTGACCAACAGTATTGTCCTTGGATTGGCACTTCTGATGGTCCTTCCCAGCGATAGCGTAGTGAAACGATCGATCCATGAGATCACAAACGCAATCTACAAATTAGCGAGTTGGGCCGTGTGGGTGGTCCCAATCGGTATCGTCGGCATCGTCTATCAAATGACGACTAACACAAATTTGGTGTTAATCGGACAGCTCGCGGCATTTTCTGGTGTCGTGATCGGGACCACGCTGCTGCACATGGTCGTCATCCTGCCCTCCATCGCCTGGTTAGGTGGGCGCATACAACCAGCTACCCTAGCGAAGAAGACCTTACGACCTATCGTTGTTGCACTATCGAGCTCATCGAGTGCGGCGACGCTTCCCGTCAGTTTTCACGCCGCCAATGATCTCGGGGTTAGCTCGACCACGGCAAGTTTCGTGCTACCTCTTGGTTCGACCATCAACATGGACGGAACGGCGCTTTTTGAGGGCGTTGCAGCTATTTTTCTCGCGTACCTCTTCGGACTTGATCTAAATGCCACTGCCACCGTCACAGTGTTCCTTGTCGCCATGCTCGCGTCCATCGGCGCTCCTGGAATTCCGTCAGGATCGATGGCCGGCATGCAAATGGTGCTTCTTGCCGTCGGGATACCCTTGGAAGGGATACTGATACTACTTTTGGTTGAGCGTCCTCTCGACACCATTCGAACCTCAGCGAATGTGCTCGGGGACCTCGTCGGATGTGTCGTGATCGACCGACATGCAGACGTCACTTAGGTCGATGGTTCCACCCTAGAGTTATTCGAAATCATAAAAAGGTTCTCAAGTTCGCTTGACGCGCGTCCGACGCAATGGGAAAACTACTCCTACATCCGTTGAGCTTTGTGGAGCGTACCTGTCGAAACCGCTTCACGCTCACGGATTTGGAACCACAACATGTTAGGGGGAAGCATGCCCGAATTTTGTAATGTCGAAAAAGCCGATCATGTATTGACCGTGAAACTCAATCGACCGGAAAGATTGAATGCCCTGCACCCACCAGCGAACGCGGAGCTCGGCGAAGTTTTTGACGAATTCGCAAACAACGACGATCTCTGGGTTGCCATCATCACCGGTGAGGGGCGGGGTTTTAGTGCCGGTAACGATCTTCGATACCAAGCGGAAGGAGGTCAACGAGTTCCAACACCGAGAGGATTTGGAGGGCTGTCGTCGCGCTTCGATATGACGAAGCCTGTCATTGCAGCCGTCAACGGGGTCGCTATGGGTGGCGGCTTTGAAATCGCGCTTTCGTGCGATCTCATCATCGCATCGGAGAACGCGATATTCGCACTTCCAGAGCCCAAGGTGGGGCTCGCAGCGCTCGCCGGTGGATTGCAACGATTGCCCCGTCAAATCGGATCCAAACGAGCTCTAGGAATGATCCTCACTGGTCGCCACGTCCCAGCGACGGAAGGTTACGAGTTGGGTTTTGTAAACGAGGTCGTGCCCCACGATGAATTAATGGACGCGGCGCATCGGTGGGCTGGCCAAATCCTCGAATGTGCGCCGTTATCGATTCGGGCAAGCAAAGACGTCGTCTATCGAAGCCTATCCATAGGATCGTTGCAAGAATCGATGGAAATTCCATACGACTCTGTCAAAGCGATGTCGACTGGCGAAGATTTTGTCGAAGGTCCGAAGGCCTTTTCAGAAAAACGTCCGCCCAACTGGAAAGGCCGCTAAACTCGGCAACCTGGTCGTTGAGGCCCTGTAGGAACCAAAAGCCAAGGGATACTTCGAGCCGAAATCTGCGTGCGGCTATGTTATGAGATTGTGCAACATAGCGATCTGCTGTTCGTAGTCGTCGACGGTTTGATAGCGAATACCGCAAACAAAACGTTCAATTCCGACGTCACGGTATGCTTCGAGGCGCGCCCGCGATCGAGAAACATCTACGAGTGGTAGCCCGCCCATGATCGTAATAGAACCCGCGGAACGACCGGCACGTTCGCAATATTCAAGATATTGGTCACGCAACTCGGGGACACTCTCAGGTTCAAGCCCCATTGGAATCCAACCGTCGCCAAATAGCGCCGCACGTTGAAGGGCGTGAGGAGCACGGCCACCAACTAACACCGGCGGCTTATTCGGCCTCGGCTTGAAAAAGAATCGTTGCCCGTTAAGTTCTACCTCGTCGCTGTCGAAACACGAGTTGAAAATTTGCAGCGTCCGATCGGATATGCTTCCCCGGCGCTTTCGATCCAATCCAAGGGCACGAAACTCAGCATCCATCCAACCAATCCCCACTCCTAGGAGAACCCGACCTCCGGATAGCTCCTGTAGACTTGCGACTTGTTTAGCCGTCATCAAAGCGCCTCGGTACGGTAGGATCAGGACGCCCGTACCGAGACGTATGCGTTCGGTCGCACCTGCAATCCAAGCTAAGGTAATTAAAGGTTCAACGTAACGCCCACCTGAACCCTCGGCATCATCTGGTGGGATGGCTATATGATCTGTAATCCAAAGCGATTCGAGACCAGCGCCCTCCGCTAGCTGTGCGCATCTCAACATGACGGGCGCTTCTGATTGCGCACCCATATTGCGTAACGTGACTCCAAGTTCCATCGCTGCTCCTCAGAGGTGTTAACAGACCCAACGTTGATCAAACGCCGACACGAACGCTACGCTAGCAAATGCAAAGCGTTCCAACGAGCCCATTGAAAAAGGATTCTCAAGCATAATTGGCGGCTCATGCAGTCCAGCGCCAAAGCACCATCCCACCCCATGACCACTACGAATACCCAATACACAATCCTATGGCCGTTGCAGTTCTCAACCGATCGGCGACGAAACGGTTCGGTGAGTTTGCCACGATGAAGAACGTATTGGTCAGCGCCCTCGCGTTTACCAGCGGCTTTGTCATCATGTCGCTCGAATTGCTCGGCGGCCGATTATTAGCCCCATACTTTGGCAGCAGCATTTACGTCTGGGGTAGCGTAATTACGGTGTTCATGCTCGCGCTTTCGGCCGGCTACCTAACAGGGGGTTGGCTATCGCTATTCAACCCATCACTGAAGCGTTTTTCACTCATTTTTTTTACGTCTGCCGCGACACTTTACCCGCTCGCAATGATCACCGAGCCGGTGATGGAAAGAGTTTTCGAGGCCCTCACGGACCCTCGCTGGGGTTCGCTTGTTGCGGCTCTCATTCTTTTTGCTTTGCCCACCTTCATTCTCGGTTTGATCTCGCCCTACGCTGTTCGATTATTGGTCGTTAACGTTGATCGGGCTGGAAATACTGCAGGTACCCTGTATTTCGTATCAACCATCGGTAGCGCCCTCGGAACCCTCGCGACAAGCTTCTATTTCGTACTCTGGTTTCAGATGGATACCATCATTTTCCTGCTCTCCGGAACGCTGCTCATACTCGGCTTCGTTTCATGGATAGCGGCACGAAATCGATGAAATACTCCGCTACGCTGCTTCTTACGCTTACTGTGTTGTTCACCACTGGCCCGCTTCAGGGACGAATTATTCATCGCGAACAGTCGTTGTATCAGACGATTTTAGTCGACGACACGGGTTCTCGCCGTTGTCTTCAATTCTCGGTACGGCGCGATCAACGTAATCAAAGTTGCGTCGATCTAAAGCATCCGCAACGGATGGTATTTACCTATACCCAGATGATGATGGCAGGTCTTCTGCTCGCTCCCGATCCCCAAAAAATTCTTATAATTGGCCTCGGCGGCGGGACCTTGCCGCTAGCACTGAACGACCTTTTTCCAGAGGCGCTCATTGATGTCGTCGAAATCGACGCCGTCGTCGTGCGGGTTGCCGAAGAATATTTTGGATTCCAAAGCAGCGAACACATAAAAGTTTTCGAGACGGACGGACGTATCTTTACCAAGCGAGCCATCATGCGCCACGATCAATACGACCTCATCATTCTGGATGCATTCAATGGCGACTATATCCCGGAACACTTGATGACCCGAGAATACCTGCAAGAAACCCGCACCTTACTCGGCAGCAAAGGGACCTTGGTCGCTAATACGTTCGCCCAGAGCCGTCTCTACGATCACGAGTCGGTCACGTACGCATCCGTTTTTGGAGACTATTTCAATTTCAAACAATACCCGAGTAGCAATCGAATCATTTTGGTATCGATGGCTGGCTTACCGACGCTCGATTTGTTGAAGGCACGCGCAACGCGCTGGCGCGATCGTCTTCGAGCGTACCGAATTCCGATTCACAATTACCCTGATCGCATGTCTCGGACCATCGACTGGGATCGCGACGCCCGCGTCCTAACGGATCAATACGCGCCGGCAAATCTGCTCCGATCACGTAACCGCCACCGGTGATGGTCCTTCGGCACCCCACGATGAGCTGCAAAATCAAATACCCCGGCGTATCGTCAGACGATGTTTAACTGGTCTTTACCGTACGTTTCCAGAAGGGCACCGGTGTTTGCACGGAACGCCGTTGCAACATCACAACCACTCGCAACCCAAGCCGGCATTGACATGCTACGGCGTGGAGGTAACGCCGTCGACGCGGCAATCGCAACAGCAATCACTCTCACCGTCGTCGAACCGACAATGAATGGGGTGGGAAGCGATGCTTTCGCCATTGTCTGGGATGGGCACGACCTGACCGGAATCAACGGTTCGGGCAAATCGCCCGCTGCATGGACACCCAATCGTTTTAAGGGCCCCAACATGCCTACCCAAGGATGGGACTCGGTCACGGTGCCAGGTGCCGTCAGCACATGGGTCGCGTTATCGCAAAAATTCGGGAAACTACCCTTTGCCGATCTCTTTGAACCCGCCATTCGGTACGCTCGCGACGGATTCCAGGTCGGCACCAAGACCGCTTCTATTTGGTCGTGGTCGGTCGATTCGTTCGCACACTTCAACGGTTTTCAAGAGCACTTTGCCCCCCACGGTAGGTCACCGAATCCGGGCGAAATATTTGAACGCCCCGATCTTGTCGAGACGCTTACCGATATTGCGTATACCAAAGGGGAATCGCTGTACCGAGGACGACTCGCCGACGCGATTGTTGCTCAAAGCCAACGCGAGGGCGGGGTGATGACCCTCGATGATCTCGCCAATCACAGCGTGCTCTGGACCGACCCTATCGCACAACCATACCGAGACGTCGTCCTTCACGAAATCCCGCCGAACGGGCAAGGACTCGCAGCCCAGATCGCTCTTTCCATTCTCGAACATCTTGACGTGCAATCGATCGAGCCCGGATCAGTTAACTGGATCCATTATCAGGTCGAGGCAATGAAAATCGCTATCAGAGCTGCGTTCGATCACTTCGCTGATCCTGAAGTCATGACGACACCGCCGAGCGAGCTGCTCGAGCCCGGTTCGATCGCCCGTGCCGCGAAATCGATATCCAATAACTCCGCATCTAGGTATCCACCTGTGGCGTTGCCGGTCTCTGAAGATACGGTCTACTTAACGACAGCGGACGCGGACGGTGCCATGGTCTCGATGATTCAGTCTAATTACCGCGGTTTTGGCTCGGGAATCGTGATTGATGGCACAGGAATTTCGATGCAAAACAGAGGCAGCGGATTTGTGCTTACACCGGGTCACCCAAACATAGTGGCCGGCAGCAAACGCCCATTCCACACAATTATTCCCGGGTTCGTGTCGCGATCTGACGGCGGTCCAGCGATGGCATTTGGCGTGATGGGTGGCCACATGCAACACCAGGGCCACGTCCAAATGGTGACGCGTGTTTTCGACCACGGCGAAAACCCTCAAGCCGCATCCGACGCGCCCCGTTGGCACGTCAGTCCGGATTACCGTCTGGCTCTTGAAACAGGTACGTCGCCAAAAACCATCAAGGCGCTCGAGGAGCGGGGTCACGATGCCGTGTTGGTGACAGACGAAGGGCTATTTGGAGGCGCGCAGCTTATCTGCTGCCTGGAAGACGGATACTGTGCCGCGTCGGATCATAGAAAAGAAGGAATGGCAGCTGGTTTTTGATTCGGTAACCAGTTTCGACATCGCTTCCGACCGAAAGTAACTATTCCGATTCTTCGATCTCATCGAGCTTAAGCGACGCTGAATTCAAGCAGAAACGGAGCCCTGTTGGCGCTGGACCATCGGGGAACACGTGACCGAGATGAGCATCGCATTGGGAACAAAGAACTTCAGTCCGCGACATGAACATCGTTCGATCTTCTTGGGTATCAACCACGTCGCTGCTAATTGGTTCGTAGAAACTAGGCCAACCACTGCCCGAGTCATATTTAGTTTTTGAATCAAACAATGGTTCGCCACAACATCGACATAGGTACATGCCTGGCGTTTTGGTTTCACAGTACTCACCCGTAAACGCTTGTTCTGTCGCCGCACGCCGCGTGATTTCATACTCTTGAGGCGACAACTCGGTACGCCATTCTTCGTCCGATTTAACAACCTTACCCATCTTAAGGCCTCCTGCTAACATGCCCGGTCTTTCTATCTTTAGATTTTACGGGCCCGTACGTCGTATGCAAAGCAGCGAACACCTACCTGGAAAAATGGTCGAACTGACCCCCGCTGGACAAAAACCAATCGTTAAATCCTCGAAACTCAGTGACGTTTGTTACGAGATTCGGGGACCCGTGATGCACGAAGCCGAGCGGCTCGAGGAGGAGGGCCATCGGATTCTAAAATTGAATATTGGCAATCCCACACCCTTCGGGTTCCATGCACCCGAAGAAATATTGCGCGACGTTATCCACAATCTCCCCAACTCCCAGGGATACGAGAACTCAAGAGGTCTCTACTCCGCTCGCAAAGCCGTAATGCAGGAATGTCAAAAGATGGGAGTCGCGGACGTAGACGTCGATGACATTTTTCTCGGTAATGGGGTCAGCGAACTCATCGTCATGGCCATGCAGGGGCTGTTAGACGACGGTGACGAAATTCTCATTCCCGCACCAGATTATCCGCTGTGGTCCGCGGCCGTTCGTCTAAGCGGCGGCATTCCTGTCCATTATCGATGCGACGAAGGCTCAGATTGGCATCCCGACATCCACGACATCCGCAAGAAAACGAGCCGTAGGACCCGTGGAATCGTAGTTATTAATCCAAACAACCCCACCGGTGCCGTTTACGAGCGCCAGGCACTGACCGACGTTGTGGATTGGGCGAGACAGAAAGACCTCGTGTTATTTTCGGACGAGATCTATTCAAAGATCGTATACGACGATGCCGAGCACATACCCCTCGGATCACTTTCTCAAGACGTGCTTACGTTAACGTTCAACGGGCTATCGAAAGCTTATCGCGTCGCTGGCTTTCGGATGGGTTGGATGGTCATTAGCGGTCCCAAACATCGAGCCCAGGACTACCTGGAGGGCTTAAATATTCTCGCTTCGATGAGATTATGTGCGAACGTACCGGCGCAACATGCCATTCAAACCGCACTCGGGGGTTACCAAAGTATTGACGATTACCTCCGGCCCGGTGGTGCTCTCTTCGAACAGCGGAATGTGGCTTACGAGCGTATAAATGCGATCGAAGGGCTCGAATGCAGCAAACCCAAGGGCGCCTTCTATCTATTTCCTCGCGTAGATACGAAACGCTTCAATATCTCCGATGACGAAAAATTCGTACTCGACTTACTGCGGCAAGAAAAAATTCTCGTAGTGCAAGGCAGTGGTTTTAGTTATCCAGACCCCGATCACTTCCGAATCGTTTTTCTGCCACGCGCTGACGAGCTCGCCAGTGCGATCGATCGTATCGGACATTTTCTCCAACGTTACCAGCAAACGTAGCCGCACCCATCAGCCTTAGCCCCTTGGCAATCTCATGCCCCTACCGTCTATCGGCGAGCCCATTCCGATAGTGTCCTACTTTTAGCCCGGCCTCGGTATTTGCTTCGTTGAAATCCGTTGACGTCCTCAACCAACCTTGCAGCGTGAGTTTGTCGCCCCACCGAGTCACGTGGTCCTCGATAAATTGTCGGCCGAGGAATGGGGAATTAAGACAGACCAGCACGTCGCCCCCAGGTTTAACTAAACTCGTTAGACGTTTAATTACGCGCCCGTAGTCTGTTTCGGCAACGAAGCTGCCTCGCTGTAAGGTCGGCGGATCACAAATCACCATATCGTAAGGACCGAGCTTGCTAAGTTTGCCCCAAGAACGAAAAACGTTGTGCGGCAGCATTTTGACTCGGCCTAAGTCTTGTCGATTAATCCGATGATTGTCCCGACCCCAATCAAGCGCCGGCCGACTCATGTCGTTGTTAAATACGACCTCGGCACCACCCGCTATGGCGTATACCGAAAACGCGCAGGTATACGCGAAAAGATTTAAGATTTTTTTATTAAGCGCGCGTTCGCGAACCCAATCGCGTATGGGCGCCATGTCTAAAAACAGGCCTACATTCTGCGAACGGTAGGGACGTATCCTAAAAGCTAAACTCCGTTCCTCGACCAGAAACTCTTCTGGGACGTGACCCATCACGCTCTTCGCTGACGTTTCTCGACCACGACGCATTTGGAGAAGTACGCCTTCGACTTCCGATCGCGCTGAGAGTGCCCCAACGAGATCAGAATATTCACCTCCGTCGAATGACCCGATCAAGACGTACGGGGGATACCAATCAACTACGACCTGGTGATGCCCCGCATAACTGCCACCCCGACCGTGTAAGAGGCGCCTGGGGCCCTCTGCAATTTCGAGTCTCGCCAGACAAACTTGCGTCGCTTCCGCTGCATATGTCATTCGTTGGGCCGTATCACCGTATTTCCGTAATTAAGTAACCAGCTCAACCACCCGTTCCGCAATGGCGAGAGCAGCGGTCAATCCGGGCGACTCGATTCCGAGTAAATCGACGTATCCGGAAACGCCCGTTCGCCCGGGACCGTTGATTACGAAATCGGATGCTGGAGCATCTGCTGGAGCTAGTTTCGGTCGGATGCCCGTGTACCCCGGATACAATCTACTCGCATCAAGATCCGGATAGTAACGGCGAATCGCATCGATAAAGCGCTCTAGATTTGACGTTTCAAAGGTATAGTCCGGGCCATCCGTCCACACCACATCGGGGCCAAACCGGGTCTGATGTGCAAGATCAAGTGTCACATGCACACCTAAACCGCCAGCGTCTGCCACCGGATATACCAGTCGATTGAAAGGCGACAGCCCCGAAAGCACATAATAGTGACCCTTCGCAAAATAACCGCGATCCTCCGGCCCTGTGACCGGTGAAAGTGCCGGCGCATCGAGTCCGGTTGAATTGACCAACACCCGCGGGGCTAGTACAAATCCATTGCACGCAACTCGCACGTCTGGGTTCGTGGTTATTGCTGAAACTTCCGTGAGGTAGGAGACGACGCCGTCATGCGCTTCCAGATCGCCGAGCAAACTTAACATGAATGAATGGCTGTCGATGATGCCAGTACTAGGCGAAAGAACGGCAGCTCGACATGCAACCGAGGGCTCCAACTTTTCCACGTCGCGTTGCGACAGCCACGGGAGCTCGCCGACACCGTTATCCTTCGCCTGTCGCTGATAGTCGCGTAATGTGTCGAATTGCCGAGTCGACGTCGCAACGATTATCTTGCCGATTCGTTCATGAGGAACCCGGTAATTCTCACAGTATTTGTATAGAAGTTCTTTCCCACGAACGCACATTTGAGCTTTCAGCGATCCGGTGGGGTAGTAAATTCCGGCATGAATGACTTCGGAGTTTCGGCTCGAGATTTCTGTCCCGAACGCATCGTGGCGTTCTAATACCAGCACCTCTCGGCCGGCGCGAGCCAGCGCTCTAGCAACTGCAAGGCCGACAGCACCCGCGCCGATGACAATGCAGTCGCAGGTCTCAGCCATCCGACATCAACATCCGGGTTCGGTTCCGTTCTATACAAAGCGCTGCTCGGAATTTATCAGCCCGTTGGGGCAGGCCTACCTGACGTCGTTCGCGAACACGTTCGAGAATCCGCCTGCCAAATACTTCCAATAAGAACAAAGGAACACCGACATCATCGAGCGTATAGCCTATTTCTGCTGCGTCCATCCACGGGATATACATCGGTTCGCGGTATCCACCGCGCATCACGACACCGTGATCCGAAAACGTGCAATTAAAATCGCAGCAACTTCAGAATGACTCAGGGTACGCATTTGACGGACTCCAACATCTCAATATAACTATCGCTTAAATAAGCGCGTCCACTCAGAAGATGTCCAAGGTACCAACACGGAGGTTTTAGTCCTGACAATACGACCTCCGGATTCGCAAAGTAAGTCCAGACAAGGAGCTTACCGGTCGGGGTTTCGACGCTGACGACTTCCCTGGTGTAATTCGTAGGTACGTGTTCGAACACGTCCATTTTCTCGATTTCATTTGGGCTTTCAAGTTGATAGAGGACGCCCTCGACGCAACCACCAAGCTCTACAACAATATTTGCGTGTCCCGCACCCTTTTGGTCACGTGAGCGTTTGTTGAAACGCAAGACATAACCGGCAAGAACCGCAGACGATATCTTAGTAAAACGAATCCTCCGGTCGACGACCCGAGCAGGATCCATATTGCTACCGTAGGCAAAGTAGTGACATGGGGTCATTGTGTTGAATCGTCACCCTTTCTCAATGACGTACTCGAAAATATCCCCACTTTCCGAACAATTGACTAACTGGTGACCCATAAATCGGCAAAAATTCGTAAAGTCCCGTTTTGTCGAGGGGTCTGTGGCCTCGATGCGTATGGTTTCGCCAGAGGCCATTTCGCGAATTCTATTCCTCACCAACATCAATGGCTCAGGACACAACAACCCGCGCGTGTCGATTTCGTAATCAATATCCGTCACGATGGACGATCTTAGCTGAATCCTCCATATCGGACACACCATAGAATCTGTACACAAAGACCAGGCGCACCAACGAGAACGGGGAATCGGATGTGAGATATCAATGAATAGCGGTTCGCCATCGGTCACAAGCGTGCCAAAGTTCGCCGTTTTTCAATGGTTACAGAACGTCCTGCTACAAAATAGGTTCTGGTGGTTATGGATCTTTTCCTCCTCCCTGATGCACTCGATCGGTGCAATCGCTAGCGACTCCGCTGTCACGGAAACCGCGATGCAGACGGTCGATTCGTCGTCGACACACAACGTGAATGAAACCAACGAGACGCTGGAGATAGCGAAAGACCAAATCGAGACAGGTGAATATGAAGCGGCGATCCGCGTGGCCGAAAGAGAGATCGGCCGAACCGAGGCCATCCTCGGGCGATACGACATTGCACTGGTCGAACCGCTGGTAGTCCTCGGTGACGGACTGGCCGGGTACGGTGATTACGACAACGCGCTCAACGCCTACGATCGAGCCCTCCACGTAACCCGCGTTAATGCGGGACTTCACGATCCCAAACAAGTGGCCGTGGTCTATCGAGAAGCAAACACACATTACGCCAAAGGCGATATTGCGACCGCAAATGCTCGGCACGAATACGCCTACCACATACTCGAACGAAATTTCGATCAGCAAGCAGATGAAATCGCGCTTCTCCCAGGTACTTTCGTTCTCGCCGATTGGTACGTAAAAACCTACAACATCTTTATGGCAAGGACGTTCTACGAGAGGGCTCGTGTTCTTGCCAAGACCCATTACGGCGTGGGGCACCCAATCCTTATCCAAGCCTTACGAGGCGTTGCGAATACATATCGGTTGGAAAAATTCGCGCCCGCCGACATTCCCAACATTGAAGACCTTGTCGCGAGCAGGCGCAAAGGCTCATCGACCGATCTAAGTCGACTACCGCCCACACGTATAAATAACTTTCGCGAAGGCGAAACCGCCTTAATCGAAATCGTAAAAATGGTACTGGCACAAGGCGACGCAAATATTGAAGAGGTTGCACTGGCAAAGCTCGACCTCGCCGACTGGTATCTCCTCTTCCAACAAAATAAGCGTGCACAAATCCTCTACGAAGACGTGTGGCTGTCGTTTGACGGCGGTTCCTCGACTGACTTTATCGCTCGGGAACTGCAATACCCAAAACCCATTTATTTATCACTTCCACAAGATCCGAAAACTTCATCGAATGCAACACACGTTCGGACAACCAAGGGGGTTGTTGAGCTGTCTTTCACGGTCAACGAACGCGGCTCCGTCATCGATTTGGTCACCGAACGTGCGGAACCTTCGGGAAGCGATTTTCTGGTTCGTAAACAAGCCCGTAAAGCGCGCTATCGACCGGCTTTCGTCGACGGAAAACCCATTGCGACACCCGATGTCCGACTCTCCCACACCTTCACCTACTACCCGAGACCAAGGTCTCGTGGAGCCACCAGCGAACCTGATCGATAGGCTTCCGAAACGACGGAAGAATGGATGGACGTCGTATACATTGTGATGACAAAACTACCCAAGCGGCCCTGATGGGAGTACGTTCAGCCAGGATTCGCGTCGATGACGTTAACGTTCTCTAATGAAGGAGAAACACATGGACCATAGGTGCATGCGAAGTTTTTTCCTGAGTATCGTGCTGGCGGCACTTACGCTAAGTTTCGGTTGTACGTCACAGTCGACACCCAGCCGTCCTTCGACCCCACAATCACCATCACAGAGCAGTCCACCAAGTCCTTCGACCCAGTCACCGTCGTCATCAAGCCCATCGACGCCATCGCCTTCGCAGCGATCGCTACCTTCAACGCCATCGATGCCATCGCCATCGAGGCAATCTTTACCATCGACTCCGTCGATACCGTCGACGTCCCAACAATCGATTCCTTCACCTGCCTCTATTCCGGATTCGACGACCGGCGAAGAAAGCACCCCGTCAAGCGATCAAGGCGATCAGCCCGCAACCGCTGGCGGGACGCCGACGCCGCCATCGACAGACCCCACTGAAACGCCGTCGGGAGAAGGTGACGATGGCTGGGAAACTGCGACAGAACTACCTGGCGAAGAAATTGCCGATACCGATGCCGGCATGGAAGGAACCGAGGAATCGGGAACGTCAGAATCCGCTGGAGACGGGTCGGCAGGGGATCAATCGATCGGAGCTACGGGGACCGAGGATCAACCGGGTGGTCCTTCTTCAGACGATGAGGGAGTCGATCCCGGTCGATCCGGCGACGACGAACTCGAACGCGCCTTGGACGTTTTCGATGGCGAGATACTTGAGGGTCGAAAGATCGTTCTGGCGCGATCGAATGACCATGCCGGACAAAGTCAGAGGGTTATGACCTCAGGTATTGAACCAACGACACCAGGAGGCGGTACCAATTCGGGCGGAGGATCTCTGCCCGATACTGCACCCCCGCAAACGGATACACGCGGCATACCGATGCCTGGACCCGTCGCTGCGGTGATACCAACCGACATACCTGACGCCAAGGACGACGATGTGGTCGCTCGGCAACTACGTGAAGCGGCAATGGCGGAAACCGATCCCGATCTTCGGCAAGCGCTCTGGGACGATTATAGGCGTTATAAATCAGGTTCCTGATGTTTTTGAAAACCGTCCTCGTCTATCGTCTATGGCGAATCCTACTGCTCGTCGGACTCTTTCAGTTGTACGGTTGCGTCACGCAAACCGTGAGAACGGTCGATATGGCACCGCCGGAAACACTCCGTGTCCCACCCTCGGAAGAGTTACTGCTTGACGTTGGCATCAGCGTATTTGATCCGAACGTACCCGAATCGTTCGATGAACAAAACGAGCTCAACATCCAGCCCGAAATTCGTCGAGCCGAGTCCAATTATATGGCCTACGTCGCAAAGAACCTGCTTCAATCCACCGGCAACTGGGGCGCCGTACGTGTTGTCCCGCGACTTTCGTATGCGGTTGATGTGACGGTGTCCGCAACCATTTTGCATTCCGATGGTGAACGCTTGAACCTGCGCGTGGTCGCATCCGATGCACGTGGACAGGTCTGGTTCGACAACGACTACGAGACCTTAGCAAGCAGATATGCATACGACGCGTCGATGCCCCGCGACATCGACCCGTACCAAGCAACATACAACAAAATCGCAAACGACTTGCTTCGATTCAGGGTGGCCTTGACCGAGGATGAGATCCTGGCCATACGGACGACGGCCGAAATGCGGTTTGCAAGAGACTTCGCGACCGACGCCTTCGAGGATTACGTGATCGAAACGACACCCGGGGCCTATCAAATACGCCGTTTACCAGCCCCCGACGACCCGATGTTGTCGCGCGTACGCATGATTCGGGAACGCGAGTACCTTTTCATAGATACGCTCGATGAGTATTTTTCGAGTTTCGCCAATGAAATGTTTACCCCTTACCAGAGTTGGCGTCGGGCCACCTATAGCGAAGCCATCGCGTATCGGGAAGAACGCAACAAAGCACGCGCAAGACTACTCGCTGGGACCGTCGGCATAGTGGCCGGCGTAGCGGCACAAACGAGCGACAATACCGTCACTCAATATGGCGGGACCGTGGGCATCATTGGGGGCGCCATGATGATCAAATCTGGTATCGCGAAAAGGGCAGATGCGCAACTGCATATCGAAGTGTTACGCGAACTGGGAACGTCGGCGGAAGCAGAAATCATGCCCCATACGATCGAACTAGAGAACGAATCGATCGCCCTTCAGGGAAGCGTCAATGAGCAATACGAAGAGCTCCGACGCATCTTGCGAAAGATCTATCGGACAGAAATGGGGGACGGCGATCTGAAAGCCACTGAACAACCTGAGTCCGATGCCGGCTAGGCACAGGACCAATGGTTTGATTTAGAGAATTCAATGGAACCGGAAACGCCCCTCAAAATAACGCCGACGTCGCCTCCCCTATCACGCGGTCGGCCAACCAAGGCCCTTTCTTCTAGCGAGCGGAAATTTAGTTTGCGCTGGCTCCTAGTGGTTCTGGCCTTCGGTGTTGCAGGTATCTTCGTCTTCTTGGTCTTACCTGAGGTGGTTCGGGAACGTACCACAGACATCCGCTCCTCGAGGGACAGCGCACGTGAAACATTTGTCGAGCAAACTAAGGACCCAGAAGAACTAGCACCCTATGCCAATCTTGAACGCGAAAAGGCTCGAGAAGAGGCTACGGTTGAGCTGGCTTCGTTCGTCGAGTTACAAGAGATACTTGAAGAAGAAATGAATATCGACGCATGGAGCACCGACGAATACGAGCGCGTCAAAGAACTCGCAAGCGTCGCCGACCGATACTTTGTCGAAAACGAATACCCGCGTGCAATGGAGGCGTACCGAACAGCCACCTCGGAACTACAAAAACTCATTGACGATGGTCGCGCCCAATACAACAAGTCGATCGCGAACGGCCAGCTTGCTCTCGACCGGCGTGACGAAGCCGCAGCGACGGTCGCGTATCAACATGCCTTGACGATTATTCCCGGCGATCCGATTGCTGCAAACGGACACGCTAGAGCAACCCTCCTACCAAGAATTTCGACGCTGTTTCGAGAATTTGACCGATCGTTGCTGCGTAGCGACCTCAAACGAGCTCGCACCAAGTTGAATGAACTTCATAATCTTGATGCAGCAACGAAAGGCCTTACCGAGGCTTTTGCCAACCTCCTCGAACTCGAATCAGAAGCGCGCTACAACCGATTCGTTTCCGAGGGATTTGCTGCGTTGCAAAACAAACGATTCGGCGAAGCAACCTCGTCGTTCGACCAGGCCCTCGAGGTAAAACCCGGCGACTCTGTCGCCATCGATGGATTAAACCAAACCAAACAGAATCGTTTGTTGATGAAATTAGACGGATTACGATCGACAGCGGAACTCGCAAAGACAGAAGGACGATGGGCAGACGCGGTAGCCGCTTACGATCGTGCTCTCCTTCTCGATCGTTCAGTGCGGTATGCGAGAGACGGGCGTGAAGACCTCCGAGCCCTTATTGCCATCATCAAAACCATGGATCGGTATTTGGACGATCCGCACGTACTTTCGTTGGACGAGGAATACGCAAAAGCCAAAAAGACCCATACTGCCGCCGCGGATCAGACCGGTCGGGGACCAACTTTTGATGCAAAAAAAAGCGCGTTTCGGACATTGATGGATCGGGCCGGAAAGCCGCTGCCGTTGGTGCTTGTGTCGGATAGCATCACTGAGGTAAGCATCTATCACGTCGGAAGGCTCGGGACTTTCGAGCGGCACGAACTAAATCTTCGTCCTGGTCGCTATACGTTGTTGGGGAGTAGCGACGGTTGTCGCGATGTTCGCATGACCATCGTCGTTGAGCCGGCGATGCGCCCCGTTTCCGTGAGTTGTCAGGAACGGATTTAAGCCATGGCCGATGAAAATCCCGTCGGTCAAATCCGGCCAACGACATTTAATCCCTCCGAACCATCGGCGACCTCTAACCGATTTCGACCCAATAAAAGACAATTAACCCTCGTTTCTATATTGCTCGTGCTCGTCGGGGGGCTCTGGTTCAGTTTTACCGCAAAGTCTGTACGTTTCGTCTTCGAACCGGAATCGGCGGAAGTTGTGGTAAGTGGAGGGTTCGAATTAGAGGCACTTGGGTACCGATTACTCCGGGAGGGCACCTATGAATTGAGTGCTATAGCGACAGGCTATTTCCCCTTAAAGCGCCCGATTGCAGTGGGCTCGAAACGTAACCAGACGTTCAGTTTTGAGTTAACCAAGCTACCGGGCCGTGTTGGATTTAGTTCGGAGCCACCCGGTGCGACGATTTTTCGTGACGGCAAGGCAATTGGTACCACGCCGTTTACCGCGTCGATCAAAGCGGGCCAAAGCACCTTTCGATATCGTCTCGATCGGTACCTAGATACCGAAATATCAGCCATCATCGAGGGTCGCGAAATCGCGCAAACCTTGGCTGCCACCCTTCGTCCAGCTTGGGCCCAAGTAACTATCCCGACGACGCCGACAAGTGCCCAGGTTCTGATCGATGGTGAAATGTCAGATTTCCACACGCCCGGGCCGGTCGAAGTCCTTCAAGGTGAACATCGAGTGACGGTCGCGCTACCCGGGTACGAATCTTGGAGCGACCTAGTGTACGTCGAACCCGAAGAGCGCCTGACACTTGACCCGATTCAATTGAAGAAAGCCGTGGCAACCGTCATCGTAAACTCGGTCCCAAAGAGAGCGAGTGTCACGCTCGATGATCAATTTGCGGGCGTTACTCCTTTACAAATCTCGGTCACACCTGACGAACCACATCGCATCCGCGTCTCTCAAGTTGGATACGACCCTTACGAACAATCGTTTACGCTTGGGTCGGGGAACGCCAAAACCATCTCGATTGAACTCGAACAGCTAACGGGTGAAGTGCAAATCGTGACTGAACCGCAAGACGCGGAGGTGTGGATCGACGGAAAACGGAATGGTAATTCAAATTCAACGCTCACACTTACCGCCTTGCCCCACGACATTGAACTCCGGTTAGAGGGCCATGCTGGTTATCGAACGAGCATCACACCCCAGCCTGGGTTCCCCCAACGTTTGCGCGTACGTCTCCTGACCATCGAAGAAGCTCGCTTCGCAAAACTAAAACCAACGCGGACGACTAAATCCGGACATGAACTTGTACTTATGTCTCCCACCAACGTCACCATGGGCGCTTCTCGGCGAGAACCCGGACGACGGGCCAACGAGGTCTTACGGACGGTCCAGCTCGGCAGGCTCTTTTACTTGAGCAAACACGAAGTAACCAACGAACAATTTATCGCGTTTGCGCCGGGTCACGACTCCGGCGAGTTCCAAGACCAACGACTCAACAAAGTTAACCAACCAGTGGCGAACGTTAGTTGGATTGAAGCCGTTTTGTACTGCAACTGGCTGTCTCAGCAAGAAAATCTTGAGCCGTTTTATAACGTCGAATTCGGGAAAGTGGTAGGTTTCAATCAAGAGGCCCTGGGTTATCGTCTCCCCCTGGAGGCCGAATGGGCATGGGTAGCGCGCCATTTAAACGACCAGTCACCGTTGCTCCATTTCCCTTGGGGCGAAAAGCTCCCGCCGCCCAATCGCCACGGCAACTATGCCGATTTATCCGCCCAACACCTCGTTGGACGGATTATCTTTGGTTACAACGACAATCACATCGCGTCAGCGCCGATTGGAACCTTTGAAGCCAACGCCAAGGGTATCTATGACCTCGGCGGCAACGTCTCGGAATGGGTACACGACTATTACGTGATTCCCGAACCAGGAATTTCCCTCGGCGCTCTCGGGCCAGAGAAAGGTGACTATCATGTCATCCGAGGTTCTAGTTGGATGCACGGCACCGTCACCGATCTTCGACTCTCCTTTCGCGATTACGGCACCGAGTCAAGGCAGGACGTGGGGTTTCGAATTGCACGGTTTGCGGAGGACTCGTGACCTCGATCCGTTTGTTCGCTACAGCTGTATCCTTCGTGTTACTTGGGCTCGCTAGTGGTTCGTGGTCCGAACAAACCCAACCCAGCGACGATGCCAATTCGCTGCCAAATGATGAATATTCTTCTAATATTGAAAGCGAGAAGGAATCTTTGGATAAGTCCGATAAACAAGAAGACCTGGAAGAGCGTACCCAGACACCCGATTCATTCGAACCAAGTGAGGCGATTTCTGAGGACATCGCTGTTCCTTTCCCAGTTGACATCTAAGAGCGCACCATGAAAAAAAACTTGCCGTTTGAATTTGTCTACCAAGTCGGAGCGTTATTGGTTGCCATTTTGGTCGTGCACTCGATATTCGCCGCCTATATTCGACCCGAGGCTGAAGCCATTCTCGAGATCCGCGAAGAACGCCTTGCCGCGGGAGAACTATTTACCGAAGAACGTTCTCTCTACGTCGTACTGAAGGATTACGAACAAGAGTGCTGCTTCATCCTGATGTTGTGGGCATTTTCCATCATGGGTTACAAGTTTCGTAATGCTTTGCGAGAACGAGAAACACTACACACTGAATTCGTCAACGTTGGCGACGGCATGAGTATTCTCCCGGAAGATACACGCGAATACACAAGACCCATCCAATCCCTAGCAGATGATACGCAAGATCAATTGTTGCCCCGAGCAATGATGGCCGCGCTCCATCGATTTTCTTCCACGCGAAATGTCCAAGACGTAGCCGAGGCCGTGCACTCTATCTGCGAAAGCGAGTCGGATCGATTAGACAGCGAACTTTCAATGGTTCGTTATATCGCGTGGGCTATTCCATCCATCGGTTTTATCGGAACTGTGCGAGGTATCGGGGACGCCCTCGGCCAAGCTTATCGCGCAGTCGAAGGCGACATCGCCGGTGTGACCGCAAGTCTTGGAGTCGCATTCAATTCAACGTTCGTAGCGTTGGTCATAAGCATTGTCATTATGTTCCTTGTACACCAACTGCAACTCATTCAGGAACGCGTGGTCCTTGATACCCAGACCTATTGTGATCAAAAACTCATAAGACATATGCAGGTACGTTAGCGTGTGGACGCTCGAACTCAATGACACCGAAATATCGCTGGCGCAAGGTTTAGACGTCGTCTACCGACAACCAGGCGTCGCGGTTGTCCTCGACGATCGCGTCTCGTTTGGCGACGCGGCACTCGAACAAACCCGTTTACATCCGCGCCAAGCGCAGACTCAGTATTGGCATCAATTAAGCGCCGACCCGATTGCTGTCGGTGGCCGCACCATCAAGAACCATGCTGATCTCGTCTATCAGCACCTTCTCGAAATTAAAAGACTGGGTAACCTCCCGGAAAACGAGCCCGTTTTCGTTGCTGTTCCGAGTAATACTAGCCCCGAGCAGTTATCCCTATTGCTAGGAATCGCCAACGAAGCGTCGATTCAAATCTCCGCGCTCGCCGATCTCGCGGTCGCAACAGCTAGTACGTTAGCGAGACCGGGACATTGCACGTTCTTAGACAATGGCTTTCATCGGACCATACTCACGCGACTTGAGATTAACGGATCAGTATCTCGCACGTCATATAGCGAGGCCGCGGAAACCGGTTTTCAAGCCCTCGTCGAAGGCTGGATTGATGCCGTCGCAGATCTATTCGTCCAAGAGACGCGATTTGATCCACTTCGTATTGCGGACACCGAACAACAACTGTTTAGCCACGTATTGAAGAACGTCGCGTCATGCGTCGATGAATTTCTCGTGGAAGTCTCTCACGCCGGCGAGTCTCGCCGCGTAGCAGTCACCCGGTCGCTACTCGCAACGAAATCAAGCCAGCGCCTCGACGCGTTGTTGCAGCAAATAGGCGACCCGACGACTATAGTTTTGTCGCATCGAATCGCCCGTGTCCCCGGATTGACGGAAGTTTTGCGCGCGGCCGGCCATGACGTGAACGTCGTCGAACCCCACGCCATCTTCTCTGCCGCAATGGCTCACGAAAAAAACTCCGCGCAATCTGACGGCGGCGTCAGCTTCATTACTCAATTCGCCTCCGCTAACTCTCGAGACGAGCCGACCAACCTCATACGGGTACGTCCCACACATTTACTTCATGGAACGGAAGCAACATCTCTAAGCAACGTAATCTCTGATCAAAACCAAACGTCAAATAATGTCCGTGGATTTTGTATCGAGCTCGAGGGATCTGAGTATCGAGTCCTACCTATGGCTAAAGCCGAAGTCAAAATTAATGGCGTGGTCATCGACTCTTCTACTAGCGTGGCGGTAGGTGACATCATTCGGAGTGACAGCGAAGAGTTTCAACTCATTCGTGTAATCCAACGTGGCTGAGCGGCGGCGATTTACGGTTTTTTCACTCTCTTTTCTCGACGTTATGTCGTGCGGCTTTGGCGCCGTCATCCTTATTTTTCTCATCATCAATCACGAGACCGAGGCTGACGTCGAGTGGGTCAAAAAAGATCTCTTGTCCGAAGCTCGGCGTCTTGATTACGAAATCAATGTAGGAAAACGCGACCTGGCGGCGGTCCAACAGGACCTCGAGGATACGTTGAAACGAGTCGACGACGAACGGCGGAGGCGTCTGGCAATGCTCGAAGACGCTGAGCGCAAGGAGGCTGAATTAGATGCACTTAAAGCGCTGACTGAGGCGCGCGTTGACGACATAGAGAAGCTTCAATCCGATATCGATACCCGCGAAGATGAAGTGAGGCGCTTGCAGGAACTTGAGCGTCAACAAGAAGCCCGAGCAATCATTGAAGTTGAAGGCGAAGGCGACCGCCAATACCTGACCGGACTTTATATGGGTGGCAAACACGTCCTCATCGCTCTGGATGCGTCTGCCAGTATGCTGGCAGAATCCATCATAAACGTACTTCGCCGTCGTCATATGAGCGAGGAACGAAAATTGGCATCGCCGAAGTGGCAGCGAGCACTGGCAACTGTTTCGTGGCTAACTGCCCAAATTCCCGTGGAAAGTCATGTGCAGATCGTGACGTTCAATACCGAACTGAAAACGGTATTTCAAAACGAAGATTGGGTTGCCGCCATCGATGCCGACCGCATTGACACCGCAATCGAAGGCCTCTCAGAAAAAACACCGGAGAATGGGACCAATCTGTTAATCCTCTTTAATCACATTGCAACCATGGATCCCCGACCCGATAACGTTTTCCTGATCATCGACAGTCTTCCGACTCAATCGTCTCGAGCGCCTCGTAAGGCAGTTGTTACCGGGCAAAAACGCTTTGAGTATTTTCGCGACGCGGTCGAAGAACTCCCGCAAGGTATTCCGATAAACGTCATCATGTTTCCAATGGAAGGCGATCCTCAGGCGTCCGGCGCTTATTGGAATCTCGCCCGCATAACGCAGGGCACCTACATGTCGCCGTCACGAGATTGGCCGTGAAAAAACGCCGAGCCATTGAGGAAATCGGGATCTCATTTCTCGACGTGATTTGTTGCGGATTCGGCGCAATCATTCTCTTACTCATGATTACCAAGATCGTCGCCCCGAGCGTACTTGAGGCGACCACCATTGATCTCGAAGGACAGGTTGCGAGCAAACGTGACGCGGTCTTCGAAATACGCGGTCACGTAGAAACGTTGACACGACAACTATCCGATAAAGAACGGGATTTCGACAAAGAACTCCTTCAACTAGCCAAATTACAACAACAAACATCTGACGTCCTCAGTAAGTTCGAAGCGACGCAGGACGTAGCCGATGAGCAACTCATCGAGGAAGCCGAGATGGCGCGAGCAAAACAATCCCTCACGGACGAGATGGAACGCCTCTTAGGAATGAACTTTAAGCGTTCGAGCCAAACGATTGGCGGTATCACGGTCGACAGCGAACACATTATTTTCGTTATTGATAACTCCGGCAGCATGTACAACTACGCATGGTCGGCGGTGATCCGAAAATTGCAAGAAACGCTCAACATCTACCCAAATGTCAAAGGTATCCAAGTATTAAACGACAACGGTGCTTATTTGTTCCCCCGCTACGCACGAACCTGGATGTCCGACTCTCCGGCTCTTAGAAAATCCATTATTAACAAGCTGCGCAACTGGGACGCGTTTTCAAACTCAAGCCCCGTCGAGGGGATCGAAGAAGCCGTGACCACGTTTTACGATCCAGACAAAAAGATAAGTATTTACGTTTTCGGCGACGATTTTCAGGGAACCTCCATCGAGAGAGTCGTCGACACGATCGATCAGATAAACGTTGCAGACGCTGATGGAACTCGCCGTGTCAGAATCCACGCAGTGGGCTTTCCGGTCCTTTTCCAGGGGCGAAGACACCCGCCGAGCGTGTATCGATTCAGTGCATTAATGCGGGAACTCACCTACCGCAACAATGGCACCTTTGTTGGCCTACCGTATATACAGTAGGCTCCGAAGACCACGATTAAAACCACCAGTCGTTTAAGCGGAGGATGAATGGAACGGCGACAGGCTAATCTGCTCCTCATTTTGATTTGCGTTGTCAACATCCATTGGGTTGCCGGTTGCTCATCCGATGCTTCAGTCACAATCACGACCAACATCCCAAATCCGTTGATCGAGCAAGTGCCAATCAATGTGGCGATCTACTACAACGACACAATGTCCCAGTACGTGCACAGCGAAGATCTAGGCAGTTATGGAAATCACACCATCGATCTTCGTTCTCAGATTTCCGTGTTTAATCGGATCTTCCACGCAATGTTCGAGTCGGTAATCCCCGTTGACTCTATCGACAGCGTACAAGGTCGAGGAGCAGACGCCGTATTAGCGCCGTCGATCGAAAAGTTTCAATTTGCGATTCCGGAGCAAACGCGCAAGGACTTTTACGAGGTCTGGATCCAATACAGGTTCGAGCTATATGGTGCCGACGGTTCCCTCATACACAGCTGGCCGGTCACCGCCTACGGCAAAGCTAACCGTTTAAACTACGGTGGTATGCAAAGCGAGAAATCCCCCGCGCTTCGTGAAGCCGCCACCTGGGCATTACGCGATGCCGCTGCGAGCATCTCGTTTAGTTTCGTGCGTCAGGATGTTGTCCGCCAGTGGATCCAACAACGCGTGGCATCATGATGACCAAGCGAATACATATCGCTTTCATCTTGATTGCCATGCATTGGCTTACTGGCTGCGTCAACACAACAATCCAGGAAGTTAGGGAAGCAAGCACCAGTCTTAACTCCAAAGAATCCATCGTCATACTTAGTCGAAAACATAAAACAAGTGGCGAAACTGAAGATGATTTCGTGGGCTGTGTATCCAACAAAACCAGCGGCGGCGAAGGTGCACTTTCAGTTATGAGCGAACGCGATTTCATGGATGAGCTATTCCCCTGGTTCGAACCGCGAACTGCGCCTCTCAATATGAGGGAACTAACTTATGTCATTTCTCGACCGCTGATCTCTGAAAAAATACAGGCGATCGGCGTTCGTTATCTTGTTTGGGTCGAAGGAACAACCGAACGATCAGAGGAAAGCGGTGCATTGCAATGTACCGTAGTTAGCGGTGGTATCCCGGCATGTTTTGGCTTTCTTTCGTGGGAATCAGGTTCCGACTACGAAGCGTCCGTTTGGGACATCAATCGCGGAATTACGGTCGGCAAGGTCAGTTCTGAAGCATCCGGAACGTCGATCGTACCAGCCCTCGTTGTCCCGATCCCTTTCATCGCCAGAGTCCAGAACCAAGCCTGTATATCGCTAGCGGAGCAACTCAAGACCTTTATCGGCGCATAAATTCAATTACGAAACTCGCGGTAAGAATTAACGCCTGATTTCTAGAACTTCTCCAGTCGTCCGACTGGGTTCAACGGCATACCACTCTTTGAGGGTCACATCCCAACGTTTTGCACATAGGTCAGCAAGTTCGTAAAAAGTCGGCCTGCCCGGATCCGCAATGACTATTCGTTTCGTACCACCGCGAAGAGCGCGAGCAATGAGATTTCTAACGGGTTTTATCAGATCATCCCAAAAACAGACGTCTGACCCGATGATCAGATCCTGGTCACCAAGACATCTTGCCGTCAGTTTTTCATAACGTGTTCTATGAGGTCGGATTTTGACGCTGTTTAGCGCGGCGATAACGTCCATAAACGGAAAGATGTCTCGATCAACGTCGACGCCTGTAACGTCTGCGCCAAAACGCCGCGCACAAAACACCGACGCTGAACCCCAACCGCAGCCGATCTCCATAATCTTCGAGCCTTTTTGAGGAGGATGCGACTGGAGGTAATCCATCAAAAGGAAACTCGCTCGCCACAATTTATGGCCATGAACCGTCGGTTCGTAAACGCGCATCAGTCGCCGAATTAACCGGTGTTGGCGATGTAAAAGATAAATGCCGTAGGCGTGATACACATTGGCCTCTGGCATTCTCGTTAATTCCGGCATAAGCCTCTTATCTCTTGCGACTGCGCCGATCTTATCGCGCCTCACCGATTGACAGAACCCGCACTCCAAACACGGATTAATACCCGAGTAAAATAGTGGGTTATTCGGTAGAATAACGGCTAGTTCGGCTCGGAACGCCCATGGCTGGAACAGATAACAACTCCCTTGACGGATTCGTCGGCCGCGATTACGCCGCTGGATTCGTGACAAATATCGAAGCCGACACGCTTCCACCCGGTCTCGACGAGGACGTCGTTCGTTTTATTTCGGCTCGCAAGGATGAGCCAGAATGGTTAACCCAATGGCGGCTCGACGCCTACCACGGATGGCTCGAGATGGTTGAGCCGACTTGGGGGCAGGTTCAGTTTCCTGCAATCGACTATCAGTCGATTTCTTACTACTCGGCGCCTTCAGGAGATCACCCAAAAACCCTAGATGACGTTGACCCGGAACTCCTCGCCACATACGAAAAACTTGGCATTCCCCTGCACGAACAAGCAGCGCTCGCTGGCGTCGCGGAAGCCCAGCAACGACCACCCGTGGCCGTCGATGCCGTCTTCGATAGTGTATCCATCGGTACAACGTTTAAGGAAACACTTCGCGAAGCAGGCGTGATTTTTTGTTCCTTTGCAGAGGCCGTTCACGACCATCCAGATCTGGTCCGCAAGTATCTGGGAAGCGTAGTACCGCGGGGAGACAACTTTTTTGCCGCGCTAAATTCTGCCGTGTTTAGTGATGGATCTTTTGTTTACGTTCCAGAAAATACGCGTTGTCCAATGGAGTTATCCACGTATTTCCGTATCAATGAACGCAACACTGGTCAATTCGAACGTACGCTGATTATCGCGGAGCGCGGAGCCTACGTTAGTTATCTTGAAGGTTGTACCGCTCCCATGCGAGACGAAAACCAGTTGCACGCCGCAGTGGTCGAGTTGATAGCGCTCGACGATGCCGAAATCAAATATTCCACAGTTCAGAATTGGTACCCGGGCGACGCGGACGGACGTGGTGGTATTTATAACTTCGTCACCAAACGCGGCGCATGCCGAGGCGATCGTTCGAAAATCAGCTGGACACAGGTAGAAACAGGATCCGCGATTACGTGGAAATACCCGAGCGTGGTATTACGAGGCGATGATTCTGTCGGCGAGTTCTACTCCGTCGCGCTCACAAACAACCATCAACAGGCTGACACAGGAACCAAGATGGTTCATCTCGGCAAAAATACGCGTAGCACGATTATCTCTAAGGGCATTAGTGCTGGTCAGAGTTCGAACGCGTACCGCGGTCTCGTACGAATGAACCCGGGCGCAGAGAAAGCGCGCAACTATACTCAATGCGATTCTCTTCTCATCGGCGAAAAATGCGCCGCACATACGTTTCCCTACATTGAGTCGCGACGACCCGACGGCATCGTCGAGCACGAGGCGACAACATCCCGAGTAAGCGACGACCAACTATTCTTATGCCGTCAACGTGGCATCGACCCGGAAAAAGCCGTCTCGATGATTGTTAATGGTTTTTGCAAAGACGTGTTTAGAGAACTTCCCATGGAATTTGCCGTGGAAGCAGGGAAGCTACTCGAAGTCAGTCTTGAGGGAGCCGTCGGTTGAATCTCCTGGAAATCAGTGACCTCGCCGCCAGTGTCGGTAGTCAACCGATATTGCGCGGCATTGACCTTAACGTTTGCGCCGGTGAGGTCCACGCCATCATGGGGCCCAATGGATCAGGCAAGAGCACGCTCGCTAACGTGATCGCAGGCCGGGAGGATTACCAAATCGATCGGGGTCGTATTGCCCTCGAGGGCCAAGAAATAACGACCTTAAGTCCCGAGGAACGCGCGCACCGAGGCTTGTTTCTGGCCTTCCAATACCCCATTGAAATTCCAGGCGTCTCGAATATGGAATTCTTGAAAGCCGCCGTCGACAGTCATGCACGAGCGTCCGGCGACGCGGAAATCACGGCAGTCGATTTTATGCAGATGGCGAGGAGCGCTGCAGAGCAACTCGGACTGAATCCGGAATTCCTCAAGCGGGGAGTCAACGAGGGCTTCTCAGGGGGGGAAAAGAAGCGAAACGAAATCTTACAGATGCTGATGCTGAAACCGAAAGTCAGCATTCTTGATGAAACTGATTCGGGGCTCGACATCGATGCGCTCCGCATCGTGGCCAACGGCATAAGCGAGTTCACCAACCCCACAAACGCAGTGGTACTTGTCACGCATTACCAGCGCTTGCTGGATCATATCGAACCCGACTTCGTCCACGTCATTGCTAACGGTTCTATCGTACGGTCGGGAGACCACTCGCTTGCACTCGAACTGGAAGAGAAAGGATATAGCTGGCTGGAGAACGATTGAATGGGGTTAGTTGACGCAGCCTCCGTAATTGAAGCTTTAGAGGCGTTTGAACCGCGCTACCTCCCCTGGCTCGACCGGCGCGATACGTTAGCCCTGCTGAGAGACAGTGCGTTGCCACGACCGAACAGCGAGGCCTGGAAATACACGGACCCGGTCCCTTTCTTTGATCCTCAAGACGATGTATCAGATCGTGGCGAACCCAATGCGATTCCCGTCACACCATCACACACAGTCGGTTTCGAATCGGACAGTGTCCGCACGCTTGTCACTACTTATATCAATCAGGCCGTCGACCAAAGACGCTACCCCTTGGCTGCTATCAGCTACTTAAAGGTAGATTGCGGCGTGGTTATCCACGTGGAGCCGGGAGACGAAACCGAACGTATCGAAATTGGGGAGCTCGATGGGCAATTCCAGCGCGTCCTAGTCATCGTGGAAGCCAAAGCACGTCTCGAACTCATCGAGACCACGACCGGATCGAATCGCATCGTGGAATGTTTTGTCGCACCCGGCGCCAAACTCCGACACCGTCGGCTACAACCGCCGGGAACTGGCGTCGACTACAACTTAGTCGCGATCAATATCGCTGAAAATGGCTCGTACAGTCTTTCCCAATATTCCACCGGCGCACGTCTTCGCCGCAACGACATCAGCGTAAATATTCTTGGTGCCGGGGCCGAAGCAGAGCTAACGGGTGCATGGCAACTTAACGAGGCGCTGCATCTCGACAACCAAATTTCAGTCAACCATATGTTCGCCGGCGGCACCAGTCGTCAGCATTTTCGTGGCAACGTCGATGACAGAGCTAAATCTATCTTTAACGGTCGTATTTATATCGCCCCCAATGCCCAGCAGACGAATGCGACGCTAACCAATCGCAACTTGGTTGTAAGTTCCGAGGCCGAGGTCTACACGAAGCCCGAACTCGAAATATATGCCAACGACGTTGTCTGCTCACACGGTGCAACCGTCGGCCAACTCGATACCGATGCGCTCTTCTATTTCCAATCACGCGGTATCGGAGAAGCCGATGCCCGAGCCATATTAATTAGGGGATTTCTCAACGAGGTCGTCTCCCATGCAGATGGGCGAACCCTACTTGGAATCGAGACCTGAACCGATGAGCTTTGACGCAGAGTCAGTGCGTTCAGACTTTCCGTTGATCGTGGATAGTAACTTGGTCTATCTCGACAACGCCGCAACAACGCAGAAACCCAGAGTCGTGCTCGATGCCTTGCGCACCTATTACGAGACCTATAACGCGAACGTCCACCGGGCCGCCCATAATCTCAGCGATAAAGCGACCGAAGCATTTGAACGAGCACGACAAATTTTGGCTAAACGGATCAATGCGGAGCGACCACACGAGGTAATTTGGACACGCGGCACGACCGAAGCAATCAACCTCGTTGCGAATTGTTATGCCCAATCGCAACTTAAGGAAGGAGATGAGGTCCTGATCTCAGAAATGGAACACCACTCCAACATCGTGCCCTGGCAGATCGCGTGCGCTCAGACCGGCGCATCCCTCAAAGCGATTCGAGTTAAACCCGATGGCGTACTCGATCTCGACGATTTCGCTGCGTTGTTAGGCGACGCAACGCGCATCGTCGCAATCGCCCATGTCTCCAACGCACTGGGAACAATCAACCCAATACAACAAATCACTGCCCAAGCCCACGCCTACGGTGCCCAAGTACTCGTCGACGGTGCACAGGCAGCGGCTCATCTCAACATCGATGTTCAAGCGTTGGGGTGCGACTTTTACGCGTTCTCCGGACACAAAGTGTACGGTCCTACCGGGATAGGAATTCTGTATGGCAAGGAATCCCTCCTCGACGAACTGCCACCTTGGCAAGCCGGCGGCGAGATGATCGAAGAAGTTCGATTGGCGGCAACAACCTATCAAAGTCTGCCATACAAATTCGAAGCCGGGACACCCAACATCGCTGGCGCCATCGGATTCGGAACGGCGATTGAATACGTTGATGGATTAGATGGGAATTTATTGATTGCACATGAAAAGCAGTTGCTCGAATCGGCAACCGCCGGCCTCAACGCCATTGAGGGTGTTCGTATCATTGGAACCGCACCAGAGAAAGGTCCGGTCGTATCGTTTTTGGTGGATGGGTCACACCCTACAGACATCGGTACGCTACTGGACCAGCAAGGCGTGGCGGTACGAACCGGCCACCACTGCGCGATGCCATTGATGGAGGCCTTCGATATACCGGGTACCGTTCGTGCTTCGTTTAGCCTGTATAATCGTCTGTCCGATGTCGACCGCCTGATCGAAACCGTGGAAAAGGCACGCAGTTTTGTTTAGGTCGAGGGAGCTTGCGCTATGACCGCACATGTATACGACCCAACCACGATCTCAATGACCCCTGCGGCAAAAGATCATGTGGGGCAACAAATCGCGCGCGAAGGAGCTAAAGCGCTGCTTCTTGGCGTCACGGACAGCGGCTGCAACGGCTACATGTATGAACTCAGTTACCTCTCGGAAGCGCCCGCAGCGGCAAAGCAGTTTGATTTTGCTGGCGAAGTTCGGGTGTACGTTCAGGAAGCAAATTGGGACATTGTTTGTGGAACAGAAATCGACTACGTGACCGAGGGACTCAACTCATCTCTCAAATTCAATAACCCCAATGCCGACACGCTCTGTGGCTGCGGAGAGAGTTTTTCAATCCGTGGAACGTAGACTCGTTCCCTTAAAAAGGACGGTCGAAGCGAGGTTGGTCCCGACAGGGACGCCGACCACGATCCCAGAAGGAACCTTTGTTACGCTAACGCAAGCACTTGGGGGTACGTACACCGTCGTCCATGAAGGAAGCATGGCGCGTATCGATGGCGAAGACGCCGACGCATTGGGCTTTGAGCCCGAGGTTTTGAGCTTCGACGAGCCCGAAGATGGCAAACCCTTGGAAAGTCAGGTGTGGGAAGCGCTACGAAGTGTCCACGACCCTGAAATTCCAGTGAACATTGTCGATTTAGGCCTAATTTATGGTTGTCGTATCGACGGTGCCTGCGTTTCCATCGACATGACGTTGACCGCAGCGGGTTGTGGAATGGGCCCGGTACTGGTTCAAGACGTCGAACGCCGAGTTGGTGTGGTGCCTTTCGTCGAAGAGGTCAGCGTCGAGTTAGTGTTCGACCCGCCTTGGTCTCGGGACCGGATGAGTGATGAAGCGCAACTCGAATTAGGCCTGTTCTAACGCCAATCGCGGCCATGTTCGATCTCGAAAATATCAAGACTACGTTCGCGTTTTTCGACGATTGGGAAGACAAGTACCGATTTCTCATCGATCTTGGAAAGTCCGTGCCCGCTCTTCCGGCTGAATTCCGAGTCTCCGACAACCTCGTGCGCGGATGCCAGAGTCGAGTTTGGCTATTGGGTGAATACGACACCGGACATAACCAACTCAAATTTCAAATCGACAGCGATGCCCACATTGTCCGAGGTTTAATTGCCATCGTACTTGCGACCTTTGACGGTCACTCGCCCAACGATATCGTCGCTTACGATATCGAAAACTTATTCGACGAACTTGACCTAATGAATCATCTAAGTGCGACGCGGGGGAACGGACTAAGGGCCCTGGTCAAACGAATCAACGATACTGCCGACAGGTACGTACCACTCTGACGAGCGGTTTCACGTATGGATTCCTTGATACTGTATATTTATACAGTTACTCTATGCTGGCAATGCCAACGGAAGTCCACGTTTACCTCTGCCCAGACAATGGCGACCTACCGCGAAGAGTATCAATCGACGATTGGAACGCCTTTGAAAGAGGCGATCAGCCGATCGTCCCAATCAGCAACCGGGAATCGGCTAAGTCTCGCCAAATCAAGTTTCTCTTGATGACCATTCGCGACGGTATTTGTGAACTCGCAGAACCGCTCTGTGTAAACGTTGATCAATTCGGATTTGTGCAAAGACGGGCACTGAATTTGAGGCTGTTAGAAGATCACGGTCCATCCATTGTTGATGGCCGCCATCGATTTATGTTGCGTTATCTCAACCACGCGCATCAATGGGATTTGGGACCTGCAGTGTTACACGATGCCTGCCGCCAATCGGGTGTCCAACAACTTCACTCGACCTAACTCTCGCCTCTCCGGTACGAGTCACCATCTGGTCCCGTGTCCACGCGCACGCCGCAAATCAATGATGAACATGCTCGGACGTTAGCCAGCGGCAATAGTCTTCTTCGACATCTACGTCCCATAGCATTTTACAAAACCCCACGTTGAGATTTTCCGCTCGAGCTAAAGTCGACGCTAGAACTGAACTTGATCCCCACGCAATCCCATTGAAAAGCGATTCGTGAGGCTCGTGCATCGCCAGCAGGCAGTAGCCCCCATCTTCCGTTGGCCCAACAACAACATCGTGGTCTTCCAACAACAAGTACGCGTGCTCGATATAACTCGTGGACATGGCGGGAATATCGGTTCCGACGAGTACTTTAACGCCATCCGTAAAAGCGGCCAGCATCCGTATCCCTAAGTCGCCAACGCCCTGTCGTCGAACGGGAAGACCTCGCGTCCAAGACAAATCCGCGGGGTCGCCCGCAATCCAAATCTCAGATTCGAAGGGCATGACTGCTTCGACCGCGTTGTCGAGCAATTTCCGATAACAATCGAGTGCGGCGTTCTCACCAACGGATAGCGCCAATCGCCTTTTGACCGCGCCGAAGACGGGCGCGCGAGCAAAAACGGCGAGCCTTCCTTTCACACCCATCGTCCGTCAGGATAATAGCGCGCCGCCAGCACCTCCGGGCTCGTTCCAAAGAAATAACGGAGTCGCAACTCCCACATCAAAAGAATGGTCCTGACAGTTCCATGATTCTCCCACCGGCGCGAGGACGTACCCAGTACAGTCCGAATCCTGGTGGGCTTGGCGATACGTCGTAAGCGTTTCGAAAGTTCGATGTCTTCCATTAGCGGCTGATCAGGAATTCCACCTATTCGCTCGAGTAACGTCCGGCGAACGAATATGCCCTGATCTCCGGTACAAATAGACGTCATCGCTGAACGTTTATTCATTGCAGCTGCGATCAACCGAAACCAAGGCGTATCGCGAGAAAGCGTGATGTCAAAACGACCCCACTGCGCGCGCCCCAACGCAAGCTGGAGTGCCTCCACCACCGTTCCCGTCACCACGCTATCTGCATGCAAAAACCAGAGCCAAGGTCGCTGTGTCGAAGCAACACCTGCGCTGAGCTGTACAGCTCGCCCGCGTTCAGTCCTGAGTAGTCGTACCGGCTGCTGCCGCTCGTGAATCGAACCTTCGTTGCTCCCACCATCGACCACTACGATCTCCAGCTCCTGAAACGGAGTCAGCGAACGAAGTAATACTTCGAGAGCGGACTGGTCGTTAAGCACAGGGATGATGACGCTCACTTGATCCAAGTCATTTACCATCAGCGATGATCATCCCTCCGATTTTGCGCGGACTTGCGACTCCCGTCATTCTTCAGCGAGTTGGCCAGCGCCATGCAGGCACATCAAGTAAATCTTGATCGTGGGCAAAGGTTTCTCCCATCTCCTTATCCAGTTCAATGTGATTACAGTCTTCCCACGTCTTGAGTCCTTCGATGAGCACCCGATCATGCGAGATCACCCAAAGCTGGGTCTCTTTCGCGAATTTCTTCATTAGCCGGCTCAATGCCGGCAACAGATCGGGATGCAGGCTTGTCTCGGGTTCATTAAGCACCATCAGTGCAGGAGGCCTCGGCGTAAGAAGCGCCGCAATCCAAAGGAGATAACGCAACGTTCCATCCGAGAGCTCCGATTGGGACAACGGCCTTAGCAATCCATGCTGTTGAAATTTCAGCTCGAATCGACCGTTACCCGTCTCTACCGAGACAGTGGCCCCTGGAAAAGCGTCATCAACCGCGATATCCAACGCGTCCCCATCGCCTACTTCTTGGATAGTTTGCCACGCTGCAGCCAAATCATGGCCATCGTTGCTGAGAACCGGTGTGCGCGTACCAACTTGGGGTTGACGCGCAGCCGAATACACGTCGGTCCGGAAGTGGTCGTAAAACCGCCATGACCGAATCTCCTCTCTCAACATGAGTATTTCTGGTACACGTTCGGGGTCCACAACGCGGGAGAGCATGCTGTCAAACGTTGGCAAATGTTTCTCAATTGCCTGCCAGCCTCCGCCATCATCGCGTGCTCGAATTAATGACCCCCGACGGTCCACCATCGCACGCCGGTCGTGCCAAGTGTCGCCGTGCCATATCACTTCGCGTTTGATGACAGGGTCCAAATTGAACATTGAGCCAGGCACGGGATCGGGGTATCCAAAATCAATCGCGTAGCTGTAACTGTCACCTGCAAACCCGAAACGCAAATTAACCGATTCGTTGCGCACGACGCCTTGGACAGGCATAACGCCTTCTTTGACAGCCCTCCCAAACTCCTCCGGGCCGGCCCAGAGCACCGAATGTAAACCACCCTCAAGGGCAATGGACTCGACTGCCGTTCCCATCGCGGTTTCCGCCATTAACCGCAGCCCTCGATACAAATTGGATTTACCACAACCGTTGGGTCCACTGATCACGTTCATGCGACCCAGCGGAAGGATTAGTTCGCGCAGCGAACGATAGTTAGCAATGGCGAGTGTGTTTAGCACCGATCCATCCGAAGTCAGTACAGGTCACAGTCTCATCTTAGCCACTTAGCGTCTCTTGCCGTCGAAAAAATCTAATAACCGGCGAACATTTTTCTTGTTCTTCGAGATGAACAATGAATGGTCCGCCCCGTCCATTTCGTCGTATTCCACGTCCATGTTGAGTCCACGCATCTCCTCTACCCAAACTCTGGTCGAATGAACGAGTCGATCCCTCGTTCCTTGAAGAACAAGCATCGGTATGTGTTGGATCAACTTTAAATCAGACGGCTTCCTCACTTGCGGCGCGGCCGGGGCAACCACGGCCGTGGCCGCCCACATATCGGGGTATTCCATCGCCAAGTGATACGTACCCGCGCCACCCATACTGTGCCCCCACAAATACATTCTTTCGAGATCAATGGCATACGCTTCTTGCACCAAAGCGATTACGTTCATCACGTCCTGCTGACTGTACGCACCTTCAACTTCAAGGGAGCGTCCATCTACTCCTTGCGACCAGGATCCGTACCAACCCTGACGCGTGTATCCCAACGGCGTTACGACCACGAAATTCAATTCGTCGGCATGGTCGAGCAACCCCTCGTATCCCATCAACCAATCGTGCGTTCGGGTCAATCCGTGCAATGAAACCAAAAGCGGCGTATTGATTTCAGGGTCATACGCCGCGGGAACGAACAGCGCATATGGAATCGTTTCGCCGGTTTCTCCAAAAACATAGCTTAGATGTTGTACACGTGGATCGTTCACTAACTGCTGATCGTCTAACTCGGATCTCAACGCATTCCGCTCCCGCATCTGACTGCCACTTTCTACCTCCTCAAGAATTAATAGTGTCGCACAGAGAATAATGACGACGCGTACGCTGTTTTGTGTCAAGCCTCGCTTGGCCATCAATCTCCCCTCGCTCGGGCGGACATGTCGGGACCGCTATCGATTGGCAACTTTCCTACCAGTAACTCGTACTCCACAACGTGACGACGACCGCGATCACAAATGCTGAAATAGTCGCAGCGGTGCCAGCGCGACGAGAGAGATAACTCGAACTTGCGATCCATATCAGGGCTGCCAAGGTTAACGAGAGCGGCGCAAGAAATTCACGCCAGCGAAATTCGGTACCGATCCACGTCGCAAACCATATGCCCCACACGAGAACGAGGAACAGAATGATCAGCCAACTTGGAATCCGTCTGATGGGATCAGTATCGGTCGGTCGTCTCATCTTAGTTCACTGAATACTTATCCATCCAAGCCATCGACTCGCGAATCATTCGTACCGACCTCTCACCAAATATTATGCAACCTACGCCGTGCGTTGAGAGGCGTCAAAAGAGGTGCGGACTGGAGGGGTGACAATTGTTTCTCCAACGTAAACCGGCTGTGAACCAGCCGGTTATCATATTCGAACGTAGCTAACGAAAGTACTATAAAATATTGATTTAATTATATATTTCTTATAATATCTAACCAGATATCCGCTGATTAACAGTCAGATGCCCTCATGTTGAATCGATTCATCCGCACCCTATCTGCACGCTGGGCGACAAATCTTCGCGTCGATATAGACCTAACTAATTGATTTATTGGCGCCCCGACCAGGATTCGAACCTGGGACCTGCCCCTTAGGAGGGGGCCGCGCTATCCAGCTGTGCCATCGGGGCGAAAGCATAGAACGATGCAATCAAACATCGTATCCCCAGGTCCGTGTCGGTGCCAACTTAATACGATCGGCTGTTTGGTTGGACTCTGGGTGGTAGTCGCGACAACAAAAACCCGTGGTAGTCTCGATTCCATGAAAGCCATCTTCTGCGAAAAACTTGAAGGACCGGATGCACTCGTAATGCGCGAGGTAGCCGAGCCTGGTCCTCCTAGTCCCGTCGAAATCAAAGTGGCAATCGAGGCTCGAGGGGTTTCGTTCACCGACGTCCTGATGTCGAAAGGTGAATACCAGGTCCAGCCAACACTTCCCTTCGTAATTGGTGGCGAAGGGGCCGGGCGGGTTACTGAAATTGGAAGCGACGTAAATAACATTGCGGTGGGAGACGCCGTCCTTGTGGGTGCGGGTTGCGTCGAGCAAGTCGTCGTCGAAGCGCAACGAGCGACGGTAATACCCGAAGGAACCAATCTCGAATCAGCTGCTTCTTTCAGAAGCAATTACGTTACGGCTTTTTACGCGATGCAGCGCGGTCGACTCACGCCTGGCGAGACGCTCTTGGTCCATGGCGCAGCTGGAGGCGTCGGTCTTGCCGCCGTCGACGTCGGCAAGCTAATGGGTGCGACCGTTATCGCGACAGCTGGGAGTGACGATAAGCTCGCCGTCGTCGGCCAACTCGGCGCTGATCATCTAATTAACTACTCGAGCGGATTTCGCGACGAGGTCAAGGATCTTACGGACGGTAAGGGCGCCGACGTGATTTACGATCCTGTCGGTGGAGATGTCTTCGACGAATCCATGCGATGTATCGCTCCGTTCGGCCGAATCCTAATAGTCGGCTTTACGGGTGGCCGACCTGCCCTGGCCAAAACAAACCATCTCCTGATTAAGGATGCGGAACTCATCGGATTCACTATCGGCGGACTCGCGCGTAACGATCCTGTCTGGGCACGACGGAATCAAGAAGTCTTAATGCAATGGTTGGCCAGTGGACGAATCCATCCGTACATTTCTCATCGTTTGCCGCTCGAGAGAACGGCCGAGGCGTTGAACCTGATCACAAATCGCAAAGTGATCGGTAAAGCAATCATCATCAACGATTAACGTACTCGATTCTTGAGCGTTATCGCCGCCGCCTAGGCCCAAACGAAACGACGTTACCTCCCGTCACCACCTGTTGTTGGGGCTGCAACGCTAGTTCCCAAGTGAGAGTACTCGACTGCTCGCGTACGAACCCTCTCACACCGTGCGAATCTCGAAGAGCGAAAATAGCGAACGCGATATAGGCTTCTCCACCCTCGGTCCATAACATGCCGATATGCGGCACACTCTCCATCTTCCCAATACCCGAGGCGTCAAGCTCAGTCCCGCGCGCCGTGATCGAATACGTCCCAAACTCATCTGGAACGATCCAAATTCCCCACTCAAATTGTGGTCCGGATTGAACGACAATCGAGGTGTCGATAAGCAGTCCTAGATCGTCCTCTTGGATAACCAGGGTCGCTTCGAAATTGGTGCCGATGGTTTCATCAGTAGGACGGTAGGATCCTCGACCCATCCACGTCCCCGGCTCAAGTATCACTGAGACAAATCCGCGTAATGGGTACCGGGCGCGTAATAGCGTTCGTGCCAGATCCCCGTTTCCGGCTCGCCGTCGAGCGGCATGCGCCAAGTGCGTGCCGTGGACTCATCAAGCACCAGACGGTATAGGGCGCGTTCCTGGTCGATGGTATTTTGGACATAAGCTTCTGCGGCATCCTTGGGAATGTATCGTCCGGCGATTTTTCGGTACAAATCACGCCACTCATCATCAGCACCGAGATCATGTATTAGCTCGGCACTGCCCTCGACAACGACTTTACGATAAGGCAACGCTTGTTCATCAATGCACAAACAGATCCGCGGGTCACGCCGAAGACTTTGAAACCAGTCCGACTGAGCCCTGGGCGTGAAATAGACGGAACCCGCTTCGTATAAAAACCAGATGGGCGTCACCAACGGCGAGCCATCGTCACGAGTTACACCGATCCGCAGAAGGATACCTGGCTCATCCAGGAACTTGTTCCTCTCGACAAGGGTCATGATCGGCATATCAGCAATATAGCACTATGACTACGTTCACGAACCGAAGCGGTAGCGCAGTTTGACGACCAACTGTTCAGCTAACGGATTATCAAACGTTTCCGAAAACATCGAGGCAAATCCCAGTCTATCAGTGGAGCTAGGCAACGACGCGTTTTGGGTATACACCACGAAGAGGTCCGACAACGGCGCAATTTCCCACCGATAACGTAGTTGGACGTTTACACGCGATATCGAAAAATTCGATCCGGCGCTGGCACTCGAATCCTCATCGACCGTCAAAGGAGCGCCTGGAATCAAAAGTTCGTACCGGAGATTTTCCTTGGCTCGTATAGCTACCCACTGCACCGCTAACCGCAGGTGTTGTTTTGCGCTGACGAAGTAATCGACGCCGAGAGACGGCGACCATTGGTTGGCGTCAAAAGTCGCAAACGACGTGCCACCACGGTGCAAGAGCCAACCATCTTGCGTGGTGTAACGGCCATCGAGTGACATTGTGATGCGATCGGTCGGTCGCCAAACAACCGACCCGCCAAGACGGTAGCGATTCCCCTCAATATCCTCCTGTTGCCAATCTGCACGAATCATGTAGAAAAAACGTTTCGACGTATCAGAAAAGTAATCGAGATCAAAGCCCAACCGATCAGAAATTCGATAGGACCCATTGCCGAAGCTATTTCGATCCTCAATGCGTGACGGATAAAACTCGGCGTCGATCATCAGGCTGGTTAGGTTATGAAACGAGAGCTGCTGGCCGACACGCAGCCTCGAACTGGTATTTTCTCCGCTGATATTCCAACCACTACCTAACGAAAATCGGGTCGAACTTTCCTTTAACCACGCCAGGTCTGAGCGTCGAGACCGCATGTAATAGCCGATCGATTTAGTGTCATTTCGCCGGAGATAACCGGCGTCGTTGATATCAAGACGACGATCGAAATAATCAAGCGAGAGGCTATGTGAGATCCCCTGCCTCGGGTAATAGCGGATGTCAGCGAAACCGCCGTATCCAGGTGACGTATCCGCCACGTCCGAAGTGATCGCCTGAACATCAACGTTCCAAGTACCGTTTTTCGTGAGGTAATGAGCGTCCACAGCGTGGACGTGAGCATCTTGACTTCGGTGCAACACCGCCGTTGTCATGTAGCCCAAAGCTCGATAACCACTCCTGCTATTTTCATAAATGGCCCGGAAAGCACCAAAGTCTCTTCCTTGTTGTCCGATCGGAACGTATTCCGAATCCCGCAATCCAACAAAATCGGAATCCGATTCCATCGCTCCCATTACGCCATATCTAACTCGGCCACCCTGTCCGATCATCTTTATCGCGCCAAGCAACTCTGTCGGTTGGTTGAACCCTGCATAATCGACTTCAACCCCTTCCGGGATTGTCGGTCGGATTGGTGGGCCGCCAATCCGACGTGTATGCAAAAGTTTTAGTTGACCGTACGAACTGTACGAATTCGATCGCGGGCTCGTCGTGAATATTTCCTGTCCTTCCTGAAAAAAAAGTCGTTTTTCCGGGTAAAACGATTCGAACGCAGTGAGGTTAACGATCACCGCATCCGACTCAACGTTGCCAAAATCGGGAGTTGCCGTTGCGGTGACCTGAAAATTGGATGATGGGCGCCAAAATATGTCAGCACCGATTTTGTGGTCGTTAGATCCGTCGAGGTTGTCGTACGTGGAAGCGACGTAGGGGTAAAAACTGTATTCCTGGCGCGGATCGACTCCCTCCATCAACAATGGCTGAAATGCCGAAAGAAATCGCGGTTTTGTATAGGGCAGTCCCGGCCAACTGTAACTCTCGTTTAGGTACGCGACCTTGCGCCCCGCGTAAATGCCGATGATCCGTTCGTTATTATTTTTGGGCATCGTTAACAACGACCACGGAATGTGAAGCTCTGCAATCCAACCGTCATCGGAGCGGGAAGTAGCGCCATACCACGCGCCGTCCCAATCTCCGCTGAACTGGCGTTCCGGAAGGATCGTTCCGTCGGAAATACTATCGCCCAAGTTCAACTGAAAGAAAAATCCATATCGACCTTCACCCGAGGTATCAAGGTGTAACGTAAAATAATCTCGGTTGAGTTGACCTTGGTCGCGAGATGAAAGCCGTTCGACCAGGGTCGAGGGATCTTGTTCCATCAAGGCAGCCACATAGAGGCCACGGTCCGTATAGAAAATGCGAACGATCGTAGCGAGTGGTGCCGGCACCATCGTGTCAGGTGACGTGACAACAAACGTACCCAGGTCTGGAAGGTTATCCCAGACATTTTCTTCGAGCCTTCCATCAATTTTGACCGACTCGCCGGTTTCCAATCGAAGAGGTGTAATCTCGGTTCCGTCCTTCACTCGCAACGAGACGGGGCCCTCGTTAGGGCCCCGTGGTGTTCGCTGCAATCGTGCATCACGCCTGAGCTTATGTAGTTTGTAGTTTGAAGGTGGCTTCACCTGCTCCGGAGCGACATCGTTGTTGTTGATACTCTCCTCACCCCGCGACGGCACAGCGACCTCGCGGGCTGTTGGCACCCGTCGAGTCGAAACGGCTCCGCGTGTCCCACTTGCCATCGATTTTTTTGCATTCAACCCGGCATTTACATCGTCGTTGCGACGCGCCATCGCCGAATCTTCCACCACCCATACGCCCTTAAAACCAAGAGTCCGGGCCCTCTCTAATAGTCCTGCAGCATCGTCACGAGACCGATACGGACCGGCAACGACGCGATAAAAGTAACCGCCCTGGGTCTGGGTGCCCTTCACGGAAAGATCAATCTTAAAGGCTTCAATAGCTTCCGCCCGGGCTTTCTCGGCACGGGCGCTCGTACTAAAGCTCGCTAAGTTGACCCACAAGTCCGCAAAGCTTGCGTTGGAGATCAGGAGGAGTAGTGCTACTAAGCCAGGCCGAAACATCTAGGACCTTGCACCGCGGGCAAAAGAGCATCTTACACCGGATCCAAGTTCTCCCCCAAAGAAAGACAGCGATTAGTGGAACGACCGCTCAATCCTCAGTTTCGCCAATACCTGCTTAACCTTTCCTTGCTAAAATCGTTAAACCTCGCGCCCGTGGCCAAATTGGATAAGGCACCAGTCTACGAAACTGGGGATTACAGGTTCGAATCCTGTCGGGCGCGCCATATCTGACGCGACCAAAAAAGTCCGACTTATCGAAGAATTTCACGATTATTCACTCACGAGCTCGGGGATGACTAACAAGACGATCGTGGTGACGTCAATCTTTAATAAGAGACCTTGTCTTGTTGACGAGCGTGCAGCGTCGCCGTTAATTCCCGATCGGCCCCAATCGCGTATTGTCCGCCCGGTCCAATAAACTGATGCACCATTAAACGTTCTACTTCGATACGTTCGCGGTCGTTTAGCTCCTTATAGACGTCACTCGCGAGGAACGCTTTATAAGAATGACTCGTGTCATTTTTAGGCATCACGTACATCGGTGTTATCGCCATTAAGAGCGCCGCCCGCTTTTGATCGGTCCGATTCACGCCAGCGCGATGCCATGTCCGTGAATCGTACAGAATGATACTTCCGCCCGGAGCCTCAATTATGTCGGCCTCCGGACCCATGTATGGCAGCCCGTGAGTTTCCCGATACCCCTCTTGGTAATGATCTGACGCCACGCCCCATTCCTTCGGCGGCCCTTGGTCCAGCGCGTGTGATCCTAGCTTGAATGCCGTCGCACCACCCACTTTGGTGAACGGCGAAACGCATACGTTACGTTGAACCCCCAACACGGTTTCTCCAGAAGGCGTGGGGACCTGACCGCGCGCGGGCACGCCCCAATGGTACGGATAGTCGGAATGCCAACCCTGAACGATGCGCTTGCCATCGTCCCTGTCAAGAATGGCCAACCCCGGAGTGTGTGCAACACGAACATCGTCGATCTGCATGTACTGTCGAATGAGCCACAGCGAAACGGGCTCCGCCGTAGTCCTCGCGATTGCTGGGCTTTGGCTAAATGGATTGCTCGACCGATCAATCTTTAGATGGGCGAATCGATCCGTACATGCCACCTTCTCTAGCGCTTCGACGAGATCTGGAGACAAGATGCTGGTCAAACAAACCCAACCATTCTCGCGAAAAAACTTGAGGTATTCGGAAGGTAGTCTCTCGGGTCCGTGCGAAACGTTGTACGACGCGCTTTCGCTGATTGTCTGACCAAAGCAATCGAGTGTGTTCCCCTCCAAGGTTAACTGACAGACATTTGCGTCAGGCGACTTCTTGACGATCTCAATGTCAGCGATCGTGTGCCGGAACGTCCCAGCGTCCGTTTCATCCCACATGACTCGATCATTGGCGTACGGAAACGTGGCGGTGAAACCCTCTTGATCGACACCCAGATAATTACCGTCGGGCGCCACCAGTAACGTGTAATGGTGATCGGCTGTCGGAACTTTGATGACCCGTTCCTGAAATATCTCCGTATCAGTCATTGTTCTAGTTAGCACTCAACGGAAAGCTTCCCATTTATACCTCAGACACCTATCGAACCCGCATCGATCCATAATTCGATTTAACGGCTGTAATCGCTGTCCCCTGGTTGCGCTTTTTTCTCTTCAGTTCCTGCGATTGGGCGGTCTTTGGGTGCCGAATCATAGGCTCCCCGAAAATCACGGAAGGGACCGTCTCGCCATTCCAAAGCTGCCTTAAGACCACCTTCTCTAACCCTACGACCAAATTCCCCTGCGGCGGGGCGGTGCTTCGACATCGCCTCGACATCCGTTCCCGACATGAGACCCGTTCGAATTCCCATGATCTCGAGCTGACGATTGACTGCACGCTTGTTGTAATTCAGCAGATCGTTATCGATATGGCCGAGCCGTCGGGCAAACCGAATCACGGTCTCATCAAGTTCCTCCTTTGGTAGCGCATAGTTCGCCCAACCAAGTGCCGCCATCTCCTTCCCGCTAAACGAATCACCCGTATAAGCGAATTCCCGGGCCTTCGTCACGGGCAACAGCCACGGCGCCCACATCATATCCATGGTCCCCATCGCGCGAACGGGCGGGTAACCAATCTGTGTGTCCTCGGCAACGAACCTAAAGTCACACATGGAAGCCAGTTCGGTCCCACCAGCGAGACAATATCCGTGGATCTGACAAATGACGGGCTTCGCCAGTTCCCATATCAGCCAATGCCCCATCACGGCATGTCGCGACCAGTCGTAGTGTTGCGGGTGTGTCGACCCCGTATCGGGCATACCTGATCTACCGCTGACGTAGTCGCTCTCCTCATCTGGATTTGGAGCGAGGTCATAGCCCGCCGAAAATGCGCGACCGGCGCCTTTCAAGATAATGACGCCGATTTCCGTATCCGCCTCAGCGTCCCGCAAAGCGTCGTATACCTCGCCGCGAAGCGCATGACTCAACGGGTTGAGTTTCTCTGGGCGATTTAGTGTGATAAACGCAAGACGTTCGTCTTTCTCATAAATAATGTTGTTGTAGCTCATCGCAGCCTCCTTGGATTACCAGCCACCACATTGTATGAACCAATGGACCATGCATGCACACCAAAATTTTCGCAATAGACTCTGGTCCACCTACTAACCCTTCAAATATTTCCCACCTTGTTGCAATCACCTGAGGTACATTTCAACTGACGAACACGCGAAAACTGAGACCCCGATGGCAGACTCTCTCGACTTTTGGCCGCCTGCACCCGACTTAATAAAGGCCGACATTGGCTTTAAGTTTCGCGGCAACGATTACCTTGGGCAATTGGTTGCGCCCCCGGAATCCATTGGGCCACGGCCACTGGTTTTGGTGATTCATAACTATCAGGGACTTAAATTTTTCGACGTCGACGTCGCCGAATATCTAGCACGGGTCGGATATGTGGGTCTGGCCATCGATTTATACGGAAATATCGTGCCACCGGATCAACGGATCTTTCCTGAGAACGAGAATGAGGTCCATGCGTTCCAAGCCAAGTGCTTCGAGGGAATGGTGGCGATGGATCACGATCACGAATTGTTTCGATCACTACTACAAGAATGGCTCGATCATGGTCGGTCGCACGAGACCGTTGACGCCAACGTGTCGCCGGCCGCAATCGGCTATTGTTTTGGCGGTGTCGCTGTCATCGAATGCGTTCGAGGCGGTCTCGATCTTGGTGGGGGGGTCTCTTTTCATGGACTGTTGCAAACGGGCGAAGATCCGAACCCGGAACGATTTGGGATCCAACGCCCTACGGTTAAGGCTTGTGACAATAACTACAACACGCGTACCGTCTTAGTGATCGAAAACGGGGCCGACGACGGTCTCGTACCCGACGAAAGTAAACAGCGCTTTTTTAAGGAAATGGACGACGCAGGCGTTGATTGGGTTTTTCATCACCACTCCCGTACCCCGCATGGATTCGCATTGCCGCCGACCCTCGGCGGTCCTGGTCGTCTGCACACCGCCACGGATCGCCGTTCGACCATGAGCATGTTGACCTTATTTCGCGAGATTTTTCCGGGAATTCCACAAAATGTGGTCGAGCACAATGCGGCAGGTACTCGCATCCCCCATTGAATTATTAGGTGCTCAACTCGGTAAGTAGATTTTTCGGGATGCCGCTCGGCATAGGTCATACTTCGGACGAAGTACGGAGCGCGGGATGAACCCCACGATCATTCAACCTATTCGCGAAAGCGACCGAATTCTATCCCTCGATGTACTTCGTGGTTTTGCGCTCCTCGGTATCCTACTGCTAAATATTGTTGGCATGGGTATGCATTCCGCGAGCTACTTTTCGCCGGATCTAAATCCCACGGACGGAATCAGCGAACTGCCCATAAACCTGGCGGTTTGGGCCACCATCGACGTTCTCTTCGAAGGCGCCATGAGGGCGCTCTTTTCCATGCTCTTCGGCGCCTCGATCGTGCTTTTGGCAACAGGACCGAGCGCGCGAGGGGCAGCGGTGTTCTATCGGCGCAACGCCTGGCTTTTAGCCTTCGGCTTGGTCGACGCGTACATACTCTTTTGGACCGGAGACATTCTCGTCACCTATGCGCTGGCCGGATTTGTGCTCTTCCGCTTTCGCAACGCATCGCCAAGAAAGTTGTTGATCTCGGCGTTAGTGGTTCTTGTTTTCCAGACTGGGTTTTTTGTGGGATGGAAGTATTCGCTCGCGATCGGCCAGCAAGCTGCCGTCGAGGTCGCGTCAAATCCGGAGTTCGGCAAGCCAAGTGCGGTAGCAATGGCAGACGTGTGGTACGACTTTGAATCCAGCTATGCGGTTCCATCCGGGGCCGAAGAAGTCGAACTACAACAACGACGCGCGAACTATCCCAACGCCTTTCTGTTCAATGCTAGGAAAGCCACCGAAATGATCCTTGGGGCAATCCCTGCGGTCCTTCTTTGGGATGCGTTGATAATGATGCTCATCGGTATGGCGCTCTTCAAGCAGTCCATTCTCGATGCTTCGAAACCCCCCGGGTTCTACATCAAGTTAATGGTCATAGGCTTCGGCACGGGACTCGCGATCAACGTCTGGGAAGTCTACGAATCAGCACGTTCTGGTTTTCAACTCCTCGAGACATTCCCTTACCTAAAGGCAACCTATCACGTCGGCAGACTTGGCATGGCCTTCGGCTGGTTGGGGTTGATCCTTTATGTATGTCAGAAAAGTTACTGGACGAAGGCGCGCCATGCGTTAGCCGCTGTCGGTCGCATGGCCCTTAGCAATTATCTGATGCACTCGGTCTTCGCCCTCGTTTTGTTCTCCGGTGCAGGTTTCGCTCTGGTCGGTGAATTACAACGCTGGATGCTCTATCCAATCGTCGCGCTCATTTGGGCCATTCAACTCATTTTGTCGCCCTGGTGGTTGTCACGTTTTCAATTCGGGCCGTGCGAATGGCTATGGAGAAGCTTAAGTTACCGACGCATGCCACCGTTGCGCCGTGTGCCCTAACCTCGTGAGTGCGTTTTAGTAGGCAAAGCGCGGCTAGAACACTGTCTCGCGGCTAATCTCGAGGGCGATTTTTCGCATCTTCATCGTTTATTTATCTAAAACAATAAGTTAGATACATAACTGGCGGAGAGGGAGGGATTCGAAGAGGTTATTCATTTCTTGTACAACCGAATTCACTCGATCCAGGTCGATATTTCCTCTAGTTTTTTCTTGATTCCGCCATGCACGGGAACTTTGCAATCGTCCTTCGGGTAGCCCACTACCAGCAGGATAGTGGCTCGCTCAAGCGTCGGCCGTGCGCAGATCTCGTTAAGAAATTTCATGGGGTTAGGCGTATGGGTCAAGGTCGCAAGGCCTGCATGATGCAAGGCTGCGATCAGGAAACCTGTGGCGATGCCGACAGACTCTGGATAGTAGTAATGGCTGAATTTCGAGCCATCCTCGTTCAACCCATATTTCTGCGCAAAGATCGCGATCAGCGCAGGTGCGTCCTCCAGAAAGGGCTTGCTTGAGTCTGTGCCCAGTGGAGCCAGAGCGTCAAGCCATTCTTGCGGTGCTCGATGCGTATAGAACTCACGCTCCTCGGCCTCAGCGGCAATCCGTATTCGTTTCTTGCAACCCGGGTTCGTGATGACCGAAAAATGCCATGGTTGTTGATTCGCACCGGAAGGCGCAGTAGCAGCGGACAACAAGCACTGCTCGATTATATCCTTTGGGACGGACCGAGAATCGAATTCGCGTACGGTACGCCGGCGCGCTATATCTTCGCGAAACCAGAGCGCGCGCTCCCGCATTTCAGATTCAGGGTATTCGCGATAGTCAGGAAGCGGTTCGAGCACAAGTGGCTCTGTCAAAGTCTTCGTATTCATTCCATTTGTCCGATTTGTTGGCGGAGAGGGAGGATTTCGACTCACAGCACGCTCACGAACCCCCTTATTTGTTTGCGATTTCGTAAACGTATGAGTGCAAACTCGAGATCCGGGCTGTCACGGTATTGGCCAATATAACTTCGTCTTAACCTGTAATACGGAACAAAAGTGAAGCGTATCCAGTTAACGATCGCGAGCCATGGATTTTCTATATTACCCGCCCACAATCGCCTTCGCTTGGTCGCGCGTTCGAGAGTTCGTTTTATTACCTGGTACGTGATTACGTGAAGAGGTAAATCCAGCCAAATGACGACTTGTGATCGAGGCACGATAAGTGTGTCGTGAGAGAGGTCTTGTCGCCCATCGATCACCCATTTGTCTTTAGACAGTTCCTGTCGGAGGTTGTCGGACATTTCGAGATCGGTAGCTCCGACCCAATTCGTCTTCCAATACAGTGTGTCTAATTCGACGTACGGTAGCCTCAATGCATCAGAGATACGGCGGGCGAGGTCTGATTTTCCGGCCGCTGATACCCCGGTTACGTAAATTCTTGCGAAAGGAAAATGTGGGGGCGAATCTGGTGGCGAATTTTCGTCGTAGTATTTTTTATTCATTCAAAACAATAACTTAACTATTATTTTGGCGGAGAGGGAGGGATTCGAACCCTCGATGAGTATTACCCATACTCCCTTAGCAGGGGAGCGCCTTCAGCCACTCGGCCACCTCTCCAATTCATTGATTTTATTACAGTTTTTGGAATTTGGGTTGGGGATAGTAAATCGTCTATCAGGCATGATTCACGCATTTCCCCTTCTACGCAATACAACCAGACCCAAGGCGGGGATGAACAATATCCCCAGGGTTCCTAACCAACCTAAGCCTTGGACCGTCTGCGCAAACCCAACCAGCGGGTAGATCGAAAGACGGGTGATCTTCCGCAACGATTCGTTCGAGGCAATCGTTTCCGCGATCGGTGGCGAGTACGCGTAGTACAAATCAACAAACTGAGTACCGAGTTGATTCGTTAGCAGATGCTCATCCCGAAACTTACGAAGTTCTTTCACGTATTTATGTTCGTATGATCCGAACGCAGCAGTCGCAATAAAGCATTCTTCGGTGCTTGTCTCACTACTAGAAGCTTCGCTGCTTGATGATTCCGAGGAGGAAGAACTACTGGTAGTGCTAGTTCCTGTATAAGCAAACGCTCCTCCAGCAGTGCCAGCGATCAAATCATCATAAACAAGTACCTTTATTTGGTCGTGATCCGGAGTACAAGAATCGCTATAGTTGGCCCAGGATGATCCACCGTCTGTCGATTCCTTAATACAGTTACCATAGGACACCCAGACATGATCTGAGTCCGTAGGTTTAAGAGCTACCGCTGTGAAACCTACACCACCTGACGGTGTAATATTCGAAAATTCCCAGCAATCGAATCCCGTTGTAGTACAAGAGCTCGAATTTAGTAATTGGCCTCTGTAAACAGCATCTGCGGAAGTAACATAGGCGACTCCGGAATAGGAGCTTGAACCGCCTACCGTGACACCATCTATTGCGGTAATGTATTTAGTTTGAAGTTCCGTAAATGTAGCGTCGCTGCTGTGTGTAGGTTTCCACCAGTCACTACTTCCACACAAGCTTACCCTGGAACGTATACCTGTTTCGCCAATACGACCATCGGCATCGCCAACGCCTATCCATAAAAAATTAGAGTTTGAAACCAGCGCATTCACTGGCATTTTTAATAAACCACCTCCTAGGGTGTCTGTACTCCAAGTCTGTCCTCCATTATCTGAATAAAAGACACCGCCCTCTGTACCTGTGTCAGTATTGGCTACGGTCATGTATACACGATCACAGGATGTTCCCACGCTTTGCCATTCGATAGCTGTTGTGTAGCTTCTGTCTACTCGAATGCTTTCTAGGGGTTGCCCCGCACCAGAAAATGAAGCATTGGCTGGATCGAAAACGCGAATCCAATTGGTCGCTACATCTGGGATTGTATCGGCAGAATCATTTCGATAAATCTTTCCGTTACCTATTAGAGCTAATGCCCTATTGGTTGGATCGATAGCAACTGCTCGTGGCGGAGCCCCGTCGTTCATCGGGAAGATAGGAAAAACCCAACCGTCTCTAGTCGCGACGCTTGTCGGGTCTGTAGGGTCATAATTTAGTGCAAATGCGGCGCCACTTTTCGCCACGATCCAGAGGTTTTTATCAGTTGATGAGTTTTCGTAATAGTCTAGATCATTAATAACTAATCCATCGATACCAAGGGCGTTACCTTTTTCCGTACCATGTGCGAAACCGGTTGTTTCGGAGTGGCTTAATTGCCCTATGGCTAGATCCGACGCTACATATAAAATATTGTTGTCAATTGGATCGATGGATAGAGCACCATCATTAGC
>ERZ651768.57-NODE-57-length-76296-cov-5.878797_pt1 | contig 76296 bp, 62 predicted proteins | sample MGYA00514754_ERZ651768 | MGnify/ENA metagenome assembly ERZ651768
CCTATCCCAAGGGACCTGTGAACACACCTACCTCGAGCCCGCGTTCCAAGGCCCCTGCTCGGGGGCGTACCTGACGGCTTGCGCCCAGTGCCCCGCTCATAAGATGTTGAGTCACGTGTGACCCTGGAGGGTGCCATGCTCGATCACAGCGGAGCGCAGCCTTGGAAGATGAAGGGTAAGTACCTGCTCGTAGTTTTGTTCGGCAACCTGGTGCCCGGTCCGTTGGCAGGTCAGGATCCCGCTCTGTTGAGCCAAGCCTGCGACGCCGGCGACATGCAGAGTTGCGACGATCTCGGACTGCAGTACGAGGCCGGGCTGGGCGTCACTCAGGATCTAACTCGGGCCGTCACCCTCTTTCAAAGTGCCTGTGACGGCGAACTGATGCTTGGCTGCAACCACCTCGCGGGTATGTATAGGACCGGGGCGGGCGTCGCTCAGGACCTCACCGCCGCGGTGAGCCTCTACGAGCAAGCTTGCGACGGCGGAATGATGGAGGCCTGCGCCAACCTCGGGATCAGCTATGAGCGTGGCGATGGCGTCGCACTGGACGTGGCCACTGCCGTCGGCCTCTACCAGCGAGCCTGTGAGGCCGGCGTGACGTGGACCTGTAGCCGCCTCGAGATCGCGAATGGGCCTGCCCCAGGAGTTGCTTCGGCCAGCGTATTCCGCATTGCCACCTTGATCGTGGATACTGAGACCAGCGACCCACTGGGCGAGGCGATCGTGCAGCTGCCCGGGCTCGGAATTCGGGTGGTCACCGACGGGTCGGGTCGTGCGGAGTTCGCGGAACTCCCAACTGGACGGCATCCCATAGTGGTAGAGCGGGCCGGCTATCAGGTCATGGAGGGTTACCTGTTGGCTCCTGGCGTCTCAGAAGTCACGGTCCCCCTTGAACGGATCACCCTCATCGATGTGCAAGCTCGGGGGCGAGTCATCGGTCGGGTGTTGGAGGGGGGCAGAGAATACGGTGTGTCCGATGTGGACGTCACCGCACTGACCTCTCCACCCATCAGTACGCTCAGTGACCCGCAAGGGCGGTTTAGTTTCAACGACATGGAGCCTGGCTTGGTGGAGGTGCAGTTCCAGCGGCTGGGCTACGCCGCCCGCACGACCACGGTGATTGTGCAACCGGGTGGAACCGTCGAAATCGTCGCCGCGATGTCCGCCCAACCGATCGAGCTCGAGCCGATCGCGGTGGTGGTCCGCTCCCGCCGTCTGGAACGGAACGGATTCTACGAGAGGGGCCATTTGGGTGACCAGCTCACACGGAGCGAGATCGTGGAGCTCAGCCCCATAGTCGTATCCAGCCTTTTCCGGGGCCTTTTCCGGACCAGCGTGACGATACGCCAGCGGCTGGACGGCACGCCGTACCTCACAGGACGGCGGGATTGCGAACTACGAATCTACCTGGACGATTTTCCGATGGACGACTGGGATTTCGACACGATCTCCCCCGACTGGCTGGAGGGGATGGAGGTCTACCAGGGCATGTTCGTGCCCCCCCAGTACTTTCCGGATTGCGGCGTCCTGCTCCTCTGGACGAAGCTTTGATTGAGTTGAAGGTCGTCGTCTCGTCGTTGCTGTCTCGGGGACTCTGAGGGGGACGTTAGATGGCCGACGCCGAACACTTAGCGTTACTCGAGTCAGGGTTGGCGGGTGGAACAAGTGGCGAGCAAACAACCCGAGAAAAGAGACGCTCCATGGGGCAGATCTCAGTGGGAAGGACCTCAGCTGGGCCGAACTCAGCGGGATCGTCGCCGAGTTGAACCTGCCGCGTACGGCGGTCGAGCCTTCGCCGGATCGCGGGGCCTAGAAGCGCCCTGGTCGATGGCCCCTCCTAGAACACGATCGGCGACACGACCAGGTTCTCGATGAGGAACTCCATCATCCGGTCCTGATTCAGGGCCGAATGCCCACGGTCCGGGCCTACCTGAACCTCGAAGCTCTTACCAGCTTGCTGTAGCGCGGCGATGAGCTGCATGGTGTTCGTCGTGTGGACGTTGTTGTCCGCGGTGCCGTAGTAGAGCATCAGGCGCCCTCTCAGATCCTCGGCGTAGGTCATCGCCGAGCCAGCGTCGTACCCGGCCTGGTTGCCCTGTGGCGTCCACATGTACCGCTCGGTGTAGATCGTGTCGTAGTGCCGCCAGTCGGTAACCGGCGAAGACGCTGATGCGACCTGAAAGGCATCCGGGTGACGGAGCAACGCCAGCGCGGAGACGTACCCTCCGTACGACGTCCCGAAGATACCCACACGGTTCCGGTCCACATACGCACGGCCCCAGAGTGATCGAATCCCCGCCGCTTGATCGTCGACCTCGACAACCCCCAGCTTCATATAGATCGCGTCGAGGAACTCCTTCCCGCGACCCCCCGCGCTCCGGGAGTCCATCGTGACCACCAGGAAGCCGTATTCGGTGAGCGGATGCGGTGTCGTGAACGTCTCGCTAGCCCCGTTTGTGCGCGGGCCTCCGTAGACGGAGACCAGCATCGGATAACTCCGGTCCGCCTGGAAGTCCGACGGCTTGTGCAGCATCCCATGCAGCTCGGTCACGCCGTCTTCAGCAGTGAAGGTGAACATCTCAACACGGTTGAAGCCCAACTCCTCGAAACGTGAGAGGTCGCTTGTCGCGATCTCGGCGACCTGACGCCCCCGCCTGTCGCGTAGCACCGAAGTCGGGGGCTGATTGTGCGTCTCAGCTATGTCGACGAAATGTTCACCATTGGGCGAAAACGTGACGGTGTGATTGAACGCCGGGTCGGTCAGCCGTTCGTCTCCCGATCCGTCCAGCTCCGCGCGGTGCAATTGCATCTTCATGTAGTTGTCACCGCTGCGGGCCATGTAGTGCAGGACACCCTCGTCTTCGTCGACGCGCACCACGTTGCCGACCTCGAAGTCGTGGTCGGTGAGCGTCGCGAGCAGCTCCCCCGAGAAGCGGTACAGATAGAAGTTCCGGAAGCCGTTGCGCTCGGACATCCAGATGAAGCGCTCGCCGTCGTCTAGGTACCGCATATACGGTGAGTTCATCGTCCAGCTCGCGGGCCACTCCTCACGAACGACCACGCGGCAGTCGCCGGTGTCCGGTCCACACGCCGTGAACTCCATGATGTTCTGGCGGCGGTTCGTCCGGTTGAAGGTGATCTCCGAGCCATCCGGCGACCAACCGACATTATACACATAATGCCCCACTACATCGTCCGTGAACGGTCGACCCTCCCGAACGTCGATGCGGGTCGCCGAGCCCGCGCTCACGTCGTAAACGAAGAGGTCGACGATCGGGTTGTCGACGCCGGCTTTCGGATACGCTTCGATGTCGAGCGAGCTCTGAACCGCCGTTTGATCCGTCTCGATGAAGAAGTCGGGCACCGGGTTTTCGTCGAAGCGGTAGTACGCGAGCTTCGAGCCATCCGGTGACCACCACATCGCGGTGACTTGATCGAGTTCCTCACCGTATACCCAACTCGCGGTGCCGTATTTGATACGGTCGTCCGCACTACCATCGGTCGTGACCGCCCGTTCATCCGTGCCATCCGGGCGGCTCACGTAGAGGTTGCGGTCGCGATAAAACGCCCTATACGTGCCGTCCGGCGACTCGGCCTCCGCGAATTGACGACCGCGCGCGCGGCCCCCGCCCCCGCGGCCACCCAGCGGCCCGGTGTTCCTCCTCGCAGGAGGCGGATCGACCGACGACGTGCCAGTCGCGATGTCGAAGCGATACGTCGCTCCCGCAACAGTGTACCGGAAGCTCTCGCCGTCCTCGGCCCACGCGGCGCGAATCGCCCCTGAAACGACGGACCGACTGATCTGAGGCGCCATCTCCCTGTAGCGTTCGTACCCGGGCATGCTCTGCAGCCGATCTTGAGCGACCAAGGGAACACTGACCAGCGTCAGGAATGCCAGCAGGGCCATGCCCGCCCCGTGGAGCGAGCAACGGAAAGTGTCGTCGAGCTTGGTCGTCATGTCACGCATGGAGCCTCCTACGACTCGTGACGGTCCGGATTCAACAGCCCTCAATATGGGAGAAAGTAGAGCACGATCGCCAGAAAAGGGATGAGCAGAAGCATCATCGTGATTGCGTAACCGAACATGTCACGAGCACGGAGGCCGGTGATGGCCAGCAGTGGGATGGCCCAGAACGGGTTGAGCAGGTTCGTGTGCGCGTCCCCGACCGCATAGGCCGCGATCGTCTGGCCGTGGGGGATACCCAACTCGGCCCCGGCCACCATCATGGGCCCACCGATGATCGCCCACTCGCCACCGGCGGAGGGTACGAAGACGTTGAGGATCCCACCGGTGATCCATGCTATCACAGGAAACGTATCCGCCGTGGCGACCGAGAGCAGCGCCGTGGTCATGGTGTCGACCAAACCGGTCCCTGTCATGATTCCGATGATCCCGGCGTAGAACGGGAATAGCAGGATGACACCCGCGCTCCCCTTCACTGCGTCGTAGAACTCTTGCAGGTACTTGGTCGGGCTCATGTAGAGCAGCAGGCCGATCATGAGGAAAGCGAAATTGAAATTATTCAGGTTGAGCGCGTCTCGGCCCTCCATGAAGAACACCCTCAAAACCACCAGGACGCCAGTCAAGGCGAGCACACCACCCAGGATCTTGCTGTTGTCGATCTTGTCGGCTAGCGAGGGCTTCAGGTCACCCAAATGAGCGGCCTGTTCGACCGGAGTCCCCTCCGGCTGGGCATCCTCATCGGCGCCGAGATCCACGTAGTAGCCAATCTCCCTGCAGTTCTCCTTCGGTGGGCTCAGCAGGTACAGCATGATCGAGACGTAGACGACCGACAGGGCTATGAGAGCCAGCGGATAGGAGTGGAAGACCCACTCCGACGCGGGAATCACACGATCGACGAACCCCTGCTGCATCAGCGGGTTTCCGTCCTGGGCTTGCAGGAGTCCCGGAGAGCTGGACAACCCCCATCCGAAGGTGAGGCTGATCCCCATGTAACCGGCCACGGCCAACAGCGGATAATGGACGGGCGTTCCATTCCTGGAGGCGTACTTGCCCATTTCACGGACCAGAATCGCTCCGAAGATGAGGCTAAGGCCCCAGGAGATCCAAGCGGTCAGCATCGATCCGACACCCACGAGAACGGCGGCCTGCGCCCCGTTCTTGGGAAGCCGCACGAGGACGAGGATCACACGCTTCGCCCACGGGTGGTACGCCACCACGTTGGCGGTCACGAGGATGATCACCATCTGCATCGCGAATTCCAGCAGACCCCAGAAGCCATCGTACCATGAGGAAGCGATCTCGATCGCTCCGGACCCTTCCGAGATAAACGCTGCGCCCGATGCTACGTAGGTCAGGATGATCGCGAAGAGAAACGGGCTCGGCATCCACCGCTCCACCCGATCGGCGATCGCCTCTCCGAGCCTTTGGACAGGGGTCAGAGCAGGGGCACTGACCCCGTCGGTCGTCGTCATGCTCGGCTCCTCGAGGTCATTGGATCTGCTTCCAACGCGTGCCGGCGGCGGAATCCTCCAGCACGATGCCGCGTTCAGCCAGTTCGTCCCGGATGGCGTCTGCGCGCGCGAAATCCCGGCCCACCCGAGCGGCCCCCCGCTCAGCGATGAGTGACTCAATCCAAGACGCAACGTCATCGTCCACCTCGAGTCCCTCACGCGCAACGCTGAGAAGCCCCAACACCTCGTCGATCGAGGCGAGCGCACTACGAGCAGCCTCCAAGTCGGATTCAGCAACCTCCGACGCGGCGTCCAACTCGCCGTTGACCCGGTTCACGAAAACGAACAAGGCGGCGAGGGCCTCGGCTGAGTTGAGGTCGTCGTCGAGCGCCACGCGAAAAGCCCCAACGGCTTCACCGGCCAAACGAGCCAGAGGTCCTGAGGAGTCGCGGGTCTGCTCCCCGTCCACACCGACGGTCTCGGCCAACCGCGCCTCGAAGTCTAGGAGCCGCTGGACAGCCGCGGCAGACGCGGCGAGACCGTCCCGAGTGAAGTTCAATTCTCTTCGGTACTGTGCGCCGAGCAATTGATGGCGAATGGCGGCCGGCATCAGCCCCTCTTCGAGCAGTTGGTGAACGGTAATGGTGTTGCCGAGGGACTTGGACATCTTCTCACCCTCGACTACCAGGTGCTTTACGTGGACCCAGTGGAGCACGAAAGGTTTGCCGGTCACTCCCTCCGACTGGGCAATCTCATTCTCATGATGTGGAAAGACCAGGTCTTCGCCGCCCATATGGATGTCCAACGTCTCTCCGAGCTCGGTGATGCTCATGACCGAACATTCCAGGTGCCAGCCGGGCCGTCCTCTTCCCCAAGGTGAATCCCAAACGGCGCCCACCGCCTCGTCCACAGGCTTGGCCGCCTTCCACAGGGCGAAGTCGCGGGCGTTCTCCTTCTCGTACTCGTCGTCGGCCACGCGTGCGCCCGGACGCGCGCATTCGGGGTCCAGGCCTTTGAGGCGTCCATAGGTCGGGAACGTGCCGATCGAGAAATAGACCGACCCGTCCTCGGTCGAATAGGCGAGTCCCTTCTCTTCCAGTCGCTCGACCCACGCCACCATTTGAGGGACATATCCGCTGGCCAGTGGATAGCTACGAGCCGGAAGGATCCCCAGGGTTCGCGCGTCAGCCAGGATGTCCTCGGTGAAGGGGGCCGTGTACTCCCGCACGTCCTTCCCTTCCTCGGACGCACGATCGATGGTCTTGTCGTCCACATCCGTGAGGTTCATGACGAAGTCCACGTCGTAGCCGGAAAAAGTCAGATAGCGGTGGAGTAGATCGTAGACCAGAAAGGCCCGGTAGTTACCGATGTGTGCGTGGTCGTACACGGTGGGGCCACATGCATAGAGCCGGACGACGGGCGGATGGGCCGGCTGGAAATCCCTCACCGAGCGGGTCAAGGTGTCGTAGAGTTTCAGGGCCATGTCGTCGCGAGGTTCACGATTGGTCAGAGGGGGTTGGTGTTGACGAGGCCGGTCGACCCGTCAACACGAATGATAGGATGACGTCAAAGCCGCGTCTGCGGAAGAACCCGAAGCTCAGCCACGCGCCAATTATCGTCCTCGAATGTGAAAGCCACGAATACCGTTCTCGTGACATTCTCTGACACCCCCCGGATCCTCGACTCCCACCGGATTTCTGCAAATCCCCTTGCTGGCGCCCCGCCCACTTCCTCGACTCGTGACACGCGAGCCGACGCGCCCTCACGGTTTCCCAGATACTCTCGAACTGAGGCTCCAGCGCGCTGAGGGGAGAGGGCACCGAGAGGCCGCTCCTCCCATTGCACACGCACTCCGCTCTCAGAAAATCGACTTTGGAGCCCCGACACGTCACCAGTGGCCCACTGTGTGGCGAATCCGGCGGCAGCTTGTTCGAGATCTTGCCCGAGACAGACGGGGGGCGCTCCAACACCGAGGGCGACGGCCAGCGTCGCCGGGACCAACACTCGGGCGTGAATCCGAACCTTCATGCCATTCCTACTGCCCTAGAGCCGGCCATCTCTTCGTGGACCCGTCGGAGCGCCTCCGCCGGGTCTGGCGCCTGTGTCACGGACCGCCCGATTACCAGGTAGTCGGCCCCGGCCGCTACCGCCGCGCCCGGCGTGGAGACACGGGCCTGGTCGTGAGCATCGCCCCCAGCAAAGCGAATTCCCGGCGTGACCACGACTAGATCGGATCCCAGGGCCTTCTTGACTGGGGCAGCCTCCCGTACGGAGGCCACCACACCCCCGACCCCAGAGTCCCGCACGAGCGTTGCCAAGCGCACGACCTCCTCCTCGATCGAGTCCACCTCGCGGCCCCACGAGTGCTCCATGTCGGAGGGCGTCATGGAGGTCAGCACCGTGACTCCGAGAAGTGTAAGGTCGTTTTCGGCCGCTTGGGCCGCCGCTTCCATCATGAGACGTCCGCCCGTCGCATGGAGGGTCAAGAGATCGACTTCGAGAACTCGGGCTCGGGCAACCGCCCGTGCCACTGTGCTCGGTATATCGTGCAACTTGAGGTCGAGAAAGACCCGCTTGTTCCTCTGCTTGAGCGCTTGGACCGCGGCAGAGCCCTCAGCGGTAAAGAGCTCGAGTCCCACCTTATAGAAATCAGCGGCTTCACCCAGGGAATCCACGAGACCCATGGCGTCGTCCAGAGTCGGGACGTCGAGTGGAATGATCACCTGAGCCATGTCAGCTTGGCCCGCCCGAGACCGACACCGGACGATCCGTTCCCTGGTATGCTCCGATCAAGTCCTGAAGGTTCTCGACTCTGATCTTCTCGACATACTGGGCGATCCCCGTCACCACCGTCTGCGCGGCCCTCGGATCAGCAAAGGTGGCGGTACCGATCTGGATAAGGGATGCGCCAGCCAACAGATACTGAATCGCGTCCTCGGCTGTGGTGATTCCGCCGACCCCAAGGAGGGTAGTGGACGTGCATGCCCGGGCCCGATGTACGGCGTGCACGCCCACAGCCCGTAACGCAGGCCCAGACAGACCACCCGAGCCCGCGCCGAGGGCCGCGCTCCGCGACGCGATGTCGATGACCAGACCCGGCATGGTGTTCACCAAGGTGAGTCCGTCTGCGCCGGCGTCCTCCGCAGCTTCCGCAATGGGCCCGATGTCGGGGACGTTGGGAGCGAGCTTCACGAGGAGCGGCCGATCGGTCAGCTTCCGCGCACCTTCGACGACACCACACAGAGCTTCAGGATCCAAGGCGAAGGGAAGCCCACCGAGGCGCGTGTCGTTGGGACAAGAAAGGTTCAGCTCGTATCCCAAGAAACCGCCAACGGACTCGAGTCCCTCGATGATGCGCCAGTACTCGTCCGGGATGTGGCCCGCCACGCTCACGAACACCTGTATACCCGAGAGGTGCTCCGTCATCCAGGGAAGTTTTTCAGCGCACACACGCTCCAAGCCAGGGTTCGCCAGACCGACCGAATTCAGCATGGCGTTTCCAGCCTCGAGCACACGCGGTGCCGGATTGCCCGCCCGAGGCTCCAGCGTCACCGATTTCGTCACAATGCCGCCCAGGGCATTGAGGTCGAGGGCATCCTCGATCTCCTCGCCGAAGCCACAGGTACCGGCGGCGAGGAGCACGGGGTTTTGAAATGTCGCTCCGAACAGGGTCTGGCTCAGTGGCTCATCCGTAAGCTTGTTCGTACTCATGTTCGTATCGCTCGGTCTCACTCTTTCCGCAGGCCCTCGTCCTGAACCGTGCTTCCTTGCCCAGGCGGATACCGTTCGAGGAATCCCCGGACTCCCTGCGCGAGAGCCACGGCGATCTCCCGCTGGAACTCCCCTTGGGACAGGATGCGCTCTTCCGCGCGGTTGGAAATGAACCCAACCTCCACCAACACCGCCGGCATGAGAACATTGGTGAGCACCGCAAACCCTGCCTGCTTCACACCTCGGTTGGGTCCGGGATGTACGTCCTCAATCTCCGCCTGAATCCCCTCCGCGAGAAGGTTGGACCAATGTCCGTGGTTGAATTTTTCAAGGTCCCTCTGGATGAAGGTCAGATCAAGCACTTCCACGTCACCATCGTTCGAGTCCGCCTGACGTAGAAGCGGCGCATTCTCGATCGCCTCCACCCTCCGCTCGTGCTCGGTTCGAGCCTCAGACAGAAAATACGTCTCGAACCCGCGTATGGCCGAACTGGGGGAAGAGTTCGCGTGGATGGATATGAAGACGCCCGAGTGAGATCCCTTCCACTCGGTCGCCCGGGGACCACGCTCCCAGAGATCAATCCAGGAATCCCGGTCGCGGGTCATGTACACCTCGATGTCTTCGTCGCCCCTCAGTTCCGCCTCCAGATAACGCCCGATGGCCAGTGCGATATCCTTTTCACGGCGCCCACCACTACCGGTGGCACCCGGGTCTGAACCCCCGTGACCCGGATCGATCACGACGACTCGCTCTTGGAGGTCCCGCGCCTCCTCGCGGTCCGGGTCACTCCCGTCGGCGAAATCACTCTGTATCGCGATCCCTCCGCGTGTGGCCTCCAACCGCCGGGTCTCGTCACGGTTTCCCGGCCATAGTGACACGTCGAGGACTTCGAGAGCCCTCTCGTCCGGAGAGAACGAGTACGCCTCACCCGCTAGGATCGGCAGGAAGTCCGCCACGAACTGGAGCGGAATCTGAATGGAGCCGCCCCCCGAGAAGGGCTCACTCACCATTTGGAACAGTTGGTCGTCCCAGCGGAAGAACGGGCTGTCCAACGAAAACTCGACCAAAGGCCCGCCCCGGCCAAGTTGGGCACGGAGTCCGGATGGATCCACTTCGACCGCCCACCCGAGCTGCAGTAGTGCCTCATGAGGCACCGTCGAGTACCCACGCAACCGCCCGACGGGCAACGAGAGGGAAGCGTCGTCCGGGCCGTGCACGACCAGCGAATCGTCCGTTTGAGCGGAACCGGGAGCGGGCCCGCCGAGGGTCATCGCCAACAAGGCCAAGATGCCGAGAACGCTCGACCCCCTGGATCCGTGAGTGATCATCGGTGCTTGCTCATGGCGCGCTTGGCCTCCATATCCTGAGTTTGCTTCTTCAGCTTTTCGCGCTTGTCGTAAAGACGTCGTCCCCTCCCGACCCCAAGAAGCACCTTCGCGTTCCCTTTCCGGAAGTAGACCTCGAGGGGGATCAAGGTGAGTCCCTTTCCCCCGGTCTTGATCTCCAAGCGACGGATCTCCTCGCGGTGCAGGAGCAACTTGCGCACACGATCGGGTTCCTCGTTGGCCCGGTTCGCCTCTTCGTAGGGTGAAATGTGGAGGTTGTAGAGCCAGATTTCTCCACCCTCCACCCGGGCGAAGGCGTCCCGGAAAGCCAACTGACCAGCCCGAAGCGACTTCACCTCGGGTCCCTTGAGCACCATCCCGGCTTCGTAGGTATCCAGGATCTCATATTCGTGTCGGGCTTTCCGATTCCGCCCCACGACCTTTCGGCCGTCTTCTCCGGGACCATTGCGGTCGCTCAACAGTCCTCCTGCTTTACGCCAAACCCCCGAACGCAGTTTGACTCTGCACCTTTCCCGCTTCTTGCACTGTGTAAACCTGTGCGACTTCGCCGCTGAGGACAAACCCTACCGCCACGTAATAGATCCAGAATAAGAGCACTACGACGGTCGCAAAATTCCCATAGGTGGAGCCGTAGTCGGCCACGGACGTGACATACCAGCCGAACCCCAATTTCATAACCTCGTACGATACGGCCATGACCGTCGCAGCCATCCATGCGGTACGCCAACTGATCCGTCGTACTGGAACGTACCAATAGACGACTGCGAACATCGCCCAGGTCGACACCAACGCGAGCAGCGTGGCCAGCACCCGTTCGGTCGATCCGAGTAGGTCCTCTGGAATACCCAACAGCTCGGTGCCCCATCCACCCAGCGACTGGAGAAAGATCGTAAGGAGCACGTTCGAGAGCGCCAAGGCACCCACAACCACAACCACTTCAAGGTCGAAGATCTTGCCTCTGACCACACCACGGTCGGCCGCAAGATCAAACACGTCGAGCAAGGCGATACGGAGCGTCGTTACTAGTCTGGAAGAGAGCCAAATGAACAGAAGCAACCCCACGATCGAGTACCCCGCGCGGCTCGCGACCACATCGTTGATCCCCGACTCGATCTCGGCGAGGAGGTCGATTTCACCTTCCATCTCCGGAATGTAGTTCTCCAGCAAACCGATGATGACCTCGGAGGGTTCGCCGAACGCGGGAAGCACGTACCCCCACACACCGACCGCCAGAAGAAAGAGGGGTACGACGGCAATCAGGAGGTTGTAACTGATCGCCCCCGCCATGAAGAAGATCTTGTCATTGGCCGACTTCTGGTACACACGCGCCCAGAATTTCCTGAGGCGGGCGAAACGGGAACTGAGGGGGGAAGCTACGTGGCCGGCGCTCACGGGACGGCTGCCGAAGGAGTACAGTGGGCCGCGTTCGGCACCTATTCGCTGACGTCCTCCTCCGGGGTCGGATTTTCGCCCACTGCCGCCTCTTTCGCTGCGGTGATCCCCGCCTTCGCGGCGGTCTTGGTGCGCTCTAGTTTGGCTTCGAGATCCGTACGGGCCTCCTCGGCCGCAGCACGTCCCGACTCGACCGCGTCCCGCACCAACTCGACGCGGGATTCGACGCCCTCCCGAACGTGTTCCAACCGGTCTCCGAGCGTCGATTGAGCCTCACGCATGCGCTCCTCGGCGGCAATACGGAGCTTCTTCGCACGGGCCCGTATCTCCTCTTGAGTCTCTTCGCCGGATTGGGGAGCAAAAAGCAGCGCCAGGCCAGCCCCGACCAACGCGCCGAGGCAGAACGACCCGAAGCTCCCGCCGCTATCCCGCTCAACGACGATGTAGGGGAGGTCGTCTTGATTACGCATGATATCCACTCCTGAAGCTTTTGGAAGCGGGACAAGGCACCCGCCACACTTGGAAGATACCGCTATCCCCGTTCGAGCCGCCAGCGGACGTCCGGATCCGACCGTTCTGGCGGATCGTATCCCTCGCGTCCCATGAGTCCGTATGTGAGTTGCTTACCCATCTCGACACCCTGTTGATCGAGGGGGTTCACATCGTACAGCGCACCGGCGTAGATGGTAGCAACGGACATGAGCATGAAGAGCTCTCCGAGCGTTGAGGCGTCGAGGTATTCGATCTCGAACGTCATGTTCGCCCTACCGTTCCGGCGCAAAGCCTCGGCCGTCGCCCGTCTCTCCGCATCCATCAGCTGACCCAACGTGTGGTCCCCGAGATAAGCAACCGAGGGCACCGAGGCTCGGTGCCCTCCGATCTTCATGTCCCGCTGTGTACCGGTGAGCGCGACAAAGATGACAACCTTGTCCAGCGGCCCCTCCATGAATAGCTGAACCTGGGCATGCTGATCGGTGACACCGACCGCGGGAAGCGGCGTCGGTCCGGTATGGACGACGTTACCGGAGCGATCGTGAGCCTTTCCGAGAGATTCGGCCCAGAGCTGCTGAAACCAGAACGAGAACGACCGAAGGCGCTCGGAGTAGGGCATCAACACGTGGATCGAGGCCCCCAATTCGCTGTGAGCTACATGGAGCAGCGTGGCCATGAGTCCAGCGGCGTTTTCTCCCAGCACCGGCGTACGGCAATACTCGTCCGCCCGGGCGGCGCCACTGAGAAGCGCGGCGGCATCCACGCCGGCAAGAGCAGCCGGAAACAGACCCACCGGGGAAAGCACGGAAAAGCGCCCCCCGACATTGCCTGGGATTGGCAGACGGTTGATCCCCTCCGCCTCCGCGATCGAGCGCAGGGCTCCGTTCTCCGGATCCGTGGTGAACACGAAGTGCTCCCCCACCTTCTCCTTCCCGAGCTCCTCGATGAGCAGCCCTTCCAGCACCAGGTAGAGTGCCATGGTCTCTGCGGTGGATCCCGACTTGCTGACGACGTTGAACAGCGTACGGCGGAGATCGAGATACTCCACCACGTCCAATACGGCGCCGGGGTCCACGTTGTCGAGGATGTACATACGAGGCCGCCCCGCCCGCTCCTCATTCGAGCGTTCGTTCCACAGGGACCCGAGTAGTGCGTCCCTCAATGTCCGAGCGCCCAACGCGGACCCCCCCATCCCGATGATGACGAGATTCTCGAAACGCCCCTCGATCTGATCCGCGAGCTCCTGCGCTTGAGCCAACGCATCCGAATCGTACGGAAGCTCGAAGAACCCCATCTCACCGGAACGCCTGATGGCCTCCACACTTTCATGAGCCACCCGGAAACGATCCGCCAAGTCCCCCCCGAGACGCTCCGAGTCGACGCCGCGCACTCCGAGGTGTTCCATCACCATGTTGGAGAAGTCGAGTGTGATGGGAGTCATATCTCGATGCTCAGACCGTCGTAGGCAGGGCTCACATTCTCGGGCAGCCGATCCAACAACTCCTGGTGTCCGACGCGATGGCTCAGATGGATGAGATAATTGTGCTCCGCACCCACTCTCTTCGCGGCCTCGACGGCCTCTTCAACGTTGAAATGGGTCGGATGCGGCTTCCCGAACCAGAGTGCATTGAGTACCAGGACGTTCACACCCTTCAAGGTTTCCAACGCAGCGGCCGGTAGCTCCTTCGCGTCGGTGACGTAACCCAGAGGTCCGACGCGAAAGCCGTAAACATCGATCGGCCCGTGAGGGACCACCACAGGTTCGAAGCGGTGGCCCAAAATCGTCGTGGCTTCGTCGGGACCGAAGGGTTTGAGGCAAATGCAAGGTTTGGTCGTTCCCTCGGGAGGTTGAAAAGTATCATCGAAGATGTACGAGAACCTGGTTCGAAAAAGATCGTCGTACTCCTTGGGAACGAACGCCGGGATATCACGCCGCTGCCGAGCCGTGAAGGCGCGGAGATCATCAATGCCATGTACGTGGTCCGCATGAGGGTGCGTATACCACACGGCATCGACGTTTCCGACACCCGCGGCCAGCAACTGGAGTCGCAGTTCGGGTGGTGTATCGACCAGAAGCGTCCCCTCGTCCAGTTCGAGCAAGGCCCCGTGCCGGGTTCGCTTGTCCCTGATGTCATCCGAGGTACAGACGTCACAGTCGCACCCGACGACCGGCACGCCGAAAGAGGTTCCTGTCCCGAGGAATGTGAGTCTCATGAATCTCCCGGCCCACCACACGGGGTACGGAGGGGTCAGTTGAAGTTGCGCCTGTGAAGCTGCCGTTGGGTGATCTGAAGAGCAAGGCTCTAGCCCGGAACTGAACCCGGGCCGAACTCTGGGCCGCTTGCGCCCAGAGTCCTTCGGGCCGAAGCTCCCCGCATCATGACGATCCGACTCATCTCAGATTCGGGCGATCTCCGTGAGTTGGGCGAGGGCCTGACAGGAGAATCCCGGATGGCCGTGGACCTCGAAGCGGCCGGTTTTCACCGGTACTCGGATCGCGTCTGTCTTCTTCAGGTGACCACCGGCAACCAGAATTTCATCGTCGACACGCTCGCCGTCGACCCGTCGGACGTGCTCCGGGGTCCTCTGGAGAGCCCGACGGTGACGGTCCTCCTTCACGGCGGCGACTACGATCTTCGGCTCCTCGACCGGGACTTGGATCTACACCCTGTGACGCTGTTCGATACCCAGACCGCCGCAGCGCTTCTGGGAGAGCCGTCTCTCGGGCTCGCCGCGCTCCTGAAGAAGTACCTCGACGTCCACGTGTCCAAGAAATACCAGCGCGCGGACTGGGCAAAACGTCCTCTCCCGGACGAGATGCTGGACTACGCTGCCTCAGACACCCGGCATCTGCACCAGTTGGCCGACCTCCTTACCGAGCGGTTGGACACGCTCGGGAGAAGGTCCTGGGCGGAAGAGGAATCGGCGCTCATGGAGACGTTGAGGTGGCACTCCGACGGAGAGATCGATCCGGTCACCAAGATCAAGGGCGTTAGAAAGTTCGAACTGCGTGACGTCGCCCTTATCCGCGAGGCTTGGCTCTGGAGAGATGAGGTCGCACGCGCGCGGGACCGAGCCCCTTTCCGAGTGGCCGGCGATCCGGCGCTCCTGGAGATCGTACAAGAGCGACCACGGGACGTTTCGGCCCTCGCCCGCATACACGGCTTCTCGCCCCAGCTCGCGGAGCGGGCGGGGCGAGAGTTACTCGACCGACTCGAACGGACCGACGGGCTCGACGATTCCGAGCTCGTAGGTTATCCAAGCGGGCCCTCGGGACCGCGCCGCGCCCCACCTGCGGTGGAGGAGATCGCCAACCGCCTCAAGGTTGTTCGAAACGAAGCGGCGGAGGCCCTGGGGATCGCGCGGGGAGTCCTGATGTCGAACACCGTAATCTTGGAGATCGCCCTAGTGCATCCGGGTTCTGTGGAAGAACTCGCGCAGATTGAAGGGGTGCGGCACTGGCAATTGGAGACGTTGGCGGACCGGTTCTTGGCGGCTCTCTAAGAGGCTGCCGAGAGGAGCACTGTCAGCCCTCCTAGGCTACGTCCTCTTCTTTCCGTTTGCAGTCGATGCAGTAGCGGGCGTGCGGGAGCGCGTCGAGCCGTTCAAGCCCGACCGCAGAGCCACAAGTGTGGCAGTCCCCGAAAGACTTGGGGTCGTTGTACAATCGACGCAACGCCTCCTCGAGCCGGTAGATGTAACGCCCCTCCTTCGTCGCGAAGAGCGCCGCCTTCTCGCGCTCCATCGCCTCGGTCCCCTGATCCGCCATGTGGTCCGTGTACGCGGATAGATCGGAGTCCATCGACTCGCGGTCGAGCTTGGAAATCCTGTCGAAGAGCCCTAACGCCTTGAGCGCCCTCGCCCGCTCATCCATGAGCCGGCCCTCGATGTGCTTGAGCTGCTTCTTGGTCAACATTCTGAATTTCTTATAGGGTCCGATTGTGAAGTAGGACTGCCAACTGGCCCCAAGGGGAGGAAATTAATTAAATCGGAAAACGTCGTCTACGTCGGGCGGGATCCCCACACCCGTGTAAGGGTAATCCCGTGATCCCCGAATCGAAAACTTGGAGCTTCGCCTGAGTGCGGGCGTCGATCACGGAGCGTTGCGAGCCGAAATGGAAACCATCGAGTGCCTGCGCTGCGGGCCTGAAAAACCGACGTTGGCCAAACCTCCTTTTCGAACCGAACTAGGGCAACGCATCCAGGAACGGATCTGCTCCCAATGCTGGGCAGAGTGGTTACAGCATCAGACGCTTCTGATCAATCACTACGGGCTCGACCCTCGTGACAGTCAGGCGCGCGAGTTTCTGTACGGTCAGATCGAGACCGTATTGTTGGGTGGCGGCGAAGGAAAGGAAGTCGATACTTCGCAGAAAGGCGAGATCGAGTGGTAGCCGCTCGAAGGCTATTCAGCCGGCACGACACGAGCCCAGCAGGTATCGTCTCAGTCCAGACGCACTAACTCGCCGTCTGCCCAGGACGCCAGGACCTAAACCGCACCGGGGCAGCGCGAAACGAGTTGGTCCAGCGCCTGTCCCAGCGCTGGTATCCGCCCTGTATTCGGCTGTACGTCAGACCCTTCCAGGACGGTCGGATCGCTCATCATATCCGGCTCGTAACACGACCTCAATGTCCACCAGCGCATCCTCTAGCGTCGCCTGATCGATGGTGAGAGGAGGCGCGAACCGGATGACCTGGTGGTGCGTCTCTTTGGCGAGAATCCCCTTGGCCTCAAGAGCCTCGCAGAACGGCCTCGCGGTGCCCGACGACTCCTTGATCACGACGCCGATCATGAGGCCGCGCCCACGAACTTCCTCGACGTGAGGAGAGTCGATGTCACGGAGTCGACCCATAAACCACGTGCCGATCTCATCGGAACGTTCTGAAAGTTTCTCGTCCAGGATGACGCGGAGTGAGGCGCGGCCGATCGCCGCTCCCAATGGATTGCCGCCGAACGTGGAGCCGTGGTCCCCCGGCTGGAAAACGTCCATGAACTCGGCGTCGGCGATGGTGGCCGAGACGGGGTAGACTCCGCCCCCCAAGGCCTTGCCCACGATGAGCACGTCTGGCCGCACGTCCTCCCACTCGCAGCAGAAGAGGCGTCCGGTCCGTCCGAGTCCCGTCTGGATTTCGTCACCCATGAACGCAATGCGCTGCTCCCGGCAAACCTCGGCGGTGTGACGCAGGTATCCGTCAGGCGGCACGATCACACCGCCTTCGCCCTGGAGAGGCTCGACCAGGAACCCCACCGTGTGCTCGGTGACGGCGGCGTCGAACGCATCGGCGTCGCCGTAAGGAACCAGCACGAAACCAGGTGTAAACGGGCCAAATCCCTCACGGTACTGGTCCTCGGAACTGAAGCCGACGATGGTGGTCGTTCGCCCGTGGAAGTTGTTTTCACAGACGATGATCTCAGCTTTACCCTCGGGCACCCCCTTCACCTGGTAACCCCATTTGCGGACCGTCTTGATCGCTGTCTCGACGGCTTCGGCGCCCGTGTTCATCGGAAGAGCTTTTTCGTACCCGGTCGCCTCACAGAGGTCGCGCACAAAGGGCCCCATCTGATCGTTGTGAAACGCCCGTGACGTCAACGTCAGCTTCGACATTTGCTCCGCTGCCGCCGCCATGATAGCCGGGTGACGGTGGCCCTGGTTCAGAGCCGAGTATGCGGAAAGCATGTCGAGATACCGATTTCCGTCCACATCCCAAACCCACGCGCCTTCCCCGCGCTCCAACACGACCGGGAGGGGTTTGTAGTTGCGGGCACTGAACTCGTCGGCCTCGGCGAGAAAGAGATCGGTCTTCGATGCGCTGGCCTGGGTCATGGCACTGCTCGTGTGATAACGTGGGTAACTGTGATGACGGGGTTACTACGGCCGTGGCTACTATAGTGGCTACTCAACGGTTCCGGTACACTACCTCCGCCACGACGTCTCCGACCATAAAAAGTGTCTGGGCACTCGTATTCTCCACGACGTCTCTGGGCGTGTGCCAGAAGCCATGCCCCGGACCGTAGTCGAAGTCGATGATGTTGGCTACGGGAATACCCGCCTCGATGAATCGGACGTGATCGTCGAGGACCCTCGAAGTTTGATCCATGGGGAAAAAACGCCGATACCCCAAGCCGGCTGCAATACCCCAAATACGCTGAACCACCTGACCCGCCCCCTCCATGGAATAGGCCTCGACAGGAAAGCTGGGGTCCGCATCCCCGACCATGTCGAGGAGGATTCCATAAGCCGGCGGGTTCTCGCTCCCCACTCCGGCTATGTAATGCCGGGCGCCCAGGAACATGTCCGTTGTGGAGGGTCCGTAGTCCTCCCCATCGCTGAAGAGGAACTCCACGCCTCCGGGTGGAGGTTGCTCGTTGAACATTCGGGCCAACTCCATGAGAACCGCCGTGCCCGAAGCACCGTCGTTGGCACCGGTAACCGGTAGCTCCCGGTCAGCCTCATCGGAACTCTGGTCTGCCTTCGGCCGTGTGTCCCAGTGTGTGAGGAGGAGCAGCCGCGAGCCATCCGCGGGGCCGAACCGAGCGATGACGTTGGTCAGAGCGAGCTCGTTACCATCAACGGTCACATGCTCGAACGGCTGGAGAAACACCGTATGGGCGAGGGATCGCAACTCGGTCTCCAACCACTCCAATTGCTCGGCATGGCCTGCGGACCCTGGTATGCGCGGCCCGAAGGCCACCTGTCGCTCGAGATCCTGAAAAGCACGGTCCGCGTTGAATGGCGGACGCTCGACCCGGACGGTTGTGGCGCTTTCTCCGGCATCACCCCCACCACACCCAGCGACCGCAAGTGGGATCGCGGGCACCAACGTCATCCATCGCTTCATCACACAAGCGCCGTGTACCAACCCTTCAAGCGCGACCCGCTGTACTCCTTCAGCAGCCTTCACGTCGCGGCCACCGCTTGTGCTGCATGTTCTCTGATCTTCAGGGTCATCGAATAGAATCCGTTCCTTCGATTGACCGAGAGATGTTGCCCCAGGTCCAACCGCTCGAAGAGCCCCTCCAGGTCGGTCGAAAGAATTTCCTCCGGCGTCTTGCCGGAGTATATCATGAAGAGGGCGGCGATGAGCCCTTTGACGATGTGTGCGTCGCTGTCCCCTCGAAACGCCATTTCGGACGACTCAGAACCCTCGACGGTGACGAGCCAGACCTGACTCAGACACCCTGGGACCAGGTGATCTTGATCCCTGAATTCTTCCGGATAAGGCTCAAGCTTCCGTCCAAGCTGTATGAGGTACCGATAACGGTCCTCCCAAGAGAGCAACCGGTTGAAGCGCTCTGCGAATTCGTCGGGAGTCATAGGCGCATGAAGGCTGTTGAAGGAGTACAGTGGGCCGCGTTGCGGATGCCTACCCGCCTTCGGCGGGTGTTCCAACGGCCCCAGCTCCTAGACGGAGCGACGACGCCATAGCATTCGCTATGGTTAGGAGCTCCAACAACGGGGCACCGCGCGCAAGCGTGGTCGGGGTCGTGCCACCGCAACCCTTCAACGTGTAAGGTCATTCCCCTCATGGTCGTGGGCACATGGCGGTTGTGCGGTTGATCCTGCGTCTCTCCTTCAACAGCCTTCGGCTGCGAGCTGCGGCGTCCGTGTCAGCCGACCGCCGAGCGGCTGGATCCGCCACTCAACGTAATCGCCTCGAGGGCGCTGAGTAGCTCTTCTGCGACGAACGGCTTCTTGAGGAAGGGAATATCATACCGTTGACAGAGAAGCATCTCCTCCTCATCCAGTGCCGTCCCACCCATGACGATGGCTCGTGTGCCGGGGTGTTCCTTGAGGAAGCTCACCGCGAGTTCGACGCCATCACCTAGTCGAAATATCGGCAAGCTTCTGACCGAACACAAACAAGTAGGAGAAAACGAACCGGGCCCGCGCCGACGCGAATCCGGTTCAGGTATCGAAACTCCGGCTCAGCGGATTCTGGCGATCGCCCTCATCCGCACTCGCTGTATCCGCAGATGTGGCACTTTACACAACCCTCTTCGAACGAGAGTTGGCCAGCGCCGCATTCCGGGCAGCTGCCGAAGAAATTCTCCTGTTGCCCGGCACCCGAAGAGACCTGCGACTGGGCTCCACCCGCATCAACGGTAGCACCCAACGGAAGCGTCTCCTGCACGCCTTCCTTCTCCGCCATGTACCGCTCGATGGCCTGGCCGATCGCGTCTGGCAACGAGAGCACTTTGCTCGGACCCACCCCTACAGCGCGATCCGACGAGACTCCCCGAAGTTGGTCTTTGACGGCAGAGACCGGAATTCCGGAACGGAGGGCAAGGGAAATAAGCCGCCCGACCGCCTCGGCATCCGCCGTCGCTGCGCCACCCGCCTTCCCGAGTGTACAGAACACCTCAAAGGGGCGGCCACCTTCATCCTCGTTGATCGTGACATAAAGATCGCCGAGCGGTGAGTTCATCTTGAGCGTACGGCCCCGCAACATGGAGGGGCGTTGGCGCTTGTGGCGAGCCGCGGCAGCGGTCTGATCCTCATCGTCTCGTTCGTGGTAGACCTGGTCGAGTTCCATCCGGAGCACATGGAGAGACTCCCGTGCATCCGCGAGCATCTGCTCGAGAGCCGCAATGTCACCGCTCGACTCCTCGTGGTCGTCGGCCGACTGCGGCGGCTCCTCCCGCAGGTTCTCCTGCGGACTCTTAGCCGTCTTTCCGGTCGCCAATACTTGTCCGGATCTCGACCCGTCGCGGTACACCGTAACACCCTTACAGTCGAGTTCATACGCGAGTTGATAGATCTCCCGGACGTCGTCCTCGGTGGCCTGCGTCGGAAAGTTGGTGGTCTTGGAAATGGCGGAATCTGTGTGCTCCTGGAACGCCGCCTGCATACGCACGTGCCACTCCGGGGAGATGTCGTGCGCGATCTTGAAGACGGCCTGTACCTCCTCTGGAATTTCCGGAAAGTGAATGTGACCCTGCTCTGCGATGCGGGCGATGAGGTCCTCCGAGTACCAACCCTGCTCCTGGGCGCGAGCCACGAAGGCAGGGTTCACATCAGGCATCATCGAACCGGCTTGGTTGCGCATGAACGCGACGGCGAAAATCGGTTCGATACCTCCGGAACACCCGGCGAAGATCGATATGGTGCCGGTCGGCGCCACCGTTGTGAGGTTGCAGTTCCGGAGCCTGAGCATCGGACGAATACGATGTCCCGCAGAATCCCGGGCACACAGTTCGTCCGGCCCCCAAATGGACTCCTCCCAGGCCGGGAAGATCCCTCGGCTCTCGGCGAGCTTCTCCGACGCGCTGCGCGACTCTTGGTTCAGGAATCCCATCACCTTGCGGCCCATTTCAACCCCTTCGTCACTGTCGTAGGGGATCCCGAGCCCGATGAGCATGTCCGCCCAACCCATGACTCCCAGGCCAATCCGGCGGATGGCCTGAGCCAAGTCGGTGATCGCTTGCAAAGGATACTGATTGGCGTCGATGACGTTATCCAAGAAGTGCGTGGACAGATGGACCGTCTGGCTGAGTGCCTCCCAGTCCACGCCATCGGCCGGATCATCTACTCCGCCTGGTACATGATCCTCTTTGACGAACTTCGCGAGATTCACGCTTCCCAGGTTGCATACGTCGTAGGGCAGAAGCGGTTGCTCGCCGCACGGATTCGTGGCCTCGTACGAGCCGAGCTTGGGCACGGGGTTGAACTTGTTGGCCCGGTCGATGAAAAATGTCCCCGGCTCGCCGGTCTTCCACGCGCCATGAACGATCATGTCGAAGATCTCGCGGGCGTCGTTTTGGCCCACTACCTGGTCGGTCTTGGGGTCCACCAGATCGTAGCTCTCGCCCGCTTCGACCGCCTCCATGAACGCATCGGTAAGGGCGACGGAAATGTTGAAATTCGTGATCCGAGAGGTGTCGTCCTTACAAAGGATGAACGAACGGATGTCCGGATGATCCACCCTGAGTATCCCCATATTCGCCCCGCGCCGCGTCCCGCCCTGCTTCACGACTTCCGTGCTCGCGTCATAGAGCGTCATGAAGGAGACCGGCCCCGAAGCCACACCCGTGGTCGACTTTACCTGTGCACCGGTCGGCCGAAGTCGAGAAAAGGAGAAGCCCGTACCACCACCCGATTGATGAACGAGCGCCATCGCCATGAGCGTATCGTAGATGCCGCTCTTTCCGTTGGAGAGCGTGTCGTCCACCGGCAGGACGAAGCAGGCTGAAAGCTGTCCCAGAGGACGGCCAGCGTTCATCAGCGTCGGAGAGTTCGGCTCGAATTTCCCCGTGGTCATCAGATCGTAGAACTGGCGGGCCAACTCTTGCGCAGCCGCCTCTGAGGCCCCGTATTCCAGGTCGGTATCGGCGATGACCTTGGCCACACGCCAGAACATGGCCTCCGGCTCCTCAACGGGCGTTCCCTCGGCATCCTTCTTCAGGTATCGCTTGCCCAAAACGATCCGGGCATTTTCGGAGAGATCCGCCTCCGGTAGGTCCTCTGGTAGGGGCTCCTCGAAGATCGGACGGTCAGAGGGTGGGGCCTGCCGCTTCATACCTATTCTACTCCGCGCCAACTGTGGAAAGGCAGTGGGAATCCCCGCCTCAAATATGTTGAAAACCGACGAAAACCCACCTCGCCAGTGCATGTCACTTGTGGAAAAATGGCCTGGGGCACACAAAATATTGCGGCTGTCCAACGTACGGCTACTACATGTTGTGGTCAAGAGGCCTGTTGTCGGACTGGACGCCGCGAAACCGCTTCCTTAGGAGGCACCGTAGAAGGCACCTTCCCTCGAGACCACCTTCCCGCACCGACCTTGTCAAAAGGGCGCATCGTCCTCACCCTTTGGAAACGTTGGACCATCCTTGTTGGACCATCCATGTTGGACCGGCCAATAGAGTTTTCGAGTGATCGAGGGCATGCGCGAACCATCCAAAAGCATCTGGTACCAGTTGGGTTATGCGCTCGAATCAGCGCGGCACGGAGCCTCGTCGGCCCGGTCCACTGCCAAAGCACGATCTGCGCCGAACAGACGGGGCAAAGCGGCGGACCCTGAACGCAGACTCATCTCGTCGACCATGGATCAACTCATCGCGACCGGCGCGGGCATTCTCGGTGACCGCCTGTTCTCCGTGCTGGTCGGGAAACGGCCCGGCACATTGCGCCTGACGCGGGCTGCCTTGGCGGGAGCCGGTGCCGCGCTGGCACTCAGCCTGTTTCGGTCTGGAAAAAATGGAACGAAGGAGGGTGAGCAGACCCCACACGACCCGACCGAGGAACTCCTCACGGGAGCGGCGCGGGGTATGCTCTATGGTGCCGTTCTCGAACCCCGCCTCCCGGGATCGCCATTGCTTCGCGGCGCCACCTTCGGCGTCATGGAGTACGTGACATCCCCATTCGGCGGGCTGGACGGCATCCTCGGTGCTTCCAGCCCCAACCGGACCATGCCGATCGTGGCAGCGCTATTGGGTCCGGGGGGTTCTGGGACCAAGCCTAGGGCCGGGTCCATAACAGACCACGTCGCTTTCGGGGTCGCGCTCGGCCTTCTCTACGGAGCGGGAAGGGCCAGCAGAGGAAGCCGCGTCGCCGAATAGGCGGGGAGGGACCTGGGATCCGGACGTACCATACCTTCTGAGCAAGGCGCCAGCCTGATGGTCGACCCCGGGCTGACCTCACCGCCCGGATCTACCGCACCCTCGATGATGCCCAGGATCTGGGTCCGGACGTCCCCTTCGCCCACGCCAACAAGTCCGCAGAACGCCCACGGGCGATCCCGAACTACTGCTCCGACATACGCCCCGCCCAAACCATCCACCTGATCGAGTACAACGTAGGAGACCCCGATTTCACGAGCCTCGCGGAAGAAACGTTCCGGATCGGCACTCAGTGGATACGTCCGGCTCCGCACGCCCGAAAGTGTGTAGAAGATGCGTGGCTTTCGGCTGAATACCGCCGACCCGTCCGGGACATTTTCACCGACCCACCTCGCCGCAGAGACGAACTGCTGAAACCCTTGGCTGTAACACGCGAAAGGTCCTCCTTGGCGGACAAAGCTCCGGCAGGTATTGGCTCCACTGACAGCCTGCCCCCAACTCTGCATGGAGGGCACCAGCAACGCGGCGACTGCAATTACCCCGGCAACGACCGGCAGGCGGGCATCGATACGCTTCGCCCCCCGGACAAGGGCTTCACCCGCATAGAAAAGCATCAGGGGATAAAGAGGCAGCGCGAACCTGTCCCCGGACCAGACGGCAGGCCAGAGCAGAATCAGCCCGAAGTAGAGGGGTGTGAACAGTTCAACGACGGTCCACCGGACTCGGATCCGGGCAACCCATCCGGCCAAGGCAGCGGCCATCACCACCAGACCCAAGGCCGTGAGCGCGCCGCCCGACCAAGGAGACAGTCCAGCCGGGATGTGTACGAGGACGTAGCCTTGGAGGTTTTCGAGCATACGAGCGACGAGGTCTCCGATCCCGGCTTGGCCCAGATCCGGTTGGTACGGATCGATCATCCAGAACTCAGAGACGTACTGGGCCTCACCCCCTGCCCGAGACCGCAGCCACCAAAGCAGGTTGGGAGCCGCGAACGCGATCACGAACCCAGCCAGCGCTCGCCAATGCCGTGCGAGACCTAGCCACGCCCCCACCGCCAGAACCAGTGGCAGTCCGGCTGTCCGAGTGAAGGTGGAGAGGATCGCCAGGACGCAGCCCGCCAAAATCCACCGCGAGGGCACCGCCACGTGCTCCGATTTGTGAAAGCTCCAGAGACATGCGAGAGTCAGCGCCAAGAAGAGTGGATCCGACAGAATCCAATTGGTGGACCAGAGCAGAGCCGGTGAGAACGCGAGGACCAGCGATACACCGGCCGCCAAGCCCACGCCGTGTCGGTCGCGCACCCAGGCGAAACAAACCGTCAGGCCGACCGTCACCAGAAGCAAAGACAGGATCTTGAAGGTGATCCAAGCCTCTGCGCCGAGCCCCATGGCCCCCGCGAGCAGTGCCGGATAGAGCGGCGGGTACTTCGTGTGCGGCGCCAAGGCAGGATCCCATGCCTCGACGTACCCTGCACCTGTGGTCAGCGAATAGGCGAGAGACAGGTAGCCGGCATTGTCGCCACCGTTATGGGGGGCTGGATTCAGGGCCGGGAGCGCGATGGCCAGATGGACCAAGGCCACGACGGCGAGAATCACCGCTGGGTGAACCGGGCGCTTGATCCCGTCCTGCTCCGCTTTCGGGACCTTGCCTCGGCCACGGCGTGTCATGTTTCGGCCCGGGCCATCATGTCCCCACTCCGGGTGTACCAGCGCTGCCGGGCGTCATGGATCCCAATACTCGGGGGGCTCCGGCACCCGTAACTGACGGAATGTTACCGGTGATCTGATGGAGATGTGCCCACGCCAGGAACGCGAACGCGAGCGCCTCGCGCGCGTCGGGATCGACCCCGAGGTCCGCACCGTTCCTCACGGGCACGGGGGCTAGCTCCCGCGTGATGGCCTGGGTCAACGCTAGGTTGTTTGCACCGCCCCCAACGAGGAAGACTTCATCGAGACCTCGGGGAAGCACCCAGGATCCGTAAGCCTCCGCGATCGAGCGGGCGGTGAACGCCGTGAGCGTAGCGACAAGATCACACCAGGCCTCCTCGTCCTCGCCGGGATTCAGGTTCAAGCCCTCCGCCACCCGATCAAGCAGCACCCGCCCGAAATGCTCCCGGCCCGTCGACTTGGGCGGTGGAGCCCGAAAGTAGGCATCGTCGAGGAGCCCTGCGAGGAGCGACTCGTCCACTTTACCCCGCAGCGCCATCGCCCCATCCTCATCGTACGGCACCGCACCACCGCTGGCGCGCCGCACTGCCCCGTCGATCAACGCCACACCCGGTCCCGTGTCGAAGGCGATCACCGGCTCAGAAGAACCCGTTGGCGGCAACCAAGTCACGTTTGCCATCCCCCCCAGGTTCTGGATCGCGCGCTGGCGATCCACAGCCGTGAACAAGAGTTGATCGAGCCAGGGAGCGAGCGGAGCACCCTGCCCGCCGGCCGCCACATCGCGACTCCGGAAATCGCTTACAACGGGCGCTCCAGTACGCTCGGCAAGGGTAGCAGCGTCTCCCAGTTGGAGCGTGGCTCCCCTCAGAACATCGTTCGGTGGAGTGTGCCACACGGTCTGCCCGTGTGAACCGATGGCCGCGAGCTCCTGGCTCTCGACGCCCGCGGCCGCACACACGTCGCGGACCGCATGAGCGAACCACTCGCCGAGCGATGCGTGAAGTCGGCACAATGTGTCCGGCGTGCCCTCCTCGAGAGCCTGGAGGATCGTTGTCCGGCGGTCCTCGTCGTACGCGGTTGTGCTGAAAGCGAGCAGGCTCCAGTCCAAAGTCGCGCTGGAGTCGCCGTCGATCCGCACGAGCACGGCGTCGATCCCGTCGATAGACGTCCCCGACATGAGGCCCACGAAAAGATCACCGGAACTCACGCCGGCGGGTCCTCGGCCAGACTCCCGATCACACGGGCGAGTACACCTCCCGCCTCTTCGAGTAGCCCCTCCGCTTCTACGACTCCGACACGACGACGTTCCATGACGAGCGCGATCTTCACGCGGCCCCCCGTCGACTCGAGGAGTGCCGTGGCGCCGGAACGATCCACCTCGAGGATCGTCATCAGAATCCGTTCGCTCCGATCCTCGAGTTTCTCACAGGTCGCCTGGAGATCCACCATGAGGTTCCCGAACACCTTCCCGGTCATGACCATGGCAGCGGTGGTGATCGTATTAAGAACCATCTTGGTGGCGGTGCCCGCCTTCATGCGGGTGGAGCCCGTCACAACCTCCGGACCAACGAGGGGTGCGATGACCACATCGTGGGTCTTCAGGAGTTCGGGCGTCGGGGACGTGCACAGGAGAAAACCCGTGTGCGCACCACATTCGCGGGCCCGCGCCAAGGCGCCATGCACGAAGGGGGTCGTCCCCGAGGTGGCGATCCCCATCACGAAGTCTTTCGTGCCGACTCCGAGGCGGTCGATCTCGGCGGCGCCGTCCTCCGGGTGGTCCTCCGCGCCCTCCTGGGAACGGACCAGCGCTGCGCTTCCGCCCGCGATGATACCCTGCACCATTTCAGGGTCGGTTCCGAATGTCGGCGGCATCTCCGCTGCATCCAGAACACCCAACCGTCCCGAGGTACCCGCACCCACATAGATCATACGGCCCCCGCTCCGGAAGGCCTCCACCACCAACTCGATCGCATCGGCGATGGCGAGCCGCTGGGATCCGACGGCCTCCGCTACCCCTCGGTCCTCGGAATTGATGAGATCGACCAACTCGAGCGGTGACAACACGTCCATCGCCGAAGAACGCGGATTTCTCTGCTCCGTCAGTCGGTCGTCGAGCATGCGAACGATTCGTCCCTTGGTGTTCGAGGACCTGGAACTCCCCCCGGCTTGCGGCGATACTTCGCTTGGACAAGCTAATCTTGGTTTCTTTTTATAGACAACCAAGAACTTTGCACACCCGAGGCTCCGTGAATCTTCTCGAAGAGGCCCAATCTCTCGCCGCAGACCTCACTGCGATACGTAGAGATCTTCATCAGCATCCGGAACTCTCGTTCCAGGAGGTCCGGACCGCGGGAATCGCAGCGAGGGAAATGGAGGTGCTCGGGTTCTCCGTCCGCACCGGGATCGGTCGGACCGGCGTGATCGCTGAACTCCACAACGGCGAAGGTCCGGTCATTGCACTTCGTGCGGACATGGACGCCCTCCCCATTCAGGAGGCGAATACGCACGATTTCGTCTCCCAGAACCCGGGTGTCATGCACGCCTGCGGGCACGATGGACATGTGGCCGGGTTGATCGGAGCGGCCCGAATTCTGGCGGAGAAGAGAGATTCGGGGCTCCTGCCCTCTGGCACCATTCGATTCATCTTTCAACCCTCCGAAGAGGCGACCGACGACGAGGGCAAGAGTGGAGCGATGCGGATGGTGGACGAAGGTGTGATGGAGGGGGTCGACGCCGTCGTGGGACTACATCTGGGAGGTCCGCTCCCAGCTGGGAAGATCTTCTTCGCGGCCGGACCCATCATGGCCGGCGCCGCGGAGATACACATCGAGGTGCTCGGCAAGAGCAGTCACGCGGGAATGCCCGAGGCCGGCGTGGATGCGCTCGTATTGGCGGCTCGGGGTGTGGTCGCAGCCCAGGACTCGGCACCCAAGGACCGTTCGCCCGTGGAAGACGGGCTCATTTCCTTCGGGCAGATTTCGGGGGGCACCGCCACCAACGTCCTGGCGGACCGCGTGGCGATCGACGGGACCATGCGTTTCTTCTCGGAGGAGACCCGAGAACGCCTCAACCGCCGGTTGGACGAGGCGTTCGGCGTTCTGGAAGAATCGGGCGCTAAGGTCACGATCGACGTCGAGACCGGTATTCTTCCTGTCATCAACGACGACCGAGTGACCACATGCGTGCGCGCCGCGGTCATCGATCTGGTGGGAGAGGACGACGTGCTTCCCATCGAGCCCATGACACTCGCAGAGGATTTTTCCTTTCTCGCGAAGGAGACGCCAGGCACATTTTTTTGGGTCGGGGCAGCCCTCCCCAAGCCTCGGATGCACCATGAGTCCGACTTCGATATCGACGAAGCGGCGCTCCCATTGGGGGCCGCCACGTTGTCGGCCGGCGCCATCAGCCTTCTCCAAGAGATGGGGTAAGTCTCCTGGGACGAATCGCAACAGGGCCGATCTGCCCGAAACGTGCAGCACGGGCGATGCTTGGTCTGGCGCTTCTGCTGGCCGCTTGTACGCCGGCCGAACCACGCCAGGCCCCCTCCGACGAGACGGCCAAATCCCGACCTCCCGTCGTCTTTCCGGACACCTGGCGATTCTCGGCCGACGCTGCACCCGTAACCGCTGAACACGCCGTGGTCGTGAGCGCGGATACATACGCCAGCGAAATCGGTGCTCGCATCATGCAGGAGGGCGGGAACGCGGTGGACGCGGCCATCGCCGTATCCTTCGCTTTGGCCGTGGTCGTACCGCGTGCAGGGAATATCGGTGGCGGTGGCTTCATGGTCGTGAGGATGGCCGATGGGACCATCGCAGCGCTCGACTACAGAGAAAAAGCACCGCTCGAGGCCAACCGCGACATGTTCGTCGACGACCGCGGGGAGTTGACCGGCAAGTCGGAGCTTGGGCATCTGGCTGTGGGCGTGCCGGGCTCCGTGATGGGCCTGTGGGAAGCCCACCAACGGTTCGGCACCATGGCCTGGGCTGCACTGGTGGAGCCGGCAGCCGAGCTGGCTGACGGCTTCGAGGTCGGCGAAGGCTTCCGCCGCAGCATCGTCACCAAGGAGACGGACCTCCGGCTCTACGAAGCAACGGCGGCGACCTTCCTCCCAGGGGGCCGGATCGTGGACCTGGGCGAGACCTTTGCTCAGCCCGAGCTCGCGGCCACGCTGCGCCGGATCCGAGACCGAGGCGCCGACGGATTCTACCGGGGAGAGACCGCCGACCTGATCGTCGCGGAGATGGCACGTGGCGACGGACTCATCTCCCATCGGGACCTGGAAACCTACACCGCCGCTTGGCGGGACCCGATCGAGTTCACGTATCGGGGTTACACGGTTCTCTCGATGCCGCCCTCCTCCTCAGGGGGCACCACGATGGCGGAAATGGCCAACATTCTGGAGATCTACGACCTCGCGGAGCTGCCCTGGCACTCGACCCAGATGATTCACCTTCTAGCGGAGTCTTCGCGACGGTCGTTCTCGGATCGGAACCAGTATCTGGCGGACCCGGATTTCATCGAGCTCCCGCTGGAGCGTTTGACGGCGAAGTCGTACGCCGCCGCACGGGCCGCATCAATCACTGACCGGGCCACACCCTCGGCGGAAGTCGGGCCCGGCCTGGAACCTCCGCAGGAGGGGAACAACACTACGCACCTCTCCGTCGTGGACGCCTCTGGGAACGCCGTGGCCGTGACAACGACGCTCAACTTGTCGTTCGGCAGTAAGGTGACGGTGGCGGGGGCCGGGTTCCTGCTGAACAACGAGATGGACGACTTCTCTGCGAAGCCGGGCACAGCAAATTTTTTCGGTCTGGTCCAGGGAGAGAACAACGCCGTGGAGCCCGGCAAGAGGATGCTGTCGGCCATGACCCCCACGATCGTCAGCCGTCCCGACGGCACACCCTTCTTCGTCACGGGCTCCCCCGGGGGACCAAGGATCATCACGACGGTCTTTCAGACCATCGTCAACGTCGTGGATTACGGGATGAACGTCGCTCAGGCTGTGCATGCGCCCCGGGTCCACCACCAGCACCTGCCCGACCAGATCGTGTACGAGGGCGGCGCCCTGACTGCGACGGTCCTGGCGGAGTTGGAGGCCCGCGGCCATGTGGTGGTTGAACGGGTTGAAGACGGAGGACTATCCGGAAGTGTTCAGGCCATCATGGTCATGCCGGACGGAACGCTCCAAGCGGCATCCGATCCGCGCGGCCGTGGCGCGGCCGTAGGGTGGTGACCGGTGGGCGACCGGCGCGTGACCTGCTAGTGGCCCGGTGGGTGACCCGGGACGGATCGCGGGGATGAACGAACTCCGCACCATCCTCCCCTACTTTCGGCCCTACCGAACAGGGGCCGTGGCGGGTCTGGCGTTGGTTGTCGTCACCAACCTCTTCACGGTGGCCGGGCCATATCTGATCAAGCTGTCCATCGACGGCTTGGGCGATCCGGATGTGACGATGGGTCGCATTTCGACCTATGCCCTCCTCCTCGTAGTGGCCGCATTTCTCGGAGGGGCCGCCAAGTATGGCATGCGCGAGCTTCTCAACGGTCTCAGTCGCCGCATCGAGTGCGACCTGCGGAACGACTACTTTGCGCACCTCCTTCGGCTGGACGCGGGCTTCTATGGCCGCACGCGGACCGGTGATCTCATGGCCCGCGCCACCAACGACACCCAGGCCGTACGTATGGCAACCGGGCCCGCTATCATGTACGCGGTGAACACGTTCGTGAGCTTCCTGCTCACTCTGGGACTCATGGTATGGATCAGCCCGAGGCTCACGGTCTACGCGCTGGTCCCCATGGTGGTCCTCCCACCAGTCGTTTTCATGTTCGCAAGGGTGATTCACCGGCGCTTCGAGAAAATCCAGGAGCAGTTCTCCACACTCTCGACCATGGTGCAGGAAAACCTGACGGGCATGCGCATCGTGCAGGCTTATGTGCAGGAGGACAGCCAGGCGCACCAGTTCGACGAACTCAACCGCGAGTACATGGACAGAAACATGGACCTCGTGAAGGTGGCGGGCCTGTTCCATCCCATCCTCGCGCTCTTCTCGGGAGCGGCGATGGTCATTGTGCTGTGGGTAGGCGGTCTCGAAGTCATCGCCGGACGGATCACAACTGGAGACTACGTCGCGTTCGGAATCTACGTCGCGTACCTCATCTGGCCGCTCATCGCCCTGGGCTGGGTGGTCAATCTGTTTCAGAGGGGCTCGGCCAGTATGGGCCGCCTCAACAAGATCTTCGAGACCGAACCGGCCGTGCGGCCCCCCGAGAACCCCGTACCGCTGGCCGAGCCTCGCGGCGCCGTCGAGTTCCGGAACGTCTCGTTTCGGTATCCAGGCACGGAGCGGTTGGTCCTCGAGGACGTCTCTTTCTCGGCCGATCCAGGCCAGACCGTGGCGGTCGTCGGCCCCACCGGCTCGGGCAAATCCACGCTTGTGACGTTGATCCCCAGGATCTACGACGTCACGAGCGGGCGCGTGCTGGTCGACGGGGTCGATGTGCGCGATTTGGATTCGGGTGAGCTACGCTCGCTCATCGGCATGGTGCCCCAGGACCCGTTCCTCTTTTCGGCGACCATCGAGGAGAACATCGGGCTCGGGCTCGGAATTGGTCTCGACCTCGGTGCCGAGGAACCGGGCGCAGAGGATGAGGACCCGGACGAAGTTGTGCTCGAAGCAGCCCGCGTCGCCCAACTCCACATGGCGATCGAGGGCTTCCCAAAGGGCTGGGGGACACTTCTGGGCGAGCGCGGGGTCAACCTCTCGGGCGGGCAGAAGCAACGCACCACACTGGCCCGTGCCGTGGCACGCGACCCGCGGATTCTCGTCCTCGATGACGCCTTGAGCGCTGTGGACACCCACACCGAGGCGCGCATTCTCGACGACCTCGCACACGTGATGGAGGGGCGCACTTCTTTTATTATCAGCCACCGAGTGTCCGCCGTGATGAACGCCGATCTCATTCTCGTACTGGATGGAGGCCGAATGGTCGAGCGAGGCCGCCACACAGAGCTGATGGCCCTAGGTGGGACCTACGCCCAGCTGCTACACCGGCAAATGCTCGAACAGGATATCGAGTCGAGGACCGTGGGGGTGAAGTAGAGCCCACCTGCACGCGAATGGCGGATCCGAAGGGCTGAGGAACTTGAAGTCCACCAAGCGCATTCCTTGGTTGACACTTCGGTCCTGGATCCCCCTAGAGGGCTGTTGGCGCACCGTTGAGCACCATCCGACTCACACACGCCCCGACGGGTATGCCAGGTTTGGAATCCGCCTCGAGTCTGCGGGTGTACCCCCGCTAGGGCCTGAACCGCACGTACTTTACCAGCCGCTGCCGACCGACCTCACCGGCGTAGATGTTGCCCTGGAGATCGACGCCCAGGAACTCGACGCCCGTTCCGGTCGGATTCTCCGAATCAGGGATGAAGGCGGTCACCCAGCCGGTTTCGGCATCTCCGATCCTGATGCCTCGCTCCCACCCCGGGTTCCAGCGTGCGTCGGACATCCCATCACCCACGTAGATGACGTCTTTGTCGTCCACGAACACAACACTCGGGCGTCCAAACTGCGTCCATACGGCTAGACGGTTTCCCTGCTGGTCGAAAATCTGGACTCGATTGTTGCCCCGGTCCGCCACAATTACACGGCCACGGGCATCCATGGTGATGTCGTGCGGATCGTTGAACTTGCCCGGATCACCGCTCAACGATGCCACACCACCCCCCACCTCCAGCAGGAACTCGCCGTCCTTGGAGAACTTGACGATTCGGTTGTTCCCACCGCGATGTCCGTCCGAAATCCAGATCTCCCCATTGGGAGCGACCACGACGCCCGACGGCCCGTTGAAACGGTTCGGACCATACCCGGACACCCCCGCCTCGCCCAGGGTCATTACGACTCCGCCCTCCTGGTCGAGCTTGAAGACCTGATGTCCCAGGCCCCGCCGCAATCCCTCCACTTCTCGAGCATCTCCGGCCGGCGCGCCCTCGGTCACCCAAAGGAACCCCTCATGGTCCAGGAAGAAGCCGTGAGGGAAGGAGAACATGCCCGCGCCAAAGCTCTTCACCACGTTGCCATCGAGATCGAACTTGAGGATCGGGTCCTGGTTGGAGAGAGCGCAGTGGTTCGCGCCACACCGTGACAGCATCCAGATGTGTTGCCCGTCTGGATCGGGAAACACCCCGCTGACCACGCCGATCTTCCACCCGTTGGGCATCCGCTCCCAGCCGTGAACGGCGTGATAGGGATCGTTGGCGACAGACTGGCCCCGAGCCTCTCCGCCCCACATCGGCACCACAACGGCGAGGCAAACCACCTTTACTGCCACCGTCACCCACTCGACCCGATTGGTACGTAACATCTCGACCTCCGGCAGATGCTCACCCGTCGACGCTCCTCCGCACACGCTCGCCCGGTAGAAGCTCATCCATTGGATGCGCAACCTAGATGCTCAAACACCAGAAGCCCAACCTTGGGGAAACCTTCTAGATCCTTTCTAGAATCCAGTCCGGAGTGAGCGGAAGGAGGTAGGTATTCAGAAGCGTGAAGGTCCCCGTCACCAGGAGCAACCCCAAGATGATGAGCATGACTCCGGCTCCCTTCTCAATTGCCGGCAGAAATCGGCGAAAGCGGGAGAAAGCGCTCAGGAACAAATCCAAGGCCAGCGCTGAAATCAAGAACGGGATGGCCAGCCCCAGGGAGTAGACGCTCAACAGGCTCACACCCGCCCAGACGGTGTCCTGGGTCGAGGCCAGGGTCAGGATCGCTCCGAGGACGGGGCCGATGCAGGGCGTCCAGCCGGCCCCAAAAGCGGCCCCCACCCCTATCGTTCCCAAATACCCGGCGGGCTTGTCGTTCACGTGTACCCGCCGTTCCCTCAACAACGGCACGATTTTGAAGACCCCCGTGAGGTGTAAGCCGAGCACGATGATGACAGCCCCCCCGACCCGGGCGATCCAAACTTCGTAGTACCGCAGGAACGAGCCCAAGAAAGACGCCGAAGCGCCCAGCGCGATAAAAATGATGCTGAAACCCAACACGAAGAGAAGTGAGTGCATGAACGTCGCCCTGCGGTCGACGCCCCCCTGGAGATCCTCCAGGCTCATGCCCGTGACGAACGACAAATAGCTGGGCACAAGCGGTAGGACGCACGGCGACAGGAACGACACCACACCTCCCGTCAAGGCGACCCAAAGACCTACTGATTCGTTCATCTTCTATATTAATCCTCTTAATCCTTTTGATCCTCTGAGGCAGGTGGGTTCGGATCCTGAGCCCGGTAACGGTGCCACACCGCCCTGAACCCCATCACGCTCCCAAGCCAGGCAAGCACCAAAGCTAACGCCCAGCCGAACACGTACGGAAAGAAGCCCACCAACACCGCAGATGAGATCGCGATGATCGCGACGACACCGAGGATCGTCCGATCCTCTGGGCCGAGTGTGCGGTGACCCGCCAATGCGTCGCTGAACGATACACCCGCCCTCACCAACTGGGCGAGCCGCCACGGTCTCAACACGGTTTCTCGATCCATCATCGCCTCTAAGCGCTCCGCAAGCTTGCCCTCCGGTTCCAACGGCGTCGCCGGGAGTCCTTGAAGTGTGGGGAGCGGCTCCAGCTCTACCACCCTGTGCGGAGGGTGGCGTCCCGGAAGCACGATTTCTGAAGAAGACGCGAGGTCGGCCAGAAAGATCCCCTCGAGCTGTCCCGCCAACGACGCATCCAAAACGCCCACGTCGATCTCCCAGTTCCCTAGAAGACTCCAGGCATTGAGGTTGCTCGAGCCCACTCGGCACCAGAGTCCGTCCGCGACCGAGCTTTTCGCGTGAATCATCTTGCCCTGCCACTCGAAAAGTCGCACGCCCTGTTCGAGGAGGTAACGGTATCCCGCTCGTGAAAGCGTCCCAACCAAGGGCCAGTTGTTGTTGGCGGGTACCAGCACCCGGACGTCGACCCCGGACTGGGCGGCCTCGGCGATGGCCTCGGCGACGGCCCCGGGTGCGACGAAATAAGGATCGGTGATCCACAGCCGCTCCTGGGCCATGGCCGCCACCAGCGCCAGGGTCCGCAGGACACGACTCCGTCGCGGTTCGCCCTCGATGAGCCAGACCGACGTATCTCCCACCGGACCCGCCTGCTCCTCCGAAAAGCTTCCCGGGAGGGGTTCACCCATCACGTCCCAGATCCGGCCGAAAGCCCTACTGGCCGCCGACACGGCCGGTCCCCGAATCTCGATGCCGGTGTCCCGCCATGGGGGGGTGTCGCTCGTGCCAGCCCACTCCTGGCCGATGCAGAACCCTCCGGCGAAGGCGACCTCTCCGTCCACGACCACGAGCTTCCGGTGATCCCTTTGGAACACGCCGTATGGGTCGCGGATGGAGGGGCGGTTGAAGGCACGCACCTCGACTCCCGCCCGACGAAACGGCCGCCAGTACCGCCGCGGTGTCGCCCAGCACCCGACCCAGTCATACAGGACCCGTACCTCGACCCCCTGGCGAGCCTTCTCCAGAAGGACCTCCCTGAACGCGCGCCCTACGGGATCGTTTCGAAGGATATAGTTCTCGAAATGGACGTACCGCTTGGCCCCCGCGATCGCTTCCAGCCAGGCGTCGAACGTGACGGGTCCGTCGAACTGGAGACGAATCGAGTTGCCCTTGATTTCCGGGGAGCCGGTCGCTCGCTCGAGCGCTTCCTTCGTCAAGCCGCCAAGAGCGCCCGCGGCGGACCTAAGGACGTCGCCGGAAGACTCCGCCCGCAAGCCTCCCCTCCCCGATGAGACCGATTGCTTTTCGGCGGAACTCATCCTGCCTCTATACGGTCTCGATTGGGCAGGTGAGTCCTTGCAGGGTAACCGTTACACCGGCGGCGATGCACTCCCCGCAGAGCCCGTAGATCTCGAGCTTGTGATGCGTGGACCGAAATCCGTGTCGTGCCGACACGTTGGCCTCGATGCGGTGCACCTCCGCACTCTGGAACTCGATGACCATACCGCAGTTCAGGCAGATGAGATGCTCATGGATCGGCTCCGCAGAGAGGCGGTGTTCATACCGCTTGAAGCCCTCTCCGAAGTCGAGCTCAGCCACGAGCTTACTTCGTACGAGAAGATCCAGGGCCCGATAGATCGTCGCCTTGCCAATTCGGTGACCGTCAGATCTGAGCACGCGCTCGATCTCGTCCACCGAAAGGTGCTCGCCCGATCCAAACACGACCTCCGCCACCGCCTCCCGCTGACGGGTTACTGGCAGCCCCTGCTCTCGCAGGTAGCGTCCGAAGAGTCGGACGAAGGGGGCCGAGTCCGGGCTTGCCTTCACGTCACTACGGGCTCCAACAAGTCGGCATCGAATTCGTCCAACAATGCCCTGAGTTTCTCCGAGTCCCCGGCGATCTCCACCACCCGGGGCTCCCCGAGGTCGATCTCGCTCCTCCGAACGACCCCCTGCATCACTTGAGCAAGACGGTCCGGAGGAGCCTGACCTTCCTCCGCGATACCGTTCTCGACCGAAAGGCTCGTCCCCGTTCGCTCGGCGGCATAAGGCGCGGTGTACAACCGTCGAGCACCATCTTCCGTGAAGCAGCTCGCTGCCACCAAGCCCCGCTCCTTCCGTCCGACGATCAGAGGCGGGAACACCCACAGCCGATCAATCTCACTCTCGCCGAGACGGCGGGCCATCATCTGGAGCGTTCTGGGAATAGCCTCCGGCACTCCGGGGTCTCCTCCATCCTTCACGATCACGCCTCCATGTTGCAGCGTCTCCAATCACGCGGAGACATTCTAATGCCCCGACCGTGATAGCTCCACAGCCTCTCGGGTCGCGTGGGTCACATCGTGGCGAACTTGATCCATGGGGCCCTCGATGAGGGCCCCCGCCGCCCGAACGTGTCCACCACCACCGAACCGCCGCGCCAGCGCATTTACGTTGACCGCGCCGTTGGACCGGAAGGAAACCTTGATCCCCTTCCGCGGGATCTGGCGAAAGAGGAGTCCGACCTCCACACCTTCAACCGAGCGGGGGTAGTCGACCATCCCCTCGAGATCGTCCGGAATCGCGCCGAGGGCGTCGTACTGGTCCGCCGGAACGGTCATCCACGCGATCCCCGCTTCTTCGTCCACTTCCAGGAGGGCCAGTGAACTCTCGAGCAGGTGAAACCGGCGACGCGGAACCGTGCCGTAGATCCGTCGGTAGACTCCATCGGGACTGACACCCCGGCTGACCAACTCCGCAACGATCCGGAGGCTGGTGGCGGTCGTGTTACTGAAGCGAAACGACCCTGTGTCGGTCAAGATGGCCACGTACATCGCAAGATCGCCGATCTCGGGCCAGGGCCCCCCGGCCCGATGGATGACGTCGAATACGAGTTCACCGGTTGCGCTGGCACTGGCGTCACGGAACGACACCCCCTCGATCGGCCGATCCCCTGGCGGATGATGGTCGATCACGACGGTCGGAAGACCGTCGATCAGACGCCTGACCCTTCCAATACGAGGGATCACTCCGGTGTCCAAAACGACCGCGACATCGGCGCCATCACAGAGTTCCTGGGCCTCCGCCGACGTCGAGTCCACGACCCACGATTCGTCGGGAATGAGGAACTGGAAAGACTGCGGCACCGGCGTCGGATTCACTATGAACGCCTCCGTACCCACCGCCCGGAGCCACGCCGCCAACGCGATCTCGGACCCGACCCCGTCGCCGTCGGAGTTGGTATGGGTGGTCAGTACCGCCGTTTCCTTGCCGCGTATTGCCGTCAGGACAGAGTCGATCGCCTTGATCCTACCCTCACCGGTTTGATACGTCATGAATCCCTTTCTTCAACAGCCTGAAAGCGGTGAAGGAGTTCAACAGCCTTTTCTCAGTTCGGTGCACGCGGTAAACGCTTACGGACCTTCGCCCACGTCGACGCGAGATGCACCGCCCAAGGCGTTGTGACCCCACGGACCTCCGCATGTTCAAGCGCGGCGAGGAGGGCCGCAGGTTCGTTGGGGTGTTGGGCAACCTCCACCCAGGCGCCAGCCACTTCACCCAACATGTGGGCATCGGAGCCCGCGCCCCTCGGCTTGGACCAGCGCTCCGCCAACTCCTCTCCATGAACATTGAGGTGACCTGGATGTAACCTGCCGTTGAAGACTTCGATGATGTCCACTTGCGGCGCGAGTTCCTCAGCATAGCGGCCGGACCCTCCCTTCCCTCGTGCATAGGGGTGCGGCAGGTAAACGAGACCCCCCTGGTCCTTGACCCGGCGGCATACTTCCGCGGCGGGCGTTCCCTTGGGGATCTCCTCCTGGATGTAGAGGCCGATGACGTCGATGCCCTCCTTCGTCTTGACCTCCTCTCCGGGGATCACTGAGTCGGGAAACGCCTCCGCCATATCCAATGCAGTTGTGACCCTGTTGTGGTCCGTGATCGCAATGCGCTGGACCCCTCTGGCGGATGCGGCAGCCAGCACTTTCCGGGGGTCGGAAAGACAGTCGAACGACGTCTGTGTATGCATGTGCATGTCGATCCGGAGGCGACCCTCCTTGGGCTTAGACCGGTCCACAGCATTTCTCCGTAGCTGGGCGAGCACCTCCAGGGCCTGGTCCTCTAGCCCCTCGATGTCTCCGTCATTGACCAGCACGTGTGTCGCCCGCTCTCGCTTGAGTTCGGTGTCCATCTGCGCTCTCATAATCGCTTGGGCCTGCTCGGGACTGAAGTTCCGTTCTTCACGAAGCCGGTCGAGCCGAATCTGCTGGGACGCATCGACAACGACCGTGGCGTCGAATTCGTTTTCCAGTCCCACCTCAAAAAGTAGCGGAATCTCCGATACACAGATCTTATCGTGGCCCGCCATACGCTCGCGCATCCACCGGTCCCGGAGGACCCAAATACGAGGGTGGACAATGGCCTCCAGCCGACGGCGAGCCTTTTCGTCCTGAAAGACGACAGAAGAAAGCGCCTCTCGGTTCAAAGAACCGTCCGATTCGAGAATGTCTTCGCCAAAGGCCTCTACCACTGCTGCGAGACCGGAGGAGCCCGGCTCGACCACGCCGCGCGCCATCTCATCGGCACCTGCTACCGGGACACCGATATCTCTCCAAAGAGAAGCCACGGTCGACTTACCGGCAGCGATATTCCCGGTCAGTCCCACCGACACGACGTTGCCGACTGCGGAGGTATTCAGGACAAGCCCCTTGACCACCAGAAACACCGCGATGAGGACAGCGCCCCCGAGCGTCGCCCACCACAGTCCCACCGAACCAACTCCGATTTCCCAGCTGCGGGCACCGGCGTAGGCGATTCCCAATCCGATGAAGCCCCACCCTGCGATCCCGAGGAAGTCGAAGACCAGGAAGTGCCGGTACTTGACCCCTGTGGACCCGGCAACGAGCGGCATGAGGGTACGTACGAACGGAACCATTCGAGCCAAACTCACTGATAGTCCGGCGTGCCTCTCGAAAAGGTCGAACGCTCGGTCCTGGTGCCTGCGAGCCATCCGCCCAACTCGGCCACGACCACTGAGCACGCGGTGACCTCCCCAGCGCCCAATCACGAATCCGGCGGAATCACCTAGGGCCGCACCCAAGAGGGCTGCTCCAACAACCGAAGCGAAGCTGAAGTGTCCTTGGAGGGCGAAAGCAGTCGCGACGATCAGGGTGGGCTCGGTGGGGAGGATCAGCCCTATGATCAGAGCTGTTTCCATCATGGCCATACCGCCCACGAGCCAGGGGCCGTACGTGGCGATATTCGCACCGATCCACTCGATCATGATGGCGCGTCGGTTTCCGGCTAGTGTGTCCTAGGAGGGGCTGTGCTGGGTAACGCCGATGTCGTCCTCGCTCCCGTGCATACGATCCGGGCCATCCGATCGAATCCAAGAGGAGTCGGGCCACGCCCGATAGTAATACTACTTGCCCCACGGATCGCTAGTGGCATTGGCCGAAAAGTTGACCGTCATCCAAGATTACCACGAGCGGGTCTCAGGAAGCTCGTACGTCTCACGCGCTGCCACGAAGCCGGGGATGATGAGCAGGATGAGCCTGGTTACCACTTCCCGCTCCCCTTCATACGCCTACGCATGTCGGATCCCCAGCGCAGGTAACGCTCCAGATCCACGGATGGGACGACCGTGTTTCCATCTCCGTATGCGGTCTCCATGCGCCATCTCATATAAGCCCTCGAGGGCATGGGGAGAAAAGGCGGTTGCCGGTACCACCGGTTCGCCCTGAACGCCCACGCCGCCGCCAACATGGCGGGAATGAGCCAGGGCCGCCGGACAGCAACCTTCGCCAGCCCTACGTAAAACGATCCCATACCGCTTCTCATAGTTCGTTCCCAGGCGCACTGGCCCAGAAAACATTTCCATAGGCGTGAAGTTAGTCCACGCCCATTGTCAATTCAATGAAATTCGTTACTCAATGGTTCCCCCGATCGGCCCCCGCTATGATACTCGAAGCCGATCATAAGGGAGAACTTGAGTGTCCAACCGACTCGCCGAAGAATCCAGTCCATACCTTCTTCAGCATGCCGAAAACCCTGTCGACTGGCGCCCCTGGGGAGCCGAAGCGTTCGACGAGGCCCGGCGTAGGAACGTCCCGGTCCTGCTCTCGATCGGTTACTCCGCCTGCCATTGGTGCCACGTCATGGAGCGGGAATCCTTCGAGGATCCGACAACGGCCGAGGTCATGAACGAGTCCTTCGTCAATATCAAAGTGGACCGTGAGGAGCGTCCCGACGTCGATTCTGTCTACATGAAGGCCGTCCAGGCTATGACCGGGCAAGGGGGGTGGCCACTCACAGCGTTCCTAACGGCGGATGGGGAGCCCTTTTTTGGCGGGACGTACTTTCCGCCCGAGCCCCGGCCAAACATGCCCTCTTTTCGGCAAGTCCTACAGTCGATCCGGGGCGCCTACGAGGAGCGGAGGGAGGAAATCGTCCGCAACGCAGGAGAGTTGAAGGAGCTGCTCGAGAAGAGTTCGGCGGAGCGCACCGAAGGGCCGGTAACGCAGGACGGGGAAGCACTCTCCGGTCCGGAGCTGCTCGATCATTCGTTTCGCTTCCTCGCTTCGCGTTTCGACCCCACACATGGCGGTTTCGGAGGAGCCCCCAAGTTCCCACAGCCGGTCACGCTCGAGTTCGCGCTCCGGGTGCACAAGCGTACCGGTGACCCCGAGGCGTTGGAAATGGTCACTCGAACACTGCACGCCATGGCCCGAGGCGGGATCCACGATCACCTGGCCGGCGGCTTCCACCGATACTCAGTCGATGCCCGCTGGCTGGTTCCCCACTTCGAAAAAATGCTGTACGACAACGCCCTGCTCGGACGGTTGTACCTGAACGCCTACCAGGCCACAGGCGACCCGGAGCTTCGACAGGTTGCCGAAGACACGTTAGACCACCTTCTCACGGACATGTGTGCACCCACAGGAGGCTTCTACTCCGCGTTGGACGCTGATTCAGAAGGAGAAGAGGGAACGTTCTACGTCTGGACGCCCTCACAAGTACACGAACTGCTCGACAAGGAAGCGGCCGATCTCTTCGTGCGCTGCTACGACGTCAGTGAGGCCGGCAACTTCGAGAAGGCCAATATCCTCCATCTGGCCCACGACCTCGTTGCGGTCGCCCAACGCGAGGGGATGGACGTCGAGCATCTGCGAGAGGTGCTCCAGGACGCGAGGCAGGTCCTGCTAGAGGCCCGCAAACTCCGGGAGCCGCCTTTCCGCGACGAGAAAATCCTCGCGAACTGGAACGGAATGGCGATCCGAGCGCTGGCCGAGGCAGGTGGAGCGCTGGGTCAGCCCCGTTTTCTCGAAGCGGCCGTGAACGGGCTCGACTTTCTGCTCGGGAGCATGCGGGAGGATGGCCGGCTTCGCCACTCGTACAAGGACGGCACTGCGCGGATCGATGCCTTCCTGGAGGACTACGCCGCCGTGGGCAACGCTATTCTCACCGTGTATGAAGCGACCCTCGAACCTCGTTGGCTGGACGAGGCAGCGTGGATTACGGAGCGGGTTGTCGACCTCTTCTGGGACGACTCATCGGGCCTTTTCCACGACGCACCAAAGGATGGCGAGGCGCTGGCCGTCCGGGCCCGGGACCTGATGGACAATGCCACGCCATCCGGAAATTCGTTGGCCGTCGAGCTTCTGATTCGCAGTGCGCACCTTTTCGGAGACGAGCGCCAAGGGGACATCGCCCAAAGAGTGCTCGACAGGGAGGCGGGATTCATGGCCCGCTTCCCGGCCGCGTTTGGCCGCTTGCTCGCAGTCCTCGACCAGACGGTCGCCGACCCCGTGGAGATCGCCATCGTTGGCGCGCGCGACGATGCGCGCACCATCGACCTGCTCCGGGCCGCATTGACCCCATACATGCCGAACCGGACCATCGCGGGCACTGCTCCGGGTGAGGACCTTCCCCACAAGCTTCCCGTTCTCGAGGGTCGTGATCCTGGAACGGAGCCGGGTCCCGAGCCCGTGGCCTATGTCTGCGAACGTTACGCATGTAAGGCGCCTGTCTCGGACGCCGCCGCCCTGGCAGCCCAACTAAGTGAGGTGGGCGACCGGAAACCCTCCTAGGCTTAGTGCTCCAAGGAAAGATTTGCTATCTTACCAGTCCACCTCAACGGACCCCAACTTCACCGGGAATAAATGGCGACTAAGGAGCAAGAGATCTCCCGAACTCGGGACTTGGAGGGCCTGTCCTCCGAGTGGCTCCTTGAGGCGTACCTAACGATGTTCACCTCCCGGCGGGTGGATGACCGGGAAATCAGTCTCAAGCGTCAGAACAAGACCTTCTTTCAGGTCTCCGGTGCCGGGCACGAAGCGGTGCAGGTGGCGATGGCCGCTCACTTGAAGAGCGGACACGATTGGTTCTACGGGTACTACCGAGATCGAGCGCTGGCGCTCGCGGTCGGGCAGACGCCCCTGGACCATCTACTCGGGGCGGTCGGGGCCAGCACCGATCCGAACAGTGCTGGCCGGCAGATGCCCTCCCACTTCACGGACCCGGGACTTCACCTCGCGACCATGTCGTCCCCCACGGGCACGCAGTTCTTGCAAGCAGTCGGCGCGGCGGAGGCAGGATATCGGGCGATGCTCATCCCTGAGCTACGAGCCACGATGGAAGACTTCGAGGAGGATGAGGTCGTCCTCGTATGTTCAGGGGAGGGAGCCACCTCGGAAGGTGAGTTCTGGGAAGCCCTCAATACGGCGTGCAACCTCAAGCTTCCCGTGGTTTTTCTCGTCGAGGACAACGGATACGCGATCTCGGTGCCGGTGGAGGTCAACACTGCGGGTGGAAGTATCTCGAAGCTCGTATCCGGGTTTCCGGATCTCTTCATCGTGGAGTGCGACGGCACCGACCTTACGGACAGCCACCGGGCAGCCGGCAAGGCAGTACGTCACTGCCGAATGAGACGGGGTCCTGCCCTGGTACATGCTCACACGGTACGCCTCCACTCGCATTCGTTGTCCGATGACGCCAAGGCCTATCGGGCGGCCGCCGAGCGCGAGGAAGAGCTGGCCAGAGACCCGCTCCCGCAGGCCCGGGCCCTCCTGATCGATCGGGGCGTGGTAACCCCCGAGGAGCTCGACGGCCTGGAGGAGGATGTCGAGAACGAGGTCGAGGCCGCTGCCAACGAGGCGGGCAACCACCCACAGCCTGAACCTGAGACGGTGCTGCTCCACCTCTATTCCGAAGAAGTGGACCCGACTTCAAAGTCCTTCGACACCGAAGACTCCCCCGAATTCGAAAGCGAACTCCCCCTCACGACGGTCGATCTGCTCAACCTCTGTCTCGGGGATGAATTGGAGCGGGATCACCGTATCGTGCTCTTCGGGCAAGACATTGCCGACGCCTCCCGAGAGCAGGTGCTTGAGGAGGCAAAGGGCAAAGGGGGAGTGTTCAAGGTCACGCACGGGCTTCAGAGACGCTTCGGTGGGCACCGCGTGTTCAACTCGCCTCTGGCCGAAGCCAACATCGTCGGACGAGCCATCGGTATGGCGCAGCGAGGACTCCGTCCGGTAGTCGAAATCCAGTTCTTCGATTACATCTGGCCCGCGTTCATGCAAATTCGGGACGAGTTGGCCACGATCCGATTTCGCTCCCACGGACAGTTTTCCGCTCCGGTCGTGATCAGGGTCCCGTACGGTGGTTATCTGACCGGCGGAGGACCGTTCCACTCTCAGACCGGCGAGACGCTGTTCACTCATACGCCGGGCCTTCGAGTGGTGCTTCCGTCGAACGCGTCTGACGCCAATGGGCTCTTGAGGACCGCCATCCGCTGTGACGACCCTGTCATCTTCCTCGAGCACAAGCACCTCTACCGGCAGGTTCACAACAAGGGCCGGTATCCGGGGAAGGACTTCATGATCCCCTTTGGAAAAGCGAAGACGGTGCGGGAAGGATCCGACCTCACCGTCGTGACCTGTGGGGCCCTTGTCAAACGCTCGATGGACGCCGCAAAAATCGCCTCGGAAGAGCATGGGATCGAGTGCGACGTGATCGACCTCAGGACGCTTTCGCCCCTCGACATGGACACCATCGCACACTCAGTGAAGAAGACGAACAAGGTCCTGATCACACATGAGGATTCGCTGTCCTGGGGGCTAGGCTCCGAGATCGCCGCCCGCATCGCGGATGAGCTCTTCCCCTGGCTGGACGGGCCCGTGCGTCGAGTGGCGTCCCTCGACACTTGGGTTGCCTATGCGCCGAGCTTGGAAAATAAAATCCTCCCCCAGCCCTCCGACGTGCTCACGGCCATCCTCGATCTGGTCAATTTCTAGAAAGGTTGGTGGATCGTCCGGTTGCATCCGGCAGAATCAGGCGCACCGTCCGCCGGTAGATGACGACGATCCGCGGCACCTCAGGACGGGTCAGTATTTCGGCAGGCTCGGGTCGATCTCGTCCACCCATGCGTGAATCCCACCCACGAAGTTGGACACGCTGGAAAAGCCCTGGTCAGCCAACATCAGAGCAGCACTGTGGCTACGGGCTCCCGTACGGCAGTACACGACGATCTCCCGGTCCGTGGGGAGCTCGTCCAGACGGTCCTGAAGTTCAGCGAGGGGAATCAGCACCGCCCCATCCGTCTCCAAATTCACGATCTCCCACTCATGCGGTTGGCGCACGTCCAACAGAAACGGCGGCTCCGTAGACGACAAGCGCTCCGTGAGCTCGACAGCACCGACCTCACCAATTGGATCTTCCATCCCCTGCTCCTTTCTCTCAGCGGGTGCATTCAGCCCGCAGAAATCTTCATAGTCGATGAGTCCGGTTTGTGTCGGCTCATCGCCACAAACCGGGCAACTCGTGTTCCTGGTGACTGCTATCTCTCTCCAATTCATCTCCATCGAGTCAAAGAGCAGCAACCGACCACTGAGCGTGTTTCCCCGCCCCAGCACCAGCTTGATCACCTCGAGGGCCTGAATCGATCCTATGATCCCTGGCAAAACCCCCAGTACACCTGCCTCCGCACAATTCGGGATCAGACCCGGAGGAGGAGGCTCCCTAAAGAGGCATCGGTAGCACGGTCCGCCGTGGGTCGCAAACACCGAGGCCTGGCCCTCCCAACGGAAGACAGATCCGTAGACGTTCGGCTTTCCCAGGAGCACACAGGCGTCGTTGACGAGGTACCGGGTCGGGAAGTTGTCGGTCCCGTCGGCCACGATGTCGTACGACCCTAGGATTTCCAGCGCGTTGCCAGAGTCGAGCCGGACGTGGTGTGTTACCACTGACACGTTGGGGTTCACGTCGGCCAGTTGTTCCACCGCCGAATCCAGCTTGCTGCGCCCTACGTCCTTGGTGCCATGAAGGATCTGCCGTTGGAGGTTGGTGGCATCGACCTCATCGAAATCGACGAGGCCGAGTGTGCCGATCCCGGCAGCGGCGAGGTAGAGCGCGAGGGGTGAGCCGAGCCCTCCGGCACCCACCACGAGCACCCGCGCAGCCTTGAGGCGCAGCTGCCCCTCCTTGCCGACCTCGGGCAAAGATAGATGCCTGGCGTACCTACTGAGTTCAGAGGAATCCAGCTCGGGTTTTTTGCGCTCGACCAACTCGGTTCTCTCTCGGAAGACGGGCTTGCGTTCTCGACCGAGTTGCACCCCCGGGCTAGACCCGGAGTTCCCCCCTTGCCCAACCCAGGTTACACCTGGCCCTCCGTCACGGCGCCTCGACGTACCGGCGGCCCCCCAGTGCAGTGATACGTGTCGAGGCTGCGTCCTCGGTAAGCTGGGAGATCTCCTCGACCGGCCGGAGCCCGACGACGGCGGCATCCGCCAACAGGATGAACAAGAATTGAAACTGGGTCGGGATACTGAGCGTGCTGCGATCCTGCCAGATCTCGCGGTCTTTGATTCCTCGGTACCGATACACGTCTTGGACCAAAGTCAGATTCCGTTCGAGATCGAACCACTCGGCCCCCATCTGGGCGGTCCCTTGGATCCAACCTTCCGGTGGGTCCGCCCCCAGGTCTCGCATTACCAGCTTGGTCGCAAGGCCATGCCGGACTCCGAACCGCTCCAAACCGAGTGACTGCAGGAGTCCGGCGGAACTGGCAAAGTAGATCGGTCGCAGCTCGGCCGAGTTCTGAATCATGCTGAGGGCGATCCGGACCGCCCGATCCATGTAGGTCCCCGACGGATATGTGACCAAAACACTATCGAGCAACAAGCTGAGATCTTCTGGGAGTGTACCCGCCGTTACGGCATTCAAGACCTCATCCGTAGCCAGAGAGACCGCCTGATCCGGGGGTGCACCGGTCGAATAGATGCCCGCAGCGAATTGCTCGTCGAAGGGCCTCTGCCGGCCCGGCGCCGTCCGGTCTCTGATTTGGCGCGGGTACCAGTCGGTGTAGAGATACTGGAGGACGATGACCGTCACATCCTTGCGCACCCCTTCAATCTCTTGAGCATACCAGAGCGGGAAGGTGTCGTTGTCCCCATTGGTGAACAGGACCCCATACGGCTCGACACTCATGAGCAGGTCGTACGCCCAGTCGAACGCGGCATAATCACCCGACCGGCTCGCCCATCCCCAGTTGTAGGCGAGGGGGATGAAAGTGATCAACAGGATCGGCATCCACTTGCGGTAGGCGGCAGCCTCGCCCCATTGATTTGCAAGGGCCGCCCAGAATCCAGCCAGACCGATCCCGGCCAGATTCCCCCAGACGATGAAGCTCGCCACGAAGAAATAGTCCCTCTCGCGAACCTCGTGGAGGGTCCGGTCGGCAACGTCCGGCGCCAGCGAAAACCCTAGTTTGAAATTCAGGTACACGACCAGACCGACCGTGAGCGTCGCCGTCAACGCCGCTATGTAGCTGAAGATCATGCGGTCGGCACGCCACAACACGAGTAAGCCCATGAAACCCATCGCCATGAACAGTATGGTGGGAGCGAGTCGGGCTCCCAGGTATCCAACGCCGCTGGGCACTACGCTCAACTCGGCTCCGCGGGCCCACTGCCAATCGAAGTACTGAAAATAGTTAAGAAACTGGTATCTGAGCGGGGCCTGCCGTTCGCTGAGCGGAGGCTTCGCGTACTGCGCTCGCGAGAGATTGCTGGCCAGTGCTGGGCACCCGCCCCCACCGTTGGTATATACCGCGACAACGGCACTTGGCACCGATTCGCAGACCGGGTTTCCTTCATTGATGATGGGGTCCTGAGCTGCGCGGATCGGTAGGAAGAAATTGAACGAGATTCCCAGAATCACCAGAGGAATAGCTCGGATCCAAAAGCGCGAGCTCAACAACACCGCTGGGCCGGCCAGCAATACGAACAAGGCCAGAGCTGGTGCAGGAAGGACGGACATGAGGTGATTGCTCGCCCCCAACACCATCAGGTAAAGGGCGGCAAGGAGGGCCCTGACTCCCGCCGGCTCCCCGCGCTGATCGTACCATCTGATCGCAAGCCACGAGACCGCAGCGATCACGGCCACACTCACCGTGTAAACCTTTTCGTTCGCCGTGGATTGGTTCCACACCGTGTAGGCGGTCGCCCCCATCACTGCGCCGCACGCAGCTCCGATCGTGAGCATCCACCGCTCTTCGATCACGGTGGACAGCACCCGATGCCCGACCAAGAAGAAAAAGAACGTGGCAGCCGAGCTCGTAGCGGCGGCCAGGAGGTTGATTCGCACCGCCACCGGCAGGCCCAACGGAGCCAGCAAGAGGCTCCATACCCGTGCGAGTGAGACAAACAGAGGATTGCCCGGGGGATGAGGAATGCCCAGGAGATGCCCCGTAGTGATGTACTCGCTGGCGTCCCACCAAGCTGTGGTGGGCGATAGGGTCAGAACGTAGAGGCCGAAGATGGCCAGCCCGAGCAGTGCCCCTTCCCGGTACGGTGGTCGATATTCGGTCATTCCATAAACTACCCCTGAAGGGTCAGGGCGTCGACGCGTTTGATCCCGCGGGTGTCGCGGGTGGCGCCTGGCGGTCCCGACCACGCCAATCATACCTTCTTCCCCCATGACGACGGTGTTGAGAACCACCAGAGCCCTCACGAGCTGGATCACCGGCAGGCCGGCCGTAGAGGAATACGAGACCGTTCTGTCCAGAGGGGATCGTGAGGTTCCGGCTTCCGTCATCCTCCCGGCCGGGGGACGCCGGAACCTGCCGGGATGGGTCGTTCTACATGGGGTTACCCGACCCGGGCGGTTCCACCCGACCCTGCTGCGCTTCGTTCGCGCCCTGGCGTCTTCCAAGGCCGCTGTCCTCGTGCCCCAGATTCCCGAGTGGGTGGACCTGAGTCTGGAGCCCGAACGGACCCTTCCAACAGTTAGGGCCGCACTAGACGGCCTCCGGTCTCTTCCAGGCACGTCGGATGGGCCCTATGGGCTGATCGGCTTTTCCTTCGGCGCGCCACAAGCGATGATCGCCGCCGCTCACCAGGATGTGTCGGAGCAGTTGGCGGGGGTCGTCGGGTTCGGCAGTTACTTTGACGTCGCGAGCATGGTCCGCTTTCAGATGACGGGTCGGTTCGACTTGGGAGATGCCACCCATCGCCTCCGACCCGACCCGTACGGGCGATGGATCATGGGATGGAACCACCTCACCTCGATCCCTGAATACCAGAACGCCCAGGACGTCGCCGATGCCTTACGGCGCCTCGCCGTCGAAGCCGGCGAGCGGCGGATCCTGGCGTGGGATCCTTCTTACGACACGCTCAAGGAGCACCTTAAAGGACAGGTGTCGGAGGATCACAGGGAGATCTTCGATCTGTTTGCGCCTCCGTCTGACCGCGAGCCGGCGGAGACCGAAGCAGAACGGATCGCGCCGCTGCTGACCCACGCGGCCATGAAGAGCACTCCGCTCTTGGACCCGCTCCCCTTCCTGGACCACCTAGAGCCCCCCGTCCAACTCATTCATGGACGAAACGATCGCCTGATTCCATATAGTGAGACGCTCCGCTTGGAGGCGGCGTTCCCCGAAGGAAAGAGCATCGACACGACGATCACAGCGCTTATGGATCACTCGGAGCAGGGGGGGCGGCTGGCCAACATAGGTAAGGAGATCAGCGAGGGTGTGAAGTTGCTCCGAACGCTCGGACGTCTACTGGGAACTGTTTAGTTGTAGACCTTCACAGCCTTCGAGTCTCATCTTCCCGCGAGAAGCTGTCCAGCGGCCGAGCTGACCTCAGGATCCTTGTCGGATTTCGCCTTCTCGACCAGGCGTGGGGCGTGCCTGTGGAAGCGAGTACGGAGAGAGCAGCGATGCGCACTCCGGTCGGCGGACTGGAGAAAAGACGGCGAACGCCCCCGGACCCCCTGAACGGCCCGACCGGCGTTGTCGAATGTCCGGCCACACCGCTAGAATCTTTCCGTACGGGTCGCTCGAGTTGGGATGGCCCACGGGCTAACTCTCTTTTTCGACCAGAACCTTTCCCGACGAGGCTCACATGCGGTGTCGCTCGAACGGTCTCTTCCGTTCCCGACCCACGGGGACGATCAGAGTGCTCGGTGCCTGCGCCGTTCTTTTCAGCTGGACCGCATCACCGGCCACGTCACAGGTCGTGGTAGAGGATGTGTTATCAGCCCTGCGCTACCGGCACATCGGACCCGTAGGCAACCGCGTGGCCGCCGTGACCGGCGTGCCCGGAGATCCCAACACGTACTACTTCGGTGCGGCTTCCGGGGGGATCTTCCGTTCCAGGGAGGGGGGTCACAGCTGGACGCCGATCTTCGATGCACAAGACGCCGCCTCGATCGGCGCGATCGCGATCGCGCCCTCCGCAGACAGTGTGATCTGGGTCGGCACCGGAGAGCCGTTCATCCGTAGCAATGTCTCGATCGGCGACGGAGTCTACAGATCGACGGATGGCGGAGATACCTGGGAGCACAGGGGCCTCTCAGCGACTGGCCGGATCGGGCGGATGGTCGTACACCCCACCGACCCCGACATCGTCTACGCAGCGGCTCTCGGCCACCTATATGGCCCCCAGGAGGAGAGAGGCATTTTTCGCACGACCGACGGTGGCAACTCCTGGGATCGTGTCCTCTTCGTTGACGAGAGCACTGGGGGCGTCGACGTGGTCATGGACCCCAGTGACCCTAGGGTCCTCTTCGCGGCTACTTGGCAAATGTTCATACAGCCGTGGGGACGCTGGAGCGGAGGCCCGGGCAGTGGGATCTACATGTCCCGTGACGCGGGCGACACGTGGGAGCGATTGGAGGGGCGCGGGCTTCCGACTGGCACCATGGGCAAAATCGGGCTCGCCATAGCTCCCTCGGACCCGGACCGCATCTACGCCCTCATCGAAACCAATACGAATCGTGACTATGAGCCGCTGGATGAGCATGAAGGAGTCCTGTGGCGCTCGGACGACGGGGGCCGCAACTGGGCGATGGTCAACGCCGACCACACCCTCGCGCAGCGACCTCTCTATTACACCCGTGCCGTCGCGGCTCCGGACGACCCCGACGAAGTTCATTTTCTTTCGACGCGCTACACGCGTTCTCTGAATGCCGGCGAAGACTTCTCGGTCGGCAACCCCGGCGGCGACAGTCATGACATGTGGATCGATCCCCTTCTGCCCAATCGCATGATCGTCGGCCACGACTCAGGGGTGAGTATCTCCACCGATCGGGGAATGAGCTGGTGGCGCCCCCGGCTCCCCATCGCACAGATGTACCACGTAAACACGGACACACGAATCCCGTATTCCGTCTACGGAAACCTCCAGGACGGCGGTACACAGATGGGCCCCAGCAATTCGCTCACATCAGGGGGAATTTCCATCGGCGAGTGGCAGTCCGTGGGAGGCTGCGAGACCGGGTTCTCTGTGCCCGACCCAGTGGAGCCCAACATCGTGTGGGCCGGATGTTACGACGGGAGCCTCACGCGCTACGATCACCGGTTGGGGCTGGCCCGCAGCGTGAGCGTGTGGCCGGCCAATCCTGAGGGGTGGGCCGCGGGTGATCTCCGATACCGCTTCCAGTGGACCTTTCCAATCCACATTTCGCCGCACGATCACGATCGCATCTACGTGGGTAGCCAGCACGTCCACGTGACGATGAACGGTGGCCAGAGCTGGGAGGTGCTGAGCCCTGACCTCACGACCAACGACAAGTTCAAACAACAGCGCACGGGCGGGCTCACGCTGGACGACGCCGGGCCCACATACGCCGCCGTTCTCTTTGCGATCGCTGAATCGCCCGTGGAAGAGGGCGTGATTTGGACCGGGTCCAACGACGGGCTCGTACATATCTCGCTCGACGGCGGACAAATCTGGACGAATATCACGGAAAACATCCCAGGCCTCCCGCCGTGGGGCACAATCTCCAACATCGAACCCTCCCCCCACGACGCCGGAACCGCCTACCTGACGGTCGACCTCCATCAGCTTGGCGACACCGAGCCATACGTCTACAGGACGACTGACTACGGAAATTCATGGACATCGCTGAACCAGACAATCCCGAGAAGTGTGTTCAGCTACGCGCACGTGGTTCGGGAAGACCCGGTGCGTCCGGGCCTTCTCTATCTCGGCACCGAGAACGCCCTCTACGCGTCACTGGATGACGGAGAAAACTGGACGAGGATGCGAAGCAATTTGCCTCCTGCTCCCGTTCACGATCTGACGATCCAGAGCGGCTTCAACGATCTAGTGGTGGCAACCTATGGCCGCGGCTTCTGGATCATGGACGATATTACACCTATCCAACAGCTGACCGAGGAAGTGATGGCGTCGGAGATCCACCTGTTCACTCCGAGAACCGCCTACCGTTTTCTCACGCGCCAACCCCCGCAAAGCCAACCCCAGGACCCCGGCACAGGAACCAACCCGGTTTACGGCGCGTCCATTTCGTTCTACTTGGAGAGTGTCCCGGTAGGGGGTGTGCGACTCGAAATCCACGATGAGGCTGGTCAGTCCGTACAAGTCCTCGGCATGAACCGCCTCCGTCCCGGCATCAATCGGGTGCACTGGGATCTTCGGGAGACATCGTCCACCACGCCGAGGCTCAGAACCGTTCCGTTGGAGCACGCCCATGTGGAGTTGTCAGATCAGGGGTGGAGATCGTTGGGTGAGGGCGGCCGTGTGACGCCGCTGGCAACTCCCGGCACGTATACGGTGACACTTCGTGCTGCAGGGTTCGAGTTGGTACAGCCGTTGGAGCTTCTGAAGGACCCGAACTCGGGGGGTAGTGACCTAGAAATCCAAGAGCAAGTGACCATGGTGAGGGAAATTCGCGAGTCTGTGGATTCCGTGGTCTCGTTGATCGACCGGATCGAGCGCATCCGGGCTCAGACTCAGCTCGTGCTGGAACGGTACGGCGACCATGCAGCCGCAGAGGAGATCCGTCAGGCCGGTGCGACGCTGGAAGCGCTGCTCATCGACCTGGAAACGCGTCTCTTCGACGTACGTCTTACTGGAGGTACGGCGCGACAGGATACCCTCCGCTCTGCTAGGCGCCTCTATGCCCGACTCACGAGCCTCGCCGGTTACATCACCGGAACCGACGATCGGCCCACGGATCAGAGCAGGGAGGTCTTCGAAATGCTCCGAAGCGAGTTGGGAGACTACCAGCGCCAGATGGCAGCACTAGGAGAAGACCTGGCAACGTTCAACAGGCTACTCGACGACCGAGGAATCGAGCCCATCGCCCTAAACTAAGGCAGTGGCGACTCCACTTCTGCGTGTGGAGGGGGATAGGGATCGACGGTCCCGCGCAAGACAGTCCGCCGCCGAAGGCGGTGGAGCGAAGCGCTGGCTGGAGCGGGACTGTGAAGTCCTCTTCCACCCACGAGCTAGAAGTGGACCCCGGACCCGACGGCCAAGGAAGTCAACCTCGTTTGATTAGGGCCCGCACTATGATACCTGCAACTATCGCGAACCCGAGCGCGGTCTTCGCCGTCTGACTCAAACGGCTTTCGAGATCTTCGATGGCCTCGCGGACGGACGGGGCGGCGGGATCCTGCGTGAGATGTATCGCACAGTAGTCGGAGCCCTTCATGGCATTCAACCGACAGTCCGTTCCTTTCCTGGTCGTACCCTTACATTGTACCACGTACTCATCTCCTCACTGCATCGGGCACGCACACTACACCCTAATTATACGCGCGACCGCCCGACGGGATTCATTTCTTTCTTTCAGCATGCCCTACGAGCCGAACTCGATTCCTTGGGCCAATGGCAACTCCGTACTCCATCCGTGTGGTCAGGGCTTCACCGCTGCACCGGCATCGAGTTGGGACAGCCGGTCCGAGTGGTGCCGACTCACCAGCGTCGCGTGTCCTTCCACGTCGTGGACACGGAGGATTTCGACTCCCTTCTCGACAAGACCGCGGCTGACAATGAGTGTCTCCCCATCGCGCCCGGCGCTCGGCTTCTCCGTGACGGTTCGCAGAAAGGACTTCCGGCTGTGACCGACTAGTAGCGGGATCTCAAGGTCATGAAAGCGCTCCACGTGCTCAAGGAGATGCCAACTCTGGTGGGCCGTTTTTCCGAAGCCGATCCCCGGATCGAACACAAGGCGGTGCCGTTTGATGCCTCTGCGGTCGAACTCCGCCAACCGCTCCTCCGCCCAAGCAATCAAGAACTCCGCCGAGTCACGATCGGGCGGAATGGACTCTCCCTTCACGACCGGGATCGAGAGGCTGTGCATGAACACGAGTGGAACGTCGGTACTCTCGGCGATCTCCAACATCTCGGGTTGGGTGAACCCGGTCACATCGTTGAGGATATCTACGCCGATGTCCAGCGCCGATCTGATGGTCGAAGGATTTCGGGAGTCGATACTGATCTGGAAAGGATCTCGACGTCCCAGCGACCGAACTTCCCCCTGAAGTTCCCGCAGGCCATGCAGCACCGGCTCGACTCGAGCCCACTCGGTTGCCGGATCGACGGTAGCCCCATCTGGGCGCGTGGATTCGGCGCCGACGTCTATGATGCCGGCGCCCTCCTCTACGAGTCGCCTTGCGTGCATGAGGGCGGTCTCGGGTTCCAGAAAACGCCCCCCGTCGCTGAAGCTATTGGGAGTGATATTGAGGATTCCCATGAGGGTGGGGTAACTCACGTCGATGTCGGCGTCCGGTGAGTGGGCGATCTCCCCCACCGACGCCCGGGCTCCGGCGCGGCTAGCGTGAGCTTCCACGGTCTCAGAATCGAGGATCGTGTCGGGAATCAGATCACGCAGAGGCTCCAGTACGAACGGGCGCTTCAAGATCTCCGGATGCGGGATGGTCAGATCGTCGGATTTTATCTCACATCCGTCCCACCAGAGGATATCTATGTCGATCACTCTAGGGGCCCACCGCCTATGGTCCTGCCGCCCCAAGGAACTCTCGATCTCTTGGACGTGTCGCAGGAGAGCGCCGGGCTCGAGGGTCGTCTCCCCCAAGAGCGCACAGTTCAGATAGGGTAGGTCCCAGGCGGCCGGGGCCCCGGTGGGCGTCAGCGCGGGCGACCCATAGATACGGCTCAATCGTACCGCGTGAAGAACCGCCCCAGAACCTCGGGACAGGCGCGAAATAGCCCTCTTCAGATGGATCGCACGATTTCCCAGGTTACTGCCGAGGCCGAGGATCACCATGGCTCGGTCCCCTGCCAGTTGCCCACCGTGGATTCGGCGCGCCTGGTACGTGGGGCTAGCCTGACCTGAGGTTTTCCGCGTAGACCCACCAGAGATCCTTGTCCCCGTAGCCGCCGGCCCTCTCGGAGTCGAAGTAGAAGATCTGGAAATCAGGGGAAAACGCAGGGCAGCGGTCGTTCTCCTCCGTGTTCACCAGTGGGCCCAGGTTGACGAGTGGCCCCCACACACCGCGGCCGTCGCGGGTCGTCACATATATGTCCTCTTCGCCGTACCCCTCGTCGCGGGTCGCGGTGATGTACAGTGAGCGGCCATCAGCGGACGGCAGCGAATGGTGTTCGCTGCCAGCAGAGTTGATCTGGGGACCGAGGTTCACGGCCTCCTGCCAGACGCCGTCCACCCTCTCCGACCGCCAGATGTCGTTTCCGCCGTATCCGCCGGGACGCGTCGACGTCCAGTAGGCCACACTCCAGTCCGGCCCGGTGAAGTAGAGGCAGTGGTCGGCGGCAGGAGAGTTGATGGGCGCTCCGAGGTTCCTTGGCTCCGCCCACTCGCCATCCACTTTGTCACTCACCCAGATGTCCATGCTGCCCATACCACCAGGTCGATCGCTCATGATGTAGAGCTGGTTGCCATCCGGAGAGAGGAGCGGTTCGACCTCGAAGTACTCGGTGCTGATCGGCGCAGGCACAATTTCCGCGGCACTCCACTGGCCGTCGACGAGCGTCGACGTGCAAATGTCGTTTCCACCATCCGGCCTGCGGTCAGCGCAGTTGAAGTACATCGTGCGGCGGTCTGTCCCGAAGGTCGGCTCCGAGTCCCGTCCGGCGGCATTCAGGGCGGCACCCATGTTCACGGCCTGGGCCTGGGCACGAGACAGTGGTGAGCGCTGGGCGTTGAGACCGTTGAAGGCCAAGAGCCCTAAGCCGCTCGCGATGAGCGCCGGGGTCAGCAGCTTCATCGGGGTCCTCCTGTAGATGTGGGTAGAGGAGCCACTCTACGACGGATCACCACGCCCGACCAGTAGCGAGGTCCCCTCAGAATGGTCGCAACCCACTAGCTCAACGCAAGCTCGGCCCCTAACCTGGCAAGGCGTGACGACAAGTAACAGCGTGGCTATCGCGATGGACACCAGGAGATAAAGACCGATGCAAAGTCACTACCGTCCAGGCCGCCTCCCTGGCTGCCTCCCCGTACAGCTCGCCCTCGGGTTCGTCCTTGTGCTGGCGGGGTTTGGTCATGCTAGCGCTCAAGCCGTCCCTCAAGCCGCCCCTTCGGCCGATGCCACGGGTGTGGAATTCCCGAGTACGAATCGTCCCGATGTGCGAGGCGTACATGGGGCCGTGAGTTCGGACCATCCGCTCGCCACGGCGGCGGGGCTCGCCGTGCTCAAGAATGGGGGCAACGCGGTGGACGCTGTGGTGACCATGGCGAGCGTGTTGGCGGTCGTACGACCCCACATGAACGGGGTGGGCGGTGACGCCTTCGGCATCTTTTTCGACGGAGCCACGGGTGACGTGGTGGGGATGAACGGGAGCGGCCGGGCCGGCGCCCTCGCCGAACCTTCTTTCTTCGAGCAGGGGGGGCGGCAATCCATCCCCGGTTCCGGGCCACTTTCAGTCAGTCTCCCGGGGGCGGTGGCCGCGTGGGACGACGCACTGACCCGTTTCGGCACCATCTCGCTCGCGGAGGCAATGGCTCCGGCGATCGCCTATGCACGGGAGGGCTTTCCGGTGTCCAGCCGACTCGCGAGCGACATCGCAGGGGCGTCGCGAGGTCTGAACCAGCCCGCGCGCGGCTTATATCTACCAGGCGGCTCAGCGCCCCCCGTCGGATCACTCTTGAAGAACCCGGCCCTGGCCGTGACCCTCGAACAGATCGCTGAAGAGGGCAAAGACGGGTTCTACCGAGGCAGACCCGCCGAGGCAATTTCCGCGTTCCTGGAGCGGGACGGTGGCTACCTCAGGACGGCGGACTTCGCAGCTCATGAGACCACCTGGATGTCTCCGCTTGAGGGCACCTACCTCGATCACCGCATCCTGGTGCTGCCACCGAACACACAGGGGATCGCCCAGCTTGCCCTCATGGAGATGGCGGCGGAACATGATCTAACGGCAATGGGGCACAACACGGCCGACTATCTACATACGCTCATTGAGCTCAAGAAGCTCGCTTTCGCCGATCGAGACCGGTGGGTCGCAGATCCCGAATTCGCCGACATCCCCGTCGAGAAACTGCTCGACGCGGATTACCTCCAGAGGCGCGCCGTCAACTTCGGAGCGAACGCCGCAGAGGACGTACTACCGGGAATCGACGGACCTGTCGCGACCAACGTGCGGCAGGGGGACGCCGATGATTCGGGAGACACCGTCTACATCACGGCCGTCGACCAGTGGGGCAACGCCGTGAGTTGGATCCAGAGCTTGTTCGCCTCTTTTGGTTCGGGGTTGCTGGAACCCGAAACGGGCGTCGTTCTCCAGAATCGCGGGTCGCTTTTCACGCTCGACCCGAACCACCCCAACGTGGTCGCACCCGGCAAGCGGCCGTACCACACGCTCACCCCTCTCATGGCCTTGAATCGGGATGGCAGCCTGGCCTACACACTCGGCACGCCGGGCGGGGACAGCCAAACGCAGTCGCTGATTCAGATCGTGAACAATGTCTTCCTGTTCGGGATGACGCCCCAGGCGGCGATCGAGGCTCCCCGTTTTCGGAGTTATAACGGCCTCCGTGTGGATTTCGAGGATCGGATTCCCGCTGGTGTCCTCTCGGATCTGGGCGGACGCGGCCACGAACCCCGTGTGATCCACGGTTGGACGGCGACCTTCGGCGGGGCGCACATGATTCGGGTCGAGCCATCGGGGACTCTCACGGCGGCGGCCGACCCGCGGCGCGAAGCTTATGCGATGGCGTACTGAGCGGGACCTACACTAGTTTCCGGGGTGCCGTCCTTCTGAGGCGGCCGACGCCCGAACTGACAATCAGCGGAGGACGGTTCATGTTGAAGGCTCCCACCGGCGCGGTAGCCGTACTCGCCGCGATCGTCGCGTTTACCGCGCTCGCACCTCGAGGGCTCCAGGCCCAGGCGACAGCGCTGCAAAGGGGAAGCGACAATATCGAGGTGCTCGGCCACCTTCCTCTGGGCCCCACGCTGAGCGTCTCGGATATCGATATCGAGCAGGACTTGGCCCGTCCGTACGCCTACGTCGGCCGTATGCAGTATGGCGACGCGGGACCGAGAGGCTTGGACATCATCAGCATCGAGGATCCCGAGCATCCCGAGCTCCTGTACCAATGGCGAATCGAGGACCAGGAACTCCATACCGGCAACGGCGGCATGGACGTGAAGCACTTCAAGGTGAACGGACGCCACTACGTCGTGCAGTCGCTCCAATTCGGGGGGGGTGGACCGGACCGCGATCTGGGTGCGGTGGTGCTCGACGTGGAAGGTCTCCCGGACGCATCGAGCGTTCGGGAAGTGGCCCGCATCCGTGAGCCACAACTTCCGGGTGGCTTTCACAACATCTTCGTCTACAAACACTCGGACGGCCGAGTACTCCTCTTCGCCACCGTCAGTGGCCCGTATGCCATTGCCTACGATCTCGGGAAGATCGTCGAGGGAGCCTCGCCTGAAGAGGCCCTAGCGGGCCGAGTCCCGAACCCGCAGTCGGGCGGGTCCCGGGGCTACCATGACTTCTATCTCGGATACCATCCCGACACGGATGAGGACCGCTTCTACGGTGGAGGCGCTGGCGGTTACTACGTCTACGACGTCACGAACCTGGACGCGCCGGAGTTGCGGGTCACACTCACCGGGATAAGCGGCATCTCAAACGGCCACACCTTCACACCCAGCTCGGACGGTCGCTACGTCGTGGCCGAATCTGAGTACGAGTTCGCGCCACTTCGGATCTTCGACCTGCAGCCGGCGCTTGAGGGACGGGTCCAGACGATTCGCCGACCGATTTCGGGATGGACGGCGGACTACAGAAACCTCGTCCACAACCATGAGGTTCGTTGGCCCTTCCTGTTCGTGTCGGGTTACCTCGATGGACTCCAGGTGGTCAACCTTCAGGATCCGGCTAACCCAGTCACCATCGGCTATTACGATACGTACATCGGTCCTCGCAGCACGACGCGCACACCGGTCTTTAACGGCGCCTTTGGCATCGACGTGCGTAACGCCGACGGTCTGATCGTGATCAGTGACATGAGCACCGGTTTCTGGGCCTTCCGAATGGACGGGTTCCAAGGCTGGAATGGAGAAAACTGGGGCGTGCCGGACATTTCGAGCGCTCAGAAGTGGGATGAGCCCACGCGTCGCCCGAGGAGCGACTAGGTCCGAATGATTTCGATCGTACTGGCAGCCTTGGCCGGGGCGGGCGTTGCCGGCCCCGAATCGCCGACCGAGTGCCGACTGGCCGCGCCCGTCGCCCCCGAGTTCTATGTAATCGAGTTGGTCTCCACTCGCCGGATGCCGGGATCAGGAGCGGCGACTGGTACGGTCGATGTCACGTTTGCTCCGTCTCCCTTCGGAGTGAGCCTGACGGAGAACGGGGACTACCTGAGGGATCTCGAGATCAACGTGAGCAACTTGAGGGCCCCGGATCAGGGATCCTTCGTGGTATGGGTCACCACCCCTCAGTTGGACAGTATCGAGAGGGTTGGTGTGTTGGGTGACAGCACACTCCGAGGGCAGGTTCGGTGGAATAAGTTTCTCGTCGTCGTATCGCTCGAACAGGACGACGCCTCCACCGCCCCGCGATGGGCCGGCCCCATCATCTTCCGCGGTATGTCCAAGAGCGGGGCGATGCACACGTCCGCCGGCCATGGGCCGTTCGAGACGGAGAACTGCGCGTCGTACGGTTTCAGAGAGTAGACGAATGAGGCTCGCCGCATTCGTGGTGGGGCTCGCTCTGTGCTTCACCCCGGCGGCAGCGCAGCAGGTCGCCAGTCCAATCGGATCAGGGGACAGCCTGGTTTGGCGTATGCCGCCCACCAGCCCCAACATGCAGATGCTGATGGCGCCCTTCATGGGGATCGTTCCCGACGTCACGCCGTTCCTTCCCGGACCCGACGTGGACGTCGGCACACTTCCCGAAGCGGCGGTGGGTGATGTGGTCCAACTGGTGGACGGGGACACACTCCGCCTCGCGGCGACGCTGTTACGCCGGGAAATCGGCGGCCGGATGGTCAAAGTATACGGGTTCAACGGACAGTCCCCCGGACCAACGATACGGGTGCCGCAGCACTCCACGATCATTGTCGAGTTTACGAACGTCATCGACTTCCCCACGACACTTCGGTGGCACGGCGTGCGGGTGGGCAACCAGTTCGATGGCGTACCCGGTCAGACCCAGTCACCGGTTCGTGTTGGTGAAACCTACACCGCGGAGGTCTACTTCCCCGACGCCGGGGCATTCTGGTACCACCCACACCAGCGCGGGCACATCGCCCAGGAGCTCGGACTGTACGGCGCCATCATCGTCGATTCCCCCGATCTGCAGTACTACAGCCCCGCGAATCTCGAAGAAACATTGATGCTCGACGATGTACTCGTCGACGACTTGGGAATCCTCCCGTTCGGCTTCGAGGCTCCTGCGCAAGCGCTCATGGGACGTTTCGGAAACGTTCTACTCATCAACGGCCAGCCCGACTATCGGCGGAGCGTTAACAAAGGAGACGTAGTCCGCCTGTTCCTGACCGACGCTTCGAACACTCGGCCGTTCAATCTCCGGATCGAGGGCGGCGTCCGCATGAAACTGGTCGGTGGAGATCTCGGAAAATTCGAGAGAGAGGAGTGGGTAGCGTCCATCGTTATCGCACCCGGGCAACGCTACATAGTGGACGTGATGTTCGAGGAGGAGGGCGAGTTCCCTCTCACGAACCGAATCACAGCTGTCGATCATTTCCTCGGAGAGTTCGAGTACCAGGTAGATACCCTGGGGATCTTCGACGTGTCGAGTCGGCCGACCGATTACGAGTACAGCGCCGAGTTCGCAACGCTGAGGACCTACGACGGTGGGTTCGACGAGGTCCGGGCTCAGGCCGGGCGGCCGGTGGACGAGGAGTTGGTGCTTTCCCTACGGATCGGAGCGCTCCCCCTCCCCGTGGTCCGGATGCTGGAGATCGACACGCTCTACTACCCGCCGGTCGAATTCAACGACGCCATGCCGATGATGAACTGGTTGTCCACCGGAATGAACGTGCTCTGGCTGATGCACGAGCCGGCCCCGGATGTGGATCCGCGTGACCTAAGCCCCGCGATCGGGTGGCGGTTCCGGCAGGGGGACCTCGTGAAGATCCGGCTCTTCAACGACCCCGGTTCATGGCACCCGATGAGTCATCCGCTGCATCTGCACGGGCAACGCTTTGTGGTGCTGGAACAAGACGGGGTCCCCAGCTCGAACCTGGTATGGAGAGACACGGTGTTCGTTCCGGTAGGATCGACCGTCGATCTCATGGTGGAGATGTCCAATCCGGGCAGCTGGATGTTCAACTGCCAGATTCCCGAGCACCTGGGCGCTGGGATGTCGATGAGCTTCTCGGTGCAGGCGTCGGGGGCTTAGAACGCCACTGAAAAAAAGGCCCGGCGACCGTTTTCAGGTCACCGGGCCCTCTCAATCACTGCTCCTCGCTCACACGAGGGAATCCGTCCTTCCTAATTCCCTTCCGACGGCCATGTAGCGCCCTGGTGCCGCGCCACACTCCCGATTCCTTTGTACACGAACTTGTGAACCCGCCGGCCCTCGTAGGTCTCCGTCACGTAGATGTTGCCCTCCGAGTCGGTGTCGATGCTGTGGACCGCCTGGAACATACCGGCATAACGGCCACCGGTGCCGATCGTGGAGATTTCCTGCATGCTCTCCCTGTTCACGATGCGAATCCGCGCGTTCTTGCCGTCGGCGATATACAACCAGGCCTGATCGGCGTCGGGCGAGAAGCCGATGTCCCAGACCGCTCCGTCACCTAATGTGGCGGGGGCGAAGAACGCCTCTCGTACGAACGTGCCGTCCGTCTGGAAGACCTGAACCCGGTTGTTAGGGCGGTCACACACGTAGACGAGACCGTCGTTCGACGGCTCGGCGCAGTGGACCGGGGTGCGGAACTGCTGTTCCATGTAATCGTCCGAGGACCATCCGGTTCCGCCCCGTCGCGCCCCTTCGTACTGGAAAGAGTCATCCGGGACATTACCGTAGGCACCCCAGAATCTCTTGATCTCTCCGGTGTCCATGTCGACGACCGCCACCCGCCGGTTGCTGTACCCGTCGGAGAAATACGCTTCATTGGCTGCAAAGTCGAACTCCACATCGGCCACTTGGCTGAAGTGGGTCTCGCTGTTGCTGTCCCGACCCTGCCGTGGCTCGCCGTACGTCTGAAGGTATTGACCTTCATTGCTGAACTTGAGCACGTGAGAGTCACCGCCACTGTTGCCGCCGATCCAGATATTATTCATCTGATCGACCCCCAGCCCGTGGTTCGAGCCCGGCCATACATACTCATCCGTCGGAGACGGGCCGCCCCATCCCCGAATGAAGTTCCCCTCCGAATCGAACTGCATGACCGGAGGCGCTGAGGAGCAGCATTCCGCCAGAGGCGGGTCTTGGTCTGCCGCTGCCTCGGCACCGGCAACACCCCGGTGTACGATATAGACGTTGTCCTGGGCATCGATCGTCACGCCGATGACGGTCCCGTAGATCCAACCGTTCGGGAGAGGCTTCGGCCAGAAGGGGTCCACCTCGAACATAGGTGCCTGCACCATCTGTTGTGTAGTGGCCACGGCTTCGAGTCCCGCTCGCACCGCCCCGAGTAGGGCCATGAGCGCAACCAGACTGCCGCCGAATATCAGATTCCGTCGCCGGCTCATATTTCCTCTCCTTGTTGTCTTTTCATCATCGGACGCCCTCACTGGGACGCTGCGGGATAGAGGGCGCCTTGGTGCTCCGACGTTACCGGACCATAACCGAGGTTCGTGAATTTCTGAAGACGCCTGCCCTGCCCGTCCTCAGCCGTGTACACGTTGCCATCTTCGTCCACGGCAACACTACCCAGTTCGCGGAAGTGGCCCGGGTAACGTCCCCCCACGCCGAAGGAGGTTCGGATCTCAAGCGATTCCCTGTCGAGGATATAGACCCGCTCGTTCATGCCATCGGCGACGTACAAGAATTGCTGCCCACGGTCCGGCGAAAACGCGACGTCCCAGACGGCACCACTACCCAAAGTTGCCCCCGCGATGATCACCTCGTTCACGTAGGTCCCGTCCGTCTCGAATACCTGGATCCGGTTGTTCCCGCGGTCGCAAACATAGACGAGCCCGTCGTTGGAGAGCTCAGCACATGTGACCGATCGGAACTGCTGGGACGGGTCAGCCGAGGGGTTGTAGGGTCCGAGGTCCGAGTCGTCGGGGTCGTTCCCATAAGCGCCCCAGGATCGAACCAGCTCCCCCGACGTCATATCGAGGACGGCGACTCTTCGGTTGACGAAACCATCTGCCACGAACACCTCGTTCGCGCCCTCGTCAAAGGAGAACCCAGCCGGGCCACCGAAGCTGTTGCTGCTCATACTGTTCTGGGCCTGACCGGTCTCGCCGATCGTCATCAAATGATCACCAGTGCGCGAGAACTTGAGGATGTGGCTGTCCACGTTTGGTGGGGGCGGTGGCCCGGCCGCAGCACCTCCACGACCGCCAAAACGACCTCGGCCGCCCCCGCGGCCTGCCGCCGCAACACCACCACCGATCCAGACATTCCCGTCGCCGTCGACCGCGATCGCGTGCGGCCGGTTCGGCCACGGATATCCCATATCCGGGCCACCCCACTCACGGACGTGCGAGCCGTCTGGAGCGTACTCCACCACGGCCGCCGTCGGCCTGCAGCAGTCGCCCGTCTCGGTCACCACGTTGACCTCGTTGGCGTTGCTGAATCCGTCCTGGCGGGTCACGATCAGGATGTTGCCGTCATCGGCCACCGTAACGCCGGACACCGGCCCCAAGATGTTGGGATATTCCAACGGCATGGGCCAAAAAGCATCCACTTCGAAGGTCGGTACGTTGTCGCCGGGACCACAAGCGGCACTCAACCCGACCAGCAGCGGCGCGGCCACCGCCCTGACAATCCCTCTACGCCTGTCCCTCATCGGCTCTCCACCTTGTCCATGAGTAACTTCCCAACAGTTGTTAGGACCGGAGATAGTACACCCCCCTTTCGCATCCGTCCAGACCAATTCGGGCGTGAGGTACACGTCGCGAAGCGGTGCAATTTGGCCGCCACGCGACCTTGACGTTGATGGACACCGACCGCTAGTCATTCGAGGCTTCCTGACGATCGCGATACGAGGACCATCCTGATACTAATCTCGAGGGCAGCAGATGAACTCTGAACCGATCAAAACCTCCGATAGGTCAACGAGAGTAGCGGGGGCACTGCTCTTGGGTGGGGTTCTCTTAGCGGCGCAGCCTCTCGCAGGGCAGTCCATCGACATGAACTTCTTTCTCGTGATCGAAGGACCGACCTGGGGGCCTACCCAGCCCGACGTTTCCATAAGCGATTCCCACTGTTACGACCAGGGTTATGCCGCAGGCTTCGGGCACCTTACGTGGCACGTCTATCTCACGGGGAGCGCAGAGGATGGGGAGGAGGGTGAGGTCGCGCGCGCACGAATCGGAACCGGTCCCTGGTACAACTACTATGGGGTCATGATCGCCGAGGATGTGGCCCAGCTGCACAGCGACGCGAACAACCTCTGGCTCGAGTCCGCGGTTACCGTTAGGGGCGAGACGCCGCCCGAGGAGGTGCAGATTCCCGTGGGCTCACAACTCGATGGAGGGGATTTTTCGCGGGCCGGACCGTTCCTCTGCTTCGGTGTTCCCCAGTGACGGGAAGGTTTTTTTTCTCCGTGTGATCATCGCAGGAAGCAACGCCGTCGGCACTTCTATTCCTCGGTAGACGAGCTTGTAGAGGTGTTGGCAGCCGGATTCCACAGCCTCCCGAACGCCAGCCATCCCAAAGCCCCGACAGCCAGAGCCACGATCAGCCAACCGAGCAGTGAAACAAAGAAACTCACGCTGAGCGCGGGCCACTGGATCTGGTATTGGCTGAAAATGGCCCAACGCTCCGCCATCCAATGCCATGAGGTGTGTGCCACAATCGCCGAAAGTATGATCGTTCCCATGCGTTCTGCGACCGCGAAACGAAAAAGAAGCTCCAGGGCAGGAACACAAAGAGCCAGGACAAGCAACTGTCCGAGTTCGACCCCGACGTTGAACGACAACAGGGACGTCAGTAAGTGGTCCCCCGCGAACTGGAGGGATTCTCGGAGCGCGAAGGAGAACCCGAAACCATGGACGAGTCCGAACCCGAACGTGATGGCCCAGCGACGGCGCACGTTGGCTCCCACGATGTTCTCCAGAGCCATATAAACGATCGAAGCAGCAATCACGGTCTCCACGAACGGTGGAAACCATAGCCCACCCGGGGCGAACCCATACGCCGATGCGATCAGCGTAACTGAGTGGGCCACCGTGAAGGCGGTGATGATCGGAAACAAAGCCCCGAACTTCCGGAATGGGATCACCAGACAGAGGAGGAAGAGCAGGTGGTCAGTTCCATCCAGGATATGGAAGAAACCATCAACCACGAAGCGCCAGGCCGCCTGGAGCCACCCCGGGTCGAGGGGGACGAGGCCCGGGTCCCCTATGAACTGGAACGCCCGTACGACACCGGTGGGCGGCATGAAGCGGAGAACCACTTGGACGCGGGACGCGAGCCGCTCGAGTCCCGGCCGGATCGAAAAGTCCGACGCCGCCGACTGAATCGGATACTCGAACAGCACGTCGAGCATCGCCTGCGTCCATACGAGATCGGCCACCGTACACTCCGGATCGAACTCCGGATCATCCTCATCCGGACACACGCTGGCCATATCGGGGTCAACACTGGACAGCAAGGGGCTGAAGACATGCGCCAGAGCAGTGTCGTACTCCCGGAACGATGGATCCGACGGAATGGACACCTTGATGGCGGTGATCTCGGGGAAAGGCAGTCGGTCGCCGTTCTCGAACAGTTGCAGGGGCTCGGCGATCCACAACACCGCGCCCTCTCGGAGCTCCTCGTCTGCCTCGTCGATCTCCAGATAACCAGGTCCGCGCGTCGGGAAGTTGATGTCCTGCATCGCGGTCAACGGCACCCGAAGCAGTACGCGAAGGGTTCGTCCTTCCGGTTTGACGAACATCTGAACCGTCACGTCGGCAGGCGTATCGTGAGCCGGGGCGCCCAGGGGGGTCGCCAGGATGAGGCTCACCACTAGGGTAAGCGTGGCGGTCCATACGATGACTTTACGCTGACGACCGGACACTGGCGTCCTCTCCCGAGCGAGCATGGTGGTGGTGTTTTCCGGAAGGCACTTGCGAAATCAACATACAGCAACTTAGATCGGGTAGCGACTGAGACCACGAAACACTCGGTCACGTCGGGAATGATCCCGTAGACTGCCTTTTTTTCAGGGTCGGTCTCGGGATCAATTTGCCGGTAACCATCCGCGCCCCCGACAGCACTACTTCCAAGAGGACGGAGGAAGGTCGATGAAAAGCAAATTCCAATTTCTCGTTGGCATAACCGTGGTTGCACTCGTAAGCGGGTGCACGGCCGGCGACGTGGCTCCTAGCTTTACCGGTGACTATGGCGACGCCGGCATGGCTCCCAGGTTCCAGGTGAACCCGCTATTTCCCCAGCCGCTCCCGAACCACTGGCTGGTGGGACCGATGATCGGTGTTACGGTGGACGCACGGGATCACATCTGGGTCGTTCATCGGAACACGGAAGATCAGTTCATGGCTCAGGAGATTGGCCTCACCCAGGGCGTCAGTGAGTGTTGCCAACCAGGTCCACCCGTCTTGGAATTCGACCAGGAAGGCAATCTGATCTCCGCCTTCGGAGGGCCCAGCGAGACGGGCGAGTACGATTGGCCCACGTCGAACCACGGGCTGGCAATCGACAACATGGGCAACATCTGGATCGGCGGGAACGGTGGCACCGACAAGCATGTCCTACAGTTCGCCACCGATGGCACGTTCCTCAGCCAAATCGGCGATCCGGAAGCACGGAGCGGACGTGACAGCAATGACATGATGAACTTCGGGCAGGTGGCAAAGCTCTCCAACCATGCCGCGACCAACGAGTTGTTTGTGGCGGACGGTTATCAGAACAAGCGGGTCGTGGTCCTCGACGCGACGACCGGCGAATTCAAGCGCACCTGGGGCGCCTACGGGAATCCGCCGGACGACGCGGAATTCTCGAGCATGACTCGTTGGAACAACGCGAACGGCACACCGCCGCCGCCGCAGTTCCAAGGTCCGGTGCACTGCGCCGAGCCGAGCCTCGACGGGCTGGTGTACGTCTGCGACCGTGGGGCAGATAGGGTCCAGGTCTTCACGTTGGACGGAGAGTTCGTGCAGGAGGCCCACTTCGCGCCCAATACGCGTTCACAGGGTTCGACCTGGGACATCGCTTTCTCGCCTGATGCAGACCAGACCTACCTCTACCTGGCCGACGGCCAGAACATGAAGGTCTACATCATCCTGCGTGAGACGATGGAAGTCCTGACGAGCTTCGGAGACGGCGGGCGGCAGCCCGGACTGTTCTTCGCGGTGCACAGCCTCGATACCGACTCGGACGGAAACATCTACACGACCGAGACATACGAAGGGTCGCGGCTCCAGAAGTTCGTTTACCTCGGCATTGGCCCGATCCCGAATGCGGACCAGGGTGCGCTCTGGGAGGGTCAGACAAATACCTACGGTAATAGCCAAAACAGTGGTATGTAGACATAGTTAGGTTTGAAGAGGTCGACACTTTTAGGGGACTCTGAGCGTAGGGTCCACCTTGAGAGGTCGGTGAGACCGGCCCTGCATGCGCCCGCATGCAGGGCCGGTCTTCGGACATTGGGAGTTTTCTGTCACTCGCAACTGAGAGGAACGCCATGACGAAGATTGGAGTCTTTTCCCTGCTTACGATCGCTGTCGCTGTCGGCTCGTGCGCTCCGGCTGAAGAAGAGCCCCCTGCGCCAATGATGAGCTTTTTCCTCACAAGCGCTGGTCCCGGTAGCGGTGCCGCTCTGGGTGGCCTGGAGGGAGCCGACGCGTACTGCCAGTCCCTGGCCGACGCCGTCGAAGCGGACGGGACCTGGCACGCCTACCTGAGCGCGGCGGCTACAGCCGACGCATCGGCAGTCAACGCGCGGGACCGGATTGGGACAGGGCCCTGGCTCAACCAGGCCTTGGTAGAGGTCGCGAGCGATGTTGCCAACCTCCACAGCGAGAACAACAACCTCACTAAGGAGACCGTGCTCAATGAGCGCGGCGGCATGACCAACGGCCGGGGCGACACTCCGAATCGGCACGACATCCTGACAGGCTCGAACTTGGACGGCACCGTTGCCGTAGGAGATGGCGACACCACGTGTGACAACTGGACGAGCAGCGGGGAAGGCAGCGCACTGGTCGGTCACTTCGACCGTACCGGTGGTGGCGCCAACCCGAACTCCTGGAACTCCGCCCACGCCAGCCGTGGCTGCAGCCAGGAGAATCTGCAGGGTACGGGCGGCGACGGGCTGTTCTACTGCTTCGCGATCTAGGCGCTTCCGAACGTAAACGTCTGAAACCAATCCCGGTCGGCACGGCTCACGTGGTGCCGACCGGAAGCTTTGAAGGAGTGTAGCGGATGGGCACTTTCACGAGATCAACGGTCCTCGGCCTGTTTGTCGCGGTTGTCGTTTCGACACCCGTCGCCGCCCAGCAGGGCGCGACGGACGGCCAATGGCGTTACTACGGTGGCGGACCGGGCGGGACGGCCTACTCGCCGTTGGACCAGATCGACGCGACCAACGTCGGCGATCTGGAGGTCGCCTGGACCTGGGCCGCTCTTAACCAGGGACCCCGCCCGGAAGGCAAGAACTCTTCGACTCCGCTCATGGTGGACGGTGTCCTCTATGTTACTGCGGGCTCACGCCGAAACGTCGTCTCGTTGGACGCCGGTACCGGTGAGATGCTCTGGATGTGGCGAATGGACGAGGGTCAGCGGGCTCGCAGCGCCCCCCGAGCGAACTCGGGCCGCGGTGTCGCTTACTGGTCGGATGGGCAGGGAGACGACCGCATTTACGTCATCACACCAGCCTATCACATGGTGGCACTGGACGCTCACACGGGCCGCGAGATCGAGTCCTTTGGTACGAATGGGGTCGTGGACCTCAGGCTGGAACTCGACCGGCCGGTGGACCTCATCGAGGACGTCATCGGATCGTCTTCGCCTCCGGTCATCGCGAGGGATGTGATCGTGGTGGGCGCTGCGCTGGCAGTGGGTTCGCGCCCGCCCTCGATGGAAAACGTGCCGGGACACGTCCGCGGTTACGATGTCAGGACGGGCGAGCGGAAGTGGATCTTCCACACCATCCCGCAGGAGGGCGAGTACGGGAACGAGACCTGGGAAGACGGTTCGTGGGAATACACGGGGAATGCCGCGGTGTGGCCTCCCTTCACTGTGGATGTGGAGTTGGGATACGTATACCTGCCCGTGGAAGACGCCACCGGCGACTACTACGGCGGCCATAGGCCCGGCGACAACCTGTTCTCATCGAGCCTGGTGGCCCTGAACGTTGAGACGGGCGAGCGGATCTGGCACTTCCAGATGGTGCACCATGACATCTGGGACTACGACGCTCCCACCGCGCCGATCCTGACGGACATCACGGTCGACGGCCGGGACATCAGAGCCGTGGCCCAGATTACCAAACAGGCCTTCCTCTACGTATTCGACCGGGTCACGGGAGAGCCCGTTTGGCCGATCGAGGAAAGACCGGTTCCGCAGGGTAACGTGCCGGGCGAGTGGTACTCCCCCACCCAGCCCTTCCCCACCAAACCCGCACCGTTCGACCGGCAGGGTATCACAGTGGACGACCTCATCGACTTTACACCCGAACTCAGGGCCGAAGCCGAGGCGAGGGTGGCCAACGTGACACTCGGACCACTCTTCACGCCCCCGTCGACCGTAGACGACGATGGCGTAGGGGGCACCATGATGATGCCCAGTCAAACCGGCGGAGCCAACTGGGAGGGTGGAGCGTTCGATCCCGAGACCGGCGTGATCTACATCGCCTCGAAAACCGACGGCGGCACGCTGACACTCGGGGCTTCAAACGCCTCGGATATGAACTACGTCCAGAGCTTTGGAGGCGGCGGCCGAGGGCGTGGGGGCGGCCGAGGTGGCCGGGGCGGCGGCGCAGCCCGACCCCAGCGGTCAGGGCTCCCGTTGATCAAGCCACCCTGGGGACGCATCACCGCCATCGACCTGAACACCGGTGAGCACCTCTGGATGCAGGCCAACGGGGATGCGACCGAACGGGTCAAGAACAACCCGTTCCTGGAGGGCGTCGAGGTCGGCCGGTGGGGTAAAGCCACCAGGGCCGGCATCTTGGTCACCAGGACGCTGGTGCTGGCGGGTGAGGGGTACGGCGGAGACCCCCATTTCTACGCCTATGACAAGGCCACGGGCGAGATCATCGCCGACCTGGAGATTCCGGGGACCCAGACGAGTCTTCCTATGACCTACATGCATGAAGACGAGCAGTACGTCGTCTTTACTGTGGGCGGCGGCGGGCAGCCGGCGCAGTTGATCGCCATGACACTCCCCTAGGGGGCTTGGAGGCTGATCACTGTCGCGGTCCAAAGACCGCTGAAGGCCTAACCAGAAGCGGCCACTTCCAGATCCGGGGGTGGCCGCTTTTGCCACGCCCGGACCGCGAGCGGTAAGGTTACCAGCGCCATGGTGGCCGCCGTCATCGTGCCCAGGATCACCGCCAGCCCAAATCGACCGGTGGGTGGAAACGCCGACAACCCAAAGATCCCGAACCCGACGCAGATGAGAAGCGTGGCCGCGAGAACAGGGCCCATGATCTGGGTCCGAGCCTGGGACCAACTCTCCAAGTCAGCCAGTCCTCCATCGCGAAGGCGCCGGACCCGCACCACCAGATGGATCATCGAGTCGACTCCCATGGCCAAGGCGACGTTCGCGGCGGGCGAAGTGATGATGTCCACCGACACGCTCGCCCAGCCGAACGTACCCAGTACCACGAGCGGAACCCCGGCCAGACACGCCACCATCATCGTGGTCACTTTCGCGGAACGGGAAACGATCACGGCGACGCCCAGGAACAGAAGGAGTAACCCCCCGAGGCCGAGCTGTAGACTCGACGTGATCAGCCGACCGAGTTGTGCCTGGAGGTCGTATAACCCCCCCATTTGCACCGGCTCGAGGCCCGCTTCGACCGCGTATCCCTCGACTCGATCCATGACCGCCTGCCGCGAGGGCTCCTCCACCGATTCCTTCATCCGGAGGAAGAAGCGGACCTCGTCCCGGTCCGGTGTCACGTACTGCACCATGATCTCATCGAACGGCGGCGTTCGCGCACCAAGGTCGAGAAGCCCGCTCAAGCTCAGAAACCCCGCAAACGGCAGCGTCCGAGCGTGCGCCAGCAGCACCGCCGGCGACACGACCGCACCCACCACCGAGTCCGCCTCGAGCGCGTTCTGGAAAACCCACATGCGGTCGTAGACCTCATCGTCATTGAGCGTGCCTCCGGAGGCATCCCGGATCGCGATGTTGAGCGTGCTACTCCCGCCGTCTCGATCGATCGTCTCGAGCCCAGTCCGCAGGTCGGCACCCTCAGCGAAGTACGTGAGGAGCCCGGGGTCGGTGTCGAGCCTCGGAACACCAAACCCTAAGACGAGGACGACGAGCGCGATGACAGCCAGAGGCCCCGACGGACGGGCCGAGATCAGGGACGCCGCGGCAGGGGGTGACGCCGCAGCTACCGTAGCCTCGGACCCACGGCCCAAGAAGGCGGGGTAGATCGTATACGCGACGGCCAAGGCGGTCGCCGCGCCGACGGCCCCGGCAATCCCCAACTCTCTCAAGGGCTTGGCCTCAGCCAACAACAGGCTCAGAAAACCCAGGAGCGTCGTGGCCATGGACCAGAAAGAGGCCGTGAGCGTCAGCGACACGGTCCGGGCCGCTCGCTCATCCGGCGCCAGTTCAAAGCCCCCGGCCCGCCGCCAGTTCGCCGTCAGAAAGACGATGTGCGAGAGCGTCAGCACGAAGACGATCGTGATGAGGTTGGCCGTGAGCAGGCCGATCTGGATGCCGATCGCCTGGGTGAGGAGTAAGGTGGCCGCGCACGCGGTTATGCAGCTAGTCATTGCACCCGCGACGATCCCCAGGTTTCTATAGATCAGCGCCGCAAGCAGACCGAACAGGAGAAGCGAAGCCAGGCTGAAGACCTGGAGATCCTGAAAGAGATTTCGCCGAATCTGCTCGACGATAACCGGCACTCCGGATATGACCACGTCCAAACCGGGCGCTCGGTGTTCCTCGACCACGGCCTCCAATAGAGGGAGAAGAAGTTCAGGGTCGGTCTCGTCCACACTGACTATGAGGTTGGTGGCCGCCTCGTCCGGCGTGAGAAGGATTCGGCTGAACATGGGACTCGGCTCGGCGTCATCGGTGGTGATCGAAAAGATGGTCGTCACCGCCTCCATCTCCAGGAAGGCCTCCGTGAGTTCACCGATGCGTTCGCGGTAAACTTCGGGATCCCCAGCCGTGTCCTCGGCCCGCACCACAACCAGCTCCTCCCCCCCTCCCCCGTACCGCTGGTTCAACTCAGTGGACACCTGGAGTTGCGGGTCGTCCGCCGAGAAGAAGAAGTCGCTTTCCACCTTCGGGGAGAGATCGACCCAGACGCTTACCGCCCCGAGTCCTATAGCTGCCACGACCAGAGAGACCCAGTGGGCCTTCGGATGAGTCCACGCCCGACGGAACATCAGAGCCTCCTTGTGGTCGAAGATGCTGGAAAGACTCCATGGAAAATTCGAAGGAAGGTCTCAAGATAGGAAAGGAAGCGATCACATGAAATCCCTGCCCATCATTTTCGTCCTCTGTTTGATGTCCTCGCTCGCTCCCGGATCCGCGGACGCCCAGGAAGCCGACGTGCGGGCCGCCGTCGAGGCAACGCTGGCCGCGTTGAACGCGCGCGACGTCCCCACCTACGCCAGCTTCTATCATGAGGACACTCGCGGGTTCTTCGTCGACCGCTCCAATATGATCGAAGGGTTCAGTTCGTTGGCCGTTCGGGCCGCGTTCTTGACGGGTCTCCGATTGGACGTCGTCATGAGTGATCTGAACGTGAAGGTCTACGGTGACGCCGCCGTGGCGGGTGCAGTTTTCCAAGGATCCGTCACGTTGCCTGGAGGGGCAGTAGCGACGGGCACCTGGCGATACTCGGAGACGCGTGTGCTGGAGGACGGAACGTGGAAGGTCGTCCAATATCACGTGTCCCAGGCGCCTTGAGCGGCTAGCCGAACTCCGGAATGTCGAGCGTCGGGATGGTGCGCATCCCGATGTAACGGTGTATACTGCCCGAACACAGTTTCAGTCTTACCAAGAAAGGAGGATTCGAATGCGGCCATCCACGATGGCGTTCGTATTCGCCCTGTCCCTCGGCCTGGCTGTTTTCGTTCAGCCAGCCGCTGCTCAGGCCGGCGCATCCGACATAATCGCAGTCGGAGCCATGGCGCCGGACATCACAGTCACAGGCGCTACACGCTACGGAGTCCTCCAGGACCCGGTCCGCTTGTCGGATTTACGGGGAGAGGTGGTGGTAATTGCGTTCTTCTTCAGAGCGCGAACGCCTGGCTGAACAATTCAAATGGAAGCGTACCGTGATCAGTACGCAAGCGTATTTAGAAACGGGCGTGGCGTAACCATTCTCGCCATAAGCAACGACTCTCCGGAGGCGTTGGCGTCATGGGCGGCGGACGATGATTTTCCGGTGCTGTTCGGGAGCGACCCCGAGGGTAGCGCCGCGCAGGCCTTCGGCGTCGGAGCAAGAGGCAACGGCATGGCTTCCAGTCGGGCTGTGGTGATTGTCGATCCGGAAGGGCGTGTCTCGTTTGCCACGCCGCAGTTCCGCGAAGTCGATCCGACCTCCTACGAAGAGTTGGCCGCCGAGGTGGCCAAGGTCGCGATGCCGATAGAGGCGGACAACGACGACTAGTAGTTAGAGTCTCGTACGAAAAACGAATCGCATAAGAAAAAGGAGGGCCCGGCCAGATTCGGCCGGGCCCTCCTTTTTTATCTGTGACCTATGGCGTGGCTAGAGCCCCGTCAGCACTGCGACCTCGATGTCTTGACCGGATCCCGACCCGGTGTACGTGACCCTGCCTTCCGCGTCCAAGACCACGATGTAGGACGTCCCGGGGGCCGCGAAGGCCCGCACCGCTTGGCCCCTACCGTCCCAAAGTGTAGGGAACTCCGCCGGCGTATCTTCCAAGTGCCGCCGAACCGATCGCTGGGATTGGGCGACGCCGACGGCGATGGCAACAAACCCGACTCTGTCTCTGTACCGGGCGTGCACTTCCACCATCTGCGGATGCAGAGCTTCACAGAGCTCGCACCAGATCGCCCAGAATTCGACGAGTGCCGGCCGACCTCCAACATAGTCGGCGAGGTTCACCTCGTTGCCGTCCAGGTCCTCGATTTCCAACGGGCTGCCATCAGCGTTCACCAATGCGGGCCGCTCGCCCAACGGCATCCCAATGCCGTTCTGCGCGACCGCGGCAGTAGGAGAGAGCACGCCGAAAGAGAGGGCGACAACCAAGGGAACGTAGGCACCCAAGAATCGGGGGGCTGCGCTCACGAGATGCCGGGCGCCCTTTTGTCGACGCGAGCTTCGGATTCGATCGTCGGTTTTCACCATACCATCCCCACCTGAACGAAGTAGTATTGAGCCATCACCATCATAATCACTCCGGCGCCCTTTTTGATCCACACCATCCATGGGCCTGAGGCGGGCAGCGCCGTCCCAAAGCCGGAAAAGAGGCCAACAGCAACCAATAGTGCGGTCATGCCGAAGGAGAAAACGAATAAGTAAAGGAAGCCCATCGCGCCAGACTGGGTTGCCGCCACCCACGTGAGTACCACAAAGAACGCGGGAGCACCGCAGGGAGCCGCAACGATGCCGGACGCCGCTCCGGCGAGGAACACCGACGGGTACGACCCACCTTTCCTGCTCGCGGCCCACTGCAGAAGCCGTTGGGGCACGGGCACCGGAATGACGTCGAACATGGCCAGACCGAAAATCAAAAGCAGATTTCCGATCGCCAGTCGGACCCAGGGATTGGCGCTCACCGTACCGAACAGAGTCCCGGTCATGCCCGCCAGGAGCCCGAGCATGGCATAGAGCAACGCCAGCCCGAGGGCGTACGTAAACGTCAGGCTGATCACCCTCGAGCGGGAAGCATTCGGACCCGCCGTTGCCGCAAGCACCGATGCCGTGATCGGGATCATGGGATAGACGCACGGTGTCAGACTCGTCACCAGTCCCGCCCCGAAGAGGGTGACGAGAGCGACTAGTGGGCTTGCGGCGAGGGCCTCAGAGAGGCCCACGCCGTCGAACATCTCCATCAACTGACTGAGCATGGCGGCATTCTAATGGACAGGTATGGAACTTCATAGTTCGCGGGAACACATCCGACCGCCCAGGGCTTTGCCGACGTCACTTCGCACCGGGCACGTTCCTGCCAGGAATACGTAGCGGCTGTGCCAATCAGCCGGCTCATTCCCCCACGAGATTGACGACCACCCGTCGACTTCTGGACCGCGTGTCTAGATC
>ERZ651768.58-NODE-58-length-75852-cov-5.078852_pt1 | contig 75852 bp, 72 predicted proteins | sample MGYA00514754_ERZ651768 | MGnify/ENA metagenome assembly ERZ651768
CCAAGAAGAAGGCAACCAAGAAGAAGGCAACTAAGAAGAAGGCAACTAAGAAGAAGGCAACTAAGAAGAAAACCGCTAGAAAGACGACGACCAAGAAGAAGGCGAGTGGAGGCAACTCATGAAGCTGCACGACGTGCGGAAGAAGTCCGTAGCCCGGCAGCCTCGTAAGCGCGTTGGTCGCGGCCGTAGCTCAGGAACTGGGAAGACCAGCGGTCGTGGCCACAAGGGCGCAAAGTCACGTTCGGGATACAAGCGAAAAGAGGCGTTTGAGGGGGGGCAGATGCCACTTGTGCGTCGTATCCCAAAGCGGGGGTTCAGTAACTATCCTTTCCGTAAAGTGTGGGCCGAGGTGAATCTGAGCCAGTTGGATCGTTTCACCAGCGGTGAGACCGTTGATCCCGAGATGCTTACTAAGTTCGGCGTAATCAAGGGACGTTTCGACGGTATCGTCATTCTTGGCCGAGGCGAGCTTGAGGCAGCGGTGACTATCAGAGCGCATCGTTTTTCCAAGACTGCGGCTGAAAAGATTGAAGCTGCTGGCGGTAAGGCTGAGGTCATCCGCCTGACTGGTCCTGACACTGAATCTACCGCCGAGTTGATGAGTAATGCTGAAGTCGCTGAGACAGCGGCATCCGAGACTGAAGCTATGGATACGGAGGTCGGCGGTGGTGGCGAGAATGGAACTGTCGAGGAGGCAGGAAGTGATCCTGAAGACGTCGAGGGGGTAGCATCTGAGCCAGAGGGTTCGAAAGTCGCTGGTAGTGAGGATGATGATATTGTCGAGGTATCAGGCGCTGGCGATGAGGTAACCGAGTGAGGGACACGGTCCGCAATATTTTTGCGATTCCCGACCTACGGAACCGCGTGCTGTACACCTTTGGTTTGCTCGCAGTGTTTCGGATCGGCGCGAACATTCCGATTCCGGGTGTCAATTCCGATGCAATTCTTGAGTTCTTCAACGCGCAGCAGGGAAACTTCTTTGGCTTGGTGAACTTGTTTTCTGGTCAGGCTCTGAGCCAGATGACGGTGTTTGCTCTTGGTATCATGCCGTACATTTCGGCTTCGATCATTCTGCAGCTTCTTACTGTTGTTTGGCCTTACCTAGAGAAGTTACAGAAAGAGGGAGAGCTTGGCCGCAAGAAGATCACGCGCTACACACGCTATCTGACCGTTATGTTGTCGATCATTCAATCGGCTGGTATCTCCTTTGCACTTGAGGCTCAAACCGGCAACCAACCGTTCGTTCTGAACCCAGGTTGGGGGTTCCGGTTTATGGCGATACTGACATTGACCACCGGAACCGCGTTTCTAATGTGGCTTGGTGAGCAAATTTCTGAGCGTGGCGTTGGGAACGGTATCTCGCTGCTGATCTTTTCCGGAATCGCAGTGGGTTTGCCGAGCGGCATTATTAGTACCTATGCTCAACTCGAAGTCGGGTCTTTGAACATCTTTACGATGCTGATCCTGGTTGTGGTGATGGTCGCCGTCACAGGCTTCGTCGTTCTCATGGAAAGTTCGCAGCGGCGTATACCAGTACAGTACGCTAAACGTGTAGTCGGCCGGAAAATGTACGGTGGTCAAAGTACCCATTTGCCAATTCGTGTCAATACAGCCGGCGTCATCCCGGTTATCTTTGCATCGTCAATTATCATGTTTCCGCAGACTATCACCCAGTTTGTAACCCACCCATGGGCGCAGGCGGTCACGCTGGCGCTCACCTGGGGGCATCCTGTGTACACGATCATGTACGCGGCGAGCATTATTTTCTTTTGTTACTTTTATACAGCAATCATTTTTAATCCGGTCGATGTAGCCGACAACATGAGAAAGTACGGCGGTTTTATTCCTGGCATCCGCCCCGGCAAGCGCACAGCCGACTATATCGACGGTATCCTGACGCGGCTGACGTTCATTGGCTCCATCTACCTTACGGTGGTTTCCTTATTGCCGCAGTTCTTACTTGCAGGCTTCCAGGTCGCACCGATTCCCCTTATTGGGCCGTTACTGGACAGTGCATTGCCAATCTGGTTTACGACGGGCCTGGGTATCAACTTCTATTTTGGTGGCACCTCTTTGTTAATTCTTGTTGGAGTCGCCATGGACACGGTAAGGCAGGTTGAGAGCCAACTAGTTATGCGACACTACGAAGGTTTTATGAAGGGTGGCCGAATCAAAGGTCGCCGGTACTGATGCTGGTTCAGGGAGCACGATTGTGCTGATTGTTCTTCTTGGTCCACCCGGGGCAGGCAAGGGCACCCAGGCTGCTCGTTTGGCGACGAAATATGGCATTCCGCAGATTTCGACTGGTGACATGTTGCGTGCGGCGGTTGCTGCTGGCACGCCGCTTGGCAAGAGGGTGGAAGGGATCATGGAGGCGGGGGAACTCGTCCCGGATGACGTTATGCTTGAGGTTGTAGAAGATCGACTCTCTCAGCCCGATTGCGCTTTGGGAGCAATCCTTGATGGGTACCCGCGCACTGCGGGTCAAGCGGAAACGCTCGACCCGCTAGTTCAGCGAATCGGCCAGGGCCGAAGCAGTCTTGTTCTTGTGCTTGATGTTCCGGAAGAAGAGGTTATACGGCGAATCTCGGGTCGTCGGGAGGAGGCAGGTGAGGCAGGTAAGCGGGACGATGACGCAGATCACGTTGTCTTGGAACGTTTACGTGTCTACCGAGAACTCACCGAACCGCTTGTGGAATTTTACCGTGACAAGGGTGTCATGGCCGAGATTGCTGGCATTGGTACCGTTGACGAAATCTTTGACCGAATGGACGCCACTGTACGGGAGCATCTACAGGGATGATCATTTGCAAATCGAGGACCGAACTTGAGATTATGCACCGTGCCAACCAGGTGGTGTCTCAAGTCCTTGGCGAGCTTGTGCAGCGCGTGCAGCCAGGAGTCAGCACAGGGGAACTCGATGAGTACGCTGAGGGTCGGGTTCGTGAACTTGGGGGCGATCCCGCCTTCAAGGGATATCGTGGCTTTCCGGGAAGTGTCTGCGCATCATTGAATGAAGAAGTTGTGCATGGTATCCCGGCGCACGAGCGTAAAGTTGCGCCAGGAGACATAATTAGCATGGATCTGGGAGTCAAAATTGAAGGCTTTTATGGCGATTCAGCTACCACTGTAGCTGTTCCTCCCGTGGATGCTGAAATTGAACGACTCTTGCGGATAACCGAGGAGTCACTACAACGCGCCATTGATCAATGCCGAGTCGGGAAACGTGTTGGAGACATTTCGCACGCTGTGCAGTCACACGTTGAGGCGGCTGGATTTTCTGTTGTTCGCGAGTTTGTCGGTCACGGTATTGGGTCGGTGCTACATGAAGACCTTCAAATTCCCAATTTCGGTCGACCAGGGGTTGGTCAAAGGCTACGTGGTGGAATGGTTTTAGCGATCGAGCCCATGGTGAACATGGGGACTCATGAAGTTGAGATCCTGGGCGATGGCTGGACTGCCGTTACCAAGGATCGTCGGCCGTCGGCTCATTTCGAACACAGTGTAGCGATAACTGAGGAAGGCCCCTGGGTTCTGAGCGCGCCACAGACTCATATGCGTAAAGCGAGTGGTTACGCTTAAGGAATTTATCTTGAGGACATATGTCGGTTAAAGAAGAAGTAATAGAAGTCAAAGCGAAGGTTACCGAGTGCTTGCCTAACGCCAGTTTTCGTATCGAACTGGAGAACGGGCACAAGGTATTAGCGTATATCTCTGGGAAAATGCGCAAATATTTTATTCGCATTCTCCCCGGCGACGAGGTGCTCGTTCAACTCTCTCCCTACGACTTGTCTCGGGGACGAATTATCTACCGATATAAATGAGGGTGTGGGTTGGCTGTCGGATAAGGCTGCAGGCTGTTAAAATCAAGCGCTTCGCGTCCGTTCAGGACGACCCCCCGAGAGGTGTCATTCGTGAAGGTTCGTGCATCAGTGCGTCGTATGTGTGACAAATGCCAGATCGTCAGCCGTCGTGGGCGGGTGTACGTGATCTGCGAAAACCCGAAGCACAAACAGCGCCAGGGGTAGTCGGCTGAACCACTGTTAGGTTTGTCTAAGGAGACTTGTGGATGGCTCGTATTGCCGGAATTGACTTGCGCTTGGAAAAGCGTATTGAGATCGCGCTGACTAGTATTTACGGCATCGGTCGAGGGCGATCGCTTGAAATACTAGCAAGCGCTAAGGTCGAGCCGCATCAACGGGTAAAGGACCTCACTGAGCAAGAGGTCAGTCGCATTCGCCAGATTATTGACCGCGATGGTGGAGTGGAGGGTGATCTGCGTAAAGAAGTCCAGATGAATATCAAGCGACTGATCGAGATTGGTTCATACCGTGGACTTCGCCACCGTCGCAACATGCCGGTCCGAGGCCAGAAGACCAAGACCAACGCTCGCACCCGGAAGGGCCCTAAGCGATTGGCGGTAAAGAGGAAGCAAGTCGCACGTCACTAGGAACACATAGGCAGATGGATAAACGCAAAACAGGGAAAAAGAAGGTTAAGAAGAACGTGCCTGCAGGTATTGCCCATATCCAGGCTTCGTTCAATAACACTTTGATTTTAATCTCAGACCTTGACGGGAACGCAGTGGCCTGGTCGAGCGCTGGCTCAAATGGTTTCAAGGGTTCGCGCAAGGGGACACCGTTCGCAGCACAGATCGCCGCACAGGACGCGGCACAGAAGGCGCGCGAGCACGGAATGAAGCGTGTGGAGGTTCGGGTTAAGGGCCCAGGTTCGGGCCGCGAATCAGCGATGCGCGCCCTGCAAACTGCTGGGCTCGATGTTATTTCGGTGCGGGACGTTACGCCAATCCCGCATAACGGCTGTCGTGCACGGAAGCGCCGCAGGGTCTGAGGACAGGCATAGGAGGAAGTAGTGGCTCGCTACAGTGGTCCCGTATGTAGACTTTGCCGACGTGAGGGCTCCAAGCTCTTTCTTAAGGGAAGCCGCTGCTTGTCGGACAAGTGTGCCATTGAGCGCCGCAACTATCCTCCGGGGCAGCATGGCCGTCGTCGAGGTCGTCGTCCATCGGATTATCAGGTCCAGTTACGTGAGAAGCAGAAAGTTAAACGGATCTATGGCGTGTTCGAGCGTCAGTTCCGCAAGTATTTTAAGGAGGCGGCACAGCGCCGGGGGATCACTGGTGAGGCTCTCCTAATTGGCCTCGAGCGTCGCCTCGACAATGTCGTGTACCGAACTGGATTGGCTCTTTCGCGCGCCCATGCGAGACAGATCGTCCGGCATGGGCACATTCAGGTGAATGGTGGTCGCGTCGATATTCCGTCGTATCAGACTAGCCAGGGTGATGTCATTGCGGTGGCACCGGGTTCGAAGAAAAATATCGAAATCAAGATGGCTGCTGAGAATGCTACAGCTGTCGAACGCCCAAACTGGTTACAAGCTGATCTCGACTCGCTAGAGGGGAGAGTAGTCCAGCTACCGACGCGTGCGGACCTCGATATCGACATCCAAGAACAGCTAATCGTCGAGCTTTACTCGAAGTAATGGGTCCCTCGACAACACAACAGAAGAGAATCGTACCCGCGCTGCGGGGGGATCAGGAAGGATAAAGAGAATGCTTTGGACCGGTTTCCAGCGGCCCAAGAGGCTTGAGTTCGATCTGGAGTCACTGACGGACCGTTACGGCAAATTTTCTGCACAGCCGTTCGAGCGTGGTTTTGCGGTTACGATTGGTCATGCTATGCGCCGGGTGTTGCTCTCATCGATCGAGGGCGCCGCAATCACCGGTATTAAGATCGAGGGTGTGCTGCATGAGTTTAGCTCGCTCCCCGACGTTGTTGAGGACACCACCGATCTGATTCTGAATCTGAAGGACATTCCTTTTAGGCTGCACACTGACGAGCCTAAAACTCTCGTTCTCAATGCAAAGCGTGCGGGTGAGGTAACCGCTGGGGACATTGAGGAAGACCCCGGTGTTGAATGCCTGGCCCCTGATGCACACATCTGTACGGTGTCTAAAGGTGGCCATTTGTCAATGGAGCTACGACTTCGTAATGGCCGTGGGTACGTATCCGGCGACCGCAATCTTGAAGACGATATGAGCGTCGGTTGGATCCTGATGGACTCGGTGCACTCACCAGTGCGCAGAGTCAACTATGGGGTCGAGACTGCTCGCTTGGGCCGCAACACGAATTATGAGCGCTTGGTTCTCGAATGTTGGACTAACGGTACAGTTACACCTGACCGCGCTGTGGCTCTTGCCGCTAAACTGATCCGGGACCATCTCGCCATCTTTGTTGATTTTGAAGAAGAACCTGAAGCAGAGGTCGAAGAAGTAGATGAGGACATGGCTGCTTTTCAGGCCACGTTGGATAGGCCTGTTGACGAGCTTGAGCTGTCAGTTCGGTCCTATAACTGCCTGAAGAATGCCGACATTCAGACGATTCGGGACTTGGTCCAAAAGACCGAATCCGAGATGCTCAGGACGAAAAACTTTGGCAAGAAATCGCTGCAAGAAATAAAGGAAGTCCTCGCCGAACTTGATCTGGCCCCCGGAATGGATCTGTCTGACCTGCCCGGCCCACCGGCGGATTGACACACCGCGATACGGAGTAGCGAACCATGCGCCACCGCAAGAAGGTCGCCAAGCTGGGACGCGATGCTTCACATCGTCAAGCGATGCTTCGAAACCTCGCCACAGATCTTCTGCGCCATGAGCGTGTAACGACAACGTTAGCTAAAGCCAAGGCGGTTCGCCCTGTCGCTGAGAGGTTGGTAACGCTAGGCAAACGCGACACGCTTCATGCCCGACGTCACGCTTCCCGAGTCATCCGAGACAAGGATGTACTTAGCAAAGTGTTCAATGAGTTAGCGCCTCGCTACGCCGAGCGGCCCGGTGGTTACACGCGTATCATGCGTATTGAGACTCGTGTCGGTGATCGAGCCGAGATGGCCATCATCGAGATGGTGGGTGCGGCAGGGCCATCGGACTAAGCAGTTTTTTTGGGCCGTTAGCTCAGTTGGGAGAGCGCCGGCCTCGCATGCCGGAGGTCGGGGGTTCGAATCCCCCACGGTCCACTTCGCTCTTCGTTGGTCTCGCTGACTAAGCTGATCGAGTCTGTTTGCCCCATTGATATCACCGTCTCTACTCCTCTTCGTCGGCAAAACTCATCGGGTCTAGGGTCGAGGTGTCACCAATATCTTGCCCTGCTTCTTTGGCCTTCAGGAGACGACGCATGATTTTGCCGGAACGTGTCTTCGGCAAGGTCTCAACGAACTCGATTGAATCTGGACGAGCTATCTTACCGATGGTTCGAGCGACATGGTCGCGCAATTCATTGGAGAGGGTGTCGCTGGCGTTCATACCGGCCGAAAGAATAACGAACGCTTTTGGCACTTGGCCTTTCAGGTCATGAGCTACGCCGATAACCGCAGCCTCGGCCACCGCGTTGTGTGCAACCAGCGCGCTTTCGATTTCCATCGTCCCGAGCCGATGACCGGCAACGTTTAGCACGTCGTCCATGCGGCCGAGTACCCGTATGTATCCATCGGTATCGCGCACAGCTGCATCACCGGACGCGTAGCAGCCGGGCACTGCTGTCCAGTATGTTTCGACGTAGCGGTCGTGGTCTCCATAGATGGTCGCCAACATCGATGGCCAAGGTCTGCGAATTACCAGCCAGCCACCTTCGCCCGGGGCGCACGGGTTACCTTCCTTGTCAACCACGTCGGCCTCGATGCCGGGGAAAGGAAGGCCTGCTGAACCAGGCTTTTGTGGTTCCGCGGGCAGTGATGTAATTAGGATTGATCCGGTTTCCGTTTGCCACCAAGTGTCGACGATTGGGCAGCGACCTTTGCCGATGACGCGATCATACCAGCGCCACGCTTCGGGATTAATAGGCTCGCCTACAGTGCCTAGTAGACGCAGGCTGGAAAGGTCAAAGCGGTTTGGCCATTCCTCTCCAGTACGCATGAACATACGAATAGCGGTTGGCGTAGCATACAAAATGTTTATTCCGTATCGCTCAATAGTTCGCCACCAGCGGCCCATGTCCGGGTAGTCTGGTGCCCCCTCTGCCATAAAGACCGTGGCGCCATTCAGCAGGGGTCCATACACCACATAAGAGTGACCAGTGACCCAACCCATATCGGCTACACACCAGTACAAATCAGTGTCCTTCAGATCAAAGACCCACTTGGTTGTCAGGTAAGTGCCCACCATGTAGCCGCCATGGCGATGTTGGATGCCCTTCGGGCGGCCGGTCGTCCCAGAGGTATAGAGAATGTACAGTGGGTCATTGGCCTCCATAACCTCTGTGCCTGCTTCGGTGGAAGCGCCGGCGACAAAGTCGTGCCACCAAATATCGCGACCGTCGACCATCTCGACCTCAACTCCACACCGTTGGTAAACAACGACGCACTCAAGGGTGGGACACTCATCGGCGGCAGCATTGGCTGCAGGTTTGAGTGGGACAACGTTGCCTCGATAGTAAGCACCATCTGCAGTAATCAGAGCCTTGGCTTTGGCATCCTGAATGCGGTCACGGAGCGCATCAGCGGAAAATCCCCCGAACACAACGCTATGAATGGCCCCGATTTTGGCCGATGCGAGCATGGCAATAGCGAGCTGTGGTGAGACACCCATGTACAGGGTAATTCGATCACCCTTACCGATACCACGTGCCCGTAGAGCAGAGGCAAGTAGGTTTACCTCGCGCGCGAGCTCGGCAAAGGTGAACGCTTGATGGTCTCCGTTCTCTCCTTCCCAAATGAGCGCAACCTTGTGTCGCCTCCAGGTTAGGAGATGTCGCTCAATGGCGTTGTAGACAATGTTGCATTGGGCGCCAGGGAACCAAGAAAAGTCGGGTGGATCCCCCTCGAAAACGGTGTCCCAAGGCCGAAACCACTCAAGCTCATTAGCTGCAGCTTCCCATATCGCCTCTGGGTCCTCCGCGGCTGAGGCGCGTTGGGCAGCGGGGTTGGAAACAACGGCGTTGGCAACGAAATCGTCGGGTGCCTCTACAGCTTCCTGTACCTCAAGGATGGAATCGAGAGCAGTCTCATCCATGCGGGGTTGAACCTCCATGAATCTTTGAACCCGGGGGGGTTAGCCTTGATCGCGGGCCAGCTGAAGGAGTTCGTCGGTGCCTTCTTGTTCGCCAAGCCCAGTGATGACTTCTTGAAGCCCTGCGGTTGCCTCTGGAATTGCCATCCGGTGTAAGTTCATGATGGCAGCGCGGCGGAGACTGTCGTCTAGGTTAGTGCCGAGGGCAAGTTCCACGAGCGGTGCTACCGCCGATGCATCGCCGATACCACCTAGCGTGTCGATGGCAGTCTTGCTCACCATTCCGTCATTTTCTCGTGCCGTATCGGCGATCGCAGGGACTGCGTTAACGCTAGCCGTCTTCTCGAGCTCCACTAATGCCGTAATCTGAGCATCGCGGTTACCGGATCGGAGCGCCTCAATGAAAGCTCCTTCTGCTTCGGTTTCGCCAATGAGGCTGAGGGCACCGACAGCGCGGTTTCGAGTGTCGGTGTCGTTATTACTTAACGCCGCGGTTAGTGCCGGCACAGCCTGAGGGTCACCGATACGGCCCAATATCAGTGCTGCCCAGGCATTTACCTTCGTTGACTCGTCGTTTGAAAGATACTCAATAAGGGCGGGAACCGATTCAGGGACCTCGATGACATCTCGGTTTTGAATATACGTTCGATCTGATAGGGGGTCATCGAGACGAACTTGATCCATCAAGGTATTCAAGGGGCCGCCACTGCCACCAGCGCATCCGACCGTGAACATAGAAAGGACAGCAAGAGTTGTGAAAATAGGAATGTGGCGCGACATGGTGGCTCCTCCTTACAGGTCTTTCGTCGGGAAGCAGCTCGGTAGGTTCAGTATTTCTCCGTCAGCCGCTGTATCACGAAGGTAACGAGACGATCGAGAGAGGCTCCCGAAACACGCCAGCCGTCGTCGGTATTGCGCAAATGTACAGCGGTAGTTTCGCTGACCCCGTCCGGAGAGATCTTGGTCACGGCAACTTTCGCCATATTGCCATTGATCTCGGCCGGGGTAGCGTCGTATTGGAAATCGGCGGGCCGAGTTTCCCGAAATAATCCCCATAGTAACGTCTCGATTGAGTCCTCAAGGAACGTTTCCCTACCGCTACTTTCTACTACGAGGATCTGCTCCTCAACCCTACTGGTGAGCCTTGGGGTGTCAAGCAGCGTGACGGCGGTATCGGGATCACCGCTGCTGACGGCACGTATGTATCGGATTGCGACGACTTCGGGCTCGCCTGATGGCGCACAGGCTGCGACGCCGAGCAATGTGCAAACTATCACGGGCGCCACGCCCCTCGGAAAGATCATCATCAGTACACGTCGATCGGGGCAAGAACATCGAATACTCAGGATACCACGGAGCCCCTTAACCTTCGTTGTTCTCAGCGATAACGCACAAGGCTCATGGGCGCAGGCTGACAAGAGCACGACTGTAGGCAACGCGTCCAGCAACAATCGTTAGCATTGCCTCTGCGCGGCGTAGTGCCCCTGGGTCATCTGCCATTGGATCTTCACTCCACACTACAAGGTCCGCAGAACTTCCAGAAACAAGCTCGGCCGTACCATCGCGTGGGTTACGAATTAGAGCCCGAACAAGCCGGGTCTGCGGAACTGTTTGCGATGTATTCCAGCCGCCAGCAGGGTAACCACTGACGTCTTGTCGAGTTAATGCTGTTGCTATCGTTGCCAACGGACGTAATTCATAGGTTGGGGCGTCAGACGCAAAACTTAGCAACGCTCCAGCGGTGACTAGGTCACTCCAGGCATGTGCGCGAGCCGCACGTTCGGTTCCGAGAATCTCATCTAAGTGGTAAATGTCATTCGAAAAGCGCGCTGCAGCAATTGCAACGTTCAGCCCCGCCGCTCGAGCGGCACCTTCTTCTTTGGGAAGAAGATCAAACCCAATGATCATTCCACCAGCGATACCACTTTTGGCGATGGTATCGAGGGCTATCTTGATGGCGCGGTCTCCTGATGCGTGTATGTGCAGAGGCAACCTGGCCTTATTGCTCGCAGCGATCGCTGCGGAGACGGCAGCGGCATTGGTTGGACCTCCGGCCGTTGTCTGGCCCTCGTAGGGAGTGGTAAGAGCTGCGAGCTTCGAAGCCAGGGGGCCGTCGAGTCGCAGGCCAACAGCCGTGACGCTAATCAAGGCGCTTTCTTGAACTTGCCGCTCAAGATTACTTCCTGGATACGCTAAAGCCGCTCGCGGCGTCTGGCGGATGTCGACACGCAAGGGCAGGAGACCGCGATATTCAAGCTCAAGAAGGGCTTCAACGGTTGTTGAGTCGACCGGCGGGGTTCCAGCCCGGGTGATTCCGCGACTCGCAGCATGCCGGACTCCCTCTCCGAGCCATATGGCACGTTCCGTGGCATCTCCGGCAAGTACCTTCGCTACGGCCTCCAAGTCAGATCCGGTGACAATACCGTTGGTTTGGTTGTCAGCCATGAGAATCATGGTGTGCGGGTCCACCGCGTTCATTACGCTGGGTAGAGACGCAATCCCGAGGCTGTTCAGCCATGCTGTCTGCCTATTGCGGTGCACTAGTAAAATGGGCCGCTCAGTAGTCACTGCATCGAGTGCACTATGGTCGGGAAGCATCGGCGTAGGCCAATCGTTCTCGTCCCATCCCCAACCAATGATCCACTCGCTGGTGGTATTCGTTCCAGCCGCGTTGCGAACCATCGCTTGTACTTCTTCAATGGTTGATGCGAGGCGGACGTCGAGCGAAGCTGAACTCCAGCGACCCAATGCCTCTAAGTCTATCCACGCGTCGTACGTTCCGGCTAGCACGCTGCTGCCTTCGAGGTTCATCTGTTGAGTGTACGGGCCAGCAAGCTGAAGAATCTCGTCGTTACTGCCGAGCGCGACGACTCTATCGCCGCGAATTGCCAAAGCTGGTAACGAGTCGTTGGAATCTCCAAGTGGGTAGATAACCCCGCTGGTCAGAATAAGATCGGGATCATTTGAAACCGGTGGCGCGCATGTCACAGAGGCAAGTATCCCCAACATCGTAATGGTGAGTGCACAAAACCTTTGCATGGCGGGAGTGTAGCAGGGGCAAAGATATGGTTGTCTGCTTGATTGACAGTGCGTCGTGCCATCACTACTTTCTCTTTTATGCTTCGCATATACACTGTCGTGGCTGGCTTACTGGTCGCCCTTGCCTTGTTGCCGGCATCCGGCACAGCTCAGTTGTGGGATCCGTCGTCGGTGACAGCCCAAGAAATTGAGGGCGTCGCCACAAATTGGAACTTGGCGAGACCGGTACACTTCGACGAGTTGCGCACCTTACGCGCGTTCTTTGAACGCGTCGACGTGAGTGGTGTCGCGAAAGATCTTGCTCCACCGATGGTGGATAAGGAATACAGCATTGCCGGTGCTGCTGCCCGCCTGCCTCCCGAGTGGGAGGCGCCGTTTCTATTCGTCCAGGGGGCAATTGGATATGTACCCTACGACGGGAGTGTTCGGGGAGCGCGTGGAACACTCGAATCAGGGAGTGGCAACGCGATTGATCAAGCGCTTCTGCTAGCGGCCCTGCTAGAGGCACGTGGAGGAGAGACTCGTTTAGTGCGCGGCCGGTTGACGTGGTCGCAAACAGCACGACTAATGATGGGGACCAGTACGCCGAAGGCTCCTGAAGCTGGTGACCCATGGCCCCGTTGGTTGGAAGGTGCTGCCGATCACTGGTGGGTCCAAGCACGACACAATGGAGAGTGGGTCGATCTTGATCCGTCGTTTGTTGATACTGTTGCTGGAGAGTACCTGGTCGCGCCATCTGAATGGCATGGTCAACTGCCGTCAGAACTAGAAACCAGTGTTCGGCTTGAGTTGCGCCATGGGGACCTCATAGTCACGGAAGTCAACTTGTCGGCGGCGAGGGTTGTCGGTGAAACGGTACTGCTCGGATTCACGCCCCGATCAAGAGACGCCGTAAAGCTATGGGAACTCTCAGAAACACTGGTGACCAGGCAACTTCAGGAGCTGAAACACATTGGTCTAAGGCTCGGATTATTGCCGCAGCCACCCCGCACTCCTGACGCGTCGAATCTGCTGGCCGTACCTGGGCCGATAGAGGTAGTTTCCAGGCCGTTGGGACCACTTCTTGTTTCCGAGCCTGCTAGCGACGAGCCCTCGACACCGCCACGTTCTAATCGTCCGGCGGCTTTTCAACGAATCTTTCTAGACCCAGAATCTGGTCCCTGGATATCTCGATTTGAGGTACCTGGACAGGTCCTCGAGGCTGGTCCCTTCGAGGAGGCAGGTCTTGATTCACTCTCGATTCGGATCACCGTTTCGGCGCCACTGGTACCGGCACAGGTCATGGAAGTGCCTTGGGGGGGTGGTTCGGAAGGGAGCTTGGCATTAGTGATCGGGGCCGGTCGAGTTTCGGATGGGCGCCTCGCGGCCGGAGGCAAACTCCTTTATGCGGAACTTAACCGCTTAGCTGGGTTGGAGCAGACAGCTCGGAGTAGCATGCTGCCGCCGATTTCTTACTTCGATGCCGTTGAAACCCTCGATGCGGCAGCCCGTAGTGGCTGGGATGTATTCAAACAGCAAGTCCCGGGGGCGCTGGCCTGGGCTTTATTGCACAGTATGGATCGTGTTTCTGAGCAAAGCCCAGCCGCGCGCGTTGTGCGTCAAGGGCTACGGCTGGCGGCGGTGCGCTGGCGGCCCCCTGGGGATACGTATCCCGGTTCACTTGAGGTAATCGTAAACGATCCGGTGACAATTGGTCAGCTGAGCGGATTAGCTTCTGCCCCGGCTCTTCGAGCTGCCAATGGGCTCGTGCAGTCAGCAGTGTTAAGCCAGATGCTCAACCGCTTGGTCGAAAGAGCGCCGGAAACGGCATTTGACGTGACACTCCGCGCCATTGGGATGGGGCGAGGCCTTGCCGTTTTTGCTGCCGAGAACGAGCTGCCGACTACTTGGCCCGCTGCAGTGCGGGCCGAAGCAACTCTGGGACTGCGGGCCGGCTACAGGGTGATGGCTCCGCGAAGGTTTACAGATGACCATTCGGGATGGTGGCATGTTGGCGTTGTCGATGGGGAAATGGTGGGTTGGGTTCCGGGTGTTCAGAAGGCGCTTCAGGGCCGTGTGAAGGTTGGTTCAGTTGGTCGACTCATTAACCTTGAAAGGCTTCTGGCATCGTTAGCGTCGCTACATCGAGCGACACGATGGTTAATTGATCTCTCAGGCAGAGGGCCCATGGCGCTAGCATCGGTTCCATCGGCAGCTTGTGGATCGGCGGCGGTCGCTGCCGACGTGTTGGCGACAACCCTGACGTCACCCTTCCCATACCCCGACGTGCTATCCCTTTGTGGTCCCCGCTAATCGAGGCGACAGGTTCGAGAGTTCTACGCAGATTGCGGCTGTCGTTCGAACGCCGCGGTGTAACGCCTCCAACGGGATGCGCTCGTTCGGGGCATGGTGGTGCATGTCAGCGGGAGCGTACGGTACCAAGAGACTCGGGACACTGAGGGTTCGAGTAAATACATAGTCCGGAGTAGTTCCCCCAAGTCGGGGTTGTAGCAAGGGGCTGTGGCCCCATGACGCTTCGATGGCCCGTTGGACTGGGACGGCCAACGGGGTGTCAATGGGGGTCCACGACGGGGGTACGGCTGCTAGGAGGGATGCTTCAACGCCGCGCTGTTCGAGGAATCGCCGAAGTGAGGCATAGACCTTGTGGGGATCCTGATTAACAACGAGACGTACGTCAATCTTGGCACGAGCATGACGCGGTATCACGGTCTTGACACCCGGTCCACTGTAGCCGCTAGCAAGACCGGCAATGTTGAGGTTGGGTTCAAACATTAGGCGGGTCCAAGGTGGAGGCAAGGTTCCATCGACGGAAGCTTCTTCCTCAGTCCAGTTTGGATATGGAAGTTGCGCCGCGAGGCTACCTTCGGTGAAAGTTGGGCGTACGATGTCGTCGTAGAAACCGGGAATGGCGACTGAGCCGTCTTTGTTCCACATTGAGGCGAGGGCGCTCACGAGTTCATGAGTTGGCGCCGGCACGATTCCACCGCTGCTCCCTGAGTGCAGGTCCTGCGGAGCGCCACTGATAGTTGCATCCAGAAACAGCAATCCACGCACTCCGAAAATGATTAGGGGGTGTCCATCGGCATGGTATGGCCCATCGGCGGTAATCACGACATCACAAGACAACCGGCCCGCATTGGTCGTTACGAGGTCCTCAAGATGGGGGCTGCCGATCTCTTCCTCACCTTCGATTAGCAGTTTTACGCCGACTGGACAGCCCACGGTTTCTTTGAGCGCCTTTACGGCGGCGATATGACAGATGAACTGGCCTTTGTTGTCGCCAGCGCCGCGCCCAAACAGGGCATCATCGCGAATCGTGGGCTTGAATGGTGGAGTTACCCAGGCTTCCAGGGGCTCCACTGGTTGTACATCGTAGTGCCCATAGAACAACACAGTCGGACTGTTGTCTGGGGCCGTGATCTCCGCGAAGAGCGCGGGCGCCCCTGGACCTTCCCAGACCTCAACGCTAAAGCCAGCGTCTTTGCAGAATTCGGCGGTTACAGCGGCGGCGGTCCGGCAAGCTTCAGTGTGGCCAGCGATACTGGGTATCTCGACTAGTCTTGCAAGGTTCTCCACAACTTGTTTCTGGAGGCTCTCGACTCTGCAAAAAACTGACTTGAGATCGTCTTGGTTCATGATGCTGAGCTAATTAACACGACATCCAAGGGGCAACAAGTTGTTCGACGGTTAGAGAAAGTGATGGTAGACGACACTACAGAATATTTGTTCCTTACTGTTGCGTTGTCTTCTCGATAGAATCATATGCAAACAGAGCATCAATGAGATTTGACCGAGAATCGCCATGAAAAGAACAACGAACCGTAGGGACTTCCCAAGGCTGCTTTGTTTGGTTGCGGCAACGTTCGTACTGGTTAGCTTTGTAAGCTTCCCCAGTATTGGTCAGCCTGTCCAGGACTGGAAGGACGATGAGTACCCAACCACTGCCGGAGCAGCACTGCGATTCTATGAGGGCTGGACAGATAATTGGACCCACGGCCCGGCGGAGATGTTCCTGACCATTGAAGAGCGTGAGATTTGGGAGGGCCTGGAAGATACCCAGCAGCGCAAGGAGTTTATCAAATGGTTTTGGGACCGACGGGATCCCGACGGTAGGCAGGTCGGCAACAACTTCAAGGAAACGTTTTATGAAAACGTTGCCGAGTCGAATAGGAAGTACCGTGGCATCCCGAAGGGCTGGAGATCTGATCGTGGACGGGTCCACGTTATGTTTGGAGAATCAGGTTATGTCAGTCGCCGGGGTTCGCAGTCCCTCTTTGGCCGTTCTGGGGCGGAATTTGAGGTGTGGACCTATTATAACTTGGGGAGTAATCTTGCCTTCCGCGGGGTCACCGGTGAGTTCTTGGTGTACTTCATCGAGACAAGTATTGGCCGTTTCGAAATCTACGACTTTCAGTGGGGGCCGGGCGTCTGGGATCGTAATTTGCGTTGGGCGTTCGACTATACGATTGACGACAGCATAGTTGACCCGATCATGGAGTTTGAAACCGGTGAGTCGTCCGGGGCCTATGTACGAGAGATTATCGATGGGACGCTGTCGATCCAGATCCCTCTAGAAACCTGGGGCGAGGTTGGCAGGGGCAGCATGGTTTCAGTGCCGGTTCAGGTCAGGCTTAGCGATCTGCTGTTCCAGCCCGATGATGGCCAGTTTGTCGCCGCGCTTGAGACAAGCTTAACGGTGGGGCGGAGTGGCAGCACAGATGATTCTGTACAGGTATCGGAAATGTGGGAGATTCGTCTAGGGGAAGAGGAGTTGTTGGCGGTCGGCAATGGATCCCTTTTTTTCCCGGTCACGGTAGCGGCAGAACCTGGCACGTACCAGGCGAAGCTGAAGGTGTCGCACCCGCTCCCCGCTACGGAGGCCGAGTGGGATCAACTTGTAGAGGTTACTGCGGACCCAGCTATTGCGATTGTTGTCGGACATGCCTCCCTCCCATTAGATCTGTCCAACGATTCAGCCGTCGGTGTCTTAATCGCGGATGGGGTGCCCTTCGATAGCGGCGGACTACTGGTTATTGGAGCCTGGATGAACGGACTTAAACCCAATATTGAGGCGCTGGCTGTGCAACTTGAAACGGTCGACGGCGGGACGCTTGCCCTTAGTTTGGAGGAAGTCCACTGGTTAGGTGATATCGATGGTCCCTTACTCGTAAATGCTCGCATCCCTGAGGTTGACACCGGGGACTACCGGCTCCGTGTAGATTTCGGGGATGGTTTCGAAGTAACCTCCGCGCCGGTCAAGGTGGCGCACTGATTGCTCCGTGCTAGCATCGGGGCGGTGTTCCGTCTCGCTTTCCTCCGGGTCCGGCTACCATGCGCTTGAATAGCGGACAGATCGAAGATATCGCTAACCGCGTCGTCCGCGGGCTCGCTAAGCGTGGATTCTTCGATGTTGAAAATGCTGATGAGACGGAGGCTCTCTTGCGGCAGGTAATTGCCGAAGAGCTGCGCGTAGAGGACAGGCTCAACGATGAAGTTCGTGAGTTAATGCGGGAGCATATGGATCGCATTCGCCGTGCCGACGTCGAATACCATGAGATGTTCAAGGTTATCAAGGCGAGACTTGCCAAGGAACGAGAAATTATACTCTGACCATGCGCTTGTCACGCGGAAAGATTAATCATCTCTCGAAACTGGTCGTCGATGCTCTTGATGGCGATCCTGGCGTGCGTTTACAGAAGGACTTTAACGTTGTCCGCCTCGCGGTGGTGAGCATCATCACCGAAGAAGTTAAACGAGATTCAATGGTAGGCGAGCTTGCGCGTGAGAAGATTTCCTCCCAGAAGCGCGACTTCCCCGAGGGAGGGCGAGAGTGGGAGATTCTTTACAAACAGTACTACCAAGAGGAAACCGAAAAGCACCGCCCTCCGCGAGAGTGAGTCCTGTCGATTCCCGGGCTGCGGCCTTCGTTTTCTCTGTGTTCCTTTCACTATTGGCTGCCTCGCCCGCAGTTGCCCAAACCGTGTCAAAGGTAGATCCACGGGCTCTGGCCATGGGTGGCGGATACGTTGCCGTCGCCGATGGCTATGCTGCCCTTCAATGGAATCCTGCCGGCCTCTGGGTGTCTGGGCGAAAGGAGGCAGGATTGATGCTCGGCAACTTGCCGCTTGAAGTGGGTAGGTGGGTTGAATCCCTTCGAGTAGCAGGTGGCTTTTCTGATGAACTGACCGGCGAGGATGCTTCGGCGACGCTAATGTCCGATCGTTCAGGGCTCACTGAAGAGCGAGCTTTCGGTGTCTATGTCATCTCGGTACGTTTCGGGGCTGCGTTCCAGCAGATCACGTATGTCGACGAGATTTCTCGTTTTGTCGATGGTTCCGTCCACATAGAAACGGCGGCGTTACGTACACGCGAATATCAAATCAGTGCAGCGCATCCATTAATGCAAGGGCGCTTCGTTCTTGGCGGGAGCGCCAAGCTGGTTCAGGCCCAGGGTCGTTTAGCCGAGGTGCCTTTGGCTTCGTTACAGAGTACTGACCTGGCGTCTCGGGAACTCCTTAGCTTCGCCCGTAGCGGTGTGGTGGCATCGGAGGATACGGTACTGAGCGTTGACCTAGGCCTTTTGTTTATGGCTTCCTCCATGTTGCGCATTGGCGCGGTGGTGAAGAATTTTAATGCTCCGAAACTCGACAGTGGTACTGAGGAAATCCCAGCGTCCGCAGAGCAGTTCCGTTTGCCACGCCAGGTTCGTGTTGGCGGCATGTTTTTGCCCCACCCGCAATTCTCTCTTACCCTTGATCTTGACCTGGTGGCTGGTGTTTTCGTCCATGGTGCCCGGGAACGGCGAGAACTCGGTGGTGGCATACAGTGGAATGGGGACAGGATAGCGTTGCGGGGCGGCTTGTTGTTTGACTTAAAGGCAATTGAAAGGCGACCAATGTACACGTTTGGGTTCGGTTTGAGCGGTGAAACCCTGCGTGGCGACTTGGCGGGGAGGTGGACGCCTGGGCTTAATGGATTCGGTTGGATCGGGTCCTTGGCAGCCGAGTTTTAGGATGAGTTCCCGAACAATTGTTCGATCTTTGCTGGCACTACTCATCATCGGCGTCTTGGGGGTTGTGTGGACATCCTGGGAGGGCCGTCCCGCAATGGACGATGGCGATATCAGAGCGCCACGTCACGGCATTGTTTCGAAAGCGAAGGCGCCCACTGCGACAACGATTGCCAGCGGACTGACGATCGGGGAGCTTAATGCCGACCATCGCGTACGCAAGTTTCGTGAGATCAACGGTGAGCGACGTGAAGTCGAGGAATTTTCGGGTAACGTCGGGATGGTGATCTATAAACACTCGGAGGAAGGGGAGAGTTCCCCCGAGGCTACTCGCCTTACGGCGCATTCGCTGACGGGAGTTCCCTACGAGGTCCCAGTCGAGGGTCAGCAGTTCGAAAGCATCGAGTTGCTCGCTGAGGAAGTCGCCGGGCCAGGGCCGCGGGCAGTAGTTTCCGCTTTGCTTCCGGGCGGCGTCACGTTTAGCTCGGAGCGACTAAGGTATCGCGGCGGGAGATTGCTAACTGACGACGGCGTGTTGTTCAGTACCGGTGGGTTGGTGATCGAGTCGCGAACACTGCACTACGATCCGGATACGGGAATGGCTCAGCTATGGGGCGCGCACCCATCTTCGCAACATTTAGACGTAGAGGGGTTGGTCAGGGTGTGGAGTGATGCAAGCAATCAGACGGCCACCATGCTTAATCTTAGTGGCTCGTCCGGTGAGATGTTGTACGACAACGCCAGCTCGGAGTTGAGATTGCTCAACTCGCCTGCTTTATCGCTTCCGGAAGCGGAGCTTGCCGGGGCCGAGATCCTGATCGGTCTCGACAGGGAGGCAACTACCGTTCGTTCGATCACAGTCACTGGCAACGCCCGTGCGGTACTTCCAGAAGCGGAACTGGCGGGCACTCAAATATTCATGAATCTCAACGAAGAGGCCACCGAAGTTCGCTCTATTACGGCTTCAGGCAGCGCCCGCGCGGTGTGGCTAGCTGCCGGCTCAGCAGGAGAACACACTGCGTCTGGGGAGTTAATCGTGGTCGACATTGTCGATGGCGAAGCCACTGGCCTGCGGGTGGATTCAGATATGGACGTGAAGAGGCCTCTTTTTAAGTTGGGCGAGACCGGTGTCTTGGAGGCTGACAGCTTTGACTTGGCCTTGGGCGAAGTACCACGATTGCTGAGCGGGACTTGTGGTGACGTAGAAGGGTCAATCATAGCGTGTGGCAATGCCCATTTTTTTCCTTCGTCGCCGAATAGTGAATTGGTGCACATCTTCGCCGACGTGCTTGTAACTGGTACCGGCGGTACTAAGGAGCTGAATGCCGAAGGCAATGTTGAAATTCAGCTTGTTGGCAATGGTGAAGAGCCCCTGAGTTTTCGTGGACCCTCCGCCAGGTTTGTCTATGAGGACATCAACCAGCCGTGGCCGATGGGTGACACCAATGGCGTGTTGACAGGAGCGGAGTGGCCGGACGGTGTGCGGCACACTGGTGAAGGTCGAGACGTTAGTGCCAACAGCGGAGTGTACCAACCGGGAACGGGCGATTGGTTGTTAGAAGGTTTGCCGCGCCCGCGGTTTCGTTCTGATGAGTTCGATGTCCAAGCTGGCCAGGTGTGGCTTCGTGCTGCGGGAGGAGTGGATTTGGCCGGTGGTGTTAGTGCTCAACTCCGGGGAGAGGTTGTTCGGATGTTGGGGGCGCTTTTCGGCAACTCGACGAAAATCCAAGCATCGGCAGAATCGCTTCATGTCAGCGCTGCAAACGCACTGACCTTTAATGGAAATGCCAGTGTTTGGGAGGGAGACGGCGTCCGGCTTCTCCAGGCTGACCAGATCCAAATTTTGCCTACGGCCAACGATTTGCAAGCTACGGGTACCGTGTTTGTCAGCCTGGCCAATCCGAGTGCAAACACAGAGGGTGAGTCGGTTCTCAATAACGTGATTTTGACTGGCAATCGACTACTGGTTCAGGGATCGCCCACGATGCAATTGCGGCTTGCAGGTGAGGCCGTTGTCCAGGCGAAAGGAGAGGGTGGCCGGACGATCGGCGGCAATCTCTTGATCATTCGTTTCCTCGAAGATGGTGGGTGGGATTCAATGGAAGTTCGTACTCAAGTTGTGATGAGTGACCCGGCGGGAACAGGGCGTGGTGATCGCCTTGAGTACGATGTAGATACCGAGGAAGTCACCATCTACGCGACGCCTGTTGCCCCTGTAGGGGCTCCAGTTGTTCCAGCTATTCCGGCTACCTTTGTTAATGATCAGGGCATCGAAATTCGCGACCCTAAGGCTCTCCGCCTGCTATGGAATGCTGGCGATCTGTCGATTACTGCGATACAGAAAGGAACCACACAGATCGTCCGGCCTCGCCAGAGATAATCGAAAGGATCAGCCAGAGCATCTTTCTTCACTAGTGTCTTGTAGAGGGAGCAGGTCCCGATTTTCGAATATGTCAGTTCAACACGGCGAGGTTCAGCGGGACAATTTGTTAGTCGCCGGGAACGACTAGACCTGTCGATTGTCACCCGTAGAAGGGGTTGAGGAGGAGCATTATTTATTTAGCCTGAAAGATGTTTCTGGTCGCCCTGGAAGCCTCTCAAGATCCTAGAGATACTCAACGTCCAACATATGTTGGCATGGATCTTGAAAGGGGCCCTTGGTACGATGAGAAAATGTCTGACCGTCCTGCGGTAGTCTCTGATTTTCAACCCGGGGAGAAGTCTCAGCCTGCCACTATGTCCTCGGCCACCCGATTGGCTGTGGATTCCCTTGTAAAAGCGTATCGTGGCCGCCGAGTTGTGGATCACGTGAGTTTTGACATTGCAGAGGGCGAGGTCGTCGGGCTATTAGGACCTAACGGGGCCGGTAAAACGACCTCGTTCTATATGGTGGTTGGGTTGACGCGGCCCGATGCAGGCAGAGTGATGGTTGGCGACGTCGACATCACCCATGATCCGATGTTTGTACGTGCGCGACGATACGGGATTTCGTACCTGCCCCAAGAGCCATCGGTGTTTCGTAGATTGACTGTTGCTCAGAACCTCATGGCTATCCTAGAGGGACTTGATTTCGATCGCTCTGAGCGCGTTGCTCGATGTGAAAGCTTACTGGAGGAGCTCGGCCTTCAGCATTTGGCCGGCAACGTGGCCTATACGCTCTCCGGTGGTGAGCGCCGTCGCGTCGAGATTGCCCGAGCATTGACCACTGAGCCGCGCTTCGTTTTGCTCGATGAACCCTTCACGGGAATCGATCCCATCGCTATTGCCGACATTCAGAAGATCATCAGCAGCTTGAAGAAGCGAGGTATCGGTGCCCTGATCACGGATCATAACGTACGTGAGACGCTACAAATTACTGATCGGGCTTACATCATTCGAAATGGCAAGATCTTTCGCTCGGGCACACCCGAGGATCTCGGAAGGGATCCGGAAACCCGCGAGATCTACCTAGGGCAGAACTTCCGGTTGGATTGACCGATGGCTCTCGAGCAAAAACTGGTCCTGCGTTTGCAGCAACGGTTGGTCATGACGCCGGCGCTGCAGATGGCGATCCGCCTTCTGCAGCTCAACAAGCTCGAACTTGAAAACGTTTTAGAGCAGGAGATGGTAGAGAACCCTATGCTCGAAGAGCGTGAGGGGTCCGAAGAATCTGTCGATGCAATAGTGCCACCGGACGAGGTTGGCATCGAAGGGCAAGAAAAGGGGGATACCGAGGAGTTTCTTCCAGAGGACGTTAACTCGTTCGACGAGATCAATATCGAAGCGTATTTCCAGGATTACTACGACGCCCAGCCCCGGACGGGTCCTGTGCATGAACACCGGGACCAGCTGCAGCTCGAGAATATGCTAGCTGCTCGTCCAACGATGGAACAACAATTGCTATGGCAGCTGGGAATGAGCGATACGTCGCCGCTGAAAATGGAAATCGGGCGGGCGATCATTGGAAACTTTGACGAAGAGGGTTATTTAACTGTCGACACTGATGAGTTAGCGGTACTGGGAGGTTGGCCAGTCGCCGCAGTTGAATCAACCCTGAAATGGGTACAAACATTCGACCCTCCCGGGGTGGCGGCGCGCAACCTGCGTGAGTGTCTGCTTCTGCAACTTGAGCATCTCGATGCTTCTCAGACACTTGCGTATCGGATCGTCGATAAACATCTAGACTTGCTAATCGATCGTGCACACAGTGATATTGGCCGGCGTTGCCGCGTTAATTTGGCTGAGGTTGAATCGGCGGTAGCGCTTATTCGGAGTCTCAACCCGAAACCGGGGGCTGTGTACGCAACCGAACCCTCGCGGTATATCGTCCCGGACGTCACGGTTATTAAGGATGCGGGTACTTATCGTGTCGTGCTTAACGAAGACGGTTTGCCGAAGCTGCGTATCTCGCGCTTGTATCGTCATATGCTTCGATCGGGCGGGGAGGTGCCCAAGGAAACCTCGGACTACTTGCATACCAAGCTCAAGTCGGCTCTCTGGCTAATTAAATCGTTCGGCCAGCGTCAACGAACCATACAGTTGGTTGCTGAAAGTATCGTCAAGCATCAAGTAGCATTTTTGGACGATGGTTTGGCCAAGCTGAGGCCGTTGGTTCTTAGGGACGTTGCCGATGATATTGAGATGCACGTGTCTACGGTCTCTAGGGTAGTTAACGGAAAGTTCATGAGCACGCCTCAGGGTATTCTGGAAATGAGGTTTTTTTTCCACAGCTCCATTGGACACAGCAATGGGTTGGATGTCTCATCGGTTTCAGTGAAGGAAAACATTCGCAAGCTGATAGCTACGGAGGATGCACGCAAGCCTCTTTCTGACGCCCGCATTGCCACCGCGTTAACGGAGGGCGGCTTGCAAATTGCCCGGCGTACAGTTGCTAAGTACCGGGAGCAGATGCAGATAGGTGCCTCTAAGTTCCGGCGGGCACCGCGATGACCGATTCAGGCGGTATTTCATGCCGGTAACTGCCGAATAAAACGAAGGCGATCTCGAATAGTGGGACGATCAACTTCTCTTGTAGTGGTTTCAGGCCTTGCCGGGGCAGGTAAAAGTGCAGCGCTCAATAGCCTCGAAGATCTTGGCTATTACTGTGTTGACAATTTACCGCCGGCGTTGATATCTAAGTTCGCCGACCTGTGTGAAAAGACCGGAAGTACTGTCGATCGGGCCGCGCTGGTCGTCGACGCGCGAACGCATGGCTTTCTTGGCAAGTTTGCCCAAGCTTATAAAAATCTCGAAGCTCGATCGGGATCTGTCGAGCTCGCCTTTTTTGATGCCGACGACTCCGTATTGCAGCAGAGATATTCTGAAACTCGTCGGCCACACCCCCTGGCGGGTGACGACGATATTCTGACCGCGATACGCAAGGAGCGTAAGTTGCTTGAGCCGATTCGGCATCTCTCCACAAGGGTCATCGACACAAGCAATTTCACGCCCCACGATCTGCGCGAGTTTCTTTTTAAGCTATACGGTTCGGCCAGCGATGAGCGAGCGACGATTCGGGTAGTTAGCTTCGCTTTCCGTTCTGGTTTGCCCAAGAATGCCGACCTTGTGTTTGATGTCCGATTTTTACCGAACCCGAACTACATACCGGCCCTTAAGCTGTTGAGCGGAATCGACAGGCCAGTTTCGCAATATGTAGAATCGCGGGCGGAAACGAGTGAATTCCTTGATCATGTAGAGAATCTGTTGCGCTTTGTCGTGCCACGGTTAGGAGCTCAAGGACGGGCCTACATGACAATCGCGTTCGGGTGTACGGGGGGACATCACCGTTCGGTTGTGATCGCATCGCGTGTCGCCCGCGACCTTGAGGCTATGGGCTATTCTGTCACGCTGTTGCATAGGGAACTGATACGTGAAATTGAGAAGCCAGCAACAGTTGAGGAGGTGTAATGGTGGGCGCAGTAATTGTCACGCACGGATTGTTGGGTCGAGAACTGCTTGACGAAGCCAAACGAATCGTGGGCCGAACAAAAGGAATCTGTCCATTTCTATCAGCTGGCTGTTGGTTGTGCGAGTGACGCGGTGGTAAATCTGCATGAATCGCTCCGCCCGGCGGTGATACGTATTCTCCGGCACATTGTCGAAATCGCGCGAAGGAAAGGAATCCCGGTTAGCATGTGCGGGGGAATGGCGGCATTCTCTGATTGGGCTGAATTGACAATGAATAACCCAGGCGAACTGACCTGATAGGAAGTTGGATGAAACGCGTTGAAAAACCCTGGGGTTACGAGTTGATATTTGCCGACAACGATAAGTACGTAGGCAAGATTCTTCATATTGATGAAGGAGAGCAGCTTAGCCTGCAGTACCATGAGATCAAAGATGAAACAATTTACGTTTTCTCTGGACAGCTTGAGCTCGAGTTGCAAGAGGGTGATGGACTTGTAGCGCACGTGATGAACCCCGGAGAGTGTCTTCATATCCCACCTCGCACCGTGCACCGAATGCGTGCGATTATCACGTGTGACATTTTTGAAGTTTCCACTCCCCACCTCGATGACGTTGTTCGTATGGAGGACCGTTACGGGCGCGTAAAGTAAATCCTCGCAGGAGGTCTAATATGGGTTTTCGATGGAGTCGTAGAGGGATCTTGCAAGCCGGGGCAGCTGTTAGCCTCGGTGTTTTCGGTGGTAAGCATGCGTTGGCTTCACCTGCCTTCCACACAAACCGTTCCCAGGGCACGCGCCCGCTAGTGATTTCGAGCGGTAACGGTTTGGAAGCGTGCGCCAAGGCGATGGAGATGCTCCAGGCGGGCGAGGACACTCTCGATGCGGTAATCGCAGGAGTCAATATTGTTGAAGAGGATCCCAACGACATGAGTGTTGGCTACGGCGGACTTCCAAATGAATCTGGCGCCGTACAACTTGATTCGTCAGTGATGCACGGTCCAACCCGCAATGGCGGTGCAGTTGCCTCGATCGAAGGCATCAAAAATCCGTCTAAGGTGGCGAAGGTAGTTATGGAACGGACCGACCACGTTCTCATAGTGGGGCAAGGCGCTCAAGACTTGGCTAAGGCACATGGCTTCCAGGTGGAAAATTTGCTGACTAATCGAGCACGCGAACGTTGGTTGCAGTGGAGGGAAAACATGTCTGATCGCGACGACTGGTTGCCGGCTCAACGAGTGGGAGATGGGCGTGGCGGACTCGACCCAACAGCGGACCACGGTGCGGTAGACGAATTCGACCCCTTTTTCCGCTACCACGGGACCATTAACTGTAACTGTGTCAACGCTGACGGTGATATCTCTGGGGTTACTACTACTAGTGGCCTGAGTTGGAAGATTCCAGGGCGAGTTGGGGATTCGCCAATTCTCGGTGCTGGTCTTTATGTGGACAATGATGTCGGTGCCGCGGGATCAACAGGTCGCGGTGAGGCCAACTTGCTGGACTGTTGCTCGTTTCTTGCAGTTGAGTTCATGCGTCAGGGAATGCACCCGAAAGACGCATGCCTCGCGGTAATGAGACGGGTAGCAGCAAAGACGGTAGACGCACGTTTATTGCGCGAAGACGGAACACCCAATTTCTCCCTTAATTTCTACGCCCTGAACAAAGCTGGGGAGTACGGCGGAGCCAACTTCCGCCCCTCACGATTTGTCGTAAACGATGGTGGAGAGAGCCGTCGCGAAGACTCCGCCTATCTTTGGGAGCGGGATCAATAGGTAGAGGGACAATAGGGAGCGGGACCAACGAAAGTCTTTGTGTCAAAGATCTAACCGCCGTCGAATCCAAGTCAGCGATGCTAGGATAATTAGCAACGGTATCTATTTGTTAGGTTGTAAGGCGCTGTCCAGCCCCGGCGCTGTGGAATTTGAGCCCACGACTGTTTGATAGTCGTGACAAAAGAAGGGGTTGAGACGATGAGCGACAACCAGAGCTTCTACGAGATCCAGTTGAGCACGTCACACCTCGTGCTGGCATTCTTAGGAGCCACCGTTGTCGGTGTGACGGTCTTTTGGTTAGGAATAGTGGTGGGGCGCGGGCAGACGGAGCCAAATGGTGTAGACGAATGGCAGGCCGTGGTATCCGCTGAAGATGCCGCAGAAGAACCCTATGACTTCTACGACGCTGTCAATGAGCCGACGGTACAGCCGCAGGTGCCGGGAGAGTCACTGGTGCCAGTGGCTGAGCAAGAAGGCCCCGCAAGTGAGCCGAGATCCGAATCCGCCGATCCGGTTGATGAAAAGAGGGCGGCGGTAGCAGTTGAAAGTCCCGCCGGGTCAACAGAGACAGATTCTTTGTTGCCGAACGGTTGGATAGTGCAGGTGCGGTCGACACCGGTGAAAACAGATGCCGATTCGCTGCAGTCGGCACTGGCGGAGTCGGGCTTGCCAGCATTCGTCGTTTCGACTGAGGTTTCCGGAGAGACATATTATCGGGTCCGAGTGGGTCCGTATCGCTCGAAGGAAGAAGCGGACATTATTGAGGTGAAGCTGCTAGCCCGTTCTGACGTGGATACTACCTGGGTGACAGAAGGCTGAGTAAACGTCTGACTCGCGCCTGGGATTTCAGCGTGCTTTCTGCACGTTACGGTTGGGTTCCGGCTGTGGTAACTGGTCTGGGTTTGGCTCTGGCATTCCCGTACCCGGGGCTCCATTTCCTGGTTTGGGTGGCGCTTGTTCCCGTGATTATCGCTTCAGCCAGCGCTAGTGCGTGGCGTCGCTGGTGCACAGGTTTCGTGGCTGGCTTCGTATGGCGTATCGGGTCGTTGTATTGGGTGGCCCATGTGATGATTACCTATAGTGGCATGTCGGCTCCGGTCGGCGTGGTGGTTACTGGCCTACTTGCTGCCTGGATGGCATTAAGCACAGGGCTAGTTGTCCTCGTCGTGCCGATCGCGGTCCGGCATGGTGTCATTGGGGCCGCAGTGTTTGCTTCCGGATGGGTGTCGCTCGAGTATATGCAGGCGATCCTGCCGTTTGGCTTCCCTTGGTCTCTCTTAGGCTACGCAGCCGGGGGCTCAATTGTCATGATGCAGGCTGCTGACCTTGCTGGGGTTTGGGGACTCAGCTTCGCAGCGGTCTTCGTGAACGTCGCGATTGCGCAGCGCATCATACTCGGTAGCCGCGCTCGATCTTCCACTGTTGCGGCGGTTGTTTTGGTGATTGCCATAGCAGGATACGGTGCCGCCCACCTTGCAGTAGCTCCATCAACCGGGAATGTACATGAACTGGAGACGCAAGGGCTGCGGATCGCGGCTGTTCAGGGCAATGTGGAACAGGGGCGGATCTGGGATGCTAATGAACGCCAGTCGATCCTCGCGAATCACTTGGCCATGACCCTTGAGGCGGTTAGTCGTGGGGCCGACCTGGTCATGTGGTCGGAATCTTCAGTTCCGCTTAGAGGTGGGCTCGAGGCGGATCCCTCGACACGTGCGATGCTGGCCCAGGTTGCGCGCCTATATGAGACTACGTTGGTGGTTGGTAGTCCCCACTATGAAAGTTTGCCTTCCGGGGAGTGGAAGGGCACGAACGCTTCTTTTCTGGTGGACGCGGTGGGGGAGTGGACGATGCGCTACGACAAGGTCCACCTGGTTCCCTGGGGAGAGTACGTCCCGGTGAGCTGGTTGTTTCGTTTTGCCACCCCGTTGGTCGACGCTGTCGGAAGTTTTCATCATGGGAAAGTGGAACAAGAACTATTCGCGGATTCCGGTGGCGGGATCCCACCGTTTGCGATGGCTATTTGTTACGAAGTCGTGTTTCCAAATCACATGAGACGCCAGGTAGCTCGTGGTGCTAAGTTCTTAGCAACAATCACTAATGATGCATGGTTTGGTGACACGAGTGCGCCGTATCAGCATTTCTCGATGGCAAAATTGCGCGCCGTCGAAACTCGCCGTTACCTGGTCCGGGCCGCGAACACAGGAATTTCCGGGTTTGTAGACCCCTGGGGGCGGGTCCTCGAGTCCACGGAAGTCAACCAGTCCGCTTTGTTGCTCGGGGAAGTTTGGCCCTCAGACCAAGCCACACTGTATGTTGCGATCGGTGACGCGTTGCCGTTGCTTTGTGTAGTCTTCTCGTTGGGTGGTGTCGTCTTCTACAGACGGCGCTCACCTTCACCGCTGGATTCGATAGCCAAGCTAACCGACGAAGATGGAATAGAAAGATGATCGACGACCTGAGAAGACAAATCGAAGAGCTTCGGTCTCGTTACGCTAGCCTGGGAGGCTATCTTTGACTCTTCCGGCGCTAAAGAAAGACTGGCAGAGATCGAGGCGAAGATGGCGGACCCTGCTTTCTGGGAAGACGGGGGTGATACTGAGTTGCAGCGAGAGCGAACCGGTCTAGAGCAGCGGCTGGCTGAAGGTGCTCGTCTTGTGGCCACGTTCGATGATACTGACGCAATGCTCGAGTTGGCTGAAGAGGGGGAGCACGAGGCGATTACACTGTTGCAGAAAACTATCGCGGACCTCAGTTCCGATCTTGACAGCCAGGAGACCCAGCATCTTTTGGGTACTACAGACGACTTGCGCCCGGCTCTGCTAGAGGTACATTCCGGGGCTGGTGGTACTGAATCGCAAGATTGGGCCGCGATTCTTCTTCGGATGTACACAAGGTGGGCTGAATCGCGTGGTTACGTCGTTGAGGTCCTCGATGAGTCACCCGGAGAAGAGGCTGGGCTTAAAAGCGCCACGCTTCGTGTCGAGGGCGAGTTTGCCTTCGGATACATGAAGGGAGAGACAGGCGTCCATCGACTCGTGAGAATTTCACCATTTGATGCTAGCAGTCGGCGCCACACATCGTTTGCTTCAGTGATGGTTTCACCAGAGATCGACGACCAAATCGAAGTCGATATAGACGAGAAAGACCTTCGTATTGATACTTATCGTTCCAGTGGTGCTGGCGGGCAGCATGTCAACGTCACTGATTCGGCAGTGCGCATTACTCATCTTCCTAGTGGGGTTGTTGTGCAATGCCAAGCGGAACGTTCCCAGCACCGCAATCGCGCTATGGCGATGAAGGTGCTGCAAAGTCGTTTGTACGAGCTTGAGCGACAGAAGCAGGCCGATCGTATTGTGGAGCGTCAAGGCGAGAAGAAGGAAATCGGGTGGGGTTCGCAAATCCGATCCTATGTGTTGCAGCCCTACCAAATGGCCAAAGACCATCGAACCGGCCTGGAAATTGGCAACGTCACCGGTGTTTTAGATGGTCAACTTGATCCCTTTGCGGAGGCGTATCTAAAATGGGCTGCCGACGGAACTAGCGCCACTGCAGAGATTGAATAAATAAACTTTCGCTGGGTGAGGGGGATTGGGTCATTGGGAAGAAGCGGTCCTGGACCGGTGCCAGGGTTGGTATCAGGCTATCTTCCACGATCCCTGATGTCGTCGACAAAGTATGCCTGTTGATACGGATTCATTGCCAGGATTCGCGCTTCCTCAACACCGCAGGCGCGTGCCGGGTCGGTGCCTTCCATAAAGGCAACCACTACTGATGGTCCGCATGCTTCGCTCGACAACAGACCGGTGCGAGCATCGACAGTGCGGAGAACGACGCCCACGGGCAACTCAAAGCCCCTGGGCTCGAGACCGTCGCTCGCTGCTCGCATGACCTCCATCCAAATTGGTAGGGCGGTATTGGCGCCTTCTCGGCCAGGGCCGATCGGTTGCTTCGTGTCGTTGCCGACCCAGACCCCGATGGTGTGATACGGCGAGTATCCGATGAACCACGCGTCCGAATAGTTGTCGGTAGTACCTGTCTTGCCAGCCAATGGCATGCCAAGTTCACTCACGAGGAAACGCGCCCTTCGGCCGCTACCACCTTGTGTGCCTCGGTCAAACGTGTACGCGATTACGTTCGTGAGCATCTGGCTCATTAAGAAAGCGACGTCTGCATCCATTACCTGTTCGGATTGTCTTTGGGTTTGAGATCGAGGTCGTCCCTTGCGATCGACAACTGAGACGACGCGGTGTGGCTCCACCCGTACCCCACCATTGGCAAACACTGCGTAAGCGCGCGTCATCTGCCACAGTGAGACATCGACGACGCCAAGAGCCAAGGACAAGTAAGGCTGCAAGTTGGCCGTGATGCCTAGATCACGCGCCAACGCAATGATGTTTCCTGCTCCCACTTGTTCCTGGACCGCAACCGCGACGACGTTACGTGATCGTGCTAGCGCCTCCGTTATGGTCGTGATTCCCACATAGGCATCATTGTGGTTACGGGGCTGGTAAGGTTGTCCGCTGTCATCCTCGAAAGCTTGAGGCATATCGACTACTAGGTTGCTGGCTGTCCAACCATGGAGCAGTGCAGCCGCATAAACAAACGGTTTAAATGCTGACCCGGTTTGCCGAACTGCCTGGCGAGCGCGATTAAATTCACTTTCCGAGAACCTCCGACCTCCGACCTCCGCCTTGATCTCGCCCGAGTAGTTCTCGAACACGAGTACTGCGCCTTCTAACTCGGGCTCCTGGTCGAGTTCAACACTGAGGGTGCCGTCATCGTGTACTTCGGTTACATGTACGGAGATAAGATCCCCGGGTCGAATCAGGCGCTCCAGGCGCACATTTTCCACCCGGTCGAAAGCAGTCCAGGCGGCGCCTTCTGGTGCGATCTCGGCGGTATAAGGTCCGACGCGCAGCTGTACTTGCTCTCGACCTGAATCCAGGGCAACCGCCGGGACATAGTCCCCAGCCTCGATCGGCCGGTCCCAGCGTTGCTCGGTATGGTCGGCCATGTCTATCTTCTCTTCAAGAAGGTTGCGCTTCGAGCCGCGCCATCCTTGAGTTTTGTCGACCGCGCGCAGTCCGGAATCAAGAGCCTGTTCGGCTGCTGCCTGCAAGCGAGAATCCAGTGTCGTGTACACTCGCAGACCCGATTCATACAGAGTCGTACCGGGGTAGTCTTCGATCAGGCTTCGACGTATCTCCTCAGTAAAATAGGCGCCTAGCTCCTCGCTGCGATCGTCGCGTTCTGCAAGATCAAGTGGTTCATTGCGCGCCTGTTCACGTTCTTCCTTGCTGATGTAGCCTTCGGCTAGCATGCGGCCGAGCACGAGGTCCCGGCGCTGGATTGCACGCTCTTGATTCCGGTCGAGTGGATAGTAATCGTTGGGCCGCTGGACGATTCCGACAAGTAGAGCACACTCTGCCAAGGTGAGCTCATTGAGCTCGTCATCGAAGTAAAATTCGGCAGCTGCCCCGAATCCGTAGGCGTCATGTCCCATAAAAATCTGGTTCATGTAGAGCTCAAGGATGCGCTCCTTAGAAAAATAACGCTCAGTCTGTAGCGCGTAGTAAAAGGCTTCGATGAGCTTACGAATGACTGTCTTCTCGGGACTGGACCAGCCGAGGCCACGGGCAAGTTGCATCGTGATCGTGCTGGCACCGCGTTTCCCAAATCCACGCGTGATGTTGTCGCGCACTGCTCCCAGTACACCAATCGGATCGACGCCCACGTGCCAGAAAAAGCGACTGTCTTCTACGGCAAGTAGCGCATTGCGGAGTTCTTCGGGGATATCCTGATAAGGAATCATTTTGCGACGTTCCACTGCTTCTAGCTCGGCGTAGGGTTGTCCCTCGTCGTCGTAGAGGGTCACCTGCATACTTGGTACGTATTCCTCAAGTACACGCACTTGTGATGCGTCGGGCAAGTAAACGATCGCAATGCCGATTGCCGCGCCTAAGACGGTGACAAGTACCATGGCCAAGAAAACATTGCGTGGCCTTACCAGGAATTGCGCGGTACGGTGAACGAACGGAGTCCTGTCTCCCAGCAGCGGTTTCTTGGCCGCTTCGGCCGGTAGTTCTGCGTCGAGTGTTTTCCTTGTCGAAGAGGACATCGAAACCCATGTTAGCATTTGGTCGGCAGAGGCTGTCGATCGTTCAGCCCTATTGCGATGCCGACTTGACAGCTATCCGGCACCATTGTTCTATCAACGTTTAGCACTCGATGGGCAGGAGTGCTAAACGGGCGAGTTCGATTCAAGATGACCAAAGACCTTACCCAACGAGGCGCTGCGGTATTGGATGTAGTGGTCCGCCATTTCATTGCCACCGGGCAGCCGGCTGGGTCGGTTACCGTGGCAGGTCTACTTGCGGAGAAAATTAGCTCGGCGACGGTTCGTAATGTGATGGCGGAGTTCGCTAAGCAGGGATACCTAACCCAACCACACACTTCTGCTGGCCGTATGCCGACAGCGCGTGGATACGTGGCCTATGTCAAGCACTTGATGCGTCATGGGGATCTGCAGCGAGTCGACGAGCGCCGGATTAGAGAGCGGTTGGACGAGGCGCAACCAGAACTCAATGCACTGTTGCAGCGTGCGTGCTCAGTGCTCTCTGAAATGACTCGCCATGTTGGAGTTGTATTGGTCCCGCCACCGGCAGAAGCAGATATCCACCACGTCGAGCTCGTACGCCTTGGTCCCGATCGTGTGTCGATCGTCTTTGTGACCTCTGTTGGTATGGTGCACACGCGCACGATCATGTTTGAAGAAGAGCTGGGCGAGCAAGCCCTTGAAGCAGCGGCAGACTTTATCCGCCATCGCTTTGCCGGCCAAACGTTGAGGCACTTACGGGAGAGTATCGGCGATACTTCCACATCCACATCGTCGCATCCCGAGGCGATCGCAGTGCGCCTCGTGAGGCGGTCGCTGGGTGACGCAATCTATCAGCCAGCCATGTATGTCGAGGGCGCGTTTCACTTACTTGACAGTCCCGAGCTAGCTGAACGGGCGACCTTTCCGGAGATTTTCGCGGCGTTCGAGGAGCGCAGCGAGCTAAGCCGAGTGCTCGCTGGGTGTGGAACGGAGTTGGGTGTACGAGTATTGATCGGCCGTGCCGGATTGCCGGCCTCGTTGGGTGGGTGTGCCTTAGTTGCCGCTGGCTATCGTTTTGGTCCGAGGCCTGTCGGGGCTCTCGGAGTACTAGGGCCGGCTCGTATGCATTACGAACGGACAATTCCTATGGTCACAACGATGGCCCGGGTGACCAGCGACATGGCCACGAAACTGTGCGCCTGAACGTTTCCAAAGCGTAGCTGGAAAAGTCAGCCGCGCCTTCGATATTCGACGGGGACCGAGCTTTGAACGATAACAAACACGAAAATGAGGAACACGATGACTTGGCTGCCGAGGCGTCGGCGAGCGAAGCTGACGTGTCCACCAATGACCTAGAGGAACAGCTTGAGCTTGCCAAAACTGAAATTGAACGCCTGGCGGACCAGTCGCTCCGACGCCAGGCAGAATTGGTCAACTATCGGCGTCGCGTCCAGAGAGAGCAAGCCGAGATGGCCACCGTCGCACAGGTTGCGTTACTAGGAGGACTCGTCCCAGTTATCGATGACCTCGAGCGCGCTGTGGAAACGATGTCGAAAGACGAAGATACGTATCACGAGGGAATGCAGATCATCCTCCGTAGCGTGCAAAAAGTCCTTGAGAAAATTGGGGTGGAACGCATTGAGCCAGAGGGCGAGGTGTTCAATCCGCGCTATCACGAAGCAATTGCTCGGCATGAGACCAACGAAGTTCCTGAAGGACAGGTTCTTGAAGTTTATCAGCCAGGTTACAGGCTCAACGATCGCTTAATTCGTCCGGCTTCCGTGGTTGTGTCATTTTGGGGCGTGGCCGCTGAAGGCGATATCTGTGAGGATGGCCCCAGTGAGATAACGGAGGTTGACACCGGCGTGCTGGCCGAGGAAAACGAAGCCAGCGATGGGTGAGCGCGACTTCTATCAGGTTCTAGGCGTCGACCGTAGGGCGTCAAAAGACGAGATTAAGCGCGCCTACCGGAAGGCGGCGTTGAAATACCACCCCGACCGAAACCCTGGTGACGCGGCAGCGGAAGAGCGCTTCAAAGAGGCGGCGGAGGCGTACTCGATACTCGGAGAAGAGGAAAAGCGCTCCAATTACGACCGTTTTGGTGAGGCGGGATTGCGTGGTGGCCAAACGTTCAACGCTGACACCTTTGCTGATTTCTCTGACATTCTCGGGGACCTATTTGGGTTTGGTGGTGCTTTTGGAGGGATGGGCCGTTCACAGCCGGCGAACGCCGGACAGGGGACTAGCCTACGAGTCCAACTCGACATCGAACTCCCTGAGGCAGTTAGTGGGGTGGAGAAGGCCATTTCCCTCCAGCGCTACGTTGCCTGCGAAACTTGTCGGCAGAGCGGTTCAGAAAGTGGGACAGCCCCAACTGTGTGCGCTCACTGTGGAGGCAACGGCGCAGTGCAACAGCGGCACGGTTTCCTGGCGATCGCCCGTCCGTGCGCCGCCTGTAGCGGTACCGGTCGCACCGTCTCTGATCCTTGTCAGATTTGCCGCGGAGAGGGACGAGTTGCGGATAATAGCGAGCTCTCGATTCGTGTCCCGGCGGGTGTCGATACGGGCTCCAGGCTTTTGTTGCGTGGTGAAGGGTCAGTGGGATTGCGTGGCGCAGTGGCTGGGGATCTTGAGGTGTTGATTGCCGTGGGAGAGCATCCGGTGTTCGCTCGTCGTGGCAAGGACCTTTTTACACGGGTGGCGGTATCCTTCCCCATGGCGGCGCTTGGAGGTACGGTCGACGTTCCAACCCTCGATCGGGAATCGGCCAGACTCTCTATTCCGGCAGGTGTTCAAGGTGGCGAGGTGTTCGAGATTCGGGGGAGGGGGATGCCGCCGGTCAATGGTGGTAGTCGCGGAAGCCTTCGGGTGGCAGTTCAAGTGGTCACGCCTTCAAGACTTAGCGCCGAACAACGGGCCCTCTTGGAACAGCTTCATGAGATCACGGAGGAGCCGGAACTGAAGGATGAGGCGGAGAGCTGGTGGGACCATCTTCTTAACCTCGTTAGCTGACCGGAAACCTTGTGAAGCACCGATTCTGCATGAATTCTGTCAAACTGGATGCCGATGGGCATATTGACCTCAGCACCATCCGCCAGCATCTTGAAGTCGTCCGAGTAGGCTTGGGAGATGTTGTATATCTGTTCGACGGTCGTGGTACGGAAGTCGAGGCGGAAATTAGTGTATTTGATGGTCGTGCAGCGTTGGCTTCCGTACGCAAGCAGGTCACGAGCGACACGGAGTCACCTCTTGAGTGCTGGCTAATACAAGCGATACCCGTACGAATTGTTCGGATGGATACCATCGTTCGTCAGGTTACCGAGCTTGGGGTTTATCGTGTTGTACCGGTGTTTGCGGAGCGGAGCCAGCAAGCGAACGCGAAACCTGCCGCCACGAGACGCCGTGCCGATCGGTGGGGCCGGATTGCCGAGGCTGCAGCAGAACAAAGCTGCCGGACGCATGTCCCTGAAATCGATGCACCTTGTGCCTTTGACGACTTAGACTGGGAATGTTTCCCTCGGCCGATGTTTATCGCCGAACCTGGGAAGCCTCCCGTGCCCCGGGTTCCGGTAACAAGTGCAGTCAGCTTGCTTATTGGTCCCGAGGGCGGATGGGCGGAACGAGAAATTAGCGCCGCACTTTCTTCCGGAGCGCAGCCGTTTGGTTTAGGCTCAAGGGTGTTACGTGCCGACACGGCAGGCGTGGTTGCGATGACCGTCTTTCAGTCATTATGGGGTGACTTGAATTGAATTTCGGTTGACTCGGTACTCGGCAGGTCAGTGCGCGTGTGGCCGGCTTGCGGCACGCGAAGATTTTGGTTGATCGGCAGCATCGTGAACGGTGCCCCTGCCGGTGATCTGGCGAAAGTCTTTCCCGTGCATTGGAACTTTGCGGCACATCTCATATAAGCGGCTACGGGCATACGGGCCGATACGTTCGGCTAGCGTTGGTATCGATGCATCGGCGTCGTCATCTTCGTAGTTAGTGGTGATCAGCGTGACCCTCTCCCGTTTATAGCGATCATTGAGAATCTGCGTGACGGTGTCACGAACCCAATCGGTCGGTCGCCGCGTCCCCAGTTCATCGAGAAGTAAGATATCTGCGTGAAGGACCGGATGAAGGATTTCCAGTTCCGAGGTTTCGGACACTGGGTTGTATGAGTTCTGGATTGATCGTAAAAGGTCCCGATAGTCAACAAACCTGCCCGTGACTCCGCAGCTGGTGACGAGTTTGCGAAGAACGGCAACTGCCAAGTGTGTTTTCCCGACTCCAGAGGGACCTTGGAACAGCAGGCCAGGATCCTTCTGGTCCGGGTACGCTTTGGCGAATTTCTCGGCAGTCAGCTGGGCTTCCTCAAGAGTGCCGTCAATGCCACTGTAGAGAGAGAAGTTGCTGAGTTCGACTCTTTGATAGCGTGATGGAATCAGAGAATTCTTGAGGCGTCGCTCGACATCCTGGCTCGCGTAGCAAGAGCAACGTCGTAGCGTGGCGCCAGGATCCTCTGCGTCCGTCGTGACCCAACCAGTCCCTGCACACCTCGGGCAGGAAGTGGACTTTTTCAATGGAGTTGTCAGAGGGGTGGTCACAAGCTGCTCGTTTTATCAGCATCACCGGTGGTTTGTTCGTCCGATGAGCGAACAGTGATTCGGGTCGTTCGCTCGAGAACCATCAGGGGTCCTCGCTCGATCCGGACCAGTGCCTGTTCAAAACGGCCCTTTAGCTTACTCTCATTTTTCAGGAGTTCGTCCCGTACATAAGTCATCAACGAACCGACTTCTTCCTGCAGACGTGACATATTTTCGCGCATATTTAGAATGACCTCGACCCCGGCCAGGTTGACACCAAGATCACGAGTAAGAGTAAGAATAAGCTCGAGGCGTTCCAGGTCCAAGGCGGAGTAAAGCCGGGTGTTACCCTCCGAGCGATTCGGCCGGAGCAATCCCTCGCGCTCGTACATTCGCAGTGTCTGTGGGTGAATGTCGTAGAGTTCCGCCACGGCGCTGATCATGTACATTCCGTGGCGTGGCCGGTCCCCGATTCTCATCGGTTCACGGTAGCACGTTGATTCCGATCTCGGACCGGCTCTGCTGTACGGTTACCAAACTCCCGAATGAGACGTCGCGCATCTTCATCGACGGTATCAGGGAGCCAAAGATCTATGACCGCAATCAGGTCACCACTGCGACCGTTGGTCATTTCGAGCCCACGCCCACGAACGCGCAACTGATCACCGCCGCGGGTTCCCGGAGGAACACGAAGTAAGGCAACTGAGCCATCGATCGTTGACAACTCTATGCGGGCTCCAAGTATGGCTTCAGACACTGTAATTGGCACCGAGGTGATTAGGTGTGGGCCTCTACGTTGAAAGCGTGGATCGTTATGCACGCTGACGGTAACCACGAGGTCGCCGGGCGGTGAGCCTTTTGGACCCTGGTGCCCATCTCCGTTGACACGGATTGCCTGCCCATCTTGGACCCCGGAGGGTATCTGAAAGGGAAGGGTTTCCTTTCGTGCGGTAAGCCCCGAACCATGGCACGTTCCGCAGGTAGCCCCGACCTGCAACCCCTCTCCGTTGCAGTCGCCACAGGCAACAGCGACCGCGAGAGGGCCACGGCCATAAACCTCCTTGCCGGAGCCCGTACAGGTAGTGCACGGGGCATTGTCCCCAGTCTGCAGACGTCCGGCACCGGAACAGTCTAAACAACGATGCAAGCGACGAACTTCTACCGCGGTTCGGCGGCCACGTTCGGTATCTACGAGCTGACAGACGACCGAGGTGTAGACATCGTGGCCGCGATTAGGCTGGGTCCGCTTGGCATGATCGCAGAGCTTCCTAAAAAGGTCTGCGTAAGAGCGGGTTTCGTTTTTCACTTCTGTGCTTGTATTGCTCAATACCTTGATATCTTTGGCCGGGGGACGGCCTTCGCTGTCGTAGCGGGCGCGCTCGCGTGAGTCGGTGAGGAGGCTATGGGCCATTTTAAGGCGCTCGAAGGCAGCCTGTGCACGAGCGTCGCCCGGATTAAGATCGGGGTGGTAACGACGACTCAGACGGCGGAATGCAGCATCGATGGTTTCATCGTCGGCATCAGGTGGAACGCCGAGCACGGCGTAATGATCCCTGGACAACATTGGAAATGATCCGCCCGCGACCAGCCGGGCAGGGCAGGCCCTATCCGACGATCGCCGTTATTTGGTCAGGAAGACTCGCTATCGTCGTCGACGACCTCGGCCTCAAGGACCTCCTCTTCGTCGTGATCCGGTGTAGTGCCCGAGTCGGCTGATTCTCCCGAAGCGGACGCGGCGCCATACATAGCCTCAGCCATAGCGTGCGATGTGGCTTGTAGTTTCTCGGAGGCTGCCGATAGCGTCGTAGTGTCGGTGTCGTCGTTACTGAGCACGTCTTTGGCGTTTTGCAATGCCTCCTCGATCTCCGACACTGATGTCGCATCGATGTTGTCGCGATTTTCGTTTAGCACCTTCTCGGTCTGGTAGACAATTGAGTCAAGCTGGTTACGTGCATCGATTTGTTCTCGACGCTGACGGTCTTCGTCGGCATGCGATGTGGCTTCGTTGACCATTGTTCCGATTTCATCTGGGTCGAGACCGCTTGACGATGTAACCGTGATCTTCTGTTCTTGGCCCGTGCCGAGATCCTTAGCGGATACGTTCAAAATGCCATTAGCGTCGATGTCGAACCCCACCTCGATTTGAGGGACCCCGCGCGGTGCCGCTGGGATACCCACCAAGTGGAATTTACCCAGCGTGCGGTTGTCGCTGGCCATTTCGCGCTCACCCTGCAGAACGTGGATCTCGACGCTTGGTTGGTTGTCCGAGGCAGTGCTGAAAACCTCGCTTTTTCGGGTGGGAATCGTCGTGTTTCGAGGAATAAGCACCGTCCTGACACTGCCAAGTGTTTCGATACCGAGCGACAGCGGTGCCACATCAAGCAGCAACACGTCATCGACTTCGCCGGAAAGTACTCCGGCCTGAATGGCGGCACCGATGGCGACGACCTCATCTGGGTTAACCCCCTTGTGGGGCTCTTTCCCGAACAGTTCAGTAATGAGCTGTTGTACCTTTGGCATCCGGGTTGAGCCTCCGACCAGTACCACCTCATCGATCTCCCCAGGCTTCATGTTGGCGTCTTTGAGCGCTTGCTTGCAGGGTCCGATCGTACGCTGGAGAAGGTCTTCCACGAGCTGCTCCAACTTGGCCCTTGAAAGTTTCAATGCCAAGTGTTTGGGGCCATTTTCGTCGGCGGTGATGAAGGGTAGATTGATTTCGGTCTCAGAGACGCTAGATAGCTCAATTTTGGCCTTTTCAGCAGCCTCTTTTAGTCGCTGTAACGCCATTTTGTCCGTAGCGAGGTCAACGCCCTGATCTTTCTTGAACTCGGAAATAATCCACTCGATAACACGCTGGTCGAGGTTGTCGCCGCCGAGGTGTGTGTCGCCATTGGTTGCTTTTACCTCCACGACGCCGTCGCCTACTTCAAGGATCGAAATGTCGAACGTGCCTCCGCCAAAGTCGTATACCGCAATCTTTTCGTCGGCTTGCTTGTCGAGCCCATAGGCAAGGGCGGCGGCGGTCGGTTCGTTGATAATTCTCTCGACTTGTAAGCCGGCAATCTTCCCGGCGTCCTTAGTCGCCTGACGTTGGCTGTCGTTGAAATAGGCGGGCACCGTCACGACAACGCGATCCACCTTTGTTCCGAGGTGGTCCTCGGCCGCTTGCTTCAACTTCTGCAGAATCATCGCGGAAATCTCAGGTGGCGAGTATTTGTTCCCACGGGCGAGGATGCGAACGTCGTCCCCTTCCTTGACGACTTCGTAGGGGACCATTTTCATCTCTTCATCGACTTCGCTGTAGCGCCGTCCCATAAAACGTTTGATCGAGAAGACCGTGTTTTCAGGGTTGGTGATGGCCTGTCGCTTGGCGACCTGCCCAACTAGACGCTCGTCTTTCTCGGTGAATGCTACGACTGAGGGTGTTGTGCGATTGCCTTCAGGGTTGGGGATGACAACAGGTTCACCGCCCTCCATGACGGCTACGACCGAATTCGTGGTTCCCAGGTCGATACCGATGATTTTGGACATGATTTTCCTCTTCGTTTCACTAAAACGCGGGGTTTGCGGATGCTTGGAGAAACGTGACGACCGATTTGTCAACACGCATACTTTAGTTACTACCAAGTATAAAATCTGAGTGACTTTATGTCAACCTAAAGCTGGATAGACTTGGTCTTCTCAAGGTAGATCATGCGGAGTTGGTAGAGGACCGCTTCGACGCGGTCCTTTTCCTCAGAGTCTAGGTTGCCTTCAGTTTTGCTCCGAAGCATTCCCAGGAGGTCGATTTTGTATTTAGCTAGTTCCAGGTCCTCTATCGTTTCACCGGTGCGAGGATCTGGTATCGCACCAAGATAAAGCATCGCCTCGAGGTACATGCCTTCCAGAAAAGCTGAAAAGTCACGCGGGAGATGGGCAATGTTTCGCTCAGGTGTATCGCTTGATGGCTCTGACGCCTCCTGGGCCCCGGTATCGGTCGTGGGCTTTGTTTCAGTTTGCTTCGCTTCTTCAGATTTCAGAGGCGCCGTTTTTGGCTTACTGCCTTCGTTGGTAACGGAGCCCGATTCCAACGGTGTGCCGTCGGACGCAAACTTTCGACGGTCAGTGACCTTAATAGTGGGCGGATCGTTTTCGTTATCGTTTTGAAGCAGTTCGTCTTCGTTCATCTGGCCTTTACGGAAGCATTAGGGAATTTTCTGGCAGAGTGTAGAGGGCGTATGAAAGCCCTGCAAATCGCCAGACGGGAACTTATAGGGCGCGTTAGTATTTCGCCGGATCAGCGTACAGTATTCCTCATACTTATCGCCGTCTTCATGAAGAGAAATAAGATTGTGTCAAATCGTATCGGGGCCGCCTTCGAACGCCTTGTAGATATCATGAAAACTCTGCGCGGCCCGGATGGGTGTCCCTGGGACCGCCAGCAGGATCTTTGTTCGTTGCGCAAGTGCATTCTTGAGGAGGCGTATGAGGTGGTCCAGGCAATCGATGATGATGACTTAGAAGCGCTCCCCTCCGAACTCGGCGACCTTCTGTTGCAGGTTGTGTTTCTTTCTCAACTTGCCGATGAAGAAGGACAGTTCAGCATTACCGATGTTGTCGAGTCGATTAGTGGCAAGCTCGTGCGACGCCACCCTCACGTTTTTGGCGAAGCTCAATTGGACACTGCCGATGAAGTCTTGGTTCGATGGGAAGCAATCAAACTCGAGGAACGTGGTGGGGGATCAGTGCTTGACGATATTCCCGAGGTGTTTCCGGCTCTTGTCCGCGCAGAAAAGCTAGGGCGGCGGGCTTCTAATGTTGGATTTGACTGGCCTAATGCGACCGGTGCCCTTGGGAAGGTGCGTGAGGAGCTTGCGGAAGTTGAGGAGGCAACAGTCGGAGTTGAACGGGACGCTGAGCGGCCCTCAGTGGAAATTGAGACAGAAGTCGGAGACCTGTTGTTTGCGATCTCTAACTTTGCGCGCCATGTGGGAGTCTCTCCGGAGGTGGCGCTCCGTCGCGCGAGCGAAAAATTTGAACGCCGATTTCGTGCTATTGAATCGCGTATAAAGTCGGGGGACGCACTCGATCTTGAAAAGATGGACGCGCTTTGGGACGAGGTTAAATTCTTAGAGAAGGACCCTTGATTATGTTGTTGCAAGCTCCCGGCCTGGGCTGGATGGGTGCTTTGTGTACAGTCTGCTAATTTCGGGGTGTCGCCAATGCTGCAACGACTATGCTCAGCAAGTACAGCACCAGCATCGGGATGGCGACCAGTAATTGGCTGATGCCGTCAGGTGGTGTAATCACAGCAGCGAGCACGAAGGCGGCCAGCACCGCGTAGGGAAGCCAGCGGAGCAAGCGTCTGGCCGTGACTAACCCAAAGCGAGCGAGCACGAAACTCATCAGAGGCAGTTGGGCAGAGATTCCCATCGCAATGAGCATGCGCAACGCGAAGCGGAGATATTCTCGGATGGTGACGGCGTACCGGAATTCTTCAGCGACCCTGAGAAGGTATCGGACGACGAAGGGTAGTAATACCCAATAGCCGAACGCCAGGCCGACTAGGAACAACACCGATGATGCGAAGACAAACACGATCGCCTTTGCTGCGCCACGGCCCAAACCCAGGGGCGCAACTACGCGCCAGAAGAGAGACATGATGACCGGGAGGGCCAAGAGCAACCCTAGTAGCATTGAGACACTGAAATAGATGATGAACGGGTCACTTAAGCTCGTGAACGCAAGCCGTGGGTCCCGAGCTGCGTTTGCAAGTGCCGTTGTGAGTGGTGCGGCCAAAAAATTAAACACCTGGTCAGCAACGCTCCAGCCGCTCGCAGTACCTAGCAGGAGAGCAGCCACTACCCATAAAAGACTGCGTCGTAGCGCGTTTATCCGGTTGATCACATGGTCCCAAGGAACTATTGGGCCCGATGGATTCGGGATAGTGGCAGTGTCCACGAGGAAGGGCTACTGTGGGCAGGAGAGCAGAAGAGGCCGGATTATAGCATCGGGCAAGCGTTTAACGATTATCTCGTAATCACCGCAAATGCGGAGGCAGTCGGATTGGACAGCCGGGTGCAGACTGACCTTAGTGTTCTTGAGGGTGCTTCCGCCACAGAGGTTACCGACATGCGCACTCCAGACGCCAGCAACGACCAGCGTGGGCGAGGCTGGATCGAGGTGATTTGTGGAAGCATGTTCTCGGGCAAGAGTGAGGAACTTATCCGGCGTCTGCGCCGCGCTGAAATTGCTCGCCAAAAAGTTCAGGTTTTCAAGCCACGCATTGACGATCGTTTCGACGACAACCACATCGTGTCCCACAGTCGGCAGCGAATCTTGAGTCAGCGGGTCACGACATCGGCGGAACTGTATGGCTCAGTTGCCCCGGACACCCATGTTGTCGGTATCGACGAGGCCCAATTTTACGACGATGGACTGATCGAGGTCTGCCAGCGGCTGATTGCGGAAGGCCGGCGGGTAATTATCGCGGGGCTAGACCAAGACTACCTCGGGCGGCCTTTCGAGCCTATTCCGCAGCTGCTGGCGCTTGCCGAGTACATCACCAAGACCTTGGCAATCTGTGTCCAATGCGGCGCACCGGCAAACCATTCCCAGAGGCTTATTGCCAGTGAGGAGAGGGTTGTGGTGGGTGCCGAGGATGTCTACGAAGCACGTTGCCGGGACTGTTTTAGCCCCGACCATCATCAGTAGGAAGGCCCATTTTTGATATCAATCCCGCAGTTACAATGGCGAACTCTGTCTCTGGGCTGAGTCATGCGTCATAGGGACTGAAAGGCGGCAAGCTTAGCGCGTTGAATCCATCGGTCCCCGCGTGCGATTTCAAGGCGCTGCGCAGGCGGCTTTCGACATCGTTGGCCCTTCGGTCGACGGACCGGGCTCCCAGGTCGCCGTTTGCGGCCGCACGCTCAATCTCGTCAAGTTCTGCTGCGGCAGCAAGGAGCCGGGATGCTGTCGTCTCATGGGCGTTCGTGGCAGCGGAACGGCAAGCTGTAGAGACAACACGCAAGTGGGCTGATGCTGTTGGTAGTCCTGCAGATTCTGGGCCCGTACGAGGTTGTCTAAGTCGATACGTGCCGCGGTAGTCTTCCCATGCTGCTTGAATCTCCTGCTCACAATAGCGCAAGGAGTTGATACGATCAGGGCGCGGGCCGGAAGTTGTAAAACGATCAAAAGCCTGGTTAATACCGCGCAGGACGATTTTTAGAGGTATACCACTCTTGTGCCACGCCTCGACGAGACTCCAGTCTTTTGGTGAGAGTACAAGTGGGCCACCACGTCGACGGCCAAAATGCTCCTCAATTCGGTCGAAATATTGCTCGTGAGCTGAATCCGACATCGGGTTAGCTATTCATGAGTTGACTGTTGCGGGATGAATCCATTGGCTTGGGTTATGTCAGAGAACCTTGCTCGTTGATCCAGTCGGCGAACGTTCCGGGGTCTCCTGTGGCTGGGGCACCGGCATCTAGCCATTTAACTACAGCTTTAGTGCAATCAATAAGCCGTTTACAGCAGGCCTCATATACCTTTCTGTTGCCGCCCATGGGGTCGGGTATCTTCATAGCGTCTGTCGGACCGCCATAAAGACCTGTTAGCTGGTAGGCAGGACTAGGTGCTGGGGCAAAGGCACCCAAGAGTCGAATAAACGGCGTGCTTCCGGGATCCAAGGCAGCGGTCCAGGTTGCTTGACGGCGCGACATAACGAAGATGTAGTCGCTGCGCTGCAATACGTCTAAGGTCAAGGGCAACGAGAGTTGGCGCGATATATCAAGACCTGTAAGTTTCGCGATGGCATTGCAAGAGCCGGTGGTGGGAGGATCGCCTCCGATCGCGTGGGTACCCGCCGAGATTACTTCCCATTTGTTGCTGGGAAGGTAATGGTTCAGGAGAGACTCTGCAATTGGACTGCGGCACAGGTTTCCGAAGCATACGGCAAGCACTGTTTTACGGGAAGAAGACTCAATAGATGGCATGATTGTCCGGAAAAGGGTGAGACTCTAACATGGTGGTTTCGGTCGCTGGCGTTGATTCCATCAGGGACAGGGAGACTGTTGGGGCCATCTTTTCCTTCTGAGATACAGGGTCATGTCCGTTCGACGAACCTCCGAACCCGCTAAAGCCGTGCACCAGACGATTTCAATCCGCGGGGCCAGGGTACACAATCTTAAAAACATTGATGTTGATATTCCCAGTCAAAAGCTGGTCGTGATTACTGGTGTTTCTGGCTCGGGCAAGTCAAGCCTCGCCTTCGACACGCTTTACGCCGAGGGACAGCGCCGCTACGTGGAATCGCTTTCCGCCTACGCTCGGCAGTTTCTTGAGCGCATGAAGAAACCTGACGTCGATTCTATCGAAGGTGTTTGTCCGGCCGTCGCCATACAGCAGAAAGTGCCGCCACGTAGCGCGCGTTCGACGGTAGCGACCACCACGGAAGTTCACGATTATCTACGATTGCTATTCGCCCGTGTCGGACACACCGTATGTCCCTCGTGTAATCAAGTTGTCTGTTCTGATACTCCGGCTGGAGCGGTCGACACACTTATTGATGCGGCTGCACACTGCCTCGTGGTAATCACCTTCCAAACTTCCCTGCCACGTTTGGTCAAAGGCCGAAAAGCGGTCCTGCTTGGTTTGTTGCAGCAGGGGTTTCGGCGTCTATGGCACAAGGGGGAGATGCTTGAAATGTCGGTCCGTTCTCTCCAGGACGTCCAGCAGGAACTCGGCAGCGGACCTGTAGAGGTCATTGTCGATCGTTCAATACTTGATCCGGAAGCCCGCACGCGACTCATTGATTCAATGGAGACGGGTTTCAATGAGGGTGGTGGGAAAGCTAGCGCGTTCGTAATTAGCAATGGAAAAAAGTCGACGGTGAGGAAGCATCCGTTCGACCGGCGCTTCCGTTGCTCCAGATGCGACCTGGACTTTTTGAAACCAGAACCTCGCCTTTTCTCGTTCAACAATCCTTATGGTGCCTGTCCTGAGTGCAAGGGATTTGGAAACATTATTGAGGTCGACCTCGACAAGGTTGTTCCTGACAAGACGGTGACGCTGGAGGACGGGGCTATCGAGCCGTGGGACAAGGCGAGCCGGGGACGTTGGCGCAAACGACTGCGTGATTATTGCGGTGCACATGCAATTCCGATGGACGTTCCCTGGCAGGATCTAAAGGCCACGCAGCGCCAGGCTGTACTCGAAGGTTCCGATGGTTTTTCGGGAGTCCTCGGTTTTTTTGAGAGACTTAAGAGAAAGAACTATCGGCTGCATGTGCGTGTTCTACTTGCTCGGTACCGAGGCTATGTCGCCTGTTCCGCTTGTAGTGGTGTACGACTCCGGAGCGAAGCCCGGAATGTTCAGGTTGCCGGGAGGACCATAGGCGAAATATTGGCAATGAGTATCGAGGATGCTGAGCGGTTTTTCCTCGAGCCTAATTTCCTGGAAGGAGATGGAGTAGTTTCTGAGCCGCTGTTGGCCGAGATTCGCTTTCGGCTAACGTACCTGGTTGAAGTGGGGGTCGGATACCTGACCCTGGATCGCCTCACGGGGACGCTTTCAGGGGGTGAGGCCCAGAGGATCAACCTGGCTACTTGTCTTGGTTCAGCACTAGTTGGTGTGATGTACGTCCTTGACGAACCGAGCATTGGCTTGCACCCACGCGACAATGAGCGGTTAATGGGGATTCTTCGGCGTTTGCGTGATCTTGGCAACAGTGTCCTCGTCGTTGAACACGATAGGGAAATGATCGAGGCGGCCGATCATCTTATCGACCTCGGCCCCGGAGCCGGGGAACAAGGCGGGGAGCTTGTCTTCGAGGGGGCACCTTGTGAGTTGTTAGCGTCGAGCGGGTTGACCTCGGAGTACATGCGGGGAGACAAGAGTGTCCCAGAGCCTGCGCGCGTCCGGCTCGCGGAGGGCTACCTCAAGGTGATTGGGGCTCGGGAACATAACCTGAAAGACCTCAACGTCAAAATACCTCTCGGGGTGCTGTGCTGTATCACAGGCGTCTCTGGTTCGGGAAAGAGCACCTTGATTCACGATGTGTTGCACAGCGGCCTGCGCCAACGCTTGGGCCCGTGGACGGAGAAGATAGGTGCCCACGACCGCATAGAAGGCGCGGAACAGGTCGCTCGTGTGGTAATGATTGACCAATCCCCGATTGGCCGTTCCTCTAGATCGAATCCGGTTACCTATATCAAGGCGTTCGATGGCATACGCGCGGCCTTTGCCAAAACACGCGAGGCCCAGGCGCGGGGCTTAAAATCTGGCCACTTCTCGTTCAACATCGCAGGAGGTCGCTGCGAGGCTTGCGATGGGAGCGGTGAAGTTGTTGTGGAGATGCAGTTCTTGCCCGATGTCAGCCTGCCTTGTGAAGAGTGCGAAGGAAGCCGTTATCGGGCTGATACTCTGGAGGTTGAGTATTGTGGCAAAAATATCCGCGAAGTTCTTGAAATGACAGTAAACGAGGCGAGGCTTTTCCTGAGAGACCTTCCAGCTACGGCTAAGCGGCTACAGGTCCTGCAGGACATTGGCCTTGGTTACCTTCGCCTTGGCCAACCGTCGACCACTTTGTCAGGGGGTGAAGCGCAGCGAGTCAAGCTTGCCGCCCATCTTATCGAGGGAACTGGCTGCAATACTCTCTATCTATTCGATGAGCCAACCACAGGACTGCACTTCGACGACATTTCCAAGCTATTGTTCGCCCTAAATCGTTTGGTTGATGCAGGTGCTTCAGTTGTTGTTATCGAGCATAACCTTGACCTTCTGAAGACGGCCGACTGGATCATCGATATGGGTCCGGAAGGTGGCGTCGATGGTGGCTGGATAGTGGCTGAGGGTACACCCGAAGATATTGCGGTAGCACCACACTCGCACACCGGCGACTACATAAGGAAGGTGTTGAAACTTTGAGGGCTAACCCGACGCCGAGAGACGAGAATTATCGATGAGTCGTTTAATCGACTTGCGCTCGGACACTGTCACGATGCCGACAGAGAAAATGCGTCGTGCTATGGCTCAAGCTGAGGTGGGCGATGATGTATTTCGAGAAGACCCAACGGTTTCTGCGCTGGAGGAGGAATGCGCGGAGCTCCTCGGTTACGAAGCCGCTTTATTTGTACCCACAGGAACAATGGGAAATCAGATTTCCATCCATCTCCTTACTTGCCCAGGTGATGAAGTCCTCATTGAAGGCAGCGGTCATTCTTATGATTGGGAGCTCTCCGGGATGGCAGTGATTTCAGGTGTGCAACCGCGTGTATTGGTTGGCGACCGAGGTGTCTTCGACGTTGATGGCGTTGAGGAGGCATTGGCCGATCGAATGTCAATTCAAGCCAGGGTCTCACTGGTGATTATTGAGAACACTCATACCATGGCTGGGGGGCGTGTGTGGCCGCACGATCAGATGATTGAGGTACAACAGCTCGCGCGCGCGCGCGGTGTTGCGCTGCACCTTGATGGGGCGAGACTGTTCAACGCCGCAGTTGCAAGTGGCACTGCAGTGGCTGAGCTTGCGGCGGGCTTCGATACTGTGATGGTTTCGCTTTCCAAAGGGCTGTGCGCTCCGTTGGGCTCAGTTTTAGCTGGCTCTGCTGGACTGATCGAGGACGGGCGGCGGGTCCGTAAGCTTCTCGGCGGCGGTATGCGCCAGGTTGGCGTCGTAGCGGCTGCCGGGAGGGTTGCCATAGCAGAGATGATCGATCGTTTAGCGGAAGATCATGATAATGCTTACCGCTTAGCCAAGGGGCTCACTGAGCTAGATGGTGTCGAACTTGCTTACGGTCATTGCGACAGCAACATGGTGGTTATCGATGTTGCTGGCTGTAGCGTTGACGCGAAAGAGATTCGAAACCGGCTCGAAGAGCAAGGTGTGGTGTGCTTAAAGACTGGCTCTAATGTTTTGCGCCTGGTGACGCATGCAGATATCAATACAGCTGACATCGATTTCGCGATTGGTGTAGCACGTGGAGTTATCGGAGGGTGATCCGATCCACGGAATGGAAAGTGAACTCCAACGCTCCCGCCATAGGAACCTAATTAGAAACAGCGGCTAACACTCCGGCGGGAATTCACGAACCTGGTCGAGAAAGCCTCTCCAGTTTCGTTGTGTTTCGCACAAACTGTCGCCTCCAAACTTCTCCATGCAGGCATCTGCGAGGACGAGAGCCAGCATGGCTTCGCCGATAACGGCGGCAGCAGGTACGGCGCACACGTCGGAGCGCTGAACCACGGCCTCAATAGCCTCCCCGGTGTCAATGTCCACCGAGGCGAGTGGCTGACGCAAAGTCGAGAGAGGTTTCATGTATACACGTACCCGAAGATCCTCACCGTAAGTTACGCCACCCTCAGTGCCTCCAGCGCGGTTAGTGGGACGTTCGTAGGCTTTGTTTTTTGCGTCGAAAGTAATGGCGTCATGCACTGCGGAACCTTGTTGACCTGCGGCCCAAATACCGTCACCGATCTCGACCGCTTTCTGGGCTGGAATCGAAATCATTGCGTGGGCAATCCGCGCATCAAGTTTTTTGTCCCACTGCACATGGCTGCCTAGACCGACAGGGACGTTGCGGGCAATAACCTCAAAGACACCACCAAGAGTGTCAAGATTGTTTGATGCTCTGTCGATGGCCTCCATCATGAGGCGGGTGACGCTTTCGTCCACACAGCGAACTGGAGAGTCATCTGCTGTGGCGCGGATTGTTTCGAATGGTGTTCCAGTGGATTTGATCGCCGCTCCGCCAATTTGAACGACATGACTAGCGACCTCGACCTTAAAAGCAGAAAGAAACTGTTTGCAAATTGCCCCAGCGGCGACACGGCTGGCAGTTTCCCGAGCGCTGGCACGTTCGAGAATGTCACGCAGGTCAGCGCGGTTGTACTTGAGCCCACCAGCAAGGTCGGCATGCCCGGGCCGCGGTCGGCTGACCCGGCGTGGATCAGAGTTTTTCGCTGGTACGTTGCCGCTTTCGGCTATGGCTCCACCCTCTTTTTGTTGTGCCGCCGGTCCTTCAGCACCCATGACATGCTGCCAGTTTGGCCAATCTTTATTTTCGATGAAGTAAGCGATCGGGCTACCCAGTGTTTGACCGTGACGCACCCCGCCAACAATGCGAGCTTGATCGTCTTCTATCTTCATCCGTTTGCCTCGGCCGTAACCGCCCATACGGCGCTTCAGATCAGCATCGATCTTAGTTATCTCGATCGGCACACCAGCAGGTAAGCCCTCGAGTATGCTGACGAGCATGGGACCGTGCGACTCACCTGCGGTCATCAAACGGAGAATGCGAAGGGACATCGATTAAAGTGGTTAGAAGTGAAAAATAGCAACGAAAGCCCAGTATAACAGGGCCCTGAAGGCTTCTGGCCAGCAATATTTCGGGTAGATTCGAGAGCTTACCAAGCCATGGTGCCAGGGACGCAAGGCTATAATCTGAGTGTCATGAAGGTTCTCAATAGCCAACAGATGCAGCAATGTGATCGCGATGCGATCAACGGCTACGGTATCTCCGAGTCTGTGCTAATGGAGAACGCCGGCGTCCAGGTTGTTGAGTCCATGGACGAGTACTTCGGTGATGGAGTTCCGGAACTAATCGCCGTAATGTGTGGCAAGGGTAACAATGGTGGCGATGGTTTCGTTGTAGCCCGGCACCTTTACGCTGCGGGTTCTGCGGTGCGGGCCTATGTATTCGCCTCGGTTGTTGATCTGAAGGGAGCAGCTGCTGAGAAACACAGCATCGCGGAGAAGTTCGGCATTGAAATCGTTGAGGTTCCCGACATTGAATCCTGGGAGAAACATTCCAGCGATATAGCTGGCTTCGACTGTATTGTGGATGCGTTGTTTGGTACGGGAATCACGGGTCCGCTTCGCGGCCACTTCGGTTCCGTCGTTGAGGCAGTTAACGATGCCGATTCCATAGTTGTCTCGGTAGATTTGCCGAGCGGCTTGTCGGCTGACAGCGGTGAGGTGCTGGGGCCAGCGGTAGAGGCGGATTTTACTGTTGCTCTGGCGGCGCCAAAGTTATGCCATATTTTTCCGCCGGCTTCCGAGTTCATTGGCGAGCTTAGTGTCGCCGACATCGGGATCCCCACGGCCGTAATTGATGCGGTTGAAAGTACCCTTGAATTGATTACACCGGAGGAGTGTGCACGTTTGCTCAAGCCTCGCGCTGCCGATACACACAAGGGTACCTATGGGCGCGTCCTAATCATCGCGGGCGCTCCTGGAATGGCTGGGGCGGGGGCGCTAGCGGCACGTGGATCACTTCGGGGCGGTTCTGGGCTGGTTACCGTAGGCACCCCCGATTCTGTTTCTGGCATCATCGCGAGCCTAGTAGTGGAGGCCATGGTTAGGCCGCACGCCAGCGACGGTGACGGGCGGCTTGCCCTCGCTGCCAAAGTGGGGCTGTTGGCGTTGGCTGAATCTGCCGATGTTATTGCCGTTGGTCCGGGGATTGGCACATCCGAGGAAACCCAACAGCTAGTTCGGGAGATTGTGGTGGAGAGTCCGGTGCCCGTGGTTTTGGACGCTGATGGCCTAAACGCATTCGCAGGCAATCCTGAGGCGCTTCGAGAGATAGGGCCCCCTTGTATCCTGACACCACATCCGGGCGAGTTGGCCCGTCTGCTCAGCATGAGCACAGCGGAAGTTCAAGCTGATCGATTAGCGGCGGTACGCTTGCTTGCCGCGCGTAGCGGTTCGATCGTCGTTCTAAAGGGATATCGGTCGTTGGTATGCGAGCCGGGTGGCGGGGTCGCGATCAACCCGACAGGAAACCCTGGAATGGCAACAGGGGGATCAGGTGATGTTCTTACGGGACTCTTAGCGGCTCTAATCGGCCAAGGTCTTGAGCCATTTTGCGCAGCACGATTGGGTGCGTTCCTGCACGGGGAGGCTGGTGATATAGCCGCTGAACGGGTAGGCGAGATCTCATTGATTGCCTCTGACATCATCGAAGCGCTCCCCGATGCATTCTCTAGTTTAGAACTTGGGCCCAGGGGCGGGGCAGCATGAGATCCGCATGTGAGTTTGTGACCCACAACCCGGCGGAGACACACGAAGTGGGACGAACCCTCGGTAAAGGACTGCATGGCGGGGAAATTGTTTTGCTATTCGGACCATTGGGGGCGGGGAAGACAGTATTCGTTCAAGGACTTGCCGAAGGGCTAGGCCTGAGGCCTGAAGAAGTCCGCAGTCCCGCGTACACGCTCATTAATGAGCACCCCGGGAAAGTTAGCCTGTTTCATGCCGACCTTTACCGTCTCAGCCCCGAGTCATTGGTGGATCTTGGTCTCGAAGAGATCTACGGTGACGATCAAGTAGTCGCAGTCGAATGGGCCGAACGGTTGGAGGAAGCTGGCTGGGACCTAGTGGACGCGGTCACAGTTGAGATTGACTGCCACCCCACTGAGGATGAGACGCGCATGATAATGCTCAATGCGTTAGTGCCTCAAGTTAGCTGATATCAGGCTTCAGAAGACCTGCACGTGGGTTGCAACAGGGTGCTATAGCAGCCTTCTATAGTTTAAAGATTTGGCCTCGGCGAGCGACTCCAAACCCCGCGTTGCTTACCACCACGTTCTCATGGCTGTTCGGGTCCCAGAGGGGGTTGGTGTTGTTGAGGTGGGTAAACCATATTTCGGGATCTCCTCTCCGCCCGCTGAGAAGGTCGATCGAAGCTATTACTGGGGGATGAGGGACGTCGCCTTGACGCCGGTGTCCGAGCTCTTCGTAGCTGAAGAAGCTGCCATCCAGGAGAGCGGCGTCGCTGCGATCAAGTAACTGTTGAAATGGGATTCTCCAACCTTCCCAAACGTCTGCGTCCGGAACGAACATCAGCGTGCGCTCCGGGCCATGGATAAGGAAGCCGAGAGTGTCGGTGAATTCTTGTCGGTGAACGACGGTAAAGGGCGTCACGGCCAACGAATCGGTAAGAACTAGACGAATCTCGGGTTGAAGGACCGTAAGCTGGACATGGTGATTTTGAACAAGGAAAGCCCAGGGCTCGTTGTCGTTCAAATACGAAGCCATTGAAGGCGACACGTACAACGGCAAGCGGCTAGCGGCAGCGCCCTCACGTCCGATGTGGATCAAGCCGGTGTAATGTCCCATATGGCCGTGGGTCAGAAAGATGCCGTGAAGGTATTCCTGGAGAGGGACCGAGGCCCTTGGTAGAGCTGTCCCGGCTGGGTGCGTCAAAAGCTCTCCCACCTGGGATGCGAAGTCTGGTGTCGCATCAAAGATAAAACGCTTTCCGGCCAAGGGGTCCACAAGTCCGATGCTTGAGACTCTTGGTAAAGGTCGCACGCCACGCCGCACTGCGTTGCAGTTTTCGTTGAAGCAATTAACTTGTGGCACACCGGCATCTTGGGCTGTGCCGAGGACGACGACGTAGGGCGATGTCTGAGTCGGTCGTAGCCAGGAGCGTAGGGGGGCGATAGGAACTGCTAGCGCCCCGCTAAGGAAGTGGCGTCGTGTCAGAAGGCTACTCGACGCGATAGTTTGGGGCCTCTTTTGTAATTTGGACATCATGGACGTGGGCTTCCCGTAGACCAGCAGTGGTAACCTGCACGAATTGGGCGTCAGTTTGCATGGTGGCGATGTTGGCGCAACCGCAGTAGCCCATACCGGCGCGCAGCCCTCCGACAAGCTGGTGGACGGTCTCGGAGACCGGGCCTTTGTAGGGGACGCGGCCCTCTATTCCCTCGGGGACTAGCTTCGCCTCGTCGACATCACGCTGAAAATACCGGTCCTTGCTACCGTGTCGCATGGCTCCGACCGACCCCATTCCACGATAGGCTTTGAAAGCGCGGCCTTGGTACAGTTCGATCTCGCCAGGACTTTCGTCGGTGCCGGCAAGTAGAGAGCCAACCATGACGACGTTGGCACCGGCAGCGATTGCTTTGGCGATATCGCCAGAGTGCTTGACCCCGCCGTCGGCAATAACCGGGATGCCGTACTCTCTGGCGATACGGGCACATTCAGCGATGGCAGTGACTTGGGGCACGCCAGCGCCAGCGACAACGCGAGTTGTGCAGATCGCCGATGGACCAATTCCAACTTTCACGGCATCAACGCCGACGTCAATCAGATCCCGTGTTGCTTCAGAAGTGGCGATGTTGCCCGCGATGATGCCTATGTCGCCAAATTTCTTCTTGATCACACCGGCTGTTTCCATTACTGACTCAGAATGTCCGTGCGCCGTGTCGACAACGATGACGTCGACGCCAGCTTGCACCAACGCAGCCGCACGTTCTTCTGATTCTGGGCCAACGCCAATGGCGGCGCCAACGCGCAGACGTCCAAGATCGTCTTTAGAGGCGTTCGGGTAGTCGATTGCCTTCTGGATATCTTTGACGGTGATCAAGCCTTTTAAATAGCCTTGGTCGTCAACCACTAGGAGCTTTTCAATCTTATGTCGTTGTAACATTTCAGCGGCTTGGTCCATGGTTGTACCTGACGGTACGGTGACGAGGTTGTCCCGGGTCATTAGCTCCTCAACACGGCGGTTCCGATCGTCTTCGAAACGCACGTCGCGGTTGGTAAGTATGCCGACGGCTTTGCCTTGAGGGTCAGTGACCGGGACTCCGGAGATCTTGTACTTCGCCATCATCTCCAGTGCTTCGTGGATAGGCTCGGTTGGGCCGATGGTAATCGGATCTACGATCATGCCGCTTTCCGATCGTTTGACCTTATCGACTTCGTCCGCCTGTTCTTCGATCGTCAGGTTGCGGTGGATGATCGCGAGGCCACCTTGTTGGGCTAGGGCGATCCCCATGCGTGACTCAGTGACCGTGTCCATGGCGGCCGATAGCAACGGAATCCGAAGGCTGATATCGGCAGTCAGTTGGGTCTCAGTGTCTGCTTCTGAAGGCAGCACACTGGAGCGTGCGGGAACGAGTTGAACGTCATCGAAGGTAAGAGCTACCGGCAGATTCTCGGTGAGCATCCCGGCTCCTGTATTGTGCGTAATTGCGGCACAGTACACCACCGACACGATTTCGCAAGCCTAACGGCTATCGACCGCAACACTTCTTGTACTTTCTGCCGCTTCCACATGGGCAAGGACTGTTGCGACCGACCTTCTTCTGCTGGCGGACAATAGTCTCCGCTGGGGTCGAAGGACCGCCAGCGGCGGCCGCGACGCGCTGAACTCGTTCGGCTTCCGCGCGCTGTCGGGCAAGCTGCGTCTGGCGTTCTTCTGGGCCCATTGGCTCAAGCTGGAAGGCGTAGCGAACTACCTCTCCACAGATACGCTCATTAACTTCTTGGTACATTTCAAACGACTCCCGCTTGTACTCGACGAGCGGATTCCGTTGTCCATACCCACGGAGGCCGATGCCTTCCTTTAGTCGGTCAAGGGCGTAGAGGTGTTCCTTCCAACGGGCATCGATGACCTGGAGGCAGATCCATGTTTCGAATTGCGTCATTACCTCACCGATACGGTCTACCTTGTTTTTGTAGTGATCCCGAATCGTTTCGAGTAACTCGGTGCGAATGTTCTGGATGCTGTCCTGATCAAGGTTCACTGTGAGGTCTTTCGGACCAATACCGAAGAAATGCTTTAACTGAGTTCGCATCTCTTCAGTTCCCCAGTCAAGCGGATCCGCCTCCGGATCGAAGTGTGTCTCCAGTAGCCAGTCGAGAATTTCTTCAGCTGTTTCCAACACGAAACGGCGCGGCGCCTTTTCATCGTTCATTTGGTCATAACGCATTGCGTAGATCGCTTGGCGCTGCTTCTCCATCACATCGTCATACTCGAGGAGATGCTTACGAGTCTCGAAGTTACGCCCTTCTACCTGTTTCTGGGCACGTTCGAGAGCCTTGGTAACCATTCGGTCTTCTATAGGCACGTTTTCCTGCATGCCCAGGCGGCCCATCAGGCCTTGTAGCCGATCCATCCCAAAGATCCGCATAAGATCATCTTCAAGTGAAAGGATGAACTGTGATGATCCTGCATCCCCCTGACGCCCGGTGCGTCCACGTAACTGATTGTCGATGCGGCGTGCCTCGTGGCGCTCGGTGCCGAGTACATGCAGGCCGCCAAGTTCCTTGACACCCTCGCCGAGAACGATGTCGGTCCCTCGTCCTGCCATGTTGGTAGCGATGGTCACCGCGCCTTGCTGGCCGGCCAGCGCCACAATTTCAGCCTCCCGCTCATGGTGTTTGGCATTCAGGACGACGTGTTTCACGCCCCGTTTGCCAAGCATCTTGGAGATCTTCTCAGATTTTTCAATCGAGGTAGTGCCGACCAGAACTGGACGGCCTGTCTCATTTTGTTCGGTGATTTCTTCAACCGCAGCCTTCCACTTTTCAGATTCGGTACGGAAAATCACGTCGGGCAGCTCGTCGCGGATCAGCGGCTTGTTAGTGGGTATTTCCAGTACGTCGAGGTCGTAGATTTTGTGAAATTCTGGAGCCTCAGTTATAGCCGTACCCGTCATGCCGGCGAGTTTGTCGTACATTCGGAAAAAATTTTGAAATGTGATCGTAGCGAGAGTTTGATTCTCTTGCGCGATCTTGACGCCCTCTTTAGCCTCGACTGCTTGATGAAGGCCGTCGCTCCATCGTCGGCCTGGCATCATGCGGCCAGTGAACTCATCGACAATAACCACCTCGCCGTCTTTCAGGAGGTAGTCTCGATCGCGCTTAAACAGGGCGTGCGCCTTAACCGCCTGTTGGACGTGGTGGACCAGGTCCATATGGGAGGCATCATAGAGATTGTCTACACCGAGAAGCCTTTCTAAATGAGAGACGCCTTCCTCGGTGAGGGCCGCTGAGCGGTTCTTTTCGTCGACTTCGTAATCACGCTCGAGCTTCAATGCTGGTATCAAGCGGTCGACTTTGTAGTAAAGCTCTGTCGATTGCTCTGCCGGGCCTGAAATAATGAGTGGAGTACGCGACTCATCGATCAGGATCGAATCGACTTCATCAACGATAGCGAAATTATGGGTTGGCTGAACCATGTCTTCGCTTCGAAACTTCATGTTGTCGCGCAGGTAGTCAAAGCCGAATTCGTTATTGGTGCCAAAAGTAATGTCGGCACCATAAGCCGCCCGGCGATCATCGTCGGGCATGTCATGTTGGATGTTCCCGATAGTTAAGCCGAGTAACTCGTAGAGCGGTCCCATCCACTCGGAATCGCGACGCGCCAGATAGTCGTTGACAGTGATGATGTGTACCCCACCGCCCGCGAGTGCGTTCAGGTAGGCCGGCAGAGTGGCAACTAACGTCTTGCCTTCTCCTGTGGCCATCTCCGCGATCTTCCCTTCATGCAGGACGACACCACCGATTAGCTGTACGTCGTAATGGCGCATATTAAGGACTCGCCGACCGGCCTCACGAGCGACGGCGAAGGCGTCGACAAGAATGTCGTCAAGCGTTTCTGAGTTGGCGAGCCGGTCCTTGAATTCCTCAGTCTTCCGACTTAAGTCAGAGTCAGAAAGCTTTTCCATCGAGGGCTCAAGCGAGTTAATCGGCCCTAAAAACGCCTCACTAATACGTTTCAGCTCGCGGTCGTTATGAGTTCCGAAAACCTTGGTGAGAACGTTGTTAATCATGGCTCAGCATGAAGGCGGTTATGACAGCCCGTGATTCAGCGGGCTAGGGTCAACGCTGCGGAATGAGAATCTGGTCCCCGGGATGGATGACACTACGGGACGATAACCCATTAGCCTGCAGGAGACTCCTCAGAGAGATTCCGTGATTTTCTGCAATACCACCTAGTGTGTCACCACGGCGCACCGTGTAGTCGGACACAGATGGTGAGGAGGCACGGCCTCCCGGGATCTTCAACTCGTCGCCGGGGTAAATATTGCTCCGGCGCGACAAGCCGTTTGCAACTAAAAGGGCGTCAAGCCCGACACCGTAGCGTCGAGCGATCTCATACGGTGAGTCACCTCGCCGTACGATATAGCTCTGGGCATTGGTCATTCCGCCAGTGGTATTTACCGGAGAATTGGAAAATGCTGGTGAATAAACTACGAGTTTGTCTCCCGGAAAGATGGTATTGCTTTGGCGGTTATTCCAGAGTTTGAGCTGAGCTATGGTGACGTCATAGCGTTGGGCGATAGCGGAAAAATTGTCACCACGACGGACTGTGTAGATGCCGCGCTCGCTGTTTGTAGTCGTGTCTGGCGTTGGCTCGTCTGCATTCAAGTTACTGGGGAGGGGACTGGGCGCCTTTGTAGATGAACTCTCTAGTGCTACAGGCGTTGCCATATTGCTACGTACCCCGTAATAGACGATCAACGTGTCGCCTGGGTAGATACGATCACTGGCCAGGTCATTCCATCGCATCAGGTGGCCCACTGTGGTTCGGAAGTTTTGGGCAATCCCCCAAAGTTCGTCGCCGCGTTGCACTCGGTAAGTTGTCCGCTCACCTGTATTGAACCCTGCTACTGGCTGAGCTCTATAAGGGCGCGCTTCAGGTCCGACCGGGATGATTAATCGTTGGCCGATGCTCAGTCTGTTGGGATTTCTCAAGTTATTGACTTCCACAATAGCGGACTGTCGTGTCCCGTAAATACCAGCGATCTCGGAGAGAGTATCGCCACTCGCAACAACATGGCTCAGAAACGCGATCCGCTCAGCCTTTGGAACTTCAGCAAGCGCTTTTTCGAAGGCCAGCTGGGACCCTGACGGAATCCGCACCGGATATCCTTCAGGCACCCAGGCCATGATGTGGGGGTTGAGTTCGCGAATTTCTTCCAATGTTAGGCCGCTGAGATCAGCGACTAGCCGTAGGTCCGTATTGGCTTCCATTATCGACTCGTCATAAACATAGGGTGGAAGTTGTGTCACTTTCAGGCCGTAGAACTCTGGGTCATTGGCCATCAAGATGGCAGCGTAAACCTTTGGGACATGATCACGAGTTTCACGTGGGATGGCACGACGTTCGGACAGGGCCCAGTAATCGGTAGCCCCGGTCCTTTGCATGGCCCTCCCAATGCGTCCCTTGCCTGCATTATAGGCAGCAAGCACAAGTGACCAATCCTGAAATTCCTCGTAAAGGTCACGCATGTAGATAGCTGCCATACGAGTTGAGATGACCGGGTCACGACGCTCGTCCACGTTTGGACCTACCTTCATCTTGTAGAGCAGGGCCGTGCCCCTGATGAACTGCCACATGCCAACTGCCGCAGCGCGTGAATACGCACCGGTCTTGAAGAGACTCTCAATAAGCGGAGTCCAGCCCAATTCGCGCGGTATGCCTACTTCGTCGAAAATTGACTCGATCATAGGCATATACCGGGTGGCCTGTGACAAGCCTTCCTCAATGACTTCTTTGCGCACCCCAGACAGATAGGCGAGTGCCCATTCGACGCGTTCATTTTCAAGGGGCGATGGTACTGGCATTGAGAATTTCGGCAGCTCCGGAGGTGAAGCTTCAAGGCGAGCGTGCAGATCTGCCAGGTCCTCTGCATTTGGAGACGGCAACTCATTATTCTCGACCGGAACGATTTCATCTGGGCCAGCAATTAGCCCATCAAAGGTCATGACGACATGGATGCGGTTGAAGAGGTCAATCAGCGCAGCGTGCAACGCGTCCCGGTCGCTCGGAGTAACGTTGGCATCAAGGTAGACGTCTAGAGCTCTTTGGAATCGGTCATCGGCAGTCCCATACTCACCACGCCGGTAGGCTTCCTCACCTTGAACGAAATAGCTTTCTGCCTCAGTGAGTAAATCCGCGACTTTGTTGACTGGTTCAGCGGGTGCTAACTGGGGTGGAAGTGTGTTAACCGGCCGTGTCGAAGGCCCGGCGCATGCCGGTAACCAAACAAGAGTAATCAGAAGAAGGGCCAATCTCCCGGCCGCGTCTCTGGACCCAAGTCTTAATGCCACACTGCAGATCATACGGACCTCGGCCGAATGGCCTTCTGCGTCATTGTTGCACCATCGCGGTCGCCGACCACGATCATGAGTCTTTTCAGAGCCGGCGAAAAATGTCGTGCGTCTCGCCCAGTTCGAGAGCGAGAGGTGTGACGATTGTATCGGGTCCGATACCAATTTTCTCGCCTGTTTCGCAAGCATCTCGGACGTCGTCCTCGGAAACAAACTCCGCCGGGAGAAAATGTGCCGCTGCCGTTTCTGATGTGTTGGATTGAGGGCCCACTTGATTTTGGTCGGTCGGCACCTCGGGTCTTCCACGCGGGGGAGGTGGCGCTTTTAACACAGTATCGGAAGCATCAACATCACGAACCGAAATTACTGCGTTTCGTCCTACTACTGGCGGTACTTCCGATGCTTTCGGTAACAGGCCGCGCTTGTCGAGAAAGTCTGCAATTTGTATTTCGAGCCCGTCTCCGGCTACGTTTTCAGTGTCAGTAACAATGTTAGCTGACAATTCGGTACGCTCATTTTGATCGGAAATGGTTGCCGGTTCGATAACTTCTTTTGGTATGTATTCACGCGTCTCGTAGGCTAACCGTTTGACGTTCAGTAAGTGCTGTGGGCCTATGTTGTCGGAGGTGATGTTATTCCCCCAGGAGCCGCAACCAAGTGTCATCGAGGGAAAGAGGTGAGTGGTGTGCCCGACGGCACCGAGCGCTGCGACAGTGTTTACGAGTACCCGATGTGCCGGTTTTCGCAGGCCAAATTCCAAGACGATGTCGTCATTGCCTGAGTGGATCACCATCGTGTGACCCATGCCGCCGAAGCGCAGCAGTTCTGTGCATCTTTGGCACCCTTCCTGCCAGTCGTCCACGACGTAAAAAGCTAGTACTGGTGAAAGCTTTTCGTGAGAGAGGGGATACTTCTTGCCAACGCCGCCGACCGGGCAAATCAACACACGAGTTTTTTCTGGCACCTTGATTCCAGCAGCATTCGCGATAGTGGTGGCCGGCCGACCAACATAGTCGGTGTTGACCAGAAGGCGGTCGGTAATTAACACGGCGGCCAGACGATCACATTCGTCTGGAGTGAGAAGGTGACCACCGTTTGCACGTGCTTGTTCGAGCACTTCATCCTTGATGATACGGTCGCAGACGATTGCCTGTTCCGAGGAACATAGGGTGCCGTTGTCAAAGGTTGTTCCGGAAATGACGTCGCGCACCGCTTTAGGAACATTTGCCGTTTCCTCGATGTAGGCCGGAACGTTCCCGGGCCCGACCCCGTAAGCTGGTTTGCCTGCCGAGTAGGCCGCCCTGACCAAACCGATGCCTCCGGTTGCTAGGATGATGTCGGTCTCCCGACCATGCATAAGCTCCCTGGTTCCTTGCATTGTGACACTGCTCATGCATCCAATAATGCCGTTCGGAGCCCCCGCCGTGTGAGCCGCTTCGGCCATAACTTCGGCACTGGCTTTAACACACTGGGCCGCGGTCGGGTGGGGAGACAATACGATTCCGCAACGAGCCTTGAGCGCTATCAGGCACTTAAAGAACGCTGTCGAGGTCGGATTTGTCGATGGGATGATACCGGCGACAACACCCACGGGCTCAGCGATTTCGCGGACGCCATGCTCGCGATCCTCGCGAAGCACGCCGACTGTACGCATGCCGCGCATTGCTTCTACAACATCCTTGAGGACGAAGTTGTTCTTAAGAACCTTGTCGGGAACGTTGCCGAAACCAGTTTCGTCGTGGGCTAACTCCGCGAGGTGTTCACTATGGGCCAATCCTGCAGCAGCCATCTCTTCAACGATGGCGTCTATCTGCTCCTGAGTGCAGCCCTCAAGCTGCCGCTGAGCTTCTACAGCGGCACGGCCAAGCTGCCGAGCTTCTTGAATCGACTCAAGGTCGCGGTCTCGTTCCGCATTATTCATCGGCGGCATTTGTAGCGGAGTGGTGTCTCTTGTGGCACTCGCCGGTTAGTTCACTGCTTGGTCTTACTGGTTGGTATGGGCACTACCCCTCCTGAGGAGCGGGGCCTAACAGTTTCTCGACTTCTTCGTGGGGCCGCGGGATCACGTGCACCGAGATAAGCTCGCCGACCCGCCGTGCTGCAGCCGCACCGGCGTCTGTGGCGGCCTTTACAGCGCCTACGTCTCCGCGTACAAGTACGGTGACTAGGCCACCTCCAACTTGCTCCTTCCCGACAAGCACAACCTTCGCCGCCTTTACCATTGCATCAGCGGCCTCGATCGCACCAACCAACCCGCGGGTCTCGATCATCCCGAGGGCTTCATGCGACATGCGGATCCTCCTGGTAGGCCTAGCGTAAGCTAGTAGTGAACGGCGCGGACGTTAGCATGGTACCCGTGTGTGGTCAACAAAATGAAATCGCTGCGGAGCCCATAGACAGTGAGTTTCAAGGTGTTTTCTTGTCAGCGAATAGGAGCAAGGGGTCCATTGTGGCGTCATTTTAAGTGAGCTTGATGGGGGTTGGGTACCACAGTAGACTGCAATTAGGGGCGCCCGCCCGAAACGAAGGTCTTCGGAGACTGCTCGATCATGATTAGAACGCTGGCAACAACCAGCGTGTACAGTTGTCTTGCGTCGGTCTCAACGGTTTTGTTGGTCTTGGTTGTGGCCTGCGGTGGCCATGAAATTGGTCGTACCGTGGATGTAAGTGTAACCGTTGACTTGCCCGAGAGTATTCCACCCGGGAGTCCGCTAGACATTGGGTACACGTGGACCCCCAATAGTGGTTTCTCGCCTCCTGCCGACGACTTTAAGGTTTTCGTCAATATCGTTGACCCGGACGGAAACATAGTCGAACAGGATGACCATTTCCCTGTGGTCCCAACGAGTCAGTGGCGAGCCGGACAGCCGTTTACCTACCGGCACTTGATCTATTCGGACCCAGGCCTACGGGTTGACCAACTCAGTTTTTACGTTGGCCTATATGACGACGAGGGTAAGGTCGGAACGATGTACGAAGGTCGGTTTCAGGAACGGCCGCTGGTGCATACGATGCTGATTCGAACAGATGACCAGGGGGGACGGCCAGGTTATCTTGAAGGGTTCACGGAGGAGGAAGTGCTGTTAACCAGTCACGATGCCTATACTCGGCAGTGGCGGTGGATGGGCAGTCGTGGCTTGGTGCAATTCCGTAACCCACGTGGGCCTGCAACCTTACACTTGCGAGCCCTGAGCCCGGTTGACTTCGTTGGTGGGAATCAGAGTGTCTCCATCAAGATGGGTGGCAGGGAGATCGACTGGTTTACGCGGACAGATTCGTCGTCGTATCTGCTTTATTTTGACGTGCCCGACGAGGAGTTAGGGGACGGCGACTGGGTTGAATTGACGATCGAGGTGGACAAAGTTTTCGTTCCGGCACAGGTTACCGAAGGGTCCACGGACACACGAGAGCTAGGGCTCCAGGTATTCTGGATGTACCTACTGGCCCATTAGGTGTTTTGGTTGCGGTAGGCTGACCCGGAAACTCAATGAGCATCTGCACTGAGCTAGGAGTTAAACAACGCGGCGCGCTGAGGAGTACACGATGGCGAAGGAAACAGACGACAAACTAGAGGCCGCAGAGCTGGCTATTTCACAAATTGAGCGTCAGCATGGAAAAGGCGCGATTATGCGGTTGGGGGCCGACAGTGTCATTGACGTGGCGACAATTTCGACCGGGTCAATCGGTTTAGATATTGCCGTTGGTGTCGGTGGTTTGCCGCGGGGTCGTGTTATCGAAATCTACGGTCCTGAATCTTCAGGCAAGACAACGTTGGCCTCCCATGTTGTTGCCGAGGCGCAAAAGACTGGGGGCATCGCTGGGTTCATAGATGCCGAGCACGCCGTTGATCCGGAGTACTCACAAGAGCTTGGGGTTAACCTCGATGACCTTCTGGTTTCGCAGCCAGATTCTGGCGAGCAGGCATTGGAGATCGCTGAGACATTAGTACGTAGCGGTGCTCTCGACGTGTTGGTGATTGACTCGGTTGCGGCGCTTGTGCCGCGCGCCGAGATAGAAGGCGAGATGGGTGATCAGCAGCCAGGGCTGCAGGCACGCCTCATGTCCAAGGCTCTTCGTAAGTTGACCGCCGTCGTGTCGAAATCACGGACCAGCCTCATTTTTATTAACCAGGTACGCGAGAAGATAGGCGTGATGTTCGGCAACCCGGAAGTGACGCCGGGCGGCCGTGCGCTCAAGTTCTATTCCTCGGTGAGGCTCGATATCCGACGTATCGGATCGATCAAGGACGGTGATCAGATAATCGGGAACCGCACACGAGTGAAGGTGGTCAAGAACAAGGTCGCGGCACCGTTCCGGATGGCGGAATTTGAGATCATTTACGGTAAGGGAATTTCTCGTGCCGGGGAACTCCTCGATCTTGGGGAGTTAGCTGGCATTGTTCAGCGCTCCGGGTCTTGGTACTCGTATGATGGTGATCGGTTAGGGCAGGGCCGTGAGAACTCGCGCAAGTTCCTTGACGAAAACTTAGACATTGCTGATGTTATCGATGGCAAGCTGCGTGTCGAGTATGGTCTTGTCGCCCCGGCGGAGGCGGTTGCCGGGGACGACGGGAGTGAAGAGGGCGCTGGCGAGGAAACACCGTCCGAAAAGGCGGCACCTGCGGCAAGCTGAACTGGCCGACGAGAGCGCTTGCCTCGATGCTGGTGTTGGCTCCAGAATTACTCTGGAAGATCAGTCTTCGAAGAGAATTTTCTTGTAGCAAAAGACGGTCAAAGAAATGATCACCGCCCAGCCTAGCGCCATGAACAGGTAGCCGTACAGGGTCATCAGTCTGTTTCCTCAGGGAGAGTGGATGGCTCTCTGCGCATTTCGTTGAGTGTCCCCCCATGGTCGCTGCCACTCTGTTTTTTCCAGGCAAGTCCGACCAATGCGCAAAGGCCAACCAGCATGCCGACTAGCATCAGGCGGGCAAGCTGGATCATCTGGCCGGCCTCTGGGCTTGAGGGTTTTGAATCGCCGCGCAGCAGGATCACGTCTGGCAATGTGTTGTAAAAGTAATCGCCAAGAATGACAAACAACATCGCCGGTGCAATGAACTGCAGCACATACTTAAAGAATATCGGTACCTTGATGTCGGCAGCTTTATTGATCTCGTCCCAGGCACGGTGGATGCCAAACACCCAGGTGAACAGCACGATCTCGATCGTAGCTAGAATGACTAGTCCGAATGTGCCTGCCCAGAAGTCAAACTCGTTCATGAAATGCGGCATGATGAAGATCACCGGCTGTACGAGAAGGAACACCGTGACGCCGAGGGTGATGGCTGCCTTCTGGCGGGACATCTTGAGTTCGTCCTGAAGAAACGCCATTAGAGGCTGCCCCATCGCGAGCGAAGAGGTGATGCCAGCGATGAACAAGAGGCCGAACCACAGCGTGCCGAAGAGCTGGCCGGCGGGAAGCTGTTGGAACAACACGGGCATGACGGCAAACGCCAGGTCAAACGAGTTAGCGGCGAGTTCTTGGGTCCGTTCAACCCCAAAGAAGACCACCGCTGCTGGAATTGCCAGTGTGCCGCCGAGGACCACCTCAGCGAATTCGTTGGTTGATGCCGTCGCCAGGCCGGTTAGCGCGATGTCGTCGTTCTCCGACAGGTAGGACGAATAGCACTGGATCGTGCCCATCCCGAGGCTGAGCGTGAAGAAAATCTGACCTGCCGCCGCCAGCCACGTCGCCGAGTCACTAATCTGGCTGAAGTCTGGGTTCCATATGAATCCGAGGCCTTTGCTGACACTGAACTCCGGTTGCGCCGGGTCCGGGGTGCCCAGAAGTAACACACGGACAACTAGGATGACGGCGAAGAGAAAGAGCGCCGGAAGTGCGTACCGGGCTACCAACTCGATTCCTCCGGAGACGCCACGCGACAGGATATACACATTGAGAACCATCGTGATTATGAAGAACACGTAGGCCCAGGCGATGCCACTGAAATACTCGTTGGTAGCCAGACCTTGATAGCCGGCGAGAAAATTGAAGGTGCTATCAAGCTCGGCGTTGCCCCAGTAACGTCCCGTTGCCGTAAACAGTGAATACCCCAGAGACCAGGATTCCACATATGTGTAGTAGACCATCACGGTTAGTGGCATAAACAGGCCTAGAGCGCCAATGTATTTGGCCATCGGGCTGTCCCACAGCCTCTCGAACATTCCCGGGCTTGAGTGGTGGCCGTAACCACCGCCGTAGCGGCCGATTGCCCACTCCATCCACATTAGTGGGATCCCCAGGAGAAGGAACGAAATGAAATAGGGGATCATGAAGGCGCCGCCGCCATTTTGTGCGGCTTGTACCGGAAAACGCAGGAAATTGCCCAAGCCCACCGCGTTGCCTGCCATTGCGAGAACAAGCCCCACTCTTGTGGCCCACTTCTCTTGTTCGCTCATAGACCTTCCACAAAAAACTCTGGGAACCTAACCGGGAGACGTTCATATCGGAGGGTGTACCGACAGCGCCACGAAAGAACCGGATGCTATCATAGGCGTTAATGCCTGCCTCCGGGTGATGCTCTGTTGCACCGGGAACGGGGGTAGCTGGTAAGCTTTCAGCGTACCGGGCGCCACTCATTTCCGGTGCTCTGGTGGCCCGCGACCGCTGGCCGCCGCGACGTTTTTAAGAGGTGGGCTCGTAGCTCAGTCGGTAGAGCGCCAGACTGAAAATCTGGGCGTCGGTGGTTCGATTCCGCCCGAGCCCACCTTTTCATCAAATGGGTCCCGAGCAAGGAGTCTTCTGATGGCAGTTCGCGAACAGCTAATCGTAAGCTGGCAGAACAGGGCAGGCGAATTGGCTAATGTTTGCCGCGTTCTCTCAGACGTTGGAATCAATATCGAAGCGCTCGCGACGGCTGAGGCGGGAGAGTATGGCGCCGTGCGTCTTGTAGTCGATGATGTTCGTATGGCACGCGCGGTCTTCCATAAAGCTCAGGTGGCCCATACTGCGATCGATGTGTTTGTTATCGAGCTCCCTAATAGAGCAGGGTCTTTAGCTGACATAGCTGGCCGCCTTTCAGAGGAGAAGATCAACATCGAATATTTCTACTCAGCGGTGGCGCCAGGAGTTGAGAGGGCTTTAGGTGTGTTTAAAGTCTCCGATCCGTGGCGTGCTGACGAGATCGCTAACACAATGATGGAAGCTAATGACTGAGCAAACCGGCATCGTTACGTCAACTGAAATACCCGGCATTCCTATGGCACGTCGGGGAAAGGTCCGCGATGTATACGATCTAAATGATGAACTCCTTATCGTTGCTACGGACCGGGTGTCGGCTTTTGACGTCGTTTTGCCGAACGGCATCCCTCACAAGGGCACCGTGCTAACACAAATTTCACGGTTCTGGTTTGAGCGAATGAAGGTTTGCCCGAATCACTTGATCAGCACTGACGTCGCCAATTTCCCAGAGCATTTGCAAGAGCACGCCGACATGTTGGCTGGACGTACGATGTTGGTACGTCGAGCCGAGCGGGTCGATATAGAATGCGTGGTTCGTGGCTATTTAATCGGGTCAGGATGGAAGGACTACCAAGCTACTGGTGCAGTTTGCGGCATCGGTTTGCCTGCCGATATGCCTCTAGCTGGTCGCCTGGAAGAACCTATCTTCACTCCGGCAAGCAAGTCTGATGATGGTCATGACGAAAATATCTCATTCGATACCATGGTTGGCATGGTCGGTGCCGATACGGCTGAGCGGTTGCGTGAGCTGTCATTACAGATTTATGTTGAGGCGCGTGCCTTCGCTGAAGAACGAAACATTATTATCGCGGACACTAAGTTCGAATTTGGTTTTATCGATGGTGAACTGTCACTTATCGATGAGATCCTGACCCCTGACTCGTCACGTTTCTGGCCGGCTGACCAGTACGAGAGCGGTGTGAGTCCACCCTCATACGACAAACAGTTCGTTCGGGATTGGCTGAGTGACCTTGGGTGGGACAAGAACCCGCCCGGACCGGAGCTTCCTGAAGCTGTAGTTGAGGCGACAGCGGGCAAGTATCTTGAAGCCTACGAGCAGCTAACAGGTATTCCGTTGCTAGGCACGCACGCTTCTGAAGAATGAAGGGAACACGGATCTGCACGGACGGTTAGAAGAACTCGTTGGCGAGATGGTTACCGGCGGAATCCGTATGGACGAAGCTGTGCGCGAACTTGAGGCCCATTTCCTCCGACGAATTCTCGAAGAGCATAAGGGTAACCAGAGCAAAGCTGCGAAAACGCTTGGCATTCATCGCAACACACTGCGTAACAAGATGCGCCGCTGTGGGCTGACTTGACCACCGCTACCAGGTTTCTTCCGAGGTGCATCAAGTTGACGCTCCAAAGGGCCATTGTTACCCTTAGCACTCCTGCCATTGGAGTGCTAAGACGGTGCTAAGCATCCTCCTGGCCCCGGTGGCCTTCCCCCCAATGACAATAAGAATAAGTAAAAAGTAGCGCCCTTCCGTTTGTCTGTGAGGGCCCCTTAACAAGACTCACGTAGCATCAAGGAGCAAATCAATGGCAGCAAGCAAGAACTCAGGTGTGAAGGTCCGTCCACTCGGTAATCGCGTCCTGGTTCGACGCCTTGAGCCGACCGAAGAGGTGCATGGCGGGATCATTATTCCGGACACAGCTAAAGAAAAGCCCATGGAGGCGGAAGTTGTCGCCATAGGTGCAGGAACGCGGCTCGACGATGGGTCGCGGGCACCCTTTGAAGTCTCGGTAGGTGACACCGTCCTTATTGGGAAGTATGCCGGTACCGAGATTAAGTTCGATGGCGAGGAATACCAGATTCTCAAGGAAGACGAGATTCTCGGCATCGTTGGCTGATCGCAATGGAGACGGCCGTCCACGGGCGGCTGACATACGGAGGTAACAAATGGCAAAACTAATTACCTATGACGAGGAGTCGAGGCGCGAAATCCAGCGCGGTGTTAACAAACTTGCCGATGCGGTTAAGATCACGCTCGGTCCGAAGGGTCGCAACGTGATCCTTGAGAAAAAGTTTGGTGCTCCGCAAATCACAAAGGACGGTGTGACCGTTGCCAAGGAACTTGACCTTGAGAGTCCCACTGAGGACCTTGGTGCACAGCTTGTAAAGGAAGTTGCTAGCAAGACCTCGGACGTGGCTGGCGACGGGACGACGACAGCGACAGTCTTGGCTCAGGCGATTTATAACCAAGGTGTCAAGCAGGTCACCGCAGGGCACAATCCGATGGCCATTAAACGCGGTATTGATGCGGCCGTACGTGCGGCGGTTGAGGAAATCCGTAGTGTTTCCCAAGCGGTCGAGGGTGAGGCCATCGCCCAGGTTGGTACTATTTCGGCTAACCAGGACGAAACTATCGGTGGAATTATCGCCGAGGCAATGGGCAAAGTCGGCAAAGATGGGGTCATAACGGTCGAAGAGGCTTCTGGTTTAGAGACCAGTCTCGACGTCGTCGAGGGAATGCAATTTGATCGCGGCTACTTGTCACCGTACTTCGTCACTGATCCCGAGCGAATGGAAACCGTTCTTGAAGATCCCCTTATCCTGATTCATGAGAAGAAGATTTCTTCGATGAGAGACTTGCTTCCGTTGCTTGAACAGGTTTCGCGTTTGGGTAAGCCAGTACTAATCGTTGCCGAAGATGTAGAAGGTGAAGCATTGGCGACGTTGGTCGTCAACAAACTTCGGGGAACTCTTCAGGCTGCTGCGGTGAAGGCCCCGGGATTTGGCGAGCGTCGTAAAGCTATGCTGGAGGACATTGCCATTCTGGTTGGTGGTACATCGATCAGTGAAGACATTGGAGTGAAACTCGAGAATATTAAGACAGAGGATCTCGGTAACGCCAAGAAGGTGATTATTACCAAAGATGAAACGACGATAATCGAGGGTGCTGGCGAAGGCTCGGATATCGAAGGGCGCGTTGCTCAGATTCGTCAGCAGATCAGCAATACCACGTCCGACTATGACCGCGAGAAGCTACAAGAACGACTCGCAAAGCTAGTTGGAGGTGTTGCGGTGATCAACGTTGGTGCTGCGACAGAGACTGAGATGAAGGAGAAGAAGGCGCGTGTAGAAGACGCCATGCATGCGACTAAAGCAGCCGTCGAAGAGGGCATAGTTCCGGGTGGTGGTATGGCTTTGTTGCGTGCACAGTCTGCGGTCGCTGCGCTTGAGGAGGAAGGAGATGCGCAGGTGGGCGTTGGCATAGTGCAACGTGCAATGGAGGAGCCTTTGCGCCAAATCCTGATCAATGCTGGCGCTGCCAGCCCTGATCTCATCATCGAGCAGGCTCGTACGGAGAAGAACGCCTTTTATGGCTTCAACGCCCAAACTATGGAGCACATGGATTTAGTCAAAGCTGGTGTTGTCGATCCGACCAAGGTTGTTTGCCATGCGTTGCAGAATGCGGCGTCGGTATCGGGCTTACTGCTAACGACCGAAGCGCTTGTCTCGGAGCTTCCGGAAGACGATGGACCTCAGGCTCCTGGTGGGGGTGATTTCTAAAACCGGGTACGATCCAGAATTCGTACGATTCGCCGCTGCGCATCGTGTGGATGTTTCGGGTCATTTTCCGAAGGCCCGGGGGTGGTGATCATCCTCGGGCCTTCATGCTACGATCACTAATTCTCCGCTTGACGGCCGATCTCCGGCCGCGCGTGATTTGCTTCAAACTTCCCAGTAACAAGGAGATCGGAAGCCCATGAAAGCAATGAACTGGGTTCTACGAGGGATTGCCCTCGCAATAGTCCTAAACGTTGGTGTTGCGTTGTCAGCGTATGCACAACTGGCTGATGACCGGAAGATTGCTGTGATTAACGGTGACCGCGTCCTGATGGAATCCAGTATTGGCATTCAGGTGCAGCAGGAGGCTCAGACGGCCGCGACCGACTGGGACAATCGTATACGCGCGAAGCAACTGGAAATTGAGACACTGATTGCCCAAGCTGAGCAACAGCAATTGACACTTACCGAGGAGGCGTTGGCTCGGATCCAAAACAACGTCGACCAGTCGCAGGTTGACCTGCAGCGCCTCCAAGATGATGCGCAACGTGCGATGACCCGCATGTCGGAGCAGGCACAGACGCGGATCAACGAGCAGTTAGTTCCGGCGGTTGAGCAACTTGCAGCCGAAGATGGTTACGATCTCATACTCGATACTAGGATGCAGGGTATCTTGTACTTTTCCACTGCTATCGATGCAACTGATCGTTACATCGCGTTAGTCAATGCCAATAATCCGCCACCACAACAGGAGAGCCACCGGTAGGCGAATGACATCCCGATCCACGAGGCAGGGGAACCGCTGCCGAGTACTTCGGTGCTTACGGTAGAGGAAAGTCGGGACTCCACGGGCCGCGTGCTGGGTAACGCCCAGTGGGGGAAACCCCAGGCAAGTGCCACAGAAACAATACCGCCGTTCGTAAAGGCAGTCGTTCGCGGCCGCTGAACGGTAAGGGTGGAACGGTGGGGTAAGAGCCCACCAGTGTCGGCGGTGACGCCGGCAGCTCGGTAAACCCCACGTGGAGCAAGGCCAAATAGGGGAATTCGGGGAGGCCCGCCCCGTCCCTGGGTAGGCCGCATGAGGCGACGGGTAACCGCCGTCCCAGATGCATGGTTCCCACTCCGGTTCGCCGGGGCAACAGGATCCCGCTTACTCGCCTCGTGGACCGGGTACCATTTTGTGGAAAGGAAATACGACCGCTGTATTCCCGTGGTTCCCAGTTTTACTTAGTTGCGCACTAGAAGGGGATGTCGTCGTCAGTTACGCCAGCGTCGTTTGGGCTGGGCGCAGGAGGCGATGCGTCACTGGAGGGACCGTCGACTGCATTCCCCCCGCCACCAAAGTCGCCATCACCACGGCTACCGAGCATCTGCATATTCTGGGCGACGATCTCCGTGGTGTACCGAGTATTGCCGTCGCGATCCTCCCATTTACGGGTTTGGATGCGTCCTTCTATATATACCTGTCGTCCCTTCTGAAGGTATTGGTTGCAGATTTCAGCCAGCCGTGCCCAGGCAACGATGTTGTGCCATTCAGTGCGCTCATTAGTCTCGCCGTCCTTCGACCAACTATCGGTCGTTGCCAGCGAGAAATTAGCCACGGCGGTGCCGTTCTGCGTGTAGCGAATCTCCGGGTCCTTACCCAGGTTGCCTATCAAGATCACTTTATTAACGCCCCGTGCCATTCCATGCCTCTCTTCGCTGTTCTCGTATTGGGCTAACCGATTCCGCCCGGGGTGTACCGGTCGAACACGTGTCTCTATGTACCACAAGAGCGAGGAAGGCACACGCTATCCGGTTCAAGCGAACAGAAATAATTTGGAAATTAAAGCCGCGAAACGTCTCAGGGTACCTGGCAGGCGGCAGGTAGTGATTGGCCGAGCCGATCAAGTTGCAAACAGCCGATCAACGCAGCATCGCTACCTTGATACGTCGTGATCAGTTCCCGCAGTTCACGGATAGCAGTGTCATGCTCACCGAGCGCGATGGCTTCGAGTGCGGCGCTCAACGTGGCGTCTGGAATTTTTACACTAGTTGGATAGGTTTGTTTAACCTCAAGAAAACGATCCCGGGCATCAGTGTGTAGACTTTGGGCTGCGAGTGATTCGGCGAGCCAGTAGAGTGCGTCGGGGGCGCGCGAGGACGTTGGGTGGCGTACTAGGAACTCCTCGAATCCACTTACAGCGATAACGAATTGACCCGCTGTATAGTCAGCGTAAGCGCGATTGAACAGCGCTTCTTCCTCGTCACCGTAGTTAGCGAATTCTCTGGATGACGTTGGCTGCTCCCCGGTAGTTGCTGGCACCCCTGAAGGCGTAGGCGGGGCGAAGAAGTCGTATAGAAGAAGCCGTCCTTTTGACGGTATCGGCTGCTCGGCAGGTTGGGACTGGGCGAGTGCGGTAGCCAGTTGCTTGACCTGCTCGCGCAGGGCCGAGACTTCCGCCTCTAGGGCGCGAAGTTCCGCACCTCCACCGGCCTGCTGAACACGTATAGGATCGAGCGCTGCTTCAAGTTCGGCTTGTAGACTGGCGAGTCGGCTGATGAGGTTCTGCTGATTTTCTTGCAGATCAGAGACTTGGGCTTCAAGGGTGTTCGAGCGATTCTCGGACTCAGTAACCCGTTTTTGCATAGAAGCGCACGCAGGCACCGAAAAAATGAACGCCAGCAAAGTTATCCATCTGAGTGTTGGAGGCTGCCGGCGGTTATTCAAGGCCTCTCCGAGGTGCTCCGGAAGAGAATGTTAAGGGGTGGGTCCCCATTTGTGGCGTGAACCCACCCCCGATATTGCGTTTAGCGATCGTTACTGTCGATCGCCTGGAACTGGGCGCGGCGATTCTGTGCCCACGCTGCCTCATTACTTTCGGTCGCTGCGGGGTTCTCTTCGCCGTAGGAGATAATGTCAATGCGGTTGGCCGGGACACCAAGCGATACGAGGTACTGCATCGTCGCACTGGCACGACGCTCGCCGAGAGCCAGGTTGTACTCGCGCGTTCCACGCTCATCACAATGACCGCCAACCACTAGACGAAAATGGTCGTTGTCCCGCAGAAATTGTGCGTTGGCCTGGAGCTTGGCCCGCTGGTCGGCACGGACCTCTGATTTGTCATAGTCGAAGTAGATTGTCTGCAGTATTCCCTCTTCGTTGATCTGTTCGATCGTAAGAACGTCTACTACAGGCTCAGCTTCTACAAACTCTCTAGCCGGTGGTGGTGGTGGTGGTGGTGGTGGTGGTGGTGGCTCTTCAACTGGTGGTGGCGGAGGTGGCTCCACAACCGGCGGCACCTCTTTCGCACACGCCGCCAGCGTGCCAACCGCGACCATCAGAACGACGAGTCCAGTGAGTTTCAGGAGAGCTTTCATTTGGCTTTTTCCTCCGTTTGGTGAGCAGGTCCCGCTCATCTCCCACCCCAAGAGGGGCTCTGGTTAGCGCCTTCTCTAGTCAGTTGCCGCAGCCGCGAGCCGTCCAGCCCAACCGCGAAAATATGGGACTGGTTGCCTTGAGCCGCTTCAAAAACGATCTGTCTTCCATCGGGCGACCAATTCGGAGAATCGGCACGCCCATAACCGCGTGTCACTGGGACGCTGCGGCCTGTGCTAAGAGAGTATACAAAAACTTGAAACCTGTTACCCCCTTCTGATGCCGCATAGGCTATCAGATCGGAAAGCTGAGGGTTGGGGTTCCACGCTGGAGAATCGATTTGTGTACCTTCGACCGGTAACCGTCGGACATTAATACCGTCGATACTCATCTTGTAAAGATGCTGCCCGCCACCACGTGTCGAGATAAAGGCGATCTCTCGACCGTTGGGGGAAAACGTTGGTGATGTGTCAATTTCGGAGTTGTTTGTGATCCGCTGCATATCACTACCGTCAGGTTTAGAGATGTAGATCTCGGAATTCCCGGTTTTGATGCCGTCCTTTGTGGACGAGAACACCAGTCGGCTAGCGTCTGGTGACCAGTCGGGGCTACTATCCTGCCCATCAGTTCGGATGATCACGGGTGGAATCCCACCACCCTTGTTTAGCATGGCGATATCGACGTTTGGGATGCCATCGTGTCTACGGTAGGTAACATACGCGATTTGGTCCCCATCCGGCGAGAATGCCGGGTTTAGCGCGAGCCCACCGTCGTTAGTGAGTTGTTCGTCACCATAGCCATCGTAATCCATTAAGTGAATCTCTTTAGGGCCACTGGGGCCCCGACGGTTGGAGACATAGGCTATCCGTGTTGAGGCGGCGCCGTATTGGCCTGTGAAGTAGAAGACGGCCTCGTCGTTGAACTCATGAGCGATTCCACGCAGTTCCGCGTTCGAGATAATTGCTGTGGTGACAGGTATCTCCTGGTAATAACGTTTGCCGATGATCTGTAGGCCGCTGGCAATCTCATAGAGTCGGAACTCAACAATTAGGTCGTCGCCTTGGCGGCGAACGAAGCCTCGGATTAATGCCTCGGCATCGGTTTGGCGCCAGGCCGTGAAGTCTGGGGGCCCATCACCGGAGGCGACGTCTGGGTAGAACTTAGAATCGACCAGATCGAACACCATCGAGTAGTCCAAATCGTTCCATAGGACCTGGCGAAGCATGTTGGCTTCGCCTTCGGCTCCCGCGATTATGGAGAATGTCGGTACGGCGAGGGCGATGGGGTTTACCGCCCTGTTTCTGAGTTCGATATAGATGTCCTGACCTTGTTGGCCCTGCGTCATTGATGCCCTGGTGAGAGAAGTCTCACTAGGCATGGAAGCCAGCGCAGCAAGAAATATAATGGGCAATCGAAGTTGCAAGTTTATGGCCTTCTCACTGGCGGAATCCCAGATTTATTCCGAGAGTATTGCCCCGGTATCCTTGTGGTAGCGGTGGGAAGGGTTGTCCCGCCAATATAGCGCGGACAGCGGCGTCATCGTAGCGGCGGTTACCACTACTCGGGCGAGTTTCGGGGTCGATGATGATTTCCCCATTCCGGCCGACCCGGAAATGCAGGATCGCTAGGATTTCCTGGGAACCAGGAGGCCGGGATGGAGGATCCCATTTGCTCGCGATGTTGGCGAGCACGCGGTTGATCCAAAACTGCAGAAGGGTTTGGTCTTGCTGGTTCACTGTCCCAGTATCGTTGGTTAGAGACAGACCAACCTGGCCTCGCTGTGCTTGTTGGGTGACCTCT